>Ga0207678_10002310_pt1 | contig 17272 bp, 9 predicted proteins | sample KBSC63metaG_FD_184319 | JGI IMG/M metagenome (GOLD analysis project Ga0207678, IMG submission 184319) | Corn rhizosphere microbial communities from Kellogg Biological Station, Michigan, USA - KBS C6-3 metaG (SPAdes) (version 2) | ecosystem: Host-associated > Plants > Roots > Rhizosphere > Soil ...
AACGCCGCAAGGCTGGAGCGCAATCATCCACGTGCGCTCGGGCGAGCGCCTGCAGGTCGGCGACTACACCGTCGAGGTGCCGAGTCCCGCGCGCCAGGAAAAGGAAGTCGCCATTGCGCTGGCCAACTTCGCGCCGAAGTCCGGACAGCCGTTCGACAGCACCGCCTACGAAAAAAGCAAGGCCGCCGTGCAGTCGGCGTTGTTCGCGGTCGGCTATCTCGACGCGAAGCAGACCGTGCACAAGGTCGAAGTATCACGCAGCGCGAACCGCGCGGCGATCGCGCTCAAATGGGACGTCGGCGAGCGCTACCGTTTCGGCGAGGTGATCTTCAAGGGCAGTCAGCTCAACGATGGCGTGCTCGACCGCTACATTCCCTGGCGCCAAGGCGACTTCTACAGCCAGAGCAAACTCCTGCGCCTGCAGCAGAAGCTGGTCGACGCCGATTACTTCGCTATCGTCGATGTGCAGCCCGACAAGGACAAGGCGAGCGGCGGTGTGATTCCGGTCAACATTACGCTCGCGCCGGCGCCGCGCAACATCTACACGGCCGGTGTCTTCGTCGATTCGGACATTGGCGTCGGCGTTAAGGGCAGCATCACGCGGCGCTGGGTCAACATGCGCGGGCACAAGGCGAAGATCGAAGCCGAGATCGCGCAGCGCGAGAAGATGCTCGCCGGCACCTACACGATCCCGCTGCCAGGCGACAACAACCGCGCCTACAACTTCGGCGTCGCCTACCGCAACATCAACACCGAGACCGCGCAATCCGACACCCTGCGTCTGACCGCGAACGAAACACGCCTCTGGCACGGCTGGAACCGCACGATCGGCATCAACGCGCTGAGCGGCACGTACACGGTGGCGAACATCGACGGCACTTCGACGCTGGTCTATCCCGAAGTCTCGCTCGAACGCAAACGCGCCGACGACCCAAGCTTCGTGCGCGACGGCTATTCGCTGAGCCTCGACGCGCGCGCCAGCCCTGGCCCGAGCACGCGCTTCGTGCAGGCGCGTGCCGACGCAAAGTGGATTCGCGGGATCAAGGACAACCAGCGCGTGATCGTGCGCGGCTCGCTCGGCGCGACTGCGGTCAACGACTTCGACAAGCTGCCACCCGAATTGCGTTTCTTCGGCGGCGGTGATCGTTCGATCCGCGGCTACGCCTACCAGACCGTCGGCCCGCCGCTACCCGCCGACCAATTGCCGATCGCGATCGCCAAGTGCAACACCGGCAAATCGACCACCGACTGCAACAACCTCATCATCGGTGGCAAGAACCTTGCCGTCGCCAGCGCCGAGTACGAGTACTACTTCACCCCAAACTGGGGCATCGGCACCTTCGTCGACGCGGGCGATGCATTCAGCGCGTTCGGCGACTACAAGACCCACATCGGCACCGGCTTCGGCCTGCGCTGGCGCTCGCCGGTCGGCATGGTGCGCGCCGACCTCGGTTTTCCGGTCAACGACCCCGAAGGCCGCCACGGCGTGCAGCTGCACCTCATCATCGGGCCCGACCTGTGAACCCGCGCCTGAAAAAATTACTGAAATGGACCGGCATCGCCCTCGCCGCGATCCTCGTTCTCTTTGTCGCGCTCGGTTTCTGGCTGCTCGCCACCGAATCGGGCGCGCGCTTCGCAGTCGAGCGTGCGAAATCCTCGCTCGCCGGCAAGTTCGCACTCGCGCAGATGAAAGGTGCGCTGACCAGCCCGCTCGAACTGCACGACGTCGTCTACAAGGACCCCGCTTCCGGTCTCGACGTCAAAGTCAAAACCTTGAAGCTCGACTACGAGTTCTGGGGCCTCTTGCGCAAGACCGTGCACGTGCGCAGTCTGGATATCGACGGCGTCGATGTGGCGTTGACGACTGTGCCGCCCTCGCCGCCGCCGCCGCAGGCCGCGACGCCGTCGATTCAATCGCTGCTCACGCCGCCGCTCGACATCCTGCTCGACCGGCTGCGCGTCGGTACGACAAAAATTACGCAGGACGGCAAACCCGTATTCGCCAGCGACACGCTCGATGCCGCGGCGACGTGGACGAGTTCTGCGTTGACGCTCAAGCAACTTGCCCTGCGCGCACCCGATGGCAAGGTCGATCTGACCGCGACAATCACGCAATACAAAGACGTCGTCGGCAACGGCAAGCTCGGCATCGACTGGAAGATCGCAGGAGATGACAAGTCGGCGCCAATGCGCGCGGTGGCCACGGTCAACCTCGACAACGACGGCAAGCAGGCGCGTTTCACGCTCGCCGCAAGCCAGCCGCTGATCGCCAACGCCAACGGTTCGTTGACCCCGAACGACAAAAACCTGCCGTGGACGATAACTCTCGACGTACCGAGCTTCGATCCGAAGAAACTCACGCAGAGCGACACGCTGAAGACGCTCGCGCTGAAGCTCACCGGCAGCGGCGACAAGAGCGCCGGTACGCTGAGCGGCAACGTCGACCTCAACGACCACCGCGTGCTGCTCGATCCGCTCAAGTTCGTCAGCGACGGCAAGACGCTCACGCTCGACCTGCGCCTGCGCTCGCCCGAGGCGGCAGGCGCATTGACCGCCCAGGCCAAGGTGCATCTCGATGCGAAACCGGTCGGCGGCGAGGTCAAACTCGACTGGGCCGACGTCGTGCTGCCGGCCGACCTCGCCGGCCAGGAGATCGGCACGCACGGCAGCATCAGCGCGGGCGGCAACGCCGAGAAATTCAACGCTCAGGGTGAGCTTTCGATCTCCGCGCAAACGCCCAAACAAGCCGTACGTAGCGCCAACCTCGCGTTCAAGCTCGACGGCACGCCGGAGAAAATCTCGCTCGCCCAATTGGAGTTGAAGCAGCCCAAAGGCGGCCTCAACGCGACCGGCGACGTCGTGCTCAAGCCCAAGGTCGGCTGGGACCTCGTCGCCAAGGCGAACCAGCTCGATCCGGGCGCGCTCGCCAAGGACTGGCCCGGCGCGGTCAATTTCCAGTTGTCCACAAGTGGAAATGTGGAAAAAGACGGTCCGGTCGGCAAGCTCAAGCTCGATAACCTCGGCGGCACGCTGCGCCAGCGCCCCCTCGCCGGCAGTGGCGATCTCGCGTTCGCGCCGCCGCTCAGCGTCGATGGCAAGCTCAACCTCTCTTCCGGACAGAGCACGGTCGCGCTCGTCGGCAAGGGCGGCGCAAGCAAGGACGCGGCCACCGACCTCAAGATCGACCTTGGCATCGCCAGCCTCGGCGACTGGGTGCCGAAAACCGGCGGCAGCGTGCGCGGCACGATCGCGGTCAATGGTCCGTATCCGAAACTCAATGCGAGCGGCAAGATCACCGGCACTGCCATCGTCAGCGGCGACACACACCTGCAAGGCTTCACGCTCGATTTCGACGCGAAAGACCTCTCCGCGCCGAGCGGCAAACTCGCGCTCGATGCGAACACACTGTCCGCGGCCGGCTATACCTTTGACACGGTCAGGCTCGATGCGAACGGCAGCCAGGCCGCGCATCAGTTGAAGCTCGACGTCCACGGCAAGCCGCTGTCGCTCGCCCTCGCCCTCGATGGCGCGCTGACGCAGAACAAGAACGCGAGCGACTGGCGCGGCACATTGAAGACGCTGACTCTGGACCAGCACGGCCTGCCCGAATGGAAGCTCGCGCAGCCGACCTCTCTGTCCTATGTCGGTGGCGTGTTCAGCCTCGAACAGCTGTGCCTGCGCGCCAACACGTCCGGCATCTGCGCGCAGGCGACGCAGGATGCGAAGTCGGGCACGAATGCGAAGTTCAGTCTCGAACATCTGCCGTTGGCGATGCTCGCCAAGCTCGGCAGTCCAGATTCGACCGTCAAGCTCGACGGCGAACTCAACGGCAACGGCGCCATCCTCCTCGCAGCGAACGGCGCGCTGAGCGGCAACGCCACGATCACTTCGGATCAAGGCACGATCATTTATCCCGATTCGGCCTCGAAAGCGCTGCTGACCTACAAAGGTTTCCACGTCGACGCCGCGCTCGCGCCCACGCAGAACACGGTTACGATCGCGGGCGATTTGAACGACGGCGGCCGCATCGACGGCCATATCGTCACCGGCGCGGCCGACGCGTCGGGTGCAATGCCGCTGTCGGGCACGCTCGCGCTCAACATCAACAACCTTTCGTTCATCGATTTCCTCACCACGCAGCTGTCGGGTACCAAGGGCAAGGTCGAGGCGAAATTTGCGCTATCGGGTTCGACCAAGAAACCCGGTGTCGACGGCCAGCTCGCCCTCGTCGGTTTCGCCACCGAGGTGCCTGCGGCCGGACTCAAGCTGCACGATGGCAACATCGCGGTGAAATCGCGCGACGGCGAAAACTTCGACATCGACGGCTCGATCGCCTCCGACGAAGGCAAGCTCGCGCTCAAGGGCAGCGCCGGTATCGCCCCGGATGCACCGATCGCGCTGACGATCCAGGGCGACAATTTCCTCGCCGCGAACATCCCCGGCGCGCGCGTCCACATTTCACCGGATCTTAAAATCGACCGCGACGCCAAGCGCCTGCGCGTCGGCGGCAGCGTGCGCATTCCGAAAATGTACGTCGACCTCGCCAAGCTGCCCGGCGGCGGCGCCGCGGTAACGCCCTCGCCCGACATCGTCGTCGACGACGACAAGGCACCGGCGTCGAGCGCAGCGGCGAATGCACCGGTCGAAGTCGAGGTCACGGTCATCCTCGGCGCAGGCGAGAAGCTGGCGATGGATTTGCGCCAGGGCACCGAAGTGCATCTGGTCGGCTTCGGTCTCGACGCCAATCTTGGCGGCCAGCTCACGGTCGTGCAGCAACCCGGCCGCACGCCAGTCGGCCGCGGCCAGATCGAAGTCAACGGCACGTTCAAGGCCTATGGCCAAGACCTGACCATCCAGCAAGGTCAGGGCCGCCTGCTGTTCGCCGGCACGCCCGTGGAAAATCCCGGCCTCGACCTCCGCGCCACGCGCGCCTTCCCCGACCAGAGCATCACTGTCGGCCTGCAGGTGCGCGGCACCGCGCTCGCGCCGCGCCTGACCGTGTTCTCGACCCCGGCGATGGAACAGTCCGACGCATTGAGTTATCTCGTTGCCGGCAAGCCGCTGTCGCAGCTCAAAGGCGGCGAAGGCAACGCGGTCGGCAGCGCCGCCTCCGCGCTCGGCACCGCCGGCGGCGACCTGCTCGCGAAGAGCGTCGGTGCGAAGATGGGCCTCGACGACGTCGGCGTCGCCGACAACTCCTCGGTCGGTGGCGCCGCGTTGACCGTCGGCAAGTATCTTTCTCCACGCCTGTACATGAGCTACGGCGTCGGCTTGTTCTCGCCGGGCCAGGTCGTCACCCTGCGCTACAAGCTCACGCGCCTGTTCAATTTCGAAATGCAGAACGGGACATTGTCGAGCCGGGCGGGGATCAACTACCGAATCGAAAAATAGGATAGCCGTCGTCGCTTACCTCACCAATGAACTGACAACCATCTTACGGGAGTAATGCGAGATGAAGCCTGCATCGTTTTTCTTCGTCGCTGCGGTTCTGCCTGCACTCGCTCCAGGCGCCACGGCATCTTCCATCGTCGTTCCTGAAGTGCCCGCTGCGCTGCGCGTGCCCGCGGGTCAAGTCGTCTACCTGGAGGCCCTTGCCTCCGGCGTCCAGATTTACGAATGCTCGCAGAAGAGCGATTCGACTTATGAATGGGCATTCAAGGCACCGGAAGCATCGCTCAGCACGCGCTCGGGTCAGCCGATTGGCAAGCACTATGCCGGACCAACTTGGGAATCGACCGACGGGAGCAAAGTCGTCGCGGAAATCAACGCGAAGGATCCCGGTCCTTCGCCTTCAGCCATTCCATGGCTGCTGCTGACCGCCAAGACGAACAGCGGCTCGGGCGTGTTCAGCGCGGCCAAGATCATCCAGCGCGTCGCCACGACCGGCGGCGTTGCGCCCAAAGAATCGTGTGGAGCCGCCAACCTTCATCAGGTGACGCGGGTGCCGTACACGGCCACCTACTATTTCTATCGATGATCCAATGAATTCCCGAACCGCATCCTGCTGCTGCGGCCAGCTCCACATCACAGTCCACGGCGAACCGCTCGGCGTCGGCATTTGTCACTGCCTTGCCTGCCAACAACGAACCGGCAGTGTGTTCGCCGCGCTCGCCGCTTTCGCTGGGCCATACGAAGTCAGCGGCGCGGCCACCGAATTCGTACGCACCGGCGACCACGGCAGCCGGTTCCGCTTTCGCTTCTGTCCGGTCTGCGGCAGCACGGTGTTTCACACCGAAGAAGGCCGCGACGAGTCGTCTGTCAGCGTCGCGGTCGGCGCATTTGCCGATCCCGGATTCCCGTCGCCGCAGGATTCGGTCTACGACTGCCGCCGGCACGCCTGGGTGCAACTGCCGGCGGGAATCGCGGTGTCCGCCAAGGACCCGCCCTGATCGCGGTACCCGTTGCGTCGCTGCGCGAGCGGCGCGCAGCGTTGTGCGGTATCTCAGCCGTTTACACCGCCGGCCACAACCACACGAACGTGGCCGCGGTGATGAGCGCGTAGACGAGGCCATCGATCATGTATTTGATCGAAACGATCCACGGCTGCGCGCGCCAGATCGAGTTGGTGAATTCGCCGAACGAGTAGCCGAGCAGCGCGGCGAGACCAACCGTATGCAAGATCACATGCGTGCCCGGATGCGGCGGCAACGCGTGCGCTGCGAGCCCGGCGCAAGCGATCGAGACGAGCAGGCAGAACACGAACCAGGCGCCGAGGAACTTGCCCAGGTTGGGCATGCCGTTCGGGCTCAGGTTGATCTTCGCGACCGGCCCGAGGCGGAATTTTTCCTGCACAGCCGGGTCCTTGAACGTCGACGGATCGCAGAACGGAATTCCGTACACGCCCGGCCCCGGATTGCCCTTGCGGATCGCGGCGACGACTTCGTCCTCGTTCGCGAACCCGCGGTAATCCGGCCCGTGCCAGAATTTCAGCGCCATGTTGATCACGGAGCTGGCGACAAAGACGAATACTGCCGAGAGCAGGATCGGCAGCCAGAACGACATCAGCGACATGGCACTCCCCTTTTGCGGTCGATTGTGGAGAGACTTCGGAAACGAAACGAGCCGGCCGCTGGTTGTGCCGCATCGAGCGGCGCGTACGACCGCTCGGCAAGGACTATGCTGGCAACGCCTGCGCGATTCTTGCCTCGATCCAATGCAAATCCGGAATGATCGCCTGGTCGCTGCGCACGAGCACGTGCGCGCTCGTGCCGCGCGCGAGGCGTTCGCCGCCGTCAGTACGCACGAGCAGGTCGGGCGTGATCGTGATCAGCCGCGGCAGGCCGTGCGCGAGCAGACCGATATGCGGCATCTCGTCGTCGTCAGCCAGCGTCTTCAACACGGCGACGCGCGCCGTGCGCACATCCTCCTGCGCATTTGCATCGGTCAACAGGGAGAACGAAACCAGCGGGATCGTGCCATCGCGCCACGGCATGCGCCCGAGCAGCCATGCCGGCGCACGCTCGATCTTTTCCACGCCCGACAGCGGAGCGATTTCCGCGACGATCGCGTTCGGCAGCAAAAGGCGCGCGCTGCCGACGGGGATCAGCACGGCATGGATCTCGCGGGGCAGAGCTTCGTTCATGCTAGTCCCTTTCCTATTCCGCGCTGGCAAGCAGGTCGTGGATGTTCTTGAGCAGTTCCAATTCCTGGTACGGCTTGCCGAGATAGCCTTCGACGCCGATTTCCTGCGCGCGCTGGCGATGCTTGTCGCCGGTACGCGAGGTGACCATGATGATCGGCACACGCGCCGTGCGCGGATCGCCCTTCATGTGCTCGGCAAATTGGTAGCCGTCCATGCGCGGCATCTCGATGTCGAGCACGACGAGATCGGGGATGCGGTCGGCGAGTTTCTCGATCGCATCGATACCGTCCTTCGCCGTAACTACATCCATTTCCTCGCGCTCGAGCACGCGCGAGGTCGCCTTGCGCATCGTGATCGAGTCGTCGACGACCATGATGAGGCGGCGGCGCTGCACACGCGCCGCGACCGGCGGCGCAGCCACGGCGATGCCCTGCGCACGCTGGCTGGCGACGCGGCGCAACAGCGGGGCGAGGTCGAGAATCATGATGACCGAGCCGTCGCCCATGATCGTCGCGCCGAGGATGCCAGGCACCGAGGTGATCTGCGGGCCGACCGGCTTGACCACGATCTCGCGCGAGCCGAGCACGTGATCGACGCGCACCGCGGCGCGCTGGTCGCCGCTACGTACGATCAACAGCGGTACGTGCACGTCGTCGTGTACCGCCGGCGAAATTTCGCCGAGCTGCGGTGCGAGGTCGAGAATCGGGTAGCTCTCGCCCGCATAGCTGTATTCGGGCTCCTCCTCGGCGAGGCGCTTATCGAGTTCGCTGCGCGCGATGTGCACGGCGCCTTGCACCGCGTTCATCGGAATCGCGTAGTTCGCATCGCCCAGGCGCACGATGATCGCCTGGGTCACACCGAGCGTGAACGGCAGACGCACGGTGAACGCGGCGCCGCGACCCGGATTCGACTCGATCGCGAGCGATCCGCCGAGCTGCTTGATCTGGCTGGCGACCACATCCATGCCGACGCCGCGGCCGGAGAGCTGGGTCAGGCTCTCCGCGGTGGAGAAGCCACTGGTCAAGATGAAGGCGTCGAGCTCGCGGTCGCCGATCTTCGCTTCCGGTGCGAGCAGGCCGCGCTCGATCGCGCGGCGGCGGATCGCGGCGCGGTCGAGACCACGGCCGTCGTCACTGATGCGCAGCACGGTTTCGGTCGCTTCGCGGGCCAGCGCAATGCGCACGTTGCCTTCAATCGGCTTGCCCGCGGCGAGACGCTCGGGCACCGCCTCGATGCCGTGTGCGAGCGCATTGCGCAGCATGTGCTCGATCGGCGCTTTCATGCGCTCGAGCAGGGTGCGATCCATTTCGCCCTGCGCGCCTTCGACGCGCAGCAGCGCTTCCTTGCCGAGCGAGCTCGCGGTCTGGCGCAGCGTGCGCCGCAGCGCCGGCACGAGCGAGTCGAATGGCACCATGCGCGCGCGCATGAGGCTTTCCTGCAAGTCGGCGCTGACGCGCGACTGCTGCATCAGCAGCGATTCGGATTGACGCGTGAGCTGATCGAAGCCGATCTGAATCGCGAACAAGTCCGACATCGACTCGGCCAAGCTGCGCGACAACTGCTGCAACTGGCTGAAGCGATCGAGCTCGAGCGGATCGAACGAGGACGCATCGCCTTCGCGCTGGAAGCGCGAGGCCATCTGCGCCTCGGCTTCGAGCTCGAGGCGACGCATCTGCTCGCGTAGACGCGACACCGTCGCTTCCATTTCGACGACGTTGGTGCGGTAGCTGGCGAGCTGCTGTTCCAGGCGCGAACGATAGATCGCCACTTCGCTGGCGCCGTTGACCATGGCGTCGAGCTGGGCCGCGCGCACGCGGATGTACTCGCTGCCGGCGAACACCGGCTCGGCGGCCTCGGTCTGTGCTTCGGCGAAGGCCGGTGTTTCCGGCCCGGGTTGAGATATCGCGGCGAGCGGTTCCTGCACGCTCTCCGCGGGCTCCGCGACATCGGGCTCGGGTTCCGCCGCCAGCGGCGCAAGCATCGATTCGGCATCGGAGTCGACGTCGGCTTCACTGCGCGACAGCGCTTCGATGCGCGCGATCAGCGCAGCCGGCATCGACGTCGGCTGGCGCGCGGCAGCCGCCTGGACCAGCGTGTGCAGCGTATCGAAGCCCTGTTCTACTGCGTGCAGCATTGCGCCGTCGAGCGCACGGCCGTGCTCGACCACGCCCTCCAGAAGCGATTCCATTGCGTGGCCGAGGTCGCCGATCGACGCGAGCGCGGACATGTTCGCGCCGCCCTTGATCGTGTGCAGGTCGCGGCGCAGTTCGTCGAGCAGGCTGGTATCGTCGGGCGCGCCGCGCAGACGCAGTACGAGCGCGTCGGAGCGGTCGAGAATTTCCTGGCTCTCGAGCACGAAAATGTCGAGCAAATCCTCGTCTATGTCGGGTACCGGATGCAGCGTATCCGCCGAAGCCGGCTCGTGGGCCGGCTCGGGCTGCCGAGGTGCGGCGGGAACATCGGCGAAGGCCGCGGGTGTCTCCGCTTCGACCGACGGCACCGCATCTGCGCTCGCTGCCGGGGTTTCGTCCGCGGCATCAACGTGTTCGTGCGCGGCATCCGCCGGCGTTTCGAGCGGGGGCTGCGACGAAGGTACGGGCGCTTGCGCGAGCAATCGCTCATAGGCTGCAACAGCCGATTCGAATTCGTCCGCGGCAGGTGTCGTGTCTGTTTCTGCCGGCAACGACGCATGCGTCGGCGGCTCGGCTTCGTGGGCCGGCGCCGGTTCCGATTCCATTGAAATCTGAGCGGCCTCGATCGATTCTGGGGTGGACTCCACGCCCGATGCGTCGCTCAGGTCGTGCTGACTCGCTGCATCGGCTGCGGTCGGCTCGGGCGTTTCCTCGAGTGCGCGGAGGAATTCGGCATCGACCGGATCGATTTCGTACTCGACCGCTGGCGCTTCCTCTGCCTCCGGCTCGAGATCGTTGACCGGCAGATCCGCCTCGGTCATCGCGTCGGGTGCATGCAGCGTCTCCGGCTCGGCCGGCGTTTCCGGCTCCGCAGCGACGATCGTCTCGCCGGCATGCACGCCCTCGCGCAGCGCAGCGATGCGGGCGGACAGTCCGCCAGTATCTGGCATCGCCGCACCGGTTTCGAACGCGGCCAGCGCGGCCCTCACCTCGGTCGAGACAGCGGCCAGCATGTCAACGCCATGGGCATCGAGCGGCCGGTTCGCATTGCGCAGGCGCGCGAGCCAGCCTTCGAGCGGCATCAGCAGTTGCGTGATCTGCGGCGCCTCGACCATGGCGAAGGCACCGTTGAGCGTGTGCACGGCGCGCACGAGTTCCTCGCGCACCATGAGCGTACGCTCGCGACCGTGGGCGACGGCAGCGTCGATCACGCCGAGGTGCGCGTCGGCCTCGCTGCGCAATACGTCGAGCAGCAATTGATCGACCTGCGGCGCGGACGGCGGCGGCTCGAAATGAGATTCGGTTTCTAGTTCGGTTTCGGCCTCGCCGGCAGCCGCCGAGGCATCGGCGGCGATAGCAGAGGATTCCACCGCCTCTGCCTCTGCGGCCGGCACGTCCGCGAACGCGATCGGCTCCGCTTCGACAGCAGCGGGTTCCGCTTCCGTTTCGACCGCCGGCGCATCCGTCGCGACGTGATGCTCGATCTCGACCAGCGACCATTCCGCCGGCGGCTCGATCGCAGCGACCGACGCTGCGTCGACGAGCGGCTCCACGTCGAATGCGGGCGACGCTTCGATCTCCGGTGCATCGATCACGACCGACTCGTCGCCGGCAGCAGCGACCTCGGTCGCGACGACATCCGCGACGGGTTCGGCCGGCGCAACCGCGGGTGGTGCGTTTGCGGCAAGCAGACTTTCATCGATCGGCGAGGTGTCACCCGCGCACACGCGGTCGATCGCCGCAGCAAAGCCGTGCATCGCGAAGCTTGAGCGTTCGGAGCGGGCAAATTCATCGCGAAAGCGCGGCAACGCCCCGATCGCATGGCTGACGACCTGCATCAGCGCCGCGCTTGCGGGAATGCTGTGGTCGAGCACGCGGTTGAGTGTGCTTTCCACCATCCACGCGAAGTCGCCCAGTTCCAGCGCACCGACCAGGCGACCGGAACCCTTGAGCGTGTGGAACGAGCGACGCACGATCTTGAGATCGTCGGTCTCCTCCGGCTGCGCGCGCCAGAGCGGGAAATGCCGGCGCAGGCTCGCGATCTCCTCATCCATTTCGTCGAGGAAGACCTGGCGCAACTCCTCGTCGATCAACGGCTGCGTGGCGGGTGCGTGTTCCGCAGGTACCGCAGGGGGCGGCGCCGGCGTTGTCGGCGCAGAGGCATCGGCCGTGGAATCCGCGGTCGTGTCCTCGCTGGACGGCCTGATCTCGGGCCAGTAGTTGAGCTTGGCCAGGCTGTCACACATGATTCCGAGCACGCGCTCGCGGTCGCCGCGCTGCTCGCGCACCGCTTCGATGTAATACTCGATCGAAGCGACCGCATCGGCGAGCGCGTCGATATGGCTGGGATCGGGCACGCGCCGCCGTTCGAGCAGCTCGTTGCGGATGTAGTGCACCATCGCGTTGACTGGCTTGACCGCTTCGCTTAGCGCGAGCATGTCGAGCGCGCCGGCCACCTCGACGAGCAATCCAGGCGTGGGCTCGAGCTGTGCATGGTCCAGCGGCGTCACGGCGAATGCGAGGATGGTGTCCTTGACCTTGGCGACGTTGACCAGCGCCTCTTTCATCAGCACGTACATCAAACGCACCACTTCGGCGCGCGGCACCTGGCCTTCGCCGTCCTCGGCGGCCTCCGGGTTGGCCCCGAGGCGCGAGATGTGATCTTCAAGCGAAGCCTCGACGACGAGCAGGCCGCCGGCAATGTCGAGCAGGTTGCCTTCGTCGGCTTCGACTTCGCCGTGCACGATTTGATCGATCGCGGCGCGCTGTTCGAGCACGCGCAGGCGCGGCACGCCCATGCCGAGCATGCCGAAGGTGTCGGCGAGGCTGCCGAGCGTGTTGGCCTGGGCGACGAGGTCGGCGGGATTGCGTTGCGGCGAGTGCAGGAAGACGTTGAGCGTTTCCTTGACCCGGATCAGATCCTCGCGGATGCCGCCGGCGACGCTGTCGAGCAGGGCGCGGTTGTGGCCCGAGATCGAGCCATGCGCATGTTCGAGTTCTTCCCGGGTCGGCAGCAGGTGGTCGAGGTTGTAGAACTCGACTACCGCTTTGGCGCGCTCGCCACGGGCGGTAGCGTGGGCGAGATAGTAGAGAAGATTCTTGACCAGCTCCTTGGCCGCGGTCGTGTCCAGCGCGGATTCGCCGGAATCGATCAGGTGCTTGATCTCGCGGTCGAGCTTGCCGAACAGCAGCTTCATCGCCACGCTCGCCTCGATCGCGCCGCTTTGCAGGCCCTCGACGACGGCGCCGGAGACCCACCACAGCCGGCGCGCGGTATCGTGGCCGCTGCCCGCGTAGAGCGTGTCGAAGATCTGGCCGATACGGGCGAGCGGCGCGCTCGCGCCGGGCTCGCGGATCCAGCGCAGCAGCATGAACTGGTATTCGTTGCGCAGACCCGCCGCGGCCGTGCGCAATGCCTGCGGATCGAGACCGGAAGCGGGCGGATCCGGCAGTGCGGCATCGATGTTGGGGGCGAACAGCACCGCTTCGCTGAGCAGCTTCTCGCCGCGCGCGGCGCGCAGGTCGTTGAGCAGCGGCAGCAATACGATCGGGATGTCTTTGTGACCGCTCTGCAGCCGCTCGATGTAGTCCGGCAACTGCAGGAAGCCGCGCATCAGCACCGAGTAGATGTCCTCGCGCGGCATGATGCTGCCGTCGGCGAGGCCGCGCGCGACGCGCTCCATCTCCTCGACCACGAGCGCAGCGCCGTACAGCTCGACCATGTTCAGCGTGCCGAACGTCGTGTGCAAACCGGCGGCGCAGTTGCGCATGGCCTGCATGTCGGCCGGATTGGCGGCGTAACGCTCGAGCGCCTGACGCGCTTCTTTCAGCGTCACGTCTAGCTCGGGCTTGAGCCAGCCGAGCGTGGTGAAGTCGGTTTCCTGGGCGAGATTCATCGACGTGCCATCATTCCGGCAGCTTGAAGTCGGCGACCGAGCGACGCAGGTCGGCCGAAAGTTGGGCGAGGTTGCCGATCGACTCGGCCGTGTGGCTTGCGCCTGAGGCGGTCTGGGAAGTGATGTCGGAGATCACGTTCATCGTCGACGACACGCTGGCGACCTCGGCCGATTGATGCTGTGCCGCGATCGCGATGTTCTTGATCAGGCCGGCGAGGTTGCCCGACACCGTTTCGATTTCACCGAGCTGCGTGCCCGCCTGTTCGGCGAGCTTGGCGCCGCCGACCACTTCGCTCGTGGTCTGCTCCATCGAGGCGACCGCTTCGTTGGTGTCGACCTGAATCGCGCTGACCAGTGTTTCGATGCGTCGTGTCGCGGCGGACGCGCGTTCGGCAAGTCGCTGCACTTCGTCGGCGACGACCGCGAAACCGCGACCGGCCTCGCCGGCCGAAGCCGCCTGGATCGCCGCGTTGAGGGCGAGGATGTTGGTCTGTTCGGCGAGGTCGTTGATGAGTTCGACGATCGTGCCGATTTCCTGCGAGGATTCGCCGAGACGCTTGATGCGCTTGGACGTGTCCTGGATCTGCTCGCGGATCGAATCCATGCCGGCGATCGTCTGGCGCACGATCGAGGCGCCGCGGCCGGCGATGCGCACCGAGTTCTGCGCCACGTCGGCGATGTCGGCCGAGTTCTTCGATACGTCGCGCGCCGAGACTGCGATGCCGTTGACCGCGTCCGAAGCCGAGTTGATCTGGCGCGCCTGGTGTTCGGCGGCGTCGGCAAGGTGCAGCGCCGTGGCCTGGGTTTCGTCGGCCGCAGCGGAGACCTGCACCGAGGTCTCGTTGATCGTGGTGACGAGCGTGCGCAGCGCGTCGATCGCATAGTTGACCGCGTCGGCGATCGTGCCGGTGAAATCCTCGGTCACCGTGGCCTTTACGGTCAGGTCACCGTCGGCGAGCGAGCCCATTTCGTCGAGCAGACGCTGAATCGCCGCTTCGTTGCGCCGGTTCAATTCAGCGCTCGCGCCGAGGCGCGCGCGCTGGTCGCGGAACAGCTTGAGGGCGAGGAAGAGCACCAGCAGGATCGCCAGGCCCGCGGCGGCAAGACCGATCCACAGGTTCGGAAAACCTCGCGTCGTGCCCAGCGAGTTGATGTGCTCAGACAGCGGATCGGCCTTGAACAACAGCGTCTGCGAGTCGATCGAGGCCTTGTCCGCAGCCTGCTTGACCGCCTGCAGCGTCGGCGCGGCTTCGAACAGCTTCGTCACCTGCGGCGCCAGATCGATCCACTGCTTGTTGATGTCGTTGAGAATCTCTTTCGCGTTGGCGTTGTCCAGCGAACGGATGTTGAGATCGGCGTTGCCATTGATCAGGCCGGCGAGGACGAGGCCGTAGAATTCCGAATCGCGCTTCAGACCTGCCGCGGCGGAGGGCGAATCCTCGCCGCCGGCGACGATCGCCTGCGCACGACGCTGCATGCGGTCGGCGTAAAGCATCTGGCGCGAGGCGGTCATCACCTGCGTGCCCGAACCGCCGCGCTCGGTGAGGATCTTCACGACCTCGTCCATGCGCGAATTGAGCACCGCGGTCTTGCGGTTGAAGTCGTCCGTGCTCGCCGCCGTGCTGAGCACCTGCTCCTGGCTGTCGAGCACCTTGGCCGCATCAGCCGAAAGCTGGTTCCAGGCCTGGTCGAGTTCGGCGAAATCGGATTTGAGCGTCGCCTGGTCGGCGTAACCGCCCATGCCGGTGCGCACATCGCCGGTCTTCAATCGCGCCAACAGATCGGCGATCGTGTCGCGTGTGTGCTTCAGGCTCGCGAACGCGTCGAGGTTGCCGCCTGCGGCATCGGCGCTCTGACGCGAGAGTTGCTGCGACAACACCTGGATTCGTGTGACCAGCGCGCTCGCCTGTGCGTCCTGGTTGGTCTTGATCGACAGATAAATGAAGTCGACCACCGCCAGAACCAAGCTGAAAACGAGCAACGCCACGAGCAGGCCGTTGAAACCGCTCGCGCGTTCTGCGCCGCTACCTGCCCCTGTACTCATCTACCGCTACCTCGTCTTCTGGTTTGTGGTTACCAACACCCTGCGCCATGGCGATCTGCCACGCGCCCATCCGCTACGCCGCCGCCTGCGCGAACTCGTTCGCACGCACGAGCGCGGCGATGCTGAAACGCCCCCAATGTGTGTCGCCGTGGGTGAAATGCTCCACGACGTACCGCTCGATCGCCTCGCCGGTCGGCGCCGGTGCCTGCGTGCGCTGGTCGGCCGAGAAGTTGCGCTGGCCGACGACTTCGTCGACAAGCAGGCCGACGTTGCCGCCGCTCTGGCGCACCAGCAGCACGCGGCTGGAATCGGCCAGGCTCGTCGCTTCGCCCGAGAGAAAGCCGTTGAGGTCGACCAGCGGGATCAAATTGCCGCGCAAGCTGGCGACACCGAGCAGCCAGTCGCATGCACCGGGCACGCGCGTGACCACCGGAAAGGAAAGGATTTCGCTGACCTCGGTCAGGCTCGAGACCAGATGATGGGAACCGACGCGAAAGCCGACGCCGCGCCACAGACTGGTCGCAGCCGTTTGGTTGGACGTGCTCGCAGCGGCATGGGCCAGACTGCTTCGCTCGTAGTCGGCGAGAATTTCGAACGGGGATTTCACCGTGTCATGCATGCGCGTGCACCACTTCGCGGATTGGGTTTGCCGGCCCGCTCATCAACGCGCCACCACGTGACGGCGTATCGCGCCGAGCAGCTCGTCGCGCGTGAACGGCTTGGTCAGGTATTCCTCCGAGCCGACGACCCGGCCTCGCGCCTTGTCGAACAGCCCGTCTTTCGAGGACAGCATGATCACCGGTGTCGCGCGATAGGTCGCGTTGTTCTTGATCAACGCGCAGGTCTGATAGCCATCGAGCCGCGGCATCATGATGTCGACGAAAATGATCTGCGGACGATGGTCGGATATCTTCGCCAGCGCCTCGAAACCGTCGACCGCCGTGATCACCTCGCAGCCTTCTTTCTTCAGTAGCATTTCCGCGGTGCTGCGTATCGTCTTCGAATCGTCGATGACCAAGACCCGCAAACCCGCCAGTTCTCCGTTTACCGCTGGTTCCACGCGCTATCCTCCGACCTGCACTGACAACGTCTCGCCACTCCCCCCGGACGGCCGGGCGACAGCCCCCTTTGCCGACCGCCACGCACGGCCAAGCTGCGCACCGTAGTTGCGAACGATCGAACAGGTATGTCGTTTAATCTCATGCTCGCGACCTGTCAAGCGAATCCTCAATCAGGGCGCCTACATACGCAAGACTGCGCAACTCGGCATCATCAATGCCAAGCGCGTCTGTTCGTCTGCCAGCCCCCTGAAGCGAATGCTAGTATAGACAGCCCGCAGCGAATGCACTCGTGATGCGCATCACAGTTTTATCGGTGTTTGTGCGCAACCCCACATTGTACCCATGACAGTCCCGATGACCCCGACCCTGGCCGTGTTGATGGACCCGATCGAGGCCATCTACATCAAGAAGGACTCCACGTTCGCCATGCTGCTCGAAGCGCAGCGGCGCGGCTATCGACTTCTCTATCTCACCGAGGGCAGCCTCGCCTTGCGCGGCGCCGAGCCGTGGGCGCACGCGACACCGCTTGAGGTGCGCGACGATCCGCGCGACTGGTT
>Ga0207678_10002311_pt1 | contig 17271 bp, 13 predicted proteins | sample KBSC63metaG_FD_184319 | JGI IMG/M metagenome (GOLD analysis project Ga0207678, IMG submission 184319) | Corn rhizosphere microbial communities from Kellogg Biological Station, Michigan, USA - KBS C6-3 metaG (SPAdes) (version 2) | ecosystem: Host-associated > Plants > Roots > Rhizosphere > Soil ...
CGGCATGATGCGGGCGACGAGCTTCATGACGCGAGCCATCGCCTTCTCGGCGACCGCGAACACGTCGATCAGCGGCTGCTTGTCCGGCACCGCGATCAGCGACACGCCGAGGAACGCGCTGAACAGCACGACCGCCGGCACCACGTTGTTGGCCAGCGCGTTGAACGGGTTCGACGGGATGTAGAGCCCGAGGAAGTCGAACGGCTCGCGCGGTTCGAGCAGCGTGGTGCTGAAGAAGGACGCCGTCTGCTGCGGCGGCAGCATCAGCGGGAACACGAAGACGACGGCCAGCGCGAGCACCCACACCAGCAGCAGCACCGCGCCGCCGCGCAGCGCCAGCGCCTTGGCCTGGGCCCCGTTGAGCGAGCCCAGCCCGATGATGAGCGACACCACCACGTAGGGCAGCACCGTCATCTGCAGCAGCTTCAGGTAGGCGTCCGCCGCCAGCTTCAGGCTGGCGGCGAGATCGCCGAGGATCAGGCCCACGGCGATCCCGGCCGCGACGCCGGCCAGGATCTGCTTCGAGTAGCTCACTCAGAACACTTCGCGGACGAAGCGTCGGTCCTTGATGGCGGCCTCGTCGTCGTAGGCGTGCTTCTTGGCCCGCTTGGGCAGATCGATCTTCTCCCGCTTCAGCTTCTTGTACGGGACCACGCTCAGCAGGTGCGCGATCGCGTTGAGCCGGGCGCGCTTCTTGTCATCGGAGCGGACGATGACCCACGGCGCGAAGCCGGTATCGGTCGCCTCGAGCATCCGATCGCGGGCCCGCGAGTACTCGTACCACTTCTCGCGCGACGGCAGATCCATGTTACTGAGCTTCCACTGCCGCACCGGGTCCGTGATCCTGGCCATGAAGCGCTTTTCCTGCTCCTTGTTGCTGACCTCGAGCCAGAACTTGATCAGGGTGATGCCGCCGTCGACGATGTAGCGCTCGAATTCCGGGCAGCGCTGCAGGAACCGCTCGTGCTGCTCCTTCGTGCAGAACCCCATCACCGGCTCGACGCCGGCCCGGTTGTACCAGCTGCGGTCGAACAGCACGACCTCGCCGGCGCTGGGGAATTGCTGCATGTAGCGCTGCATGTACATCTGCGACTTCTCGCGGTCGGACGGCGCCGGCAGCGCCGCGATCCGGAACACGCGCGGGCTGAGGCGCTCCGTGATCGCCTTGATGGTGCCGCCCTTGCCGGCGCCGTCCCGTCCCTCGAAGATGACGATGACGCGCAGGCCCTTGGCCTTCACCCAGGACTGCAGGTGACAGAGCTCGACCTGCAGCTTGCGCAGCTGCTTGTCGTACTCCTTGCCCTTGAGGCTGGGGCGGCCGTTGGCGGCAGCGGCGATGCCGTTGCCGGTGTCGCCGCCGGTGGCGGCCTCTGCGCCTGCGCCGCCGTCATGCTTCTTCTTGTGCTTCTGTTTGTCTTTGGCCATGGCGTCAGGACTTCACCTTCACGGTCAGGTTGTTCAGACGGACCGGCTCGCTCGAGTAGTTCTCGAGCTCCATCACCTTCTTCTCCTTGTCGAAGCTGATCTTGGTCGCGACGGCCATCTTGCCTTCGCCCTTGCCCTCCCGGTCGACGCGGATCTCGATCAGCGAGAAGGGATAGTCGGTCGAACGCGGCTGGTTGCGAGCTTCCTGGAAACCGATGTAGCGATCGGTCGCCAGCACGATGCGCCTGCCGCCGTCGGGGAGCGGTGCCTGCCAGGCGTAATGGATGTCGAGCCCGAGCGACAGGTGGTGCGGATCGGGCGGCCGCGCCGTCGGGATGCGGAAGCGCCCCTTCACCGGCGTCTTCTGCAGCGCCTTGAGGAGCGCGCCGCTGCCCTTCTCGATCATCGTGGTGATGAGCTGCTCGCGTTCCTCGGCCGACGACCACGAGTTGATCGTGATGTCGACCCTGGCGTTGGCGCCGGTCGCGATGTTGCTCATGTTGATGGCGAACGCATCGATTTCCAGCTGCTCCTGCTGGGCCCGCACCGAAGCGGTGGCGGGCGCCAGCAGCAGGACGGCGGTGACGATGCTCAACACGGATGGTGCTGATCTCACGGACTCCTCCAGTTCGCGGCGTGCGAGGCGATGCCGGCAGGGCTTACTTCGTGGGCGGCACGACCGACAGCAGCAGGGCTTCCGTCCACGTGATGTCGACGCGGTCGCCGACCTGCAGCTTGGCGAGGGCGTCCTTGTCGGCGACCTTGGAGCTGTAGGTCCAGTACTTCGGGCCCTTCAGCGTGATCGACGGCACGTTCATGTCGATCGCGGTGACGGCGGCGGAAATGGTGCGCTGCTTGGCCGCGGTGGCGGCCGGCTTGCCCATGCTCGACGGGGTCAGGCCCTTCTGCCAGGTGTTGATGTCCGGCTCACCGGGCTCCTTCTTCCGCACCGTGATGCTGTCGTAGTACTTGGCGGTGACGATGTCGCCGACCTTGATCTGGTTGAAGGTCTTCATCTCGTCGGGCGCCACGATCGTCTCGATCCGCCCGTCGTCCATACGCAGGTTGATCGTCCGGCTCTCGGACTCGATGGCCTCGACCTTCGCCTTGACGGTCACCATCTCGCCCGGGAGCGTCTTCGACTGCCCTGCCGCGAGGCCCGGGATGGACAGCGTCATCATCAGCGCGCCGAGTGTCAGTCTCTTCATGTCTCGATCTCCTCCACACGTTGTCGATCAGCCCCGGGACCTCGCCGGTCCCGCGGGCGCGTCAGGCGCCCGCCGGTGCGGGCTGTCCGACTCCTATCGCGGGCGCGGCCGTGGTCAGGCCGCGGTAGGTCCGCCCCACCTGCCACGCCAGCGCCACCCACACCACCGCCAGCACGACGTTGACCGCCGCGAACCCGGCCGCTCCCAGCGGCACGACGTTCGAGCCGACGAACACGGTGACCGCCGACAGCACGTCGCCCGCCCGGAAGAAGAAGGAGTCGATCGCCTGCTTGGCGCTGTACTTCTCCTCGGGCGTGCACGGCAGGAACAGCATGTTCCGCACGGTGTTGTTCAACGAGTAGTCGGTGGCGTTCTCGGACACCTTCGCGCTCAGCACGGCCCACAGCAGCGGGACGAAGAGCATCACGTTGTAGGCGGTGAGCGAGAGCACCGGCAGGATCATCACGGCGATCGGGATGCCGAACCGCTTGACGACGCGCGACACGACGAACAGCTGCAGCAGCAGCCCGAGGCCGTTGACCGCCGTGAAGTACTTCGAGTAGAAGTCGCCGATGATCTGGCCCTGGGTGAGCCCCGCGGCGCGCCCGTCCGCGATCATCCGCTGGGCGGCGTCGGTCACGATGCGGCCGAGGATGAACTCGCCGGTGCTGTTCACCCAGTTGAGCATCATCAGCATCAGCGCCATCAGCAGCAGGTAGCGCGTCCGGAACACCAGGGCGAAGGCGTTGGCTCCCGACGGCTTCGGCGCGGCCGGGGCGGCCGGCGCCGCCGGCGCGGAAGACGCTGCCTGCCGCGTCACGATGCGCCGTTCGCGGTGGCCGTTGATGTAGTTGGTCAGGGCCAGCTGCCCGAGCAGGATCGCGGCGCCCACCAGCATGAGCTGATAGACGCCGACGGGCTCGATCAGGTGATCGGCGATCTGGGCGCCGAACACGGCGCCGAGCGAGGCGCCGAAGCCGACGATGGGAAACAGCCGCTCGCCTTCTTCCTTCGTGTAGATGTCGGCCGCGAACGACCAGAACTGCGCGATCACCATCAGGCTGAAGATGCCGATCCAGATGAAGAAGATGATGGCGAGCGGCACACCGAACGTGTTCAGCACGTAGAAGATCACCGGACACGCGATGAAGAACAGCGTGACCGTGTTGATCAGCTTCATGCGCGGCAGCCGCGACACGAGCCGCCCGTAGAACGGGACGACGAAGGCGAGCAGCACGACCTGGCCGGCCGAGAGATAGCTCTTGAGCTCGGCCGAGCCTTCGCCGAGCACGAGCGCCTCGCGCACCGGCTTCAGCACGTAGTACGCCATCAGGATGAGGAAGACGTTGAGGGCCAGGAGCAGGGCGATGAAGCCCTCGCCGTTCCGGACGTCGGCGAATACCCGGAGGCCGCGATCGAGCCACGAGGCGTCTTCACGCTGTGCCATCACTTGTCCTGTTCCGGCAGCCGCTCGAACCCCACCAGCTTCCAGGATCCGGCGGTTCGCTTGAAGTAGGCGTGGACCGGCGCGGCCCACGACCCGATGGCGGGCGTCACGGCGGTCAGCGCCACACGGAGGTAGGTGCCGTCGGCGGTCGGCAGGCCGGCCGGCGCCGTCAGGCGCGGGCGGGCCGCGGCCGTCGCCGGCGGCAGCGGGCGGGCCGCGCTGGTGGCGTTGTCGAACACCGCCCACTCCGCCCGATAGCCGCCGGTCGGAGCGTCGGCGACGCGCGCGTCGACGGCGGCGTTGGCGAAGGTCAGCACGCCGGACGGATCCAGCGCGACGTCGACGATGGGATTGATCTTCGGCAGGTAGGCCTGGCCGATCTTGTCGCGCCGCGCGATCAGGACGTCGGCCATCAGCTTCTCGGCTGCCGGATCGGTGAAGCGGGCCGCCTTCACCACGGTGCGGATCATGTCGTCGGAGAACGCGACGACCCGGCGCGCCGCCCAGAAGTTGTCGTCGTCACGCGCTGCGAGGAACGCGCCCGGCTGGGTTCGCGGCTGCCAGGATTCGGGATCGAAGTCCTTGCCCTCGAAGATGCCGATGGAATCGTGCTTCTGGTAGTCGGCCGTCTGCCACGGCGACAGGTAGAAGCCCAGGGTGTAGATGCGCTTGAACGCCACCGCCCCGGGATAGAACGACTCCCAGCCCTCCCACCAGTCGTGCGGGCCGTTGGCGCCGATGCCGAACGTCGAGCCGACGTCCTGCAGCCAGTGCCGCACCGTCTTCCGGCCGCGCTCGTCGGTCACCAGCGTGTCGATGGTGTTGCCGGCCTTCATGTCGGTGAGGTTGGTCCACGCGCCGAAGACCTTCAGCGCGCGCAGCTCGCGACGGTGCTCGTGCGGAACGATGTCGTTGGGGTCGTCGGGCCGGGTGCCCTGATACTTGAACCCGCCGAGCACCTTGCCGGGCAGCAGCTTGGACGCGGCGATGCGGTAGGTGCCGTCCGGATGGCGATGCACGCGCTTCAGCAGGTCGTGCAGGTCGTCGCGATCCATCGGCCGCTTGATGCCCGACGGCGGCCGGATGACCGCGTCGGGCGAGATCTCGAAGTCCTCCTCGCGCACCGTCGCCAGGAACTGTTCGGCCTGCCAGTACCCGAGCGCCCAGAACAGCCGGCTCGCCACCATGATCGAACCGGAGGCCGCCTCCGCGCAGCAGGGCGGATCGAACGAGATGAACCACGTCTCGCCGCTGGCGCCCCGCACGATTGCGCCCGGCGCCGCGCCGACGTCCTTCGGCTTGATGATGGTGAGCTTGCCGCCGCGCCGCAGCCCGCCATCCGGGCTCGTGTTCGCGCCCTGCAGGAGCTGCTCCGCCGACAGCGGGTGGGCGAGGATCCGGTTGGTGAACCAGCTCGAGTCGGGCACCTCGTCGATCGTGTTCCGGTTCTGCGCGCGCCAGCCGGTCTTGGTCGTCCGCGGCGTGGCGAACGAGTTGTACATGAGGTCGTAGAACAGGTCGATGTCCCAGGGCGTGACGCCCGACGCATCCTGGCTCTCGGGCACGCGCGCGATGGGATCGTCGTCGAAGAACTTCGGCGTGCTGCCGGAGAGCGGCGCCAGCGCGATGAGTGCGACGGCGACGCCGGCGGCGGCGCCCAGGCCGAGTCGTGTACGGAACGCTGCTGATGTCACCGTGTCAGATCCTCAGAAGGCGGCGCTGCCGGCGAACACGATCCGGCTCCCCTCGTTGCCCTTGGCCCACTCGATCCGCAACGGCGTGCCGACCAGCGAGTGGAACCGGACGCCGATGCCGAAGTCGGTCTTGAGGTGGTTGAGATCGAGCTCGGACCGCTCATGGGTGACCTTGCCGGCGTCGTAGAAGAAGGCCATGTCGAGCATCGACGGGATCGGCGTCCACCGCCACTCGGCCTGGACCAGCAGGCTGTTGCGGTCGCGGAAGCGCCAGCTCGGGAACGCCCGCAGCGTGCTGCCGCTGCCGAGCGAGGGCATCAGGAAGTAGGGCACGTCGTCGGAGGCCATCTGCGCGAGGCCGTGCAGCGAGAGGACCCAGCTCTCACGCAGGAAGGGGATGTGCTGGGTGGCCTCCGCATCGAGCTGGTCGAAGCTCACGGCGTCGTCCTGATCGGCGTAGTTGTGGTAGCGGGCCTCGATCAGCGTGCCGCGGCGCGCGTACCCGGGTGAGGGCCGCGTATCGATGCCGGCGCTGAACGAGGAGTGCAGGTACTTCGGGCTCAGGCCGAGGCCGGGGGCCGAGGCGGGCGTGAAGATGTCTTCGATCGAGGGCGACGAGCCCGTGCCGGATTCGAGCGAGAAGTCCTCGTAGCCGACGGCGGCACCGAAGACCGTCCACCAGGCCGGCCTCGCGACGATGTCGCCGCTCACCCATCCCTGCTTGAAGCGGAAATTGGAGCGGTCCGCGACCGGCGTGTCGATCCCGACGCCGTAGTAGGCGACCTGCGTCGCGTCACGCCAGCCGAGGTGCGCGCCGACGTTGACCTTGCCGTCAGCGAGACCGAGCGTGGCGGCCGTCGTCTCGATGTACTTGTAGTTCGAGAACGAGTACAGGCCCTTGATGTCGAAGAAGGTGTTGTCGCCGCGGAACTGCCGGTAGCCGGCGCCGAGCGTGAAGCCGCCGCCGCTGTAGACGCTGCCGAAGTACGGATAGAACCCACTCGGGTTCTCCAGCATGATGTCCTGGATCTTGGCCACCAGGGCCTCGGCCTTGTTCGGGGCGGGCGGCGTCAGCTTCTTCGCCTTGGCCGCTTCCTGCTGGATGATCACGTCGGCGCGCGACGACTGGCCGGCCGCCGGCGCGGCGATCGCGGCGAGCAGGCACGCCAGCAGCGCGCCGCATCCAGCCGTTCCGGGCGGAAGCCCTCGACGTCGGGAAGGCGTCGAACGCAGGGTCGGCACACGGGGGAGGAGCACACACCGCCCTCAGCACGGACGGTGCCACCGCGGAACGGCACTGCCGGAGGCGGAACTCGCGGATTTTGCGCGGGAATGCCGGGAGAAGGCGCCCCGCGGGCGCCGCGACGACTCCGCTATGCCGGAGGCCACAGCGAAATTCCGGATGGACGGGGCCGCCGGGAGCGCTGCCCCGGAGTGCCGGGGGCCATCGTTCGTCCCCTGCCGGCGGGACGGACACCGCCCGCCGACCCCGCCCGTCGCCGACAAAAGGCGCTTTTCGGCCCCGTATTTACGGGCGATTCGAGCGATCGCGACGGCGCCGTGGCGACGCGGTCGGGCAGCGCGCGGCCATAGTGCGAAAGGCCAATGGCGCCCGCTCCGGCCAGGTGGATACGATCGCCGCGCTTGAAGGACATGGAAATGGCCTCCCACGCGTCTGCCGCACCACCGCCATTGGAACCCGTGCACGACGTTTTCGGCCGGCGGCACGAGGGGTCGGTCACCTCGGTGACACCCCCTCTGGCGCCCGAGCCGCTTCAGGACAGGGGCACTGTCTTGGCCACATTTGACAACACCACGCTTCCGCTCACCATGGCCCGGGAACTCGATCAGCGGAGTGCGTTCGAGCGGGCCGTCGCGGACATCGCCGCGCGTTTCGCGGCGGTGGACATCGGCGACCTCGACGACCGCATCGTCGAGAGCCAGCGCCAGCTGTGCGGGCTGCTGGAAGTCGATCGCAGCTGGCTCTGGGAGCCGCACGGCGATCTCTTCACGTGCACCCACCTCTGGTCGCGCGACGACATCCAGTCGCCCGTGCCCCTGCCCGACGCGCTCGAGGCGCGTGAGCACCTGCCGTGGCTCCTGTCGCAGGTCGAAGCCGGCCACATCATCGCGGTCACCCGGATCGACGACGTGCCCTCGGCGCCCGATCGCGAGAGCCTCCGGCGGATCGGCACGCAGTCGACCATCACCGTGCCGCTGTCGGTCGGGTCGAAGCTGATCGGCATCCTCAGCTTCGGCACGCTGCGCAGCGAGCGCACCTGGTCCGGCTACACGCTGGAGGGGCTGAAGCTGATTGCGGCAGTGATGGCCAACGGGCTGGCGCGCCATCAGGCCACCCAGGCGCTGGGCTCGGCACTGGACGAGGTGCGCCGGCTGCGCGCCCGGCTGGCGCCCGAGCACGTGCAGATGCGCCGCGAGGTCAAGTCGGTGAAGCTGCCGCGGCAGGTCGCCGTCGACAGCGCCTCCGTCCGGCACCTGATGGAACAGGTGGAGCAGGTCGCCCCGACCACCGCCACCGTGTTGCTGATGGGCGAAACCGGGTCGGGCAAGGAAATCTTCGCCGAGGCCATCCACGAGCTCAGCCCGCGGCGCCACAAGCCGATGGTGCGGCTCAATTGCGCGGCGATCCCGGTGTCGCTCATCGAGAGCGAGCTGTTCGGGCGCGAGCGCGGCGCCTACACCGGCGCCCTGTCCCGGCAGGCCGGACGGTTCGAGATCGCCGACGGATCGACGATCTTCCTCGACGAGATCGGGGAGTTGCCGCTCGACGTCCAGGTGAAGCTGCTGCGCGTGCTGCAGGAGCGCACCGTCGAGCGCCTGGGCAGCTCGCACCCGATCAAGGTCAACGTGCGCGTGATCGCGGCGACCAACCGCAACCTCGAACAGGCGGTCGCGGACAAGACGTTCCGCGAGGACCTGTACTACCGCCTGAACGTCTTCCCGCTGCGGGTGCCGCCGCTGCGCGAGCGGGTCCAGGACATCCCGTCGCTGGCGTGGACCTTCATCGACGAGTTCGCCGGCGCGTTCGGCAAGACGATCGAGTCGTTGTCCAAGGCGAGCCTCGAGGCGCTGCAGCGCTACTCGTGGCCCGGCAACGTCCGCGAGCTGCGCAACATCATCGAGCGGGCGGTCATCGTCGCCAACGGCCCGAACCTCGTCATCGAGCTCCCGCAGCCGACCGCGGCGACGCGGCGCAAGAGCCTGAAGTTCGTGGACGTCGAGACCGAGCACATCCGGTCGGTGCTGGAGTCGACGGGCGGCCGGATCCGCGGCAGCGGCGGCGCCGCGGAGCTGCTCGGCCTCAAGCCGACCACCCTCGAAAGCCGGATGACGAGACTCGGGATCAGCCGCAGCGGCCCGGCCGCGCCGCACGCGCGAGCCAGTTCCGCCGCCGGCCCCCGGACCTTCGCGGTGGGCTGAGTCCCGGTTCCATGGGCTGGCGAGCGCGGTCGTACGGTCCGCGGCTCGCCGCTGGCTTCATGCTGCCGGCGGCGCTCGCGCTGGCCGCCTGCCACGCGCCGGAAGCCGGATCGACGCCCCCTCCGGGGGCATCGGCCGCCGGCCGATCGACCACTCCCGCGCCGGCCGGGGCGCCTCCGCCGGCGCCGCCCGGAGCGGGAGCCCAGCTGCCTCCACTCGCGCTGCAGGATCTCGCCCCCGACGAGATCCTCGATCTCCGGACACCCTGGTCGGGCGACATGGATCCGCTCGGCAGCAGCCATCGGCGCTTCATCCGCGTCGCGGTGCCGGTCAGCCGCACGCTCTACGTCAACGACGGGGCGGCACAGAAGGGCATCGCCTACGACGCACTGCGGGAATTCCAGCAGATGCTGGCTGCCCGCGCCAGCCGCGGGGTGGCCACGCCGGCGATCGTGATCATCCCGACCGTCCGTGACCGCCTGCTGCCGGCGCTGCACGCGGGTCAGGCCGAGATCGCCGTCGGCGCGTTCACCGTCGACGATGCCCGCAGCCAGGCCGTCGCGTTCTCCCGTCCCACGCTGTCGGACGTCCACCACGTCGTGGTCGCCGGCCGCGACGAACCGCCGATCGCGAGCCTCGACGACCTGTCCGGCCGCGAGGTCCACGTCCGCCGATCGAGCGGCTACTACGACGACCTGACGAAGCTGAACGAGCGCCTCCGCCGGGCCCGGCGCGCGCCCGTGATCATCGTGGACGCGGACGAGGCCCTCGAGGACGAGGACATCCTCCAGATGGTCGACGCCGGCATCGTCCCGGTGACGATCACCAACACGCTGTACGCGGCGTTCTGGCGGCAGGTCTACGATCGGCTGCGCGTCTACGACCGGCTGGCGGTCCGCAACGACGGCGCCATCGCCTGGGCGGTCCGCCGCGAGGCGCGGCAACTGCTCGGCGTGATCAACGAGTTCGTCGACACCCACAAGGTCGGCACCGTCTTCGGCGACCTGCTGATCGCGCGCTATCTGGGCAGCGCCGCCCGGCTGCACAACCCGGGCGCGGCCGAGGACCTGCGCCGCTTCCGCGCCACCGCGCGGATCTTCCAGAAGTACGGCCGGCAATACCACTTCGACTGGCTGGTCATCGCCGCGCAGGCCTACCAGGAGTCCCGCCTCGACCAGGGCCTGAAGGGCCCGGCCGGAGCGATCGGGGTCATGCAGATCACGCCGGCTACGGCCGCCGGCGTCGGCATCACGGACGTCACGACCGTCGACGACAACGTGCACGCGGGGGTGAAATACCTGCGGTTCGTCGCCGACCGCTACTACGCGGACGAACCGATCGACGGCCCGAACAAGGCGCTGTTCGCGTTCGCCTCGTACAAGGCGGGGCCGGAGCGGGTGCAGCGCCTGCGCGCCAAGGCGCACGCGCTCGGCCTGTCGCCCAACCTGTGGTTCAACAACGTCGAGCTCGTCGCGGCGCGCGAGGTCGGGCGCGGGATGGTCGACTACGTGGGGAACATCTACAAGTACCAGATCGCCTTCAAGGCGATCGTGGCGCGCCAGGAGCGTCAGGAGCAGCGCACCGGCGCCGCGCCCTCTCCCTAGTGAACGGCCTTGGCGAGGCCGAACTTCTCGATGCGGTAGCGGATCTGATCGCGGTTCAGGCCGAGCAGCGTCGCCGATCGCGTCTGGTTGTAACCGCTGCGCTCGAGCGCCTGGACGACCAGGCTGCGTTCCAGCTCCTCGAGATCGACGCCCTCCGCCGGCAGCGCGATGCCGCCGTGCGCCGCCTGCGCCTTGGCTGCCAGCACCGGGAAGTCCTTCGGCTCCAGCCAGGCGCCCTCGGCGAGCAGCATGGCCCGCTCGACGGCGTTGCGCACCTCGCGGATGTTCCCCGGCCAGCCGTAGGCGCGCAGCTCGCGCAGCGCCTCGGTCGAGGCGCCGCGCACCTGCTTGCGGAACTCGCGGTTGAACAGATCGACGTAGAAGCCGACCAGCGCCGGCACGTCGTCGAGGTGGGCGCGCAGCGGCGGCAGCGCGATCGGCAGCACGTTGAGCCGGTAGAACAGGTCCTCGCGGAAGTGTCCGGCCCGCACCTGTTCGGGGAGATCGCGGTTGGTGGCGGCGATGACGCGCACGTCGACGTGGAGGTCCTGCGAGCCGCCGACGCGCTTGAAGGCCTTCTCTTCGAGGAAGCGCAGCAGCTTGGCCTGCAGCGCCGGCACCATCTCGCCGATCTCGTCCAGGAACACGGTGCCGCCGTCCGCCTGCTCGAAGAGGCCGCGCTTCTGCTGCCGGGCGTCGGTGAACGCGCCGCGCTCGTGGCCGAACAGCTCGCTCTCGAGCAGCGTCTCGGGGATCGCCGAGCAGGTGATGTTCACGAACGGCCGGTTGGCGCGATCGCTGTTGTAGTGCAGGATCTTGGCCGCCAGGTCCTTGCCGGTGCCGCTCTCGCCGGTGAGCAGGACGGTGGAGGCCGGGCTGCCCGCCACCTTGCGCAGCAGGTCGCGCAGCTCGCCCATCGCCGGCGACTCGCCGACGATGCGTTCGGGCGCGAAGGGCTGCGCCTGGCTGGCCCGCAGCATGCGCACTTCGCGGCGCAGGCGCGTCGTCTCGAGGGCGCGCTCGACCATCGCCGAGATGTCGTCCAGGTTGAACGGCTTGTTGGCGAAGTGGTAGGCCCCGATCTTCATCGCCTCGACCGCGGTGTCCACAGTGGCGTAGGCGGTCAGCAGGATGACGATGACGTCGGGATCGTGCTCCTTGATGGTGCGCAGCACGGTGACGCCGTCGATGTCGGGCAGCTTGTAGTCGAGCAGCACGAGATCGACGCCGGCGGCGACGCGCTGGAGCGCCTCCTTGCCGGTCGGCGCTTCCACCACGTCGTAGCCGTCGGTGCGCAGGCGCTCGACCAGCGACCAGCGGATCAGCGGTTCGTCGTCGACGACGAGGATCGTTGCGTTGGGCATGGGAGGCTCTCAGTATAGGCGCCGCCCTGACGGCGGCCGCAGGCTCGACGGTCGCGGTCAGGCCGCGTGGTGAAGATCGCTGCGGGGCGCCAGGCGGAGACAGCCGTCCGCGCCGGTCACGAGCACGCCGCTGGCGAGCAGCGCCTGCACGACGTAGGCGCCCTCCCGCTCGGACAGGTGCCAGACGCGGCGGAACTGGGCAAGGGTGAGGCGCATGCGGGGCATCCGCTCGTACTCTTCGCGAACGACCCGGCAGATGTCGTCGGGGCGTTCAGTGGCGACGGCGATGACGGCCATGGGGGCATGCTCCTCGATCGCGATCAGGGGCAAGCGACGTGCCGGAGAGCGCGACGCGGAATATCCCCGTGAATGGCGCTGCCGCGGCCGCTGCGACCCGTCCATCACGCGCCGGGCTGGGGAATATTCCGCACCAGTTGGTAATTCTTCCCACCCGGCCGCCTGCCGACGGAACAGGTAGACTGCGCGGCCAGGATGACGACGATCGATTGGCAGGCGCGGGCAGTTTCACCAGAGGACGCGGCACGGGCGATCCCCAGTGGCGCCCGTGTGTTCGTGCACGGGGCGGCGGCGACACCGACGCCCCTGCTCGGCGCCATCGTCGACCGGGGCGACCTCGAGGGCGTGACCCTGTACCACCTGCACACCTCGGGTCCGGCGCGGTTCGCCGAGCCTGACGTGGCCGGCCGGATGCGCTCGGTGTCGTTCTTCGTCGGCGCCGCCCTCCGCCAGCCGATTGCCGAGGGACGCGCCGACTTCCTCCCGATCTTCCTGTCGCAGATTCCCGGTCTGTTCTCGAGCGGGCGGATTCCGCTCGACGTCGCGCTGCTGCAGCTCTCGCCGCCCGACCAGCACGGCCTCTGCACGCTGGGCACGTCGGTGGACGCCGCCCGTGCCGCGGCCGATCACGCCCGCCTGATCGTCGCCGAGATCAACGACCAGATGCCGCGCACCCTCGGCGCCACGACGGTGCCGCTGTCCCGCGTGCACAGGTTCATCGTGACCAGCCGGCCGCTGCACGAGCACCGCGGCTCGGCCGAGACGCCGGTCGAGGCGCGCATCGGCGAGCTGATTGCCGGGCTGGTCGACGACGGCGCCACACTCCAGGTCGGCATCGGCTCGATCCCGGACGCCGTGCTGCGCCGCCTGGGCGACAAGCACGGGCTGGGCGTCCACACCGAGATGTTCTCGGACGGGCTGGTGCCGCTGCACGAAGGCGGCGTCATCACCAACGCGGCCAAGGTGGTACATCCGGGCCGGACCATCACGTCGTTCGTGGCCGGGACGCGGCGCCTGTTCGATTTCGTGGCCGACAATCCGCTGGTCGAGTTCCACGGCTGCGATCGGACCAACGACGTGGCCATCGTCCGCAAGAACCCGCGCGTGACGGCCATCAACTCGGCCCTCGAGGTCGACCTCACCGGCCAGATCTGCGCCGACTCGATCGGCCACGCGATCTTCTCCGGCATCGGCGGACAGATGGACTTCATGCACGCGGCGGCGCGGTCGGCGGGCGGCAAGCCGATCATCGCGCTGCCGTCGACGGCCTGCCGCGGCACCGTGTCGCGCATCGTGTCCGCGCTCAAGCCGGGCGCCGGCGTGGTCACGACGCGCGGCCACGCCCACTGGGTCGTCACCGAGTACGGCGCGGTCAACCTGCACGGGCTCACGCTGCGCGAGCGCGGCGACGCGCTGACGTCGATTGCGCACCCCGACTTCCGGGCCGAGCTGCGCCGCGACCTGGCCGCGATCCGGCACTTCGTGTGCTGATCGCGCGCCCGGGCGCTGGACGCGGGCACCGGGTCAGGTGCGGTACAGCGGCAGGGTGACCACCGCGGCGGTGCCGCCGCCCTCACGATCGTCGAGGGCCACGCTGCCGTTCTGGAGGTCGGCCAGCCGCTTCACGATGGCCAGGCCGAGCCCCGTCCCGCCGTGCTTGGTGGTGAAGAACGGCTCGAAGACGCGGTGCCGGATTTCGTCGGGGATGCCCGGCCCGCGATCGAGGATCGCGACCCGGCACGACTCGCCCGCCGCCGTCGTGGCGATGACGATCGGGCCGGTGCCGGCCGAGGCCTGGCAGGCGTTCAGCACGAGGTTGAGGAGCAGCTCGCGGAGCAGCTCGGGGTCGGCGTGGACGGTCACCGGATCGCCGGTCAGCTGAATCGACGCACCGGCGACCGCCGCCGTCGCGCTCGCGATCACGTCGGCCACGATCGGCGCCAGCGTGACCGGCTGGATCTTCGCCTTGCCGGAGCCGGCGAACAGCAGGATGTCGTGCACCCGCTCGTTGAGCGCGTCGATGCGATCGACCATGGCGCCCACGATCTGCCGCTCGCGCATCTCCGGCGGCAGCCGCGTGGCGAGGATCTGCAGCGATCCACGCAGGCCGGCCAGCGGGTTCCGCACCTCGTGCGCGACGATCGCCGCCAGCTCGCCCAGCTGCGCCAGCGCCGCCTGCTCGCGCAGCTTCGCCTCGACCGACTTGCGCTCGGTGACGTCGTAGCGGATGGCGAGGTATTGCTGCGGCTTGCCGCCGTCGTCGAGCAGCGGCACGATCGTCGTGTCCACCCAGTAGAACGACCCGTCCCTGGCCCGGTTGCGGATCTCGCCCCGCCACACCTGTCCCCGCGCGATGGTCCGCCACAGGTCGCGGATGAACTCCTTGGGGTGGAAGGCGGAGTTGATCAGGCGGTGGTCGCGGCCGATCAGCTCATCCCGGCTGTACTGCGAGATCGCGCAGAACTTGTCGTTGACGTAGGTGATGACGCCGCGCTGATCGGTGATGGCGACGATGGCCGCCTGGTCGAGCGCGTACTTGAACTGCTCCAGCGCGCGCACCGCCTCTTCGGCGATTCGCTGCGACCCGCCGCTGCCCGCCTCCGCCGGGTGGTTCTGCCCTGGCACCGTGCTCATCGTGATCGCGCTCGCGCCAGTATGGCCGCTGGGGCGCGCGCGTTCAAACCGCCGGCGCACGCTGCTCCGCCCGCGCCTTCACGCCGAGGAGCATCCGCCGATCCATCTCGGCGCCAATCGGCTCGACGAGCGCTGGGCCGAAGGCCAGCCGTGCCCGCAGGGTATCCGGATACGCGACACGGTAGCGGCTGACGAAGCGGCTGCGTCCCGCTTCGAGCGGCTCGACGAGGAACAGCCAGCTGGCCGCGACGTCGGGCGCACCGGCCGCGGCGCTGCCCGCGTCGGGCGCCGCGTGGGCGACGAAGAAGCGGCCGCTGTCGACGGCGGCAATCTCCAGCGGCGGGACCTCCGGGTGCAGCACCATCCGGCCGCCGGGCCGCACCTGCCATTCGGGATGGACGCGCTCGGCGTTCCGGACGCGGCAGCCGGCCAGGTTCTCGAGCCACTGGTAGCTGTAGAAGCCGCCGCGGTCCGCGCCGATCTGCGCCACCCACGGCCACACCGCGCCGGCCGGCGCGTCGATCTCGACGCCGTGCGTCCAGCCCCAGCGCGGTGCGGGAACGAGCTCGTCGCCGGGCAGCGGCCGGGCGGCGGCCACGCGGTCGAAGCCCCACCGATCGCGGCGTCCGCGCAGGAACGGCGTGAGGAACGCCCACGCCATCCGCAGCGCGCCGCGGAGGCCTTCGGCGACGTCGCGCCAGTCGTCGCTCGGCAGGCGGCCCTCGGCGCGGGCGGCCAGATGCCGCAGCTGCGCGGCCTCCATCATGCGATGCGCCACCAGCAGCCAGCGCGCCCGCCGCCGTTCCGTCGCCGCGAAGGCGCCGCGCACGCGCACCGTCACGCGGGTGCTGCGTCCATCGAGCGGCTGGAGGACGAACGCCCACGTGATGTGCCAGAAGCGGCTGGGGCGTCCGGCGGCGGCGAACGGCAGTTGACGGCTCAGGGCCCGATCGAACAGTCCGCCCAGCACCAGCGCGTGCGGCGCCTTCAGCTCGAGCACCTCGAAGCCGCCGGCCCCGTCCGGGCGGGCCGGTATCACGTCGCCGACCGCGAGGCCCTGCAGCTCCGGATGGATGTCGCGGGCGCTGCGGCGGCCGCCGTTGTCGAGCGCGTCGATGCTGTAGAAACCGGCCCGCCGGCATCCCATCTGCACGAGCCACGGCCAGATGGCGGCCGGCGCCGCCGCCACGTCGATGCGATCGGTCCGCTGGCGCGCCGCATCGGGCAGCCATTGGTCGCCAGCCAGCGGCTGATCTCCGCCGGGCTCGGGCCGCCCCAGCTCGCGCGCCAGTGCGCGCAGCAGCGAGCGCCGGATGTAGCGCGAGGCCGGGCCGATCACGTGGAAGTAGCGCCGGAAGCGGCGCCACGCGGCGTCGTCGGTCGCGCCGACGCGCACCTCCAGTTCGAGATGGCTGCAGCGATCGCCGAGCGGTGACACCCGGATGGCCCACGCCACCTTCACATAGCCCGGCTCGGCGAAGGCCGCGAAGGCCGCGGGGCCCTCGACGTGCACGAACGGGATCCGCAGGCGCCAGACCTGGCCGATGGCGCCGGCGACCACCTCGCGCGGCGGCTCGTCGACGAAGATCTGGAATCCAGGCTGCCGCGGCGACGAAATCAGGTCATCGAGTCGCACGCCGCCCGGCGGCCGCGCCGCCGCGTCGGCCCGGTCGATCAGCGTCCGCAGCGCGAAGAGCGCCCGGGTCACCGGCGACTGCGCCAGGGCGGCGTGACGCACGCGCCGCCAGACCTGCCCGGCCGGCGCCGACAGGTCGATGCGGTCGATCTCGACGAGACGGGGGCTGGCGATGACGGAATCGAGCGCGGTCATACGGACCTCCATCGCGGCGCGTCAGGGACGGGGGGCGGGCGCCGCGCGAGCCGCGATCTCCGCCTGCAGCCGGCGGATCATGCGGTCGGCGTCGCGCTCGAGCAGACGCGTCAGCAGGAACTCGGGCACGTCGAAGGCCGGCCGCGCCAGCAGCTCGTAGGTCACGTGGGCGTGGCCGTCGCGCTCGGACAGCGTCCAGACACCCTGGTAGCTGGTGAAGCTCTGGCCGCAGCGATCGCGGAAGCGGATCAGGCCTGGCTCCGAGCGCACTTCCAGCACCAGGTGGATGCGCTTGGAGAAGAACAGCACGCGCGCGACGGCTTCCT
>Ga0207678_10002314_pt1 | contig 17268 bp, 18 predicted proteins | sample KBSC63metaG_FD_184319 | JGI IMG/M metagenome (GOLD analysis project Ga0207678, IMG submission 184319) | Corn rhizosphere microbial communities from Kellogg Biological Station, Michigan, USA - KBS C6-3 metaG (SPAdes) (version 2) | ecosystem: Host-associated > Plants > Roots > Rhizosphere > Soil ...
AGCGTGTCGCAGGTCAAGGTCACGCAGATCGTGCAGGATCAGCGCCCCGGGCACATGGTGTACTCACCCGGTCACCCCGACGCCAACAAGGACGGCTACCTCGAGTATCCGAACGTCAACGTCGTGGAGGAGATGGTCAACATGATCAGCGCCTCGCGCGCCTATGAGGCCGGCATCTCGTCGGTCGAGGCCACGCAGAAGATGGCCAGCTCGGCGCTCGATCTAGGTCGCGTCTGATGGCGGTAGGTCCCGTCGAGGGCAGCCCGATCCCGCTGCTCCAGCCGCATGAGGCCTTCGCGTCGCAGGTCGCCCCGCTGGGCGAGCCGCAGAAGGACGCACTCAGCGCGGCGGGCGAAGGGTTTCTGGACCTCGTGGTACGGGCCAACGAACGCACACAGACAGCGCAGCACATGTCGCAGGCGCTGGCCTCAGGTCAGAGCGACGACATCCACGGCACCATGATCGCCGTGAGCGAGGCGGCCATCCAGACGCGCTTGATGGTCAACGTGAAAGACAAAGTCATGGACGCCTTCTACGAAATCTGGCGCATGAATGTCTGAGTCGGTGACTGAGGGAGCAGCTTGGCGGACGCGGTAAGCATCCAGGACCAAATCAAGAAGTTCTGGGCGGGGCTCTCCCGTCCCAAGCGCATCGCCCTGATCAGCGTCACCCTGACGGTGCTGATCGGGGTGGTCGCCGTCGCGTTGATCGGCTCCCAGGTGCACTACGCGCCGCTCTACACCGGGCTCGAGACCGAAGACTCGGCGGCGATCGCCGCCAAGCTGAAGGAGCTCAAGGTGCAACACCGGGTGACCGCCAGCGGCATCGAGGTGCCGGAGGAACAGGTCCCCGAGCTGCGGCTCCAGCTCGCCTCCAGCGGCCTGCCGCGCGGCGGCGGCGTGGGCTTCGAGATCTTCGACAGCGCCCGCTTCGGCGCGACCGAGTTCGAGCAGCAGGTGAACCTGCGGCGCGCGCTGGAGGGCGAGCTGTCGCGCTCGATCAACACGATCGAGGGCGTGCAGTCGGCGCGCGTGCACCTGGTGCTGCCCGAGCGCCGCCTGTTTGCGGCGAAGAGCGAAGGCGCCTCGGCCTCCGTGGTGGTGAAGCTGCGGCCGGGGCAAGAGTTCGGGCGCCGCGAGGTGGCCGGCGTCGTACACCTGGTGAGCTCGGCGGTGCCGGGGCTCACCAAGGAGCGCGTGAGCGTGGTCAACACCGACGGCGTCACGCTGCACAGCCCGAGCTCGGGCGACGACAACTCGAACGGGCTCGAAAGCACGCAGAACCAGGCCTCGCGCGAGATGGCCACCAACATGGAGAATCACGTCCGCACCCTACTGGAGCGCGTGACGGGACCGGGCGGCGTGGATGTGCGCATCAACGTCAATCTCGACGAGGCCTCGCGCGAGCGCACCGAGGAGCACTACGAGCCCACCAAGACCGCCCTGCGCAGCGAGAACAAGACCGAAGAGGCCACCACCCAGGAGGGCGCGAGCGTCGCCGGCGTCCCGGGCGCGCAGACCAACCTGCCCGACGTGGACCCGAGCTCACCGTCTCGCGGCGATGACCTGAAAGGCAATATCTTCCGGCGCTCGCGCACGCGCAACTGGGAGGTCGACCGCATCACGGAGAAGACCGTCACGCCGCGCGGCGATGTCGCGCGGGTGAGCGCAGCCGTGCTGATCGACGGCAACTACGAGACCAAGGACGGCGTCCAGGTGTACCACCCGCGCGACCCCGAGGAGCTGAAGCGCCTGGAAGAGGTGGTCAAGAACGCCATCGGCTTCAACGCCGCGCGCGGCGACAGCATCCGCGTCGAGGGTGCGAAGTTCTCGCACCTGGACCTGCCCGACACGGAGCCCAAGGGCTTCCGCATCGAGAAGAACCTGCCCTACGTGCTGGCGAGCCTCGGCCTGCTGACGCTGGGCGCGATGATGTTCATTTTCCTGCGCGCCATCAAGGGCCCTGCCCCGCTCCTGCCGCAGCCGGCGCTGGCGGGCGCTGAAGCAATGCCCGCGCTGGGTGGCGTCGCCACGGCCAGCGTGATGGCCGGCAGCACACCCGAGCCCGCGCTCGAATCGGCACCCAACCCTGCGCTGCTGGAGGAGAAGCGTGCTCTGGCGCTCGAGTTCGCCAGCAAGGATCCAGCGGGCGCCGCGCTGATCCTGTCGCAGTGGCTCGCCTCCGGCGAGGATGCGAAGCCGCTCGTCGCGGGCGAGGGAGCGTGAGTCGCTGATGGCCGCCGAGCTCACCGGGCCGGAGAAGGCAGTGCTGTTCCTGCTCTCGCTGGACGAGAAGGCTGCGGGCCCGATCGTCAGCGAGCTCTCGCCCGATCACGTGCGGCGCCTGCGCGAGACGGCCTCGCACATGCGCAGCGTGCCGGCCAACGCGCTGCACGCCGTCTATTCGGAGTTCCTGAGCAAGTCGGGCGAGTCGGTGGCCGTCCCGCGCGACGGGGTGGGCTTCATCCGCAAGCTCTCCGCGCGCGCGCTCGGCGAGTCGCAGACCCAGCAGATCTTCGAGGACAAGCCCAAGACGCCCTTCGACCGCGTCGCAGCGGCCGAGGACGACGTGCTGGCGGGTCTCCTGGTCAACGAGGACCCGCAGCTCACCGCGGCCCTGCTCTCGCAGCTGCCGCCGGAGAAGTCCGCCGCCGTGCTGGCGCTGCTCCCGGAGCAGACCCGCCCGCTGGTGCTCACCCGCCTGGGCGCGATGCGCGAGATGCCCGGGCACCTGCTGGATGAGGTCGCGCTCGCGCTCGCCGCCGAGCTGCCCGAGCCGGGCGCGGGCGGCGCGGTGGCGGTGGACGGCGTGACGCGCTCGGCCGCCGTGGTGCGCGCGCTGAGCAAGGAGGTCGGCGAGCTCCTGCTCTCAGACGTCGAGGCCGAGAACGAGCTCCTGGCGGCCGAGATCCGCCAGGCCATGTACTCCTTCGAGGACTTGAAGCTGATCGACGCGCGCTCGATGCGCGAGCTGCTCAAGGCGGTGCCCGGCGATCGCTTGACGCTGGCGATCAAGACCGCCAGCCCCGAGCTGTCGAATCACATCTTCTCGGGCATGTCGAAGCGCGCCGCCGAGCGCGTGCGCGAAGACCTCGAGCTGCTGGGCGCGGTGCGCCTGGCCGACGTGGAAGCCGCCCAGCAAGAGATCGTGGAAATTGCGCTGCGGCTCGCCGCCGAGGGCACAGTGTCCCTGGGCGGAGGCGGACAGGACGAGTTTGTCTAGCGATCGCGGCCGCCCGAAGAGCCTGCGCTTCGTCGACGTCAGCGTCGAGGGGCGCCCGCCGGGCTGGCTCACCTTGCGGCATGACGAGCCCCGCCCGGTGGGCCCCGCGGAACGCGTCGATCGGCTCGTTCCGCCGGAGGTGCCCAGCCACGAACGGCCGGCGCTCTCCCCTCTGCTGGAGAGCGTTCGCCCGCCGCCGCCGCGGCCCTCGCAATTCCCGGGCAGGCCGACGCCGTATCCCGGCACGCCGATCCATCACGGCCATCACTCCGCCAGCCAGTATCCCGCGGCCCACTTCGGCAGCCAGTTCCCGAGCACCGCGCCGGGCTCGTCCTCGCAGTTCCCACCCGCGCTCGAGACCCTCGATGGCTTTGTCCATGGGGCGCCCGAAGTGCGCTCCGACACCATGGTCGAGGATCTGGTGCCGCGCGCCGAGGAAGAGGCCGTGGCCGCGATCTCGACCGCGATCGATCGTTTTCAGCGCGAGCGCCAGCAAGCGCTGGCCTCGGTCGAGGGCGAGCTGATCGAGCTCGTGCGCGCCATCAGCCGGCGCGTGCTCCTGGCGGAAGTCTCGCACAATCCGCTGCTGATCGGGCGCCTGGTGCACGCCGGCCTGGAGGCGCTGGCGGGCGGGGACCAGCTGACGGTGCGGCTCGGGCCCTTCTTCTCCGAAGCGCTGCCCGCCATCCGCGAGAGCCTGGAACACCGCGGCGTCAAATCGCTGGTGCTGGTCGATCCGAGCGTGGGCCCGCAGGGCTGCCAGCTGAGCACCGAGCTCGGCCGCGTCGACGAGTCGGTCACGACGCGCCTGGATGTGTTGCTCGCGAACCTCGGCCTCGGGAACTGAGCGCAGTGGACCGCTTCTCCTCGCTGATCGAGCGCTGCTCTCGGACCCAGGCACACGAGCCGATCGGCGTGGTGCAAGACGTGGTCGGCATGGTGGTCGAGGTCGGCGGCCTGCGCGCCGCCGTCGGCCAGACGCTGGAGGTGCAGACGGAGCACGGCGAGCGGCTGGAGCTGGAGGTGGTCGGCTTCCGCTCCGATCGCCTGCTGGCGAGCCCGCTCGGCAACCTCTCCGGCTTGCACTCCGGCTCGCTCGCGCGCCTCTCCGATCGCGGCGCCAGCATTGGCGTCGGCAGCGAGCTGCTCGGTAGAGTGTTCGACGCCTTCGGCAATCCGCTGGACGGTGGAGCGCGCCCGGACTTCGGCCAGCGCTACCCGATCCATCGCTCTCCGCCGCCCTCCTTCGGCCGCAAACCGGTGGCAGACGTGTTCTCGACCGGCGTACGCGCCGTCGACAGCATGCTCACGCTGGGCATCGGGCAGCGCCTCGGCATCTTCGCCGGCGCCGGCGTGGGCAAGAGCTCGCTGCTCGGCATGATCTGTCGCTCGTCACAGGCCGACGTGAACGTGGTCGGGCTGGTCGGAGAGCGCGGGCGCGAGGTGAGCGACTTCGTGCGCAGCAGCCTGGGCGCCGAGGGCCTGGCGCGCTCGGTGGTGCTGGCGGCGACCAGCGACCAACCGCCGCTGGTGCGCGCACGCGGCGCGGAGACGGCCACGGCCGTTGCCGAGTACTTCCGCGATCAGGGCAAGAGCGTGCTCCTGGTGATGGACTCGGTCACGCGCTACGCGATGGCGCTGCGCGAGACGGCGCTGGCCGCGGGAGAGCCGCCCGCGACCAAGGGCTACCCGCCTTCCGTCTTTGCCGCCCTGCCCCGGCTGATGGAACGCGCCGGCACCAGCACGGGCGCCGGCGTGATCACGGCGCTCTACACGGTGTTCGTCGAGGGCGACGACCTGAGCGATCCGATCGCCGATGCCGCGCGCGGCATCCTGGACGGCCACATCGTGCTCTCGCGCTCGCTGGCGGAGAAGGGCCACTTTCCGGCGATCGACGTGCTGCAGAGCATCTCGCGCCTGATGCCGGAGGTGACCGACGCCACCCACCAGTCGACGGCGGGGCTGTTGCGCGAGGCGCTGGGCACGTATCGCGATACCTCGGATCTGATCCAGGTGGGCGCCTACATGCCCGGCAGCGACCCGCGGGTCGACAACGCCTTGACGCTGGTGCCGAAGATCCATGCCTTCCTGCGTCAGCCCATGAGCGAGCGCACGCCGTTCGGGCAGGCCAAGGCCCGCATGCAGGCATTGCTCTCGAATTTGCCGCGCATGACTGAGGCTCGCTCATGAACACGCGCGAGGCCCGCATCGAGCGCATCGCACAGCTGCGCGATCAGCGACTGAAGCTGGCCGTGCGCGCGCTGGAAGAGATGCGCGCGCTGGAGCGCCGGATGCAAACGGAGTTTAACTCGGCGCAGTCACAGCGCGAGCGCGCTGAGCGCGAGCGCCGCGCGCTGAGCGTGACCGGGGCCGAGATCCTCGCCTTCATGGAGGCCGAGGAGTGGCTGCGCTCTTGCACCATCGAGGAAGAGATGTGCGCGCTGCGGCTGCGCCAGGCCCACGCTCAGACCGACAGGGGGCAGCAGCGCGTGAAGAAGGCGGCGCTCGAGCTGCGCCAGCTGGAGCTGCTGCAAGAGCGGCTGAAGCAGGCGCGCCTGGCCAAGGAAAATCGCAGGGAACGCGCGATCGAGGACGAGATCGGACAACGTGCGGCGCAGAGCGAGCGCGCCCGGAAAGGTGAGCCGTGAACTTCCACTCCCCCATCGGCAGAACGGCGCTCGGCGCGGACCCGGGCGAGGCGGCGCGCGAAGCCGCCGAGCATGAGCGCGAGGACCGCGAGCGCGGCGCCGCCTGGGCCAGCGCCATCACGCAGATGCTGGTCGAGGCGCGGCCCAAGCTCACGTTGCCCTCGGCACCCGAGGCGGAGGGCAGCTCTGGTGGAGCTCCTGCCCCACGCGACGAGGGCGTCAAGAATCCGACACCCGCCGGTGTGGAGGTTCGCAACAGCGAGAGCGTCGAGGACTCCAAGACCCAGGGGCCCGAGCTCCCCAACCGACTGGTGGCCGAGCTCTCCGACAGCATCCTGGGGCGGATGGAGCTGTTGGTCGCCCGCAGCGCCAAGGGCTTGCGCATCGTCATCAACGTGGCGGATGCACGTGTCAAGGCGCTGATTGAAGCAGAGCAGGCGTTGCTCATGAAAAGCCTGCAAGGCAGCGGGCTTCGCGTCGATTCCCTGCGCATCGCCGATCAACTGGAGCCTGGCACCGCTCTTGCTCCAGACGAAGGAGTGGAGGGAGCGGAGATAGCCCAACAAAGGGCCCTGGCGCGAAGCAGAAGCCTCAATCTGCGGACGCTGAGCGCCAGGGGGCGAGGCTACGGAGCCAAGCCCGAAGAGGAGCCGGAGGACGACACCGAACGGGTGGACTTCACGGCCTGAGCCGAAAGCTCGACAATGGTAGATCCAATCAATAGTGCCAGCAAAAGCATCGCCAACGGCGCACTGACCAAGGCGCTCGGGGGTAACAACCTCGGCCAAGATGCTTTCCTCAAGCTCCTCGTCGCGCAGCTCAAGAACCAGGATCCGCTGAATCCTCAGCAGAACTACGAGTTCGTGGCGCAGCTGGCGCAGTTCTCATCGCTCGAGCAGTCTGTCGGCATCAACGATCGCCTGGATCAGCTGGCCCAGCAGAATCAGGGGCTGCAAAACAGCCAAGTAGTGCAGCTGGTTGGCAAGACGGCGACCGTCAAAGGCAGCATCGTGACGCTCAAAGGTCAGGGACAGACCGTGCCCATCTCCTTCAAGACCGAAGGGGCCACGAAGGAGTCGACGGTCGTGATCAAGGATCAGGCCGGCAGCACCATCCGCACGCTGAAGGTGGGACCGAAGGCAGCCGGCATCGTGAGCGTGGCCTGGAACGGACAGAGCGACACGGGGCTGCCTCAGCCTGCGGCGCCGTACCAGGTGACGGTGACGGCCAAGGCAGACAACGACGCTCCGGTCACGCTGAGCCAGCAGACCAGCGGCGTCATCAAGTCGGTGTCCTTCGATCAAGGCTTCCCAGTGCTGCAACTGGACAATGGCGTCACAGCTCCCGTTGGCGATTTAGTTTCCGTGTCGCCGTCATCAACCAACCCATAAGGCAAGCGAGTCAGGAGGGCTCAATCAAATGGTTCTAAGCGCAATGTTCTCAGGTGTAAGCGGTCTCCGAGCAGAGGGTGAGGCTCTGGGGGTCGTCGGCGACAATATCGCAAACGGGAATACCGTCGGCTTCAAGGCGCAGCGGGCCGTCTTCCAGGACGTGCTCGGCCACTCGATCCTCGCTGGCACCTCCTCGGCTCTGCCGGGCTCCGGCGTGCGCATGGGCGATGTGCAGCAGCTCTTCACCCAGGGCTCGATCACCAACACCGGCGTCTCGACGGACGTCGCGTTGAACGGTGACGGCTTCCTGGTCGTCGGTGGCACGGTGGACGGCATCACCGGCAACTTCTACACCCGCGCCGGTCAGCTCACGCTGGACAAGGACGGCTTCATCGTCAACCAGCAGGGCTTGAACGTGCAGGGCTACCTCGCCAACGCCGACGGCACGCTCCAGGCGTCGATCAACGACCTCCAGGTCCCGACCGCTTCGCTGCAGCCGTTCGCCACCACGGGCATCCAGGTGACCGCGAACCTCGACCCGCGCGACCCGGTGCTGACCTTCGACATCACGCAGCCCTCCAAGACGAGCAACTTCAGCTCCTCGATCAGCGTCTTCGACTCGCTCGGCACGGCGCGCACGCTCGACATCTACTTCAACAACGCCGGCGGCAACCTGTACAACTACACCGTGGTCGCTCACGGTGAAGATCTCGCGGGCGGTACTCCGGGGACCGACCAGATCGTCAGCAACGGCACGTTGCAGTTCAACTCCGACGGCGCGCTCGATACCGCCACCACCCCCGCCTTGAGCCTCAGCTTCGCGGGCGGCGCAACAGCCAACCAGCCGATCGACATCGACTTTGGTCCGGACATCACCAACGACGGCTCGACGGGCCTCCTGGGCACCACCCAGTTCGCCTCCGACTCCGCCGTGTCCAGCCAGTCGCAAGACGGCTACACCTCGGGTGAGTTTTCGGGCCTCGCGATCGACGGCACGGGCCTCGTCCAGGGCCTGTACACCAACGGTCAGAAGGTGGCGATCGGCCAGCTCGCGGTCGCGAAGTTCCGCTCCAACGACGGCCTCGGCCGCGCCGGGCAGAACCTCTGGATCGAGACGCGCGAGAGCGGCACGGCAGCGCTCGGCGGAGCCTCCACGGGCGGTCGTGCCTCGGTCTCGGCTGGCGCGCTCGAGTCGTCGAACGTGGACCTGGCCGAAGAGTTCGTGGGCCTGATCCAGCATCAGCGCTCCTTCTCTGCGAACTCCAAGACCATCACCACCGCGGACGAGATGCTCCAAGAGTTGATCAACATCAAGCGCTGATTCGGTTCTCCCATAGTCCTCTCCCGATAGCGCTTCTGATCAACATCTAGACTCGAGCCATGTCCGAAGAAACTCCTGCCGTAGCTGCGCCGGTCCCGAAGAAGTCAAAGACGGGATTGATCATCGGCATCGTGATCGCGATGGTCACTCTCGTCGGCGGTTCGGTCGCCGGCGCAGTACTCGGTCCCAAGCTCTTGGGATCCCCCGACGACTCGGCGGACGAGGGCGAGAGCGCTGCTGCCCACGAGGGCAAGAGCGAGGAGGAAGGCAAGAGCAGCCACGGTGGCAAGGGCAAGAAGGGCAAGGAGGGCGAGAAGATCGTCTCGGTGGACATCCCTCCGATCGTCGTCGACCTGCGCGACGGCGACGGCCGCCTCCGGCACCTCAAGGTCGGCATGGCGGCGGAGCTGGCCGAGACAGGCAACGCCGAAGAGTTCAAGCTGGTCAGCCCGCGCGGGCGGGAAGCCACCTTGACCTACCTGCGCTCGCTCACCTTCGAGGAGGTCGCGGACCCGGCAAAGTACGCCAGCATCAAGGAAGAGATCAGCAAGCGCATGATCGAGGCCCTGGGCGCCGATAAGGTCCACCGCATCCTGCTCGTTGATTTCGTCTTGCAGTAATGCGCGGCTGCCACTCCTGGCGCCGCAAACCGGGCTCAATGGACGAGCCCTCTCTCATACCCGCGGCGAAGCAGGATGCTTCTCGACACGTAGGTTCCGGTGCAGAGCGACTCCTCACAACCCGACATCGTCCCGCTACAACTCGGCGCGTCGGAGCAGAGTCAATCGGAAGCCGCGCTCACGACGCTGACGGCCGTTGCCTCGGTGCTGTCGAAAGAGCTGCGACGCATCCTGCCCTTCCTGTCTCGTCAACGCGCCCGCTCGGCGCTCGATACCGCGCGCAGCCTGCGCGACCCCGAGCTCAGCGCGCTGGCGGAGGGCCCGAGCTTCCTGGTCAGGATGAGCTCGCCGGAGGAGCTGTGGGTGGCCCTGCAATTCGACGGAGCCGCGATCCTCGCGCTCGTCGACGGCCTGTTCGGCTCGCCCAAGCCCGACGCCGAGGACGCCGAGGGCGCCGAGCCCGGCGATGATGACGGCGAGAGCCCGCCGCTCGGCGACAGCTTGACCCTGGCCCAGCGGGCGCTGCTCAAGCGTCTGGGTGGGGATCTCTGCGCGCTGCTGCGAAAGCCCGTGGAAGAGCAGTGCAAGGTCACGCTCGGAGCGCCGCAATTTACCACGCTCAAGCGTGCTCAGGACCCGGAGCTGGGCGACGACGCGCTCGCGATCGATTGCCGGCTGGAGAACATCCGGCGGCCCTGGTTCATTCGCGTGTGGATGGGGGCGCGCGCCGTCGAGCGGCTGGCCTCGCAGGCCTCCGCGGCGAACAGCACGGCGCCGACGTTCGGAGACGTGGCGCTGCGCATCCCCGTGAGCGTGGTCGCCGAGCTGGGCCGTGTCACACTGAAGCTCAGCCAGGTGTTGGGGCTACGGGTAGGCGACACGCTGCGCTTGCCCTCCCCCGCCAATGACCCGGTGCTCGTGCGGGTCGAGGGCGTACCGAAGTTTGATGCAGTACCGGTGATCTCCCGCGGGCAAGTGGCCGTGAAGATCCATTCGCGCCATCAGGAGTAAGCCAGGTTGTCGGAGCACCCCGATCGAGAACGTCATGTCTGAGAGCATTCCCCCCACAGCCGCTCGTGACCATACGATGCACTCCGCCGATCACGCCGACTCACCGCTGAGCGCGCTGCGCGGCGCTGACAGTCTGGGCTTCGTGATGGATGTGCCGGTCGAGCTGTGTGTGGAGATCGGCCGCCGAACGATGCGGCTCGGGGAGCTGCTCAAACTGGGCCCGGGCTCGGTGCTCGAGCTCGACAAGCTGAGCGGCGAGCCTCTCGACATCTATGCCAACAAGAAGCTGGTCGCGCGCGGCGAGGCCGTGGTGATCGGCGAGCGTTACGGCGTGCGTCTGAGCGAGGTGCTGGTGGTCGACGACCCGCCGTCTTCCAAGCCGAGGCGGACGTGAAACGCCCGCTCGCGCGCGTTCTGGTCGCGCTCGGCTGCTTGCTCGCGAGCGGCCCCGCACTGGGGATCGCACCCGCCGGCGGCCCGCCGGTGCCGCCCGGTATGGATCCACAGGATTTCGTCTCGCTCAGCGATCTACCCGACGCCTCGGTGGAAGACCGCGGCTGGCTCGCGGAGACCTCGGCGGAAGAGCCCGCTCGCGTCACGCCCGTCGCGAGCAGCCGCAATCCCCTGTTCTCGTTGCTCGCTCTACTGTTGGTCGCCAGCCTCGGCGGCGGCGCGCTCTGGCTGCAGCGGCGCAAGGCCAAGGCGGCGACGCCCGCGGGCATCGAATCACGCCTGACGCTGCTCTCTTCCACGCGCATCGGGCCGAAGGCGTTCGCCGTGTCGGCGGAGGTGAACGGTCGCGTGATCCTGCTCGGCGTGACGGACCAACAGGTGACGAACCTGGGCTGGCTCGATCCGCCGGAGCTGGAGCACGAGCTGCCCGCTGAGGAGCCCGAGGTGGCCACGGAAGAGGACGAGCTGCCCGACGACTATCCCGGCTCGGCGCTGCGCGAGGCCGCGCGGCAGGCCTCGTCGCTCTTGCCCGGGTCACTGCAGCCGCCGCCCCCCCAGGCCTCGCCGCTCACCAGCACCCAGAACCTCAAGCGCTTCCAGGAAGTGCTGCGCGGCGCCATTCCAGAAAATCCCCAATCCATGCGCGCGCCGCGCATGACCCCGCCCATGACGTCCGCGGAGCTGTTCGGGCGCTCCACGCCGCCCGGCTCCGATGCGGCGACGACACTGGCCGCGCTGACCAGCGACGTGGTCGGCTCCGAGCCGCCCGCTGCGAGCCGCTCCGTGTCGCCCGCTTCGCTGCGCCGCAAGCGCCAGCGCCGGTCGGAGCTGACCACCAAGCCCACCAAGGCGAGCTCCCCGGCGCCCGTCTCCGACTCCGCCGCCCCGCCCTCGATCGAAGGCCAGGTAGCAGGACTGCGGGCGCTCAAGAATGGCTGATCGGAGGCCGAGCACCCCAGCTCCCTCGAATCGAGGCAGCCGATGACCCCGGTCAGCGCCGTCGGCGAGAAGCTCTTTGGCCCCGAGGGCCTGAGCACGCCGATCGAGATCATCGCGGTCCTGAGCGCCCTCTCGCTGCTGCCGGCGATCGTGCTCACGGTGACCTCGTTCGTGCGTACGATCGTGGTGCTGTCCTTCATCCGTCAGGGCATCGGCTCTCAGGAGACGCCGCCCAACCAGGTGCTGATCGGCCTCGCCATGTTCCTGACGCTCTTCGTCATGACGCCGGTGATGACGGAGATCAAGAACCAGGCGCTGGACCCCTACGTGGCCGGTCACCTCAGCGACTCGCAGGCTCTGGAAAAAGGGCTGATCCCGCTGCGCGCGTTCATGCTGCGCCACACCCGCCAGGCGGACCTGGCTCTGTTCTACAACGCCACCGAGACGCCGCTGCCCGAGACGCCCGATGATGTGTCGATGCGCATGGCGATACCGGCGTACATCATCTCCGAGCTGACAACAGCCTTTCAGATGGGCGTGATCGTGCTCCTGCCCTTCCTGGTGGTGGATCTGGCGGTGGCCTCCGTGCTCATGAGCATGGGTATGATGATGGTGCCGCCCGTCACCATCAGCTTGCCGATCAAGCTGCTCTTATTCGTGCTCGTCGACGGCTGGAACCTGGTGGCAGGGTCCTTGCTTAAAAGCTACGCGTGACCATCGATTCCGCGGTCGAGATGGTATTCGGATGCTTGCTCATCTGGTCCAAGACCACTGGACCGGTGCTGCTCGCGCTGTTGGTCGTGGGGCTCGGAGTCGGCATCCTGCAGGCCGCGACCCAGATTCAGGAGGCGGCGATCGGCTTTCTCGCCAAGGTGGTCGTGATGGGGCTCATGCTGGCCCTGCTGGGCTCCTGGGCGATGCAGAACATGGTCGACTACACGCAGCGCACCATCGGGTCGATAGCTGATGTCACGCGGTGAACTTCGCGCCCCTGCTCCGATCCGATCTGTTTCGCCCCGAGCTGGCGCTGCTGGCGCTGGAGCTGAGCCGGGTCAGCGGCGTGGTGGCCGTGTCACCCATTCCCTGGAGCAATACACCGCGGCGCATCCGCGCCGGGCTCATCATCTTTCTGCTCGCCGTCATCCACGGCAGCGGCAAATCGCCGGTCACGGAGATCGCCTCCGCCGCGTGGGCTGCGCTGAACATGTCGACCGAGTTCATCGTGGGCCTGTGCATGGGCATGGTGGTCCGGCTCAGCGTCGCCGCTGCCGAGATCGCGGGCACCACGCTGGCCACCCCCATGGGCTTCTCCGCGGCGCAGGCCTTCGACCCCGGCATCGGTCACTCCGAGAGCGCGCTGACGCGCATGTTTCGCCACCTGGCCATGCTGGTGGCGCTGATCTCGGGCATGCACCGCGTGATGCTGGGCGCGCTGATCTCGAGCTTTCAGCTGCTGCCGGTGGGCACGGCCACGCACCTGGAGGCGAGCTTCCCGCTGATCCTGGAGCTGTCCTCCCACATCATCGGCGTGGGCGTACGCCTCTCCCTGCCCGTGCTCGCGCTGCTCTTGATGGCCAACGTCGGGCTCGGCTTCGTCTCGCGCGCCGCGCCCGGCATGCAGATCTTCAGCATCGGCTTTGCCGTGTTCTTCGCGGTCGGCGCCGCCGGCCTCTTGCTCACGCTGCCCGAGGTCGCTCACGAAATGGGTCGCGAGTTCCAGCATGGCGCGGCGTATTTTGAGCGGATCATCTTCGACTTCAGTCCTCACTGAGCTCGCCGGACGGAGCTCGAGGAGCCCCGGGGCCTAGGGGGGCTCGCTGAGCGATGGCGGACGATTCCGAGACAGAGCGGACAGAGGAGCCAACTCCAGAACGCCGGCGCAAGGCGCGCGAGGAGGGTCAATTCCCGCGCGGCCGTGACGCCGGCAACACGCTCGCCGGGATCGCTGTGCTGCTGGTCATGTCGGCGCTGGGCAAGAACAGCGTGATTCTGCTCGAGAAGTTTGCGGTGCACTGCCTCTCCGAGCCGTACGAGCTCGTGAGCGGCGACCCGCGCGCACTGTTCCACGCGCTCGCCACCACCCTGTCGGTGCTGGTCTTCCCCTGCGCGTTCGCGGCAGCGCTGGGCGCCCTGGCCATCGGTATCGCCGAGGCAGGCTTCCATCCCAACATGGGCCTGGTGGCGCCCAAGTGGGACCGGCTCGATCCGCTGCCCAAGCTGCAGCAAATGTTCAAGCTGCAGGAGACGGGCGTCGACATCCTGATGCAGCTGGCGCGCGTCGCGGTCGTGTGCGCGGTGGCGTACTCCTCGGTCAAGGACATCTACCCACGCCTGATGCACCTGCAGCGCGTGAGCCTGGAGGCCGCCGGGCTCGAGATCGCCCGCGCCCTGTTCAAGCTGGGCTTGTGGTCGAGCCTGGCGCTCGGCTCGCTCGCGCTGCTCGACTACATCAAGAGCTTTCGCAAACACGAAGCTTCGATCCGCATGAGCCGCCAGGAGCTCAAGGAAGAGATGAAGCAGCAAGAAGGCGACCACCGCATCAAGCACCGGCAGCGCGCTCGCGCGCGCGAGATGCTCAAGCGCGGCCTGGCCAAGCAAGTGGCGCAGTCCGACTTCGTGATCGCCAACCCGACTCACATCTCCGTGGCCCTACGCTACCGCGTGATGGAAGGCGCGCCCGTGGTCACCGCCAAGGGCTACGACGAAGTCGCGCTCTACATCCGCAAGCTGGCCAAGGAGAACAACATCCCCGTGATCGAGAACCGCCCGCTCGCGCGCGCCCTCGCCAAGCGCGTGCGCCCAGGCAAACCCGTCCCGGTCGATCTCTACTCGGCGGTCGCCGAGATCCTCGCCTTCGTCTACCGCCTCAAAGGCAAAAGCCTCGCCAGCTCCAAGCCGGCGCCCGCAAGGCGCCCGGCCCCCGCACCGCGCGCTGGCGGGCGGGGCCCGCGCGGCGCAGCCGGTCCCGCGCCACGTCCCGGCCGCCGCATGCCACGCCCCCCGGCTCCTTGAGGCGCTCAGGCCGCCGCGACTGTCGCAGCCACCTCTTCCGAGGCCGGCTACTCCGCGGCCACCTCGACGCCGGTCTCCGTGCCACACGGCACCTCCAACCGGAACGTCGACCCTTGCCCGCGCCCACGGCTCGCGGCCGTGAGTGCGCCACCCAGCTCGCGAGCCGCGCTGATCGCCCCGTGCAGACCGAAGCCGTGGCCATCCCTGCGCGTGGTGAAGCCGTGCTGAAAGATGCGCCCGAGGTCCTCGGCCGAGATGCCCATGCCGGTGTCCGTCACCTCGAACACCAGCCGGTCGGGTCCCGGCCGCTCCAGTCGCACCGTGATGCGCTTTTCCTGTCCGGCGTCTGGATGGTTGAGGGCGTGCTTGGCGTTGCTCAGCAGATTGATCAGGATCTGCAGGACCTTGTGCTTGTCGACGGATACGCGCGGTCCGGGCGCGAACTCGCGCACGATCTCGGCCCCGACGCGCTCCAGCGTGTTGATGCGGATCGCGTCTTCGATCAGCCCCTCCACGTCGGTCGCTTGCCTGAAGTTGGAATCGCCGGCGAACTCCTGCTGCACCGCCACGATGTGCTTGATGTGGTCGGCCTTCGTGCTGGTACCCTCGAGCTCGGCCAGCAGCTCGTTCTGCTCGGTCGCCAGGTGCTCGCTCAGGTTACGCAGGTAGCCGAGCAGCCGCTGACCTCGAGGGTCGCCCTTCAGGAAGCTGCCGAGGTCGGCCTCATGCGCGTGCATCAGCTCCGACACGCGCCGCACATTGCCCACGCGTGACCCCTTCACGCGATCGGTCGCCATGCGTACCGAAACGATCACGCTGTTGAGCACGTTGCCGACGTTGTGCAGCACGTTGGTCGCCACCTCCGCCTTGCCGGCGCGCCGGGCGGCGTCCGCGAGCTTCCCGCTCATGCCGCGCACTTCCGCCTCCGCCTTCTGGCGCTCGGCGACCTCGCTGCGCAGGGCCTCGTTGGCGGCGGTCAACTCGCGCGTGCGCACCTCGACGCGCTGCTCGAGCTCCGCCGCTTGCTGCTGCAGGAGTGTCTCGCGCTCGCGGTGGTAGTCCACGCGCTTGCGCAACTCGGCGGGCGAGATGCGCATGCGGGCCAGCATCTTCGCGTAGGCGCGCTCCAGAGCGCTCGCTGCCGCATCATCCATCAGCTGCCGCTGGCGCATGGCCGCATGCGCCGAGGCCGAGCCGATCACACCGGCGAGCGTGCGCTCCACGTGGTTGTTCAGCTCCGCCCACTCCACGGCGGTGATGCTGGACTTGCCGCGGACCCCCGTCAGCTCCAGGCTGCGGGCCACGATGGCGCGGGCGTCGTGCGGCGAGAAATACTGGCACAGGACCTTCTCCGCGTTGGCGCGCTGCTGTGCGGCGTCGAAGCGGGCGTCGCTCGAGTCATCGACATGGCCGCCCTGCTCGAAGTCGACGAAGTCGTCCGCCAAGCGCTGCTCGGCGTCCGTGGCTGGAAACAGCACCGAGCCCAGCACGTAGCCGCCGACGTTGAAGACCAGAGTCCAGAGCACACCGTGGCTGAGCGTAGGCAGCCCCTCGAGCCCGAGCAGCGCCGTCGGACGCAGCAGCCACAGCCCAAACGGGCCCTGGGAGACCAGCGTCTCCGAGACCCAACCGCTCTTGACGAAGGTGGGCACCATCAGCGTGTACCACCAGGTGGCGAAGCCGGCGCCCAGCCCGGCGAGCGCGCCCGCGCGGCTGCCCTGGCGCCAGAATAAGCCGCCCAGACTCGCGGGCGCGAGCTGCAGCACGGCGGCGAACGACAGCATCCCGATGCTGACCAGCATGTAGCTCTTGCCGATGCCGAGCACGAAAGCGAACGCCGCGAGAATGAACAGCCCGGCAAACACCCAGCGCGCCGCCAGCAGATGCCGCCGCAGGAACCAGAGCCGCGGGTTGCGATCGAGCAGCGGCAAGAACAGATGGTTGGACATCATCGTGGCCATGGTCATCGTCTCGACCATGATCATGCCCGTGGCGGCGGAGAAGCCGCCCACGAACACGAGCAGCGCGATCACCGGCTTACCCGCCAGCAGCGGCAGGGCCAGCAAGGCCGTGTCCGCTCCGGTGCCGCGCGGCAGGTGCGTCAGCCCGGCGATCGCGATCGGCACCACGAACAGGTTGATGCACAGCAAGTACAACGGCGTCACCCACATCGCGGTGCGCGTGTGCCTCACGTTGGAGTTCTCGATCACGCCCACGTGGAATACACGCGCGGCATCAAGAATCCGATCGGGTTGAAATGCGGCCCATCTCTGACGCCTGACGGGCTCCTCAAGCTCATCGATGCGCTCAATCCCGAGAACGAGCCAGGCCGCCTGACCCTGATCTGCCGCTTCGGCGTCGACAAGGTTTTCGATCACCTCCCGGCGCTCGTGCGGGCCGTGAAGCGGGAGGGCCGCGTGGTCGTGTGGTCGTGCGATCCCATGCACGGCAACACCATCAAGGCCGGATCGGGCTACAAGACCCGTCCGTTCGAAGCCGTCATGGGCGAAGTGCGGAATTTCTTTGCCGTCCACCAGGCGGAAGGCACCCATGCGGGCGGCGTCCACCTGGAAATGACGGGCAAGAACGTGACCGAGTGCACCGGCGGCGCGCGCGCCCTGACCGATGCGGATCTGCGCGACCGCTATCAC
>Ga0207678_10002315_pt1 | contig 17265 bp, 13 predicted proteins | sample KBSC63metaG_FD_184319 | JGI IMG/M metagenome (GOLD analysis project Ga0207678, IMG submission 184319) | Corn rhizosphere microbial communities from Kellogg Biological Station, Michigan, USA - KBS C6-3 metaG (SPAdes) (version 2) | ecosystem: Host-associated > Plants > Roots > Rhizosphere > Soil ...
GGGCGGCGCACCATCCAGATGTTCGCTTCCTGCTGGCGGGCGCCGTAATACAGTGTGCGGCCGTCTGGTGAGGCGACGATCGCTGCGGACGCGTCGGGCGGGTACGGCAGCGTTCCTGTGATCTCTCGGCGCGCAAGTGTTGTGATATCCTGCATCACGAGCTTCCCATGCACGTTGAAGTACACAATGTGCTGGTGGTCCGGGAGCAATGCGACGACCTCGCTCTCGGAATCGTCGTTCAACAGCCGCGGGCGCAGCGTCGCAACATTCCACAGCACTGTGCCGCGCGGATCGCCACTCATCGTCGCTCCGATGCCCAGGAGCCATCGCCCGTCACGTGTCCAGTAGTTTGGCTCCGCTCCCGCCAGACCGGGGTGTACGAGCGGTGATAGCGTCGCGGTTTGCGTGCGCGCGGGCCACGGGGCTGTTGCAATCCACGCCTTTGCCGCAGGGTCGGTCTGGCTGATTGTGACGAGTCGTTTGCCATCCGGCGCCAGCATCACGTACGTTATCCCGCCAGGAAAGGCAGTCAGGCGCGTGCGCTGACTCCCGTCAACCTGGATCATCCACGCGTCGTACGTCCCACTCCTGTTCGAGTAGTATGTCACACCCGTGCCGTCCGGGGTGAAGCGTGGAAGCCAGTCGCGCGCGACGTCGTCGGTGACACGCGCGAGCCCGCTCCCGTCCGTGCGCATGACGAAGATGTCCTGCTGCCGCTCGAGCCGGTTGTAAAGCGCAAGCCACTTGCCGTCCGGCGAGACGTCAGTGGGAACGAGATTCCCCGTTCGGTGCTGAAGCAGCGTCGATGAGGTGATGCGACCCGCTGCCGCGTCGAATGCAACTGCAGCGGGATTCACCGAGTGCAGCTCGGAGCGGAAAACGAGAGTCTCGCCGTCGCGAGAGAGTTCAGGAAGATCCATCGAGCCCTCCGCACCCGCAGCGATCAACGCGGGGACCCCGTCTGCTGTCCCGGATGATTCGTTCACACCGATGCGCCAGATCCCCATTGTTCCGCCGCGATCGCTCGCGAAGTAGAGATAGCGTCCATCGGGCGACCATGTAGGCGCCCAGTCGACGGGGGCGTCGTTCGTCACCTTCACACCAGCGCCACCTGCGGCCGGCATCGTCGCTATATCGCGCTGCCCACCGGACATCAACCAGAATGCGATGCGCTTGCCGTTCGGCGACCAGCTCGGTTGATAGAAGGTTCCTCCGAGGTGCGGATCAAGCAGCCGAGGCGTTCCACCGTTCGACTCGACCACCCACAACGCGCCCGTGCTGTTCACTGCGTACGGCGACGCCACCTCCTCCGAGCCGAACACGATGGAGCGCCCGTCAGGCGACCACGCGGGATTGGACCCGAACGACGTTAGTCGCCGGGGCGACTCCCCCGTCGCGCCCACCACGAAGATCCCGTCACCGCGCTTCGCGTATGCGATCTCCTTTCCGTCCGGCGAGTAGGCCGGCCACACGTAGTCGGCCGTCGAATCGCGGGCGACGGCGACCGGGTTCCGTCCGCCGACACGCTGTACGTAGATCGCCGACCTCCCGCTCGCGTCGCTCGCATATGCGAACGACTCGCCGTCCGGCGAAAGACTCGGGCTCGTCTCGACGCCCGATGCGTCCGTGAGCTGGGTGAATTCGGACCACGGCGCATCGGGAGCCGCCGACCGTCGCCCTAGCCACCACGCAGCGGCCACCATGACGATTGTCGCACACACGACCCCGACAGCGATCGCGTGACGCTTCGCGCTGGATGTACGCGGCGGTGCAGCAATCGCCCGCGACCCCGGACCGCCCGTGCTGGCGCCCACGTCGGGCATCATCAGCGCTTCGGCGAACTTGCTCGTCGTCTGCCACCGGTCAGCAGGAAGCTTCTCCAGCGCGCGCGCGACAGCGGCGTCGGCACTCGCAGACACCGTGCGCCGCTGCGCTGCGAGCGATGGTGCCGCTTCGGTGATCACCTTCGCAACTATGGCCTGACTGTTCGGGCCGGTGAACGGCGGCTCGCCGGCGAGCATCTCGTAGGTCACCGCACCCAGTGCGTAGATGTCCGCGCGCGGTCCGATGTGCTTGTCGCCCATGGCCTGTTCCGGTGCCATGTAGTGCGGCGTTCCGAGTGACAGGCCTGTCTGCGTCATGCGCTGGCCGCCCGCCTGCTCGACGGCGAGCGCGATGCCGAAGTCGGCGATGAGTGCGTGCCCGTTCTGCAGCAGGATATTCTCGGGCTTGATATCCCGATGCACCACGCCACGATCATGTGCGTACTGCAGCGCATCGGCCGCCTCGCACGCGATGCGCAGTGCGTCGGCAATCGGGAGCTGTCCCTCGCGCTCGAGTCGCGCGCGTAGTGTCTCGCCATCGATGTACGGCATGACGTAGTACAGCAGTCCGTCCGCACTCCCGCTGTCGAACAACGGCAGAATGTGCGGATGCTGAAGATTGGCGGTGAGCTCGATCTCCTTGAGGAAGCGCTCGGGGCCGAGGATGGCCGAGAGCTCGGCGTGGAGCACCTTGATAGCGACCTTGCGATGGTGCTTCAGATCCTCGGCGAGATACACGGTCGCCATGCCGCCGGCGCCGAGTTCGCGCTCGATGCGATAGCGATCGGCCAGCGCTGGGGTCAGTCGAGTAACGGCGTCGCTCATTGCTTCAACTTCGCCCTGAGGTCGGCGAACCAGTTGTCGACCTCCACCAGGCGCACGGCATTCGTCGTGGACCGGCCAGGCTGGTCGAGGAACGCGAACCGTCCATCCGGCATCACCGCAAATGCCTGATCGTACCCGGCGTAGTTGAAGCGCGCTGCATCGAACAGCGACGTGAGTGCGGTCACATGGAAGTCCGGATCCGACGCCACCTGCGCCGCGACCAGCCGGCTGGCCGCATCGATGAAGTAGAGCTGCTTGCCGTCGGCCGACCAGACGGGTGAGCCGCCTCCGCCATTGGAGATCTGCCAGTGGCTGCCGCCGCCGGGAAACGGGGTGACGTAGACCTCGTTCCGTCCGGACTCGTTCGACACGTAGGCCACCCAGCGCTCGTCCGGAGAGAGTGCCGGCTCCAATTCCGTAAAGCGGCTCGTCGCAACCGGCACCGGAGCGGACGGGCCGAGTGTGCTGAGGGCGACGATGTCACCGTTGCCCGCCTGCGAGTTGTCGGTGCGTACCAGGAGCCAACGCCCGTCGTGTGACCATGTCACTTCCTGAATCGTGCGATCGAGATGTGCCAGCCGGCGATCCGTTCCGGCCCCGTCGGCGGCGCGGGCGTACACATCGGCGCCCCTCCCGTCGGCGGCGTCGCGCACGAACGCGACTTCGCGGCCGTCAGGCGACCACGTCGGCCGGCGATCGTGGCCGCTGAAAGTCAGGCGCGTGAACGGACCTGTGTCGAGCTGCTTGATCCAGATGTCGATCCCGGCGCCCGGTGTGTTGACGCTGACTGCGGCTCGATGTCCATCGGGTGAGATCGCGAACGAGTTGAAGTGTCCCGTCCACGCGGGATCAGCGTTCGTCGTGGCGCCCGCGCGATTGGCGTACCGCAAGCTCAAGGCGTCGGCGCTCGCGTTGGCTACTGCGTACACCAATTTGCCCGACGGCGACCAGGCCAGCATCGGCCGGTTGCTGAGGATCGACACTCCCTGCAGGACAGGAATGGAGGCCCCAGTGATCACGAGCCGATCGAGGTCGAACGGCGCCGCGTTGGCCACCCCGTCGGGTCCCAGATACAGCAGCTCGCCGTTGGGGAGATACCAACCCATTCTCACGCCATCGATCAGCTTCTTCTGCTTCCCCGTCTTCAGGTCGAGAACATGAAGGCTGGTCGTGACGCAGTTGGAGGTGCAGTCCTCGAACAGCACGCCGCGTGACCGCGGAAGTGCGGTCGGGAACAACACACCGTCGCCATGAAGGACGCTGTCGGCCAGCGCGATCGACACGGCGCCACCTGTCGCTGCAACGCGGCGCAATCCGAGCTGCGACGCCGCGCTGTACACGAGTGCACCATCGTCGAGCCATGCGACACTGTAGCTACCGCGGGCCGAGTCAGCGAGCGTGACGCTGGGCCCTCCGTCGACGCGGATTTTCCTGAGCTGACCGTCGGCGATGTAGGCGATCCACTGGCCGTCCGGCGAGAACACGGGATCGGACGCATGCTCCGTTCCCGCGATTGGGGTTGGATCGAGCAACTCGCGACGCTTGATCCAGATCCTGTCCAGCGTGTCGCCCACGAACGCCAGGACCGAACCGTCCGGCGACAGCCCGAACGGAATGCCCACCGCCTGGTTGGACACTACCTGTGCAACGTCGCCTAGCGCGACATACCGGCGCTCTACCGGCTGCTCTCCCGCACCACGCGCGTGAAACAAGGCCCAGCCCGCGAGGATCACGGCGCCCAGGGTGATGGCGGTTGCAATCTGAAAGCGGCGGCGCCAGGACGTGCTGCCCGTCGAGCGCGTCGCGTCAGCCGCGCCCATACGAGTGCTTGCATGAGTGCCAATCGCCGGGCCATGCCCCTCGAGCGCGTCGGCGAATTGCGCGGCGTTCGCGAAGCGGTCCGCTGGCAACTTCTCCAGCGCGTGCAACACCGCGGCTTCGACGTCCGGGGGGACGGCCTTGCGTTGCAAGGTGATGGACCGCGGCTCTTCCGTCACCAGCCTGGCAATCACCGCCTGCACGCTGGGACCGGTGAACGGCGGCTCGCCGACGAGCATCTCGTACGTCACGGCGCCCAGGGCGTAAATGTCGCTCCGCGCATCGATCGTCTTCTCGCCCATCGCCTGCTCGGGCGACATGTACTGGGGCGTGCCGAGCGAGAGGCCCGTCTGCGTCATGCGCTGACCACCGGCCTGTTGCACGGCGAGCGCGATCCCGAAGTCGGCCACGAGCGCATGGCCGTCCTGCAGCAGGATGTTCTCCGGCTTGATGTCCCGGTGGATGACGTTGTGTCCGTGCGCGTAGCTGAGCGCGTCGGCGACCTCGCGCGCGATTCGTACTGCGTCCTGCACCGGAAGCTGGCGCTCGCGTGTGAGCCGTGCGCGCAGTGTCTCGCCAGTGACGAGTGGCATCACGTAATACAGCAGGCCGTCAGCGTCGCCCGAGTCGAGCAGTGGAAGAATGTGCGGATGCTGCAATCGTGCGGTCGTTCTGATTTCGCTTAGAAAGCGATCCGCGCCCAGCGCGGCACCCAGATCGGGATGCAGAACTTTTATTGCGACATCCCGGTCGTGCTTGAGATCGTGTCCGAGATACACCGTCGCCATGCCGCCCGCGCCAAGCTCGCGCTCGACGCGGTAACGGTCAGCGAGCGCTTTCCGCAGTCGCTCGTCGGTCTCCGTCATCAACGACTCACAACAGTGAAATCAGCACGGTGAAATCAGCAAGGGCGATCGACTCCGACGGGTGAGCCTGCGACGTGTACCGGCGCTGGTCACTGCGCAGCTGCCGGCGTCACGGCGGAACAAACGTAAGGGTGCCCCGGACGATTGTCCAATTACCTCGCGTTATGGACGACGTGCCGCATCAACTACAGCACGTATTCCGGACATCCCGCCGGTCCGCGCCCTCTCCCGGAACGGCGCTTGACGTGATGCGGCCTTCCACGCTTCCGAATCCCACGTGTGCACTGGCGGCGTGCAGGCATAGGCGAGTGGGGCGACCGCACGCCGGTCGCGCCCATGCTCGATTGCACCCTGAATCGTGTCGAGTTGTCGCGCGAAGCAGTCGACCATGGCGGCGCGCGTAAGGCCTGAGGCCCCTCGTCATCGCGTAGCTCGAAGTGCATGGAGTCCTCCGCATCCTCCGGCTTGTGACGCCAGTGCAACGCTTCGACGCTCTTCACTCCTCCGAGGGCGATAAGTACGCCGAGCACGATGATTGGTCAATAATCAAAGTAGCCCGGCGCTTCCCCAGTCCGATTGACCAGGCAATTTCGCGATCGCTTCAAGACAGGATAGTAAATGATAGTGTAGGCGATCTGGATTGTGAGCACAACCAGGGGCGACCACCTGCACTACTCTGTTCCTGATCAGGAGCGGAACGACTGCTGCTGGAGGCATCACGAGCACTACCCCTTTCTGCTTCGCACAAGTTCTGCATTCCGAGACCGGTGCCTGCTTCCGCGTTCAGCGAAATCGTCCGGGGGCCGGGGACGGAGTAGGGACGGACTCCGCGTCCGGCACGGTTCAGTATCATGGCATGGCTCGATACCGCGCTTAAACGCGCAAGGTAGGCGTATCGATCACCGACAGGCATCATGAATTGCGTGCGGAGTCCGTCCCTACTCCGTCCCTACTCCGTCCCCTGATGAGAATACGAATGTGCCTGGTGCGTTATCCGCACCAGGCACATTCAGTTACATCCTGACAGCTGGCCCGCGGCGGGCTACTCTCTCGGACCGACGTCCGGAGCTACCTGCAACCGAAATACAGCCCGACGGTTGGGGGCCTGGCCAGCTACACCTGATGCTTCGGTGACCGGCTGGCGTTCACCTCTGGATTCCACGATCACGCGGCTGGCGTCGACACCGTGACTCACGATGTAGGACTTTGCTGCGTTGGCGCGCTGCTCGCCAAGCGCGATGTTGTACGCGCTGGTTCCAAAATGATCAGTGTATCCCACGATCATGATCGACATCTGCGGATTGGCGCGGAACAGCTCCACCTTCTCATCCAGTGTCGCTCTCGCCGAATCCGTAAGCTCGGACTTGTCGAAGGCAAAGTGAATCGTGGCCTGCATCGTCGTAACGTTCGCGGCAGATACAGGAACGGCTGCCTTGCCCATTGAATTGCGCAACGAATCGCGCAGCGCGCTCAGGGCCGCATCGCTGTCGCGCAACCGCCTGGTTTCGGAAGCGCTGACTGAATCCTCATGCGCAACCGGCGCCGGCGCGGGTGTCGCGACGGTCACAATCTGCACTCGCCGCGCAGGGTGACGGTACAGGCTCACTCCCACGCGAACACTCTTGTAGGTCTTCCAGTTCTGATTCGCGAGCCAGTCCCAGACACCGTCAACTCGCAGAGCGGCGTTGTTGGTCAGCGCAATCTTGGCACCGACCAGTCCGTCCACGCCATAGCTGTGCATGAAGTTTGTCTCCGTGGAGACACCGGCTCCAGCGCCCACCAGGAACGACACTGCACCCACCTTGAGCGGACTGGCGACGAGCCGCCCCGAGAGAATGCCGACGTTCACATCCGCAAGGCCATGCGGGCGGCTTGCCCGCATCTCGGCGTCTTCGAATTCCATTGACAGTCGGGGATCGAGGAAAATGCCAACCCGGCCACCTCCACCGTAGCCCGACGTGAGACCGAGGCTATTGTCGAAGGTTGCAGCGCTCCCGAACGCCCCGAATTCGACTGTTCCCCGTTCCTGTGCTAACGCGGGTATGGCGCACATGAGCGTTGCCATACCAGCAATCAAGACTTTAATCGACATCCAATTCTCCTGTAGATACTTCAATGAGCACTTCCTGACCGTGACAGATGTCGAGACCGGACAGCCGTCCGGCCTCGACCTTGTCGGCATTACGGAAGCGTTATGACGTTATTGGTTCCGAGCGATACTGCACCGTTGCGTGCCAGAGCACGGCCGAGCAGCGTCGCGTTATCCACTAGCGTGATGCTCGTGTAGGCGACGATGTTGCCCTGCCAGTGCGATGCGGTACCGATGGTAGCCGAGGTACCGACCTGCCAGTACACGTTCTTGGCCTGAGCACCGTTGATGAGCACAATGTCACCCGCTGTGGTAAGCCCGCTACCAGCCTGGAAGACGAAGGTCGCGTTGGGATCGTTGCCGCCATCGAGTACCAGTGTGCCGGTTACGCCGATCCCGCTGGCCGTGCAGTAGACACCGGCTGATTTGGTCGTGCCACCGAGGTTCGCCACGATTGCGTTGGCGGGTGGGCACGGGAGGCCGGCAAGCGTGTTGTACGCTCTTGTCAGATCGATCTGCGCCTGCGCAGCAACTGCATCACCAAGATGTTGTACGCCGGTGATGACGCACGGTCCGAAGCCGGTGATCGTGTTACCCGGGCTGATGCTCACGTCAGCGTTGATGGTACCGAGGCTGACGCATGTCACCGCGGTGCCGGCCATGATTCCATTCGGCGCGGCTGTGCCAAGATTGATGAGCGAGGGCGACGGAGGTGGAACTGTCGCGAGTACCACTACAGTCGCCGTTCCCGAAATTGTACCGCTCGTCGCCTTCACTGTGTTGGTGAACGTCCCCGCCGCGGAGCCCGCGGTGAAGCGACCGGTCGAATCAATGCTGCCGCCGCCATTCACTACAGACCATATCGGCTTAATTGCAGAGATGTTTCCGTTGCCGTCGCGGCCAACGGCCGTGAACTGCTGCGTGGCGCCGACCTGTGTGGTATCAGGATTCGGTGTTATCGTGATCGTCGCAAGTGGCGGTGGGGCAGGCGGTGTCGACATTACCACGACAGTGGCCGTCGCCGAAACCGTACCGCTCGTCGCCTTGATTGTGTTGGTGTAAGTGCCTGGCGTCGAGCCGGCAGTGAAGAGACCGGTCGCGCTTATCGCCCCGCCACCTGCAGCTACTGACCAGGTCGGCGTGAGTGCAACTGAGTTGCCGGCTGAATCTCTGCCAACGGCGGTGAACTGCTGCGTGCCGCGCACTGTCATCGTCTGCGGATTTGGCGAGACGACGATTGTTGCCAGCGGGCCAGCGGTGACGATGACCGTCGCAGTGCTGGTCATGTTTCCGCTGGTCGCCATCACCGTGTTGGTGTAGGTACCGGGCGTTGCGGATGCCGTAAACACCCCGGAGCTGCTGATGGTACCACCACCAGTGACGACGGACCAGGTAGGCGTGATTGCTACCTTCGCGCCAGAATAGTCCCTGCCGACCGCCGTGAATTGCTGCGTGCTGCCGGCTGCAAGCGTTTGAGGGTTGGGCGCGACGCTGATCGCTGAGAGCGTGCCCGGATTGCTGATGCCGTGGACGTCGCACGCTGTGGCAAACAGCCCGGCGAAACCAATTGCCGTGACTGTTCGTGCGACGCGCGCACTGCGAACAAGCAGCCGCGTTCCGCGGCTACTGACTAAACTCTTTTTCATGTGTTGGAGCCGTTGTGCAAGTGAACGCGAGAAAGTGCCGATGCGCCCCGGCTCGCGGTGATCTTCACGCTGTGTTCGTCAACGGATGCGTGAGCGTGATCCCCGTCAGGATATGGACTCTGCCCAGTGCAGATTGCAACAAGAAAAGCAGACTCCTGGTAATTCGCGGCTGCAGGCGCAGCGATTTCTGGGTACTAGCCGTTCCTGCGGCGGCGAAGCACTGGGAACAGTCCCAGCATCCCGGTTCCGAGTAACGCCATCGAGCTCGGCTCGGGGACGGTGCTGGTGGCGCCACCGCATTCGTTCGAGATGACGTTGTTGTCCATTGTCACCGCACCGGTCAACGCGATCGCTCGGCCGCACGAGATGGAGGCGCCGGTGTTCAGCGTGATACTCTGGTCGGCTATGATACTTCCCTGGAATTGTGTGCCAGTACCCAGGGTCGCGGAACTCCCGACCTGCCAGAACACGTTTGCGCCCGGCGCACCCGTCGTCTCCAGCACCGAGGATCCGCTGGCGGTTGTGAGTGCGCTCCCGATCTTGAACACGAACGTCGAGTTCGGATTGCCCAGAAAATTGAGGAACAGATTTCCGGTGAGTTGTGCCGACGACGTGAAGGAATACACGCCAGGCGTCAGCGTTAGCCCGCCGAGGTCCTGACCAGACAGGTCTTGAGTAGTCGTTCGAGCAGAAAGGTTGTTGTACGCGGTGCGCGCGTCGCTCTGAGCCTGCTGCGCAACGGCGTCATTGGCATGCACGTCAGCAGGATTGAGCAGTGCAGGGATGCCGTTGAGAGTGATGGTTTCCTGTCCGGTGATCGCCGTTCCCGGCGAGACTCCGAGGTTACCAGTGATCGTTGTCGAACCGGTGTTCGTAACCGTCGACGCCCCGAGGACGCCGAACGACTGGGCGGTACCAAGAATGGTTCCCTGAGCCGGGAGTTGGGAGGTGGCGAGGAATGCCGCCGCGAGAGCAGCGAGCGACGCTGCCACTCGAACGTTACGGCTCGACTTGATGATGCTGAGTGCCTGCCCACATTGCGTTCTTCCAAGCGCGAAGTGCCTCGATTCAATGCTCGACATTCCTATGTGCTCCCACAGTGAAAGTTCGTCTATCAGATCGCGTGCTGGATCGAAGACTTCCTGCTTTCACTGAGAAACGGGAGGAGCTAGCTCACGCAATGACAGGGAAGAAGAGAGTGGTCGCCACGCCACTGTCGCATAGAGCAAGATGCGATCCCTTTCAAAAAAACATGGTGCGCAATCAGGGACGCACGCCCGGTATACGGCCATTCTGTCCAGTCCAGGACCATGTACCCAACATTGGGCTGGGAGATGCCCTCCCTGCTACGTCGACGGTCGGCCCGCGAAGCGGCGCTGCGCAAAACGATAGCCGCCGATCCCCACGATCAGCCATGCCGCGCCCGCGAGCCAGCCGCCGACCACGTCGGTAAGGAAATGCACGCCCAGATACACGCGGCTGAAGCCAATCGCCCCGATGACGACGACGCCACCCAGAACGAGTGCGACGCGCCTGCCGCGCTCGTGTACGCGGTCGAGCAGCAGCACCAGCAGGAAGCCGTACGCGATCATCGAGTTCATCGAATGCCCGCTCGGAAAGCTGTAACTCGGGTGGGTCATGAACTCGGCAGCCGTAAGCGGCCGCGCACGATGGAAGACCAACTTGAGGATCGTGCTCAGCGCAAGGCCGCCGCCGGTCACGAGCGCCACGGCACACACGTGGAACCAGTCATGGCGCCGTGCGAACACGATGAGACTGATCGCGACCGTTACCGCGAGCACGGGGGCACCGATGTAGCTGACCCACGTGAAGATCGTCTCGCCCGGCTCCGTGTTGTGCGAATCCATCCATGCGTTGATCGCTGCATCGCCGCGCGTCAGTGCGTCATGTGTCGGGATCTCGTGGCCGATGAAGAGGAAGAGCGCGATCAGGACGATGACGGCAATGGCACCGACGATCGCGTACGCGGTCAAGTATTCGGTGGGATGGCGGCGTGCGAACCGGGAGTCGCTCCTCGGCGGTGTTACGTGATCCGGGTTCATGAAGGCCCTCCGGCCTTTGGAGACGACTGTGTACCCTGCCCTGCGCGTGGAACTTCGGCGGCTTGCCAAAGCTCTCGTTAATGCTAAAGATGGGCCCGCGGCCGGGGCGGTGCCGATGCGACATCAGGTAGAACGCTGGGTCGATGGTGACGTCGAGGAGATAGGGATGCGGTGCCATTCTTGCAACGCCACGCGGGTCGTCATCCACCCATGACGCCACCTATTCGAGGGTTGCACGTGACCACATTCACAGTTGGGTATTTCGTCGGCAGCCTCGCGAAGGAATCGATCAATCGGAAGCTCGCCCTTGCCCTCAAGCGCCTCGCGCCGCCCGAGCTGCAACTGCGTGAGATTCCGATCGGCGAGCTGCCACTTTACTCGTACGACTATGACAAGGACTACCCACCCGCCGGCCGTGCATTGAAGGATGCGATAGCCTCCGTGGACGCCGTGCTCTTCGTGACGCCGGAGTACAACCGGTCGATTCCGGGCGGTCTCAAGAACGCCATTGACTGGGCGAGCCGCCCGTGGGGCACCAACTCCTTTGCGCGCAAGCCATCGGCGATCATCGGAACTTCGCCAGGCAAGATCGGCACGGCAGTCGCCCAGCAGCACCTCCGGAGCATCCTCGCCTTCTGCAACTCGCCACTGATGAACGCCATCGAGGCGTACATCTCGTTTACGCCAGGCCTCATAAATGACGATGGTGAGGTCACGGACCGGTCCACTGCCGAGTTCCTCGGGAACTACATGAACGAGTTTCTGGGCTACATCACGCGCGTCTACACCGCGTTGCCGCGCACGACTGGTGCGGCGGGCACGAACATTTCGTCGTAACGCGAGAGCAAGAAAAAGAGCGCAGCAGATGCTGGTGCAACTCCAGCGGGGAGATCGTCTCGCTGCAACTGGTGCAGCTCGGCGTCGACATTACTCGCATCGATCCGATCGATGGTCGAGTGCACGTTGATCGCGTGGCACTCGGGCTGATCGAACGTCATTCACCTCCAACCTCGCGCGTCATCTCGATCATCGTCGGCCGGAAACCCGCGTGCGCGAACAGCCGTTGCGCCGCGTCGTTTTGTGTGGCTGTCGAGAGCACCACTCGCGGTACGTGACGCTCAGCGAGCGCTGTCAGAGTGGCGTCGAGCAGAGCGCGGCCGATGCCGCGATCGCGATGGGCTGGGTCGACGACTATATCGTGCAGAACGCCCGCAGGTCCGCGAAGCGACATGTAGTCGTATCCCTCGACCGCCGCGTACGTGTAGCCCTGCACTTCCCCATTGCTCCCCGCGACGAGTACGATAACGTCCGGATTGCCTAGTTGTGTGCCGATGAACGAAGCGTAGCCTGACTCGGTGCGCGGGGAAGCTGCGATGAAGCGCTGCGGATCAAAGTCGTGATGCATCCGGACGAGCAGCGCACCCAGCCGCCCGATCGCAGGGAGATCGGCACTTACGGCAGGACGGACGATGACATCTGAAGCGTGGGGCTGTCGCATGCGTACCTTTGTATGGTCAGAACGGAAGCGGAAATCTCGCTAACATTAATCACAAGCAACGAATAGTCCTTCGTATCGACAGAGTGAAAATTACATGCGGATCGGCATTCTTGGTTCAGGGTTGATGGGCGGAAAGCTGGGGACGATCTTCGCGCTCGCAGGACATGACGTGGTCTTCAGCTATTCACGTGATGTACGAAAGCTCGAGCGTCTGGCGCAGGATGCCGGAGCGCACTCACGCGCTGGAACACCGCGTGACGCCGTGAAGGAATCAGACGTCGTTCTGCTCGCCGTACACTGGTCCAGAGTCGACGACGTGCTACGCCAGGCTGGCGACGTCTCAGGCAGTATCATCATCACCTGCTCGGTTCCGATGAACGATGACGACACCGCGCTCGTGGTCGCGCACACATCCTCGGGCGCGGAGGAACTCGCGCGGAAGGTGCCCGACGCCCGCATCGTTTCTGCGCTCGGCACCGTGCCGAGCGAGGTGTTGTTCGGCGTGTTCGCTGCGAGAGCGAGCGACGTGCGTCCCGGTATGGTCTATTGCGGAGACGACGCGCACGCAAAGGAAATAGCAGCAACGGTCATCCGCGATGTCGGTTTTGATCCAGTCGATGCGGGTCCGCTCCGGATTGCGCGTTACCTCGAGCCGTTCACGCTGCTCATGGGACAGATGGCTTACGAGGGTGAGGGAGGCGCGGCACTGGCATACAGATTCGAACACTTCGAGGAGTTGGTGAGACCATAACATGACCATTCTCTTTCTCGCCCACTCCTGGCTTCGTTATCTCGTCCTGGCTGTCGCGCTCGCAGCTCTGATCGCGCTCACGTACAGTGTCGCGACGGGTCGCTCGGTACGCCTCGCTAGAATCCTCGCCAACTCGTTCGCCGGTCTGCTCGACCTCCAGGTCGTGCTCGGAATCGGACTCGTCATGGGCGGCATCTTTCCCGACGCGGTGACGGGCCATCTCATGCTGATGGTGCTCGCGGCGATCGTCACGCACGGCGCATTCATCGTCGGACAGCAGTCGAGCAGCGATCGACGTGAACTTGCCATCCGACTCGGTGGAATCGTGCTCGCTCTGGCGCTGATCGTGGTGGGAATCATGGCGATAGGACAGACCATCCTGGGACGCTCGGCTCTCCCAACCTTCCCTCAATAGCGCCTGCAACCAGAGGCGATAGCGTCGCACATGCGGCGCGATCCGGTGGACGATCAGACCTCGCCAGTTACATCACGTGATCTTCGTCTGCCGGTTCCGCGGCGCGCAACGAGGCACGGGCCGCGAGCATCGCCTCGGCGTTCGCCGCGGGGTGGACGGCGGTCCAGCGGAGCGTATCCTCCACCGCGCCCGACGTGTAGCGACGTGTCGCCGTGCCGTCGTCCCCTGCGATCGCGATTCCACCCAGATCGAGCAGCGCTGTGACGGCGGTGCGTTGCACCGCAGCGGCAGTCTCGGTCGCACCAGCCACCACGTCCAGCAGATTGCGCTCCGCTTCCGCACGAGCCTCGGTTTCAGGCTGCCGGCGGTAGCGCCGGAACAGTGCGTGACAGTCCTTGGACACGCGGCGGTGTGCGCGGACCATTTCGCGCACACTCAGAAGCGTGATCACTGTCGGAGCATCGAACGCATCCGCGATGGCGAGCATGCGGTCGAGCACCGGTGTGTCGGGAAGCGGCCGGAAACGACGGCGCGTGATCGCGGTGGGAAACGAGCCCAGTGCCACCTCGATGTTGGTGAGCTCATCGATGAGCAGGCTGGCAAGTACGCGACGTCGTTCGTCACGCGCCTGAGCCTCCCTGCGTCGTGCCTGGCGCGCAGTGAAGTGCGCCGACGCCCAACCTCCGAGAATCGCCGCACCCGCGCCGGTGAGCGTGGCAAGCGTGGATGGCAGTGCTAGGGCAAAGGTGCCCGGATCGCTGGACATAGGTCTGGGGTGCTGGGTACGCAAATCGTCGGTGCGCTGGCGTGCGATGCTAATTGATCGGCCGCGGAGTCGGGACGCAAGTGCGCGCCGCGGGCCACTCCGCATCGGCACCGGCGTGCGCGTCGGCGCGCTTCCCTTGCTCCATGCCCACGGAAGCTGTTATTTGGTTCGCTCGCCCCGTTTTCTCCCTGCTGACCGGGTCGCCCATGAGATCATCGCTCGCGTTTTCGCTTCCATTGTCTCTTGCGTTGCTGACGCCGCACTCGGTTATCGCGCAGGCAGCGGTCGACTCCGCACTCGGCGCATACATCGCAGCGATTCGTGCGATCGACACGCACGCACATCCAATGCGACCGGTAGCCAGCGGTGAGCCGGCCGACAGCGAGTACGATGCACTTCCGCTCGATGGAATTCCACCGTTCGGTTTTCCGCATCGGCTCACCCAGGAAGATCCGATCTGGCAACGTGCTCAGCTTGCCCTGTACGGAATGCCCATCGCAATGCCGGACAGTGCTCGCAAATCGGCGCTCGATGCGGCGGTGCCGGGCAACATTGCGAAGCGTGGGCTGCATTTTCCGGAGTGGGCGCTCGACGAGGCGGGAGTCGACGTGATGTTCGCGAATCGCATTGCGTTGGGGCCTGGTCTCGACATGCCACGCTTTCGCTGGATTGCATTCGTCGATGCACTGATGCTTCCGCTCGATACGCGAGCAGAGGGAACCACGCCCGATACACGCGTGCTTTATCCGCGGGAAGCCAAACTGCTGCGCCGATATCTTCGCGAGCTCGGCATTACGCGCACACCGGGCACACTCGCGGAGTACGTCCGGCGCGTCGTCACGCCGACACTCGAGCGGCAACGAGCAGCCGGTGCGATAGCGGTCAAGTTCGAAGCCGCATATCTGCGTCCTCTCGACTTCGCCGATCCCGACTCGGCGCAGGCGGCACGCGTGTACGCACACTACTCCGACGGAGGTGTGCCGACACACCCCGAATACAAGGCACTGGAAGATTATCTCTTCCGCGTGATCGCGCGCGAGGCAGGGCGACTCGGCATGTCGGTGCAGATCCACTCGCTCGAGACGTTCGGGAGCTACTACAAGTCGGCAGGCGCCGCACCGCACCTGCTCGAACCCACATTCAATGACTCGACGCTGCGCGGCACCAACTTCGTCGTGATCCACGGCGGCTGGCCCCTGGTGAATGAGACGCAGGCGCTGCTTGCCAAGCCTAACGTCTATACCGACATCTCGGCGATGGATCTCATTCTGTCGCCCACCGAGCTTGCCCGAGTACTGCGGCAATGGCTGGGCGAGTTTCCCGACAAGGTTCTCTACGGGAGCGACGCATTCGACGGCGGCACCGAGCAGGGATGGGAGCAGGTTGCCTGGGTTGGCAGCATGACCGCGCGTCGCGCGCTGGGGATCGCACTCACCGGAATGATGCGCGACGGCGAGATAAGCAGAAGCCGCGCGGAGGCACTGGCGCGAATGGTTCTGCGCGAGAATGCAATAACGGCATACCGGTTGTCGGGCGTCAGCCGGTGAAGCGGAAATAATACGGCGTGAGGGAAGCCCCGTAACCCGGAATGTTCCGCCGCGCGCCGTAGCGCCGGGGATTGCAGCGGGGTTACAGTAAGTAGCAGATGAGTCCGCCCCTCTTTTCAGTCCTCGACCTCGCGCCGGTACCGGCGGGCTCGACTCCGGTCGATGCGCTCAGAAACACGCTCGATCTGGCGCAGCACGCGGAACGGCTGGGTTATCACAGGTTCTGGCTCGCCGAGCACCACAATATGACGGGCATCGCGAGCGCGGCGACCGCGGTCGTGATCGGGTACGTGGCTGGTGGGACGCGCACGATTCGCGTCGGGGCGGGTGGTATCATGCTCCCGAATCACGCGCCGCTCATGGTCGCGGAAGCCTTTGGCACACTCGAGTCGCTCTATCCAGGACGGATCGACCTCGGCCTCGGCCGCGCGCCCGGCGCGGATCAGCGGACGATGCGCGCGCTGCGACGCGATCCAGCGAGCGCCGACAGCTTCCCGCAGGACGTGCTGGAACTTCAGGCATTTCTCTCGCCCGTGAAGCCGGGACAACGCATCCAGGCCGTGCCGGGTGCGGGCCTCGACGTACCGCTCTGGATTCTGGGATCGAGTCTGTTCGGTGCACAGCTCGCCGCGGAGCTCGGTCTTCCGTATGCGTTCGCATCGCATTTCATGCCCGACGCCTTGATGGACGCGCTCGACGTCTATCGCACCGCATTCAAGCCATCGGCGCAACTCGAGCGGCCGCATGCGATGGCAGGGATCAACGTCTTCGCCGCGGAGACGGACGCTGAAGCGCGCAGAATCTTCACGTCGGCGCAGCAGCAATTCACCAATCTGTTGCGTGGCACGCCCGGTCGGCTGCCCCCTCCGATAGACGACATCGAGCGCTACTGGAGTCCGATCGAGAGGGCGCAGGCGTCGGCCAGGCTGGCGATGTCCTTTGTGGGGTCGCGCGAAACGGTCGCAAGTGGACTGGCAGAGTTCATCGAGATGACCGGCGTCGAGGAGATCATCGTTGCGTCCATGATCTACGATCACGCGGCAAGAGTGCGTTCGTATGAGATTCTCGCGGATGTGATCGCGCGGCTCTAGACGCATCCGGCGCGCTTGCCGGCCCGCCACGACGGCCTATGTTTACCGCTGTTCCACCCCCCCCCCC
>Ga0207678_10002323_pt1 | contig 17236 bp, 11 predicted proteins | sample KBSC63metaG_FD_184319 | JGI IMG/M metagenome (GOLD analysis project Ga0207678, IMG submission 184319) | Corn rhizosphere microbial communities from Kellogg Biological Station, Michigan, USA - KBS C6-3 metaG (SPAdes) (version 2) | ecosystem: Host-associated > Plants > Roots > Rhizosphere > Soil ...
AAAACAGCAGCAAGCAGGCGAGAGCGGGGAGCCGGGCGCGGCGCAGCGTGAAAAGTCCGAACGGCAGAAGTGCCGCCAGCCAGAGCATGCGATGGGCCAGGCGGCGGGATATCGCCGATGAAAGCACGCCCGCGGGAACGCCCGTCAGCACCACGACCGAGACGGTAACGGGCTGGTCGGGCGTGATACTGGAGGGGGTCACGTTACAAGCCGCATTGAGCGGCGCTCCCGCGCAGGTCAGCGTGACCGCGCCGTGAATCGTGGATGACGGGGTAAACAGCAGGGGGAAGACGGCGTTCTGGCCGTTCTTGACAGTGACGGTGGTGTCGCCGTCGGCGCTCAGGATGAAGTCGGCGGCGAATCCTGTCAGACGGAGCACCTGCGGAGAATTGGGTGCGCTGTCGGTGATGGTGAGTTCTCCGGAGCGACTGCCGCCGGACGTAGGAGTAAAGACAATCTGCAGCGTGCAGGCGTTGGCCGGAGCGAGCACTGCGCCGCAGGTGTCGCTGCCGGGAACGATGGCGAAGTCGCCGCTGACTGCGGTGCTTTGCAGCAGCAGAGGAGCGCCCCCATTGTTTGTGAGCGTTACGGTCTGCGGCAGAGCGGTTTGGCCCACGCCGGTATCGGGAAAGTTCAGCGTATAGAGCGGAGAGAGCGAGACGCCGGGCGGGGCCACACCCGCGCCGCTTAGGGCAATGGTCTGGGTGCGGTACTCGTCCGAGACGGTGAGGACGCCGGTGTTCAGGCCAAGCCTCTGCGGCTGGAAGAAAACATTCAGCGCACAGGTAGAGTGCGGATTGAGCGAGGCCCCGCAACCGTTGCTGACGGTGAAGTCGCCGCTGGTGATCTGGGCCGAGATCAGCGTAAGCGCGACGCCGCCCGAGTTAGTAAGTGTGACCTGCTGCGATGCGCTGACGGTGGTGAGTTGCTGCGAAGCAAATGTCAGCGAGAGTGGCGAGAGCGCGTCGGTCGCCGGAGATGTTCCGGTTCCTGTGAGCGACGTTGTCTGAGTGCCGAAGTCGTCGGTGACGCTGAGGGTTCCGGCGCTCGCTCCTAAGGCGGCTGGCGTAAATGTGATGGATACGGTGCATCCGCTGCCCGCCTTCAATGTAGAGCCACAGGTACTAGCTGAGATTTGGAAGCCCGCCCCGGCAACGGAGAGGGATTGCAGGGTGACGGTCGTGCCTGCGGTGTTGGAGATGGTGATGTTCCGCACGGCGCTGGTGGCATTAACCACGGTCGCAGCGAAGTCCAGCGCAATGGGATCGAGAATGACCGCCGCTGCCGGTGTGCCCGTACCCGAAAGCGTCGCCGTCGCCTGTCCTCCGGGCACATTTCCATAGACGGTGAGCAGGCCGGTGCGGCTTCCGGTCTGTGTCGGAAGAAAATGGATTTGCACTGTGCAGGTCAGTCCTGCCGAGATGGGAGCAGAGGTACAGGTATTGGTCTCGTTGAAGTCGCCCGTCACCGCAACCTGACTGATGGTCAGCGCAGCACTGCCGGTATTTGTAACCGTGAGGGTTTGCGCATTGCTGCTTGTCGCGACTGCCTGCGAACCGAAGTCAAGAGCCGTCGCGCTGAGCGAAATAGCGGGTTCGGCGAGACCATGCGCGGTGATGAGAGGAATCTGCCATAGGCCGCGTCCGTAGGTTGCGGCACGAAGTTCGCCAAGGCGGCCATCGCCGGTGGGCATGGCCGAGGCCGCTGCGAGTTGCGTAACCGGCGCATTGGGCAGGCTGGTGCCGTAGAGGCTCCAGCAGTTGGCGCTGACGCAGGTATTGATTGCGCTCGTAATATAGACACCCGTATCCAGCGCAACATAAACCGTGTTGGCATCGTTGGGATCGACGATAACGCTGTTTGCCGGGGCGTCGGGCAGATTGCTGCTGACATTGCTCCAGTGCGCGCCCGCATCGGTCGAGCGATACAGGTGCGGCATATGGAAGCCCATCACCGTCGCATAGATCGTATTGCCTGTGGAGTCGTGAGCATCGGCGACCAGCGAGGATACGTCGAAGCTGCCTGGATTAAATTTGTTTCCATTGACTGCGTCGTTAGCGACTGGCGAAAGTGCCAGGTCTGTCCATGCCGTGGTGTTGCCCGCGATGTCGGCGGTTGAAGTGGCGAAGAGATGGCCGCCGAGGCTGCCGCCGCCGTCGAGCGCTCCGGCCATTCCTGCGTAGAGGTTCTTTGAGCCTGCATTCTGCGCGGCTGCGGCATTGCCGGTGGGACCGCCCGCGGCGAGTGACCGGACCATGGGGTCGGCGCTGCCGCAGGTCGAATTTGGAGAGCCGAACAGTTTACTGATGGCGTTTGAAGACGACCATGAGGCGCCGCTCTCTGCCGGGCCGCGCCAGACCCGGCAGGTTCCGATCAAAACGTTCCCGGTGGAAGGCAGCGCCGGATCGAGCAGCCACGGAGCGTCGATGAGCGAGGCATCGCCTGATGTCTGTGACGGACCAAGGAGCGGCGTTCCCGCGAAGTCGGCCGCGGCACAGCTTGCTCCACTGACGCAGCGATGGATGCTGACGCCCGCGCCGCTGGAGATATACCAAAGCTGCGGATTGTTCGAGTCAATAGCGACAGTGCCGCCTTCCGCCCTGGAGAGTTGCGTCCACGGAGCCAACGTCGAAGCTGCCGAGGTGGCGGCGGTGCCGTTCGCGCCCAGACCGGCAAGCAGTATGGAGGCGTCGCTGGGGTGTTGCGCAAAGCTGGTGACCTCGGCGAGTGAGCCCAAGGCGCTGTTGAGGTTCTGGAAGTGATTAGCATCGTCGGCCGAGCATGGCGTCGATTGCTGATTCACACCATCGGTCGAGCGCCACAAACCGCCGTCGTTGCCGATATAAAGCAGCGGCTGCGTCAGGGTCGCCTTTGCGGCGATGGCATGTTGCGCGGGAGCGACCATCGCCGGAGCGGCGCAACCGTTGAGTGCATTGGTGGTGTTCCGCAGGATGCATCCGCCGCCAAGCGCGCAGCGATAAAGATCGACGGTTCCGGCGAAGAGCAGCGTGTCTGCTGTGCTGCCTGTTGTCGAAGGCACCGCGGCAAGCAAGAGATTGTAGTCGGCCTGGGGAATTACTGTGCTGCCGCTGCCGACTTCGAGCGGCGCAGAGGAAAGCTGCTTGCCAAAGATGACGATGCTACTGGCGCAGTTTGCGCCGGATAGTCCGCACACGTCCTGCCACAGGCCCTGATCAAGGTTATGGCGGTCGACGGTGAGCGCGAAGGTGTCTCCTGTCATTGGCTGAACCGCGAGCGCGCCGCGAAAGATCGGGCATGATGCGCTGCCGGAGTTGTCAGGGTTCGTTGGACAGGCGGTGAGCGTGAGGCCGCTGCCGGGTTGATGCGCGAGCCGCGTCCAGGTGATGCCATCGGCCGACTCGTAGTAGCCGTGGTAACGAATGGCGGCATAGAAGCGCTGGCGTATGGGATTCCATACAACCGAAGTTGCCGCGTTGCTGGCCTGAAGTCGAACCGCGAGAGCGGGGCGCTGCACCGTCTGGCCGCCATCCATGATGGTGGACATCTGCCACGTCACACCCGCGTCGGTTGAATAGTAGAGGCCCATGGCGCTGTAGGTGGAATCGGGAGCATTGACGAGAACGCCCTCCGCAGATTGCGAGACTGCGGCGACCACCGTCTGGGGCGAGGTACTGCTCCACGCAAATCCGGAGAAGCCGAGACCGACGAACGAGTGATGCCCGGCTGCGCCATCGTCCGATTGAGGAATTAATGTCCAGGTAAGCCCGCCATCGCCAGAGCGCAGCAGGCCGCCGCCATAAAAGGAGTCGCTCGCATCATTGGGATCGCCGGTTCCGGCAAGCACGATACCGGATTGCACGCTGACCGCTCCTATGCTCAGCGACGGAATCGCTGCCGTTCCGGCGTTGGCGCTGAAGACAGGAAGCGTGTCGGTGAGCGGCGTGAAGGTGACGTCGGCGGCAGGGCCAGCCGCGTTGGTCGACTTCCAGACGCCTCCGCCGGTGGTTCCTAGATAGACCGTGTTGCCGGTGGCATCGGCGGGATCGATGGCAATCGCCGTTACGCGTCCGGTGATGTTGCCGTAGGCGAGACTAGCGACCTGGTTCGGTCCCAGCGGCTGCCATGCTGCATTGAGGCCCGATGGCTGCGGCGAGAGCGCCTGTTGCGTCATCATAACGGCCTGTTGCCGGCGCGCGGTCTCCATCGCCTGTGCCGCTGTGAGATTGCTCCGGAGAGTGCGGCCATTCAGAAAATTTCTGAGAGGCTTTACCTGATCCGCTGCCCGATCGCCTGCAGAGTTTGCGGGGAGCGCCATGAGTTGCGCTGCGGTGATTCGCGGAACCAGCATTGCGGCGCCCAACAACACAAGGCCGGGCGCGCGGATGAACAACGTGCCGCGCCGGCAGGCGAAACGAAGATATTGACTCAAGCCCATGACATTGCTTCGGGGAGGTGCAGATGGCTCTCTCTGATGCTGCAAGCCGCCTGCCCGCGAGTCAATGCGGGATGAAGTAAGAAATCTCTAACAATTCCGCAACGGGATAAGAGGGATCTCATGTGCTGCTCTGCGTGGCTCCCCTGCCTCTTTGGCTATGCTGATCCCAAGCAATCTATCGCAGACGGAACTCCGGGACAATCTCCCGATAGTTGTAGTTCTGCTCGATATATCTTCTGGAATTAAACTTTCTGCCCGTAGAAGCGCCGGACATGTAGCGGATCTTGCCGAAGACAGGCCGCTCGTTCCACGCGCGATCGAACTTGCCGAGGATGGCCCACGCCACGCCTGCATAACCGTTGGGGTCGCGGCCATCGAGGAAATATTTGTCATTCAGGTGGATGGCATACGCCATCGCGGTCGCGATATCGGGCGTCCACTCCAGAATCTTCTTCGCCCAGTACATGCGCATGTGGTTGTGCATCCAGCCGTGATGCAGCATCTGCAACTGGGCAGCATTCCAGAGATCGTCGTGAGTGCGCGCGCTTTCAAGCTGCGGCAGCGTGTAGATGTACTCGCGCTCGTCACGGGCGTGCTCAGCAATGGTTGTCTTTGCCCACGGTTCCGCGCAATCGGGCGAATCGTAGTTCGGCGTATAGCGAACGAAGTTGACGGCCAGTTCGCGCCAGGTGATGAGTTCGTCGAAGAAGCTGTCGCGCGCTGCTTGCAGATGCGGACGCTTTTTGACTTCCGCGTTGACGGCAAGCGCGACGGTCAGCGGGCCGATGTGCCCGAAGTGAAGATAGGGCGAGAGGCAGGAGGTACCGTCGATCTCAGGATGGTTGCGCTGAGCGTCGTAGTTCTCGAGTATGCGGCTGGTGAAGAGCTTCAAACGTTGGAGTGCGGCGTGCGGTCCTCCTTGCCAGGCATCCACTGGAGCGACGGAGCGGTCGAGGTCGTGCCAGTGCTGCGTGATGTCTTCGTGGACCGAATCGGCGCGAAGCTTCGTGGGCCGCTTCCAGGAGTGTTGTGCATGGGTGTTGTCGAAGGGGTGGAGGGAGTCGGGCAGGAGCCGATGGAGACGAGGGCGAAGCGTATAAGCGCCATACTGCGCCTTCTCGATCAGCTTTGAGGGAACAATGACATCCGCATCGATCGTCCAGAAAGGGATGTCGATGCGGGAGGCAATATTTTTGCGGCTCTGCTCGGCTTCGCGCAGCGGATTCTCATCGCCGATCAGAAGCGCGGCATGAACGTCGGCCAGGAAATTTTCGACCGATTCGCACGGCGCACGGCGCATTACGAAGCTGATATTACGTGCGGCAAGGTCCGCTTCGATGTCGGGCAGCCCCTGATTGATAAATCGGCAGTGCCGCAAATTTGCATGAGGGAAGTTGAAGGTGGCGGCGAAGTAGACCACCAGCGGCAGGCCGAGCAGATTCGCCGCTTGCGCCGCCACGTCTACGGCGTGGTTATCGAGGCCACGCTGCGATCGCTGCATGAAATAGACGACGCATTTGCCCTTCGGGTCGGGGTTTCCTCCTCGTCTTACAGTGACCCGAGGATCGGCTGTGAGAGCGGAAAACTCTTCGGCAAGCGCGCTGTTCTTTGCTGCCATAGGAGGAGTGTAGGACATGTTTCGTTTTTATGAAGCCGGGGGATACGCCATCTGGCCAGGGTGCCGGGACAAACCAGGAGGCAGCAAAAATGCGGCCCGCAGGCCGCATTCTCGTCAAAGAAAGTCCGCTGCCTACCAGAGACCCCAGGCGCGGCTAATGTAATCGCTAAGCGTCATGACGATCAGCCCGAAGAAAGTGAAGAAGCCGGCGCCGATCGTCATCTTGATCAGCTTCGACTGATATTTGACGTGCATGAAGAACAGGATGACGATGACGGCCTTGATGGTCGCGATCAACAGCGCCACCACGGGATTGAAGATGCCCATGTCGACGTACGCCGCTATCACCGTCAGGCCGGTAAAGACGAGCAGTGTGGCAAAGACGATGCCATAGGTGACCGGCGTGACGATATGGTGCTCGGCATGTTCCGGATTGGTTACATTCGATGGATCATGGTGGTGCTGCTCAGTCATTCTGATCTCCTGCCAGAGTAAAGAAAGATATCGGCTCGTCCGCTAAACGGGGTGTCGGTTAATGAGGTAGAGCAACGGAAACAGGAACAGCCATACTATGTCTACAAAGTGCCAATATAGGGCAAAGTTTTCTATAGGTGCGACATACCCCGCAGTGAAATCGCCTCGATGCGCTCGGACCGTCAACCAGACGAGGATTCCAAGCCCGATGAGCATATGCAGCGCGTGCAGTCCGGTCATGGCGAAGTAGAGCGAGAAGAAGATCTGTGTCTTTTGCGCGGCGTCAGGCGAGAGCGGCTCTTCGTGCAGACCATAGGCATGCGGATTGACGAACTCGGCGATATCGAAGTGCGCGCCGGGGATGTGGTGCTTCTCCCACTTTTCGTGGTATTCGTCGTACTTGATGCCGATAAAGATGCAACCGAACACCATCGTTAGGATGAGGGTCAGGACGAGCAGGCCCTTCTTCTTCATCTCGGATGCCCATACGGCGAGGGCCATGAAGAAGCCCGACGTGATCAGGACGGCGGTATTGGTTCCACCCAGCGGCACGCTGAGCTGGTTGGAAGCGACGACGAATGCGTCGTAGTACCAGTTGCGATAGAGCAGGTACGAGAAGAACAAGCCGCCGAAGAACATGATTTCGGTGAGCAGGAAGAGCCACATGCCGAAGGTTGCCGCTTCGCGCTGCTGCTCCTGCGTCTCAAAATGATGGCGGTGCTGCGGCAGAGCGACGTGCCCGTGCTCCTCCGGCTGTGCCGTCTCGTGGGTGTGGGGGTGTGTCGCTAAGATCACGTTATCCAACGGTCGTCACCTCTTGATCCATCTTCTTGGCCAGCCACTCGTAGTCATACGCTTCATAATCGATGACCGGGACTTCCAGAAAGTTTTCCGTCAGCGGCGGCGACTGAATCTGCCACTCGAGGCCGGTTGCCTGCCACGGATTGTTGCCCGCAATGGCGCCATACTTCAGCGACCAGCCGAGATAGAGCAGCGGCAGCATGTAGCCGACGCCCAGCACCGTGGCCCCGGCGGTCGACAGCACATTGAGCACCTGGAACTCCGGCGGATACGCATGATAGCGGCGCGGCATCCCAAGATATCCCAGGATGAACTGCGGAAGGAAGGTCAGGTTGAAGCCGATGAACGTAGTAACCGCGGCCAGCTTCGAGAGCGACTCGGGATACATGCGGCCCGTCATCTTCGGCCACCAGTAGTGGACACCGGAGAGGAAGGCCATGAGCATGCCGCCCACCATGACGAAGTGGAAGTGGGCCACGATAAAGTACGTCTCGGTAAGGTGAATATCCATGCCGAGCGCGCCCAGGAAGACCCCGGTCATGCCGCCGATGGTGAACAGACCCATGAAGCCGAAGGCGTAGAGCATCGGCGTCTCGAAGGTGATGGAGCCCTTCTGCAGCGTGAACGCCCAGTTGAAGATTTTGATGGCCGAAGGAACGGCGACCAGCATGGTCAGAAGCGAGAAGACCAGCGCCGAATAGTTGGAGACGCCCATGATGAACATGTGGTGCGCCCATACGAAGAACCCGAACAGCGCGATAGCCACCGACGAGAACGCGACCGCCGTATATCCGAACACGCGTTTCCGGCTGAAGGTACTGATGACCTCCGAGATGACGCCCATGCCCGGCAGAATCATGATGTACACGGCAGGGTGTGAGTAGAACCAGAAGAGATGCTGGAAGAGCAGCGGGTCGCCGCCCTTGGTGGGATCGAAGACGCCAATGCCGATGGTGCGCTCGAGAGCGACCAGGACCAGCGTGATGGCCAGAACCGGCGTGCCCAGCACCATCAGCAGCGACGCGGCATAGTGCGACCAGACGAACAGCGGCAGGCGGAACCAGGTCATGCCCGGCGCACGCATGCGGTGAATGGTCACGATGAAGTTAAGGCCGGTGAAGATCGACGAGAACCCGATAATAAAGATTCCCAGCGCCGCCGTGACCACATGCGTGTTCAGGTAATGCGTCGAAAGCGGAGTGGTGAAGGTCCAGCCGGTATCGACGCCGCCGAGAACGAGTGCGGCCAGGGTAAACAGGCCGCCGATCCAGTAGAGATACCAGCTCAGCAGGTTGACCTTCGGAAACGCTAAGTCTTTGGCCCCGATCATGATCGGCATCAGAAAGTTTCCCAGCGTCGCCGGCACCGAAGGTACCAGGAAGAGAAACACCATGATGATGCCGTGCATGGAGAAGAACTTGTTGTAGGTATCGGAGGCGACCAGGTCGGGCTGCGGCGTCAACAACTCCAGGCGGATGAGGCCGGCGAAGGCGCCACCGATGAAGAAGAAGAACGTGATCGAGATCAGGTACAGGATCGCGATGCGCTTGTGATCTCCGGTCAGAAGCCAGCTCAGCAGGCCGGACTCATTATTGATGTAGCTCCGCTTGGGGAGGGAAGCCGTGCTCTGATCGGGGAGACTGACGATTGTGGAATTGGTTGCGCTCATGGTTTCACCGCACTTGACGCTTTCGGCGTCGCTTCGTCGGACTGTGATGTGACCAGCGTCTGCTGGAGCCTGTCATTCGTGTGTAAAGACTTAATGTATTCGACCAGGTCGATCAGTCCGTCTTCGCTGATCTGGCCCTGGAAGGTCGGCATGATCGGGGCAAACCCGGCGGCGACCTGCGACGAGGGGCTGAGGATCGAATTCCGGACATACGCCTCGTTCACCAGAACATCGGTGCCGTCGGACAACTGGATCTTGGAGCCGTAGAGGCCGGCAAGGTTCGGGGCGCGGGCCTGCGAGGTGCCGGTATGGCAGGCAATGCATCCGAACTCAGTAAAGAGCCGTTCGCCATTTTGCGCCAGCGACATGCCGCTTGTGGAGGTATGCAGCCACTTCTGATAGTCATCGGGCGTCATCGCCGTCACTTCGCCGATCATCTGAGAGTGATTGGTACCGCAGTACTGCGTGCAGAAAAGATGATAGCTGCCCGGAGTCGTCGCCTGAAACCACACCGTCGTGTAGCGGCCCGGAATGACCTCGCGCTTGATTCTGAAATCCGGCACGGAGAAGCTGTGAAACACGTCCTGCGAGATCATGGTCAACTGCACGGGGCGGCCGATGGGAACATGCAGCGCATTGATCTCGTGCTGGCCGCCCTCATGCTCCGCCTTCCACATCCATTGCTTGCCGACGACATAGATATTCATCGCGTTGGTCGGCGGATTGTAGATGCGGAAATAGAGGAGAGCGCCCCATACGAAGGTGATCAGGAACAGCGCCAGCGGAATAATGGTCCAGGTTGCTTCCAGCAGCGTGGAGCCTTCCACCTGGGTCGCTACCGGGTTCCTCTGTCTCCGGTAACGGATAGCAAATCCGAAGATCAGCGCGCCGACAAGAGTGAGGCCGATGATCGTAATCAGCAGCAGGAAGAAATAAAGCGCGTCAGAGTAGGGCGCAATGGTCGAGGCTTCGCGCGGAAAGAGCGCCGAAGCGTTAAGCCACTTCACCAGAAATTGCCACAGGACTGGACTGATATGCATCGTTACCCTTTATCCATTCTCTTTCTTAGTCAGGTCGTGGTCGCGCGAGAGCCGCAGATCTTTGCGGAACATCAGGAACATAAAGCCACCCAGCCATGCCACGGTGACCATACCGCCCAATTGCACCACCCGAGCGACGATGAGCGAGTGCTTATTGCGCGCCGGGTCATAGTGGTAGCAATACGTGAGGATGTTCGCGACAGGCGAACCAATCTTGTTGTCGGAAGCTTCGATCAGGCCAAGCAGGATGTCCTTGGGCGAATACTCGACGCCCAGATAATACTGGGCGAGCTTGCCGTCCGTAGTCACGATCTCGATGGCGCTGGCGTGAGCGAACTGCGTGAGCTTCCCGTCCGGCCCTGGGACCCGCACATATCCAAAGCCGACCGCCTTGCTCACGGCGTCGATCGCGGGAGGCTTCCCGGTAAGAAAATGCCAGCCGGACGCGGTCTCGGGACGGCCATACCGCTTGACGTAGTAGGCCTTCTTCTTGGCCGCGGTCGCCGGAGTTTCGCTGGGGTCGAAGCTGATCAGGACGATGTTGAAGTCCTTGCCGGGCGTGAGCTTTACCATCTCCAGCGCGCTGGCCAGGCCATCCATCTCTTCCGAACAGAGCATCGGGCAGTTGTAATAGACCAGCGACAGGATGGCGGGCTTCTTTCCGAAGTAGTCCCCGAGCTTGACCGTCTTGCCGGTGTCATCGACAAACTGGGCGTCGAGCGGAAGCTGCTGGTTCAGATGCTGGGCAATCCCGACATGCTGCAACACCCGCGGCAGCTCGTCGCCGACGTTCTGCCCTTCCTGCTTGTCTCCGTAGCCGGAGACCTGGGCGAACACCGGCGCACAGAGCAGCAGGACACAGCCTAGAATTGCCGCCTGCCAACCGCCTCGAATTGTGTGCCTGTGCATCATGCCGTCTTCTTCTATGGTATCTCTGCCGGTTATTGTTGGTGCGGGTGCTCGGTTTGCGCCTCGGCTTCAGCCTTGCCGTAGCTCATCTTCTCGGCCCGCGCTTCAATGGTGTCAAGCTCATAGCCCGTCCGGGCGAACCCCGTGGTCAGGGGGGCCTGAATCTCCGGCTTGTCGTCTCCCATCATCGGAGGAGTGGTCGCCGCAGTCTGCGTATTGACCGGAAGTCCGCGCTGGGCGATCAGCTGCATTGCGCGGGTGATCGGAATCCGAATGTTGCTGCCTTCTCCCGGAGACGTGCTGTAGTGATCGAGCAACAGGTCCTCGCGCGCGTGCAGGTCGGCGACGGACTGCTCTCCATCGTCGGTGTCCAGGCGCGGCGTAGGGAAGGTCGCCGTCAACTGCTGCAACTGCTTCTGCGCCAGCACTGGGTCATTGACAAGGTTCTGCCGTTTGCCGCCGGTCAGCGCCGCTCCGGCAAACTCCGAGGTCTGGTTCCACTTGGTGCTCGGCCCGTCGGCCTTCTGAATGGCGCCGTTGATCACCCGGCCCATAACAAAGCAGAAGACGAAGAAGACGAGGAGGAATCCCGAGAGGCCGGCGAGGAAGACGATGACGCCGTTAATATTGACGTCGGTCGTCTCGTATCCGGGTGACTCGGAGCTGCGCTCCTTCGGATTGTGAGAGTCGTGCTGATTGATGTCGTGGTCGTTAGTGGGCATGTTCAGGCTCCAACATCTCTTCCAGGTGCGGATCGTTCACGTTCATGATCGGACGCGCCTTCAACTCGGTCAGGTAATAGGCTCCCCATACTGCAAGGACGGCAACCGGCACCGTAATGTAAGCGAGAATCCCGATATTGCCATGGATGTGCAGATTGCCGGCGGCATCCTTGAAGTTCGGCTCGATCAGCCAGAACATATCGATGCAGCGCGCAACGATCATCCAGATGCAGAGCCAGATCATCTTGCGCTTGTTCCGCTTCAGGTCGCGCGACAGCAGCAGGCAGAAGGGAACCAGCCAGTGGAAGACGAAGTCCAGCGAGCAGATGACCCACCAGCCGCCGTAAATACGGTGCAGGTACCAGGGAACCTCATCGGGAATGTTGCCGGACCAGATGATGAGGAACTCGGCGAAGGTGAGATAGATATTCAGCATGACGAAGGCGAGCATGAGCTTGCCCAGATCGTGCTGCTCGGTCATGCGCAACAGCGTCTTCATCGGCTGGTACTTCGACAGCAGAACCACCGTCAGCACACCCAGCGCGAGGACCGCGTAGCCTTGTCCAACCAGGAACTGAAGACCGTAGATCGAGGAGTACCAGGTGATATCGAGCGATTTGATCCAGTCGATCGAGCCCATCGTCAGCAGGACGACATAGATGAAGATGCCGGGACCGCTCAGGTTCTCAAACCTGACGCGCCAGTAATCGAAGCTCTGCTGCGTTCCGCGCATGGGGTCGGCATCGCACTGCAGCGACCACTTGTTCAGGAAGTAGGTGAAGGTCAGCAGGATGGCGAAGAGAATGATCGACTGGACAATGACGCTGACCGGACTCAGCATGGCATGCTTGTCGTTGATCGTCATGGCCTGTTCGAGCGTGACCAGGTGCTTCGACAGCGCCTCCGCCACCGCGCCCGGATTAGGGTAGGCCGCCCACTGGTACAGATGCTTCATGAAGATCGCGATGGGCACGAACATCAGCGCGACCAGCCACATCGTGCGGCTCATGGCTTCAATCGGCCGCCGGATCAGAAGCCCCCATTTGCCTCCGGTGACATATTGCAGCATCAGCATGACCAGGCCGCCGCCCGCGAAGCCGAAGCAGGTCATAAATGCCATCAGATAAGCGCGCAACAGATGGTTCCTGCCTTCGTGCGTGAAGGCGAAGAGCACGGAAACCAGCGTGGCAACCACCGCGACGATCAACAGGCGGGTCCGCCACACGGAGACGATCTCCGGTGTGGCAAACGATGCAGGAAGCGGACGCGGGCCGTGGTGGGAGTGCTCGTGTACTCCGCCGGTCTCTCCGTTATGTTCGTGTCCAAGTGACATGCGTTTCAAGCCTTCGTTCGGAAGCTTCCGAGGTTACTGCTTTGCTGCGGTTGTTCCGCCGGACGCGTTGGCCCGTTTGGTGACTACTGCTGCGGACGACGCTCCGGCGACTCCTGACGGAGTAATTCCAGGGTTCGGCACCGTCGGCGGCAGGACATAGGGTTGGCCGTCCGGCGTGCCGGCAGACGCGGTCGGCGGCAGAACCCACTGGCTCGCAAAATTCGCCGGCAGGCCCTCGCTTTCGGCGATGCTCGAGATCGGCTCGACATGGGTTCCGGCAGGAACATCTGCCTGGGTCGCCTTCTGGCTCAACTGGAGCGCCTTGATGTACGCCACAATGGCCCAGCGGTCAGCCGGTGCGATCTGCGCCGCGTAGTCAGGCATCGCGCCATAGCCGTTGCTGATGACATTGAAGAAGTGGCCCAGCGGCGCGGCTTCCAGGCGTGGCGTGTGGTAGTCGGGGACATGCGCGTATCCGCGGTCGACGATCATACCCATTCCATTGCCCACGCGCGAGTGGCACGGCGTGCAGTAAATGTTGAAGCGCTCCTGCCCCCGCTCCAACACCTTCATCGTGACCGGGAAAGGCATGCCATCGCCTTCCTTGCCGTCGATGAACCCCGAATAGAAGTAGGTGTTCGCATGGAGCTGGTTGCGGGCGATAGTGTCGGCCACCTGCGGGCGCGCGGAGCGGCCGTCGGCGTAAAAGTCGGTGCCCCGCTGGGGAAAGAACTTCGGCTCGTCATGCATGTCCTGGCGGCAGCCGAGCCCCGAGATCAGCAGGATCGTCGTTGCAGCGGCCATGGCCAGCCGGGGAGCCAATCGGGGAAAACTTGTGATTCGGGTATTAATGATCCACCTCCACCACGGAGATCGCGGGGAACTGTTCGAGGAAGGCCCGGGTCTCGGTAATCGAGAACTTCGGATCCATCGCCTCCAGGCACAGAAAGAACTTGTCCGTCGTCGCGCCATTCCGGAAGTTGGGCGCGTTGAAGACGGGATGATAAAGCTGCGGCAGGCCATTCAGCATCACCATTCCAAACGCCGCCGAAAGGCCGGAGAACAGAATCGTCCATTCGTAGGCAGGGATAATGAACGCGGGCCACGAAAACAGCGGGCGTCCGGCGATATTGAGCGGATAAGCCCAGACCGCGATCCAGGTCTCCATCAGAAACGCCGTCGTCACACCCATGATGCCGCCCAGCAGACAGACCAGGGGAACGCGGGTCTTGTGAAAGCGCAGCGCAACTGCGGCTTCTTCCACCGGGTAGGGCGTATAGCATTCCATCCGGCGATAGCCTGCCTCGTGCGCCTGCTCGGTCGCATGGACCAATTCACTTGGAGTATTGAACTCCGCGAGCAAACCGTAAATTCCTTCTCTCGGTGGCATTAGAGCGACTCCTCCACTACGGTCTCAGCATCGGCCCCGCCGCGCCGCACCTTGGTCTGCGGAAGCATCATCCGGATCTCGGACATCGGAATCATCGGCAGGAAGCGAACGAAGCCGAGGAACAGGAACGTAAACAGGCCCCAGGTGCCGATGAAGATGATGTAGTCCCAGAACGTCGCCTTGTAGGTTCCCCAGCTCGAGGGCAGATATTCGCGATAGAGGCTGGTAACGACGATAACGAAACGCTCGAACCACATTCCGATGTTGACGACGAACGAAAGGATGAACAGATAGGTCACATTCACCCGCAGCTTGCGCGACCACAGGGTGGTCAGCGGAATCGCGATGTTGGTCAGGATCAGGATCCAGTATGCCCAGCCCATCGGCCCGAACATACGGTTCCACATCATGAAGAACTCCCAGTGGCTGGCCGAGTACCACGACATGAAGACTTCCATGCCGTAGCCGTAGGCGACGATACCGCCGGTGCCCAGCATGACCTTCGCCATGTTGTCGAGATGGCGCAGCGTCACCAGGTCTTCCAGGTGATAGAACTTGCGGATCGGCACCGCCAGCGTAATGACCATGGCAAAGCCCGAATAGATGGCGCCCGCGACGAAGTACGGCGGGAAGATGGTCGTATGCCATCCGGCCAGCGCCGCGACCGCGAAGTCGAAGCTGATGACGGTGTGAACCGAGAGCACCAGAGGCGTCGAAAGCCCGGCCAGCAACAGGGAAGCCGACTCATACCGGATCCAGTGCCGGGTTGAACCGCGCCAGCCCAGCGACAGGATGCCGTAGCAGTACTTGGCGAACGGCATCTCCGCGCGATCGCGCAGCGTGCCGAAATCGGGAATCATACCGACATACCAGAACACGATCGAGATGGTGGCGTAGGTCGAAACCGCGAAGACGTCCCAGGCCAGCGGCGAACGGAACTGCGGCCAGACGTTCATCGTGTTCGGGTACGGGAACAGCCAGTACGCCAGCCACGGACGGCCCACGTGGATCAGCGGGAAGATACCGGCGCAGCAGACTGCGAAGATGGTCATCGCTTCCGCGAGGCGGTTGATCGAGTTGCGCCAGGTCTGCTTGAACAGCAGCAGAATCGCCGAGATCAGCGTGCCGGCGTGGCCGATACCGATCCACCAGACGAAGTTGATGATGGCGAAGCCCCAGGCGCCCGGAATCGTGACGCCCCAGATGCCGACGCCCTTCAGGAACAGCCAGGTAAGCCCGATCACCACGCCGGTCGCAACAGCTCCCGCGACGATCAGGCCGAAGAACCAGCCCAGCGGCGTGTTCGACGTCAGCACGATATCGGCGATCATGCGCGTGATCGACTTGAAGTTGTGGCCCGGCGCGATGACCGCGTACTCGCCGGTACGCGGATCGATCATCGGGTCAACAACCGGGTCCCGAGCTGGGTCGTAAAGTGGTCCTTTGGTTGCCATCGTTATGCAAGCTCCGGATTCGGGTTAGTGACACCAGCCGTGTAGGTTGTGCGCGGATGGTAGTTCAGATCAGCAAGAACCTGGTAATCGCGTTCCTCTGCCTTGCGCTTGGCCACTTTGCTGGTCTTGTCGTTGATATTGCCGAAGACGATGGCCTCGGTCGGGCAGGCCTGCTGGCAGGCCGTCACGATCTCGCCATCCGCGATCGCGCGGTTCTCGATATCGGCCTTGATCTTGACTTCCTGAATGCGCTGCACGCAGTAGCTGCACTTCTCCATGACGCCGCGCGAACGCACCGTGACATCAGGATTGCGCATGAACTTCAGGCTCTCAGTGTCGTAGTCCGAGTAGAGCAGGAAGTTGAACCGGCGCACCTTGTACGGGCAATTGTTCGAGCAATAACGGGTGCCCACGCAGCGGTTGTAGACCATCACGTTGAGGCCTTCGGGGGAGTGGACCGTCGCTCCCACCGGGCAGACCTGCTCGCAGCCCGCGTTCTCGCAGTGCTGGCAGGCCATCGGCTGGAAGTGCGCCTTGGGCGCATGCAAGTCGCCTTCGAAGTAGGTATCGATGCGCAGCCACTGCATATTGCGGCCAATCTTGACCTGTTCGCGTCCGACCACGGGAATGTTGTTCTCCGCGTAGCAACTGACAACACAGGCGTTGCAGCCGATGCAACTGTTCAGGTCAATGGCCATGCCCCATGCGTTCTGCACCTTCAGGGTGGAGGGGTCCTTCTTGTCGTAGTGCCAGGTATCGGGGAAGAAGGTCTCGTCCCGGCCCGGCGTTTCGCCCTGCGGCGCGTAACCGACCTTGCCGATCAGCGTATCCTTCGCGCCGCCCTCGTGGGCAAACTCCGGATTCTGCTTGACCTCGTCGAGCGTCGCGGTGCGGATGATCGACCGCTCCATCGCCTCGTGCCCTGCCAGCGAGAAGGTGCCTTCCGTGTCGTAAAGCTTGCGCTCGAGGTCGTGCTGGGCGAAGCCGCCGCGGTGCTCGATGTTATGCACCTTGGTGACGCAGAGATCGTAGTCGCTGCCTGACTTCTTCGCCGTCGCGCCGCCCTGGTAATAGGGAGCATCGGCGGTGCGCAGCTTGTAAGCGTCGAACCCGACGCCCGCGCCCACGCGGCCCGCTTCGACCCTGCGCCCCAGGCCCAGATGGATCGTGATCGCTCCATCGGGATGGCCCGGCGCCATCAGCACCGGCGCCGTTACCTTACGGCCGTTCAGGTTCAGCTCAATCAGGTCAGTCTCTTCGACCTTGAGATCGGCCATCGAACCCATGCTCATCAGCGCGGCATTGTCCCAGCTCAGGTTGGTCACCTGCTTGGGCAGCTCCTGCAGCCAGCCGACGTTCGCATAGCGTCCGTCATACAGCGACGGATCGGGATGGAAGACGATCTCGTA
>Ga0207678_10002326_pt1 | contig 17225 bp, 16 predicted proteins | sample KBSC63metaG_FD_184319 | JGI IMG/M metagenome (GOLD analysis project Ga0207678, IMG submission 184319) | Corn rhizosphere microbial communities from Kellogg Biological Station, Michigan, USA - KBS C6-3 metaG (SPAdes) (version 2) | ecosystem: Host-associated > Plants > Roots > Rhizosphere > Soil ...
CAGTCCGACCGTGCGACTGCGGCCGCACTCGCTCAACGTGAGCTTCAACCCGCGCGGCCAGGCTTCGCTCGGCGCGTCGGGGACGGTGATGGCGAATCTCGCGTGGAAGAGCGCCGATGGTGCATCGCTCTCAGCACCATCCGGCGCCCTCATCAATCAATCGTGGACCGAGCTGCGCGTATCGCTCGGCGATGTACATCTCGAGCCTGGCGTCGTGAAGCAGACGACTACCATCAACGGTAACGGCTGGACGCTCGTGCTCGCGCCAGGGTGGACGATCAGCGTCGATGGATCTTCCTTTGTCGTCACACCGCCGGCGTCGTAAACGCTACGCGGTCAGGTGCCGGCAAGCGTTGACGGAACGTTGAACGTTCCGTCGACGACTTCGACGAAGTTGCGCTCTTCACGCAGGATGAAGCGCTTGGTCTGCGCCATGAGAAAGTTGTCGCGCGATTCCTGATCGGTCCTGAGACGCGCCTTGTACTTCTCGTACGAGGCGAGACTGTCGAATGCGATGAGGCCCCACCCGATATCGTTCGTGCCTTCGTGTGGAAGAAAATATCCGATGAGGTGGCCGCCGCATCTCGGGATGATCCGACCCCAGTTCTCGGCGTATGTCTTGAATGCATCACGCTGGAACGGATCGATCTGGTAGCGGATGAAGCACGCAATAGTCACTGATACTCCCTCGTTTCGCAGTGTCGCCTGTGGGTGTCCGCCAAGCTTGAGCAGGGCCAGCATCGCAACACCGGTTGCGATTGCTTCCCGCCGGCTGATTGGCTCGGACCACGGCTCGTTGAGACGCACCCGGGAAATGTAGGAAGACCCGTGCGACGACACTTCGATTCAGGTCGAAGTGTCTCCGCGTAGACGCAAACCATCCGGTCTCGATGGGCATCCAAGAGAATACCCGGATCGCGGCTGCCCTGGAGCGGCCCTGCGTCCACGCACGTCTCACTGTCACAGGCACCATGAACGCTCGCATTTTGTCGATCGCAGCGACCGCACTCCTCGCCATTGCCCCTGTTCTCGCGGCTCAATCCGCCAGCCCAGGGACAGCAGGCCGTAACGTTCCGGTCATGCGGGCAGTTCGCGCAACCGGACCAATCCGGATCGATGGAATACTCGACGAGCCGGCCTGGAGCAAGGCGCCAGTGGCATCCGACTTCATGGAAAGCTATCCCAACCCCAACGGACATCCGCCCGATAGCACGGAGGTGCGGGTGTTGTACGACGACGACGCGCTCTATGTCGGCGTTCGCATGTTCGACTCTCAGCCCAAACTGATCGCGGCTCAGCTGGCGCGGCGCGACGCGACCGGGATCTATTCCGACTGGCTGCATCTTATGGTCGGTACGTACTACGATCATCGTACAGCGTATCGTTTTTCTGTGAACCCGATGGGTGTCAAGAAGGACGTGCTCGAATACAACGACAACAGCGAGGACGTCAACTGGGACGCGGTGTGGGATGTCGCGACGCGCGTAGATTCGCTTGGATGGATCGCGGAGTATCGGATTCCGTTCTCGCAACTGCGCTTCTCATCCACCGAGCCATCCGGCGGACGCATCTGGGACATTCAGATCATGCGCGACATCGCGCGTCGCAACGAGCGCGATAGCTGGGCGCCATGGACTCAGCAGAGTCCCGGCTTCGTATCGACGTTCGGCGAACTCACTGGTGTGGACAGCATTCCGGCACCGCGCCGCCTCGAGATCCTCCCATACGTGAGTGCCGGTCTTACGCGCGCACCCGGCACTTCCGCAAATCCCTTCTTCAGATCCAACGATACCAAGTTCGCTGCTGGTGCGGACGTCAAGTACGGACTTTCAAATGGACTCACGCTTACCGGCACGGTGAATCCCGACTTCGGTCAGGTGGAAGTAGATCCAGCTGTAGTCAATCTCACTGCATTCGAAACGTTCTTCCCGGAAAAGCGACCCTTCTTCCTCGAAGGCTCCGATGTCTTCGCTTTCGGGACGGTGCAGCGTAACAACGACTACAACTCGCAGCACTATTTCTATTCCCGACGCATTGGCCGCGCACCACAGGGCGGCGTGAGCGGGCCCGACGTCGCCTACGTCGACGCGCCGTCACAGTCAACCATACTTGGTGCTGCCAAGATTACCGGCAAGACTGCAGGTTGGACAATCGGCTTGCTCGACGCGGTCACGAACGAGGAAGACGCGGACGTGATGACGACGTCGGGTGTGCGGAGCACTCGACCAGTCGAGCCGCGCACCAACTATCTGGTAGGGCGCGTGCGAAGGGATTTGCGCGCCGGCAACACGGTCGTCGGCGCGATGGTCAGCTCGGTCGACCGGTCGCTCGCCGACAGCTCGCTTGCCGCCAACCTGCGCGGACGAGCGATAGTCGGTGGACTGGATTTCGAGCACGCCTGGGCCAATCGCGCGTGGGTAGTCAGCGGATACGTGTCGGAAAGCCAGGTCACCGGTACCGCGAAAGCGATAGCCGCGACGCAGCTCAGCAGTGCGCGATACTATCAGCAGCCGGACGCAAAATATCTGCACCTTGATCCGACGCTTACTTCGCTCAGCGGACACATGAGCGAGATCGCGCTGGCAAAGCGGGGAACATGGTACGCATCAGTCGCGCTCAAGGATGTGTCGCCAGGATTCGAGATGAACGACATCGGATTTCAGTCCCGCGTCGACTATCGCAGCGCATCGACAGGGTTCGGCTATCAATCGTTTGACGCCGGAAAGATCTTCCGCTCCACTTACCTCGGCGGCGGTACGACGAGCGCGTGGAATTACGATGGAACGTCCATCTACCAGTCACCGTACGTCAGCACCGGAGCGACGTTCTCCAACATGTGGGGCGTCAGCCTCTTTGCCTACGACAATCCTACGTTCTACGACAATCGCTTGACGCGCGGTGGTCCGATGACACTCGTCCCGCGCTCATGGTCGGTTGAGCTGAGTGGCAACTCGGATACGAGACGGCTCATAACCGTGAGTCCGAGCCTCACTGCAACAGGGGATGCATCCGGCGCGAGTGAGCGCACCGTATCGGTCAGCCTGGACATGCGGCCGGCCTCGTTCGTACACGTGAACTTCGGGCCAAGTTTCGACGTGGTGCACGGCACCGGCCAGTATGTCCGCGCCGTGTCGGACTCACTGGCCACTACAACCTTCGGCAAGCGCTACGTGTTCGCAAATCTGAGCCAGTCAACTCTCGCGATGGATACGCGAGTGGACTGGACGTTCACGTCCGAACTCACGCTGCAACTGTACGCGCAACCATTCATATCAACTGGCAAGTACGCGTCGTTCAAGCAACTGCGCGCGCCTCGCACTTACGCGTTCGACGTGTACGGAAGAGATGCCGGCACGGTTACGCACACCACGTCCGGCTACACCATCGATCCCGACGGCGTCGGCGCAGCACCGTCGTTTGCGATCCGCGACCCCAACTTCGACATCCGCAGTCTGCACGGAGACGCCGTGTTGCGATGGGAGTATCGGCCCGGATCGACGTTGTTCTTCGTCTGGCAGCAGCAGCGCGACGGCTTCGAGCCCACCGGCGACTTCTCATTCGCGCGCGATGCGGGCGCGATCTTCCGCGCTCGGCCTACCAACGTATTTCTGGTCAAGGTTGCGTACTGGATGGGGCGGTAAAATCGGCCACATTTAGTATCAAATTGTCACCGATACCCCCGTGTTCTGCGGTGTTGACGGTATGTGCCGGTGAAGCTTCAACAGGGCCAGCATAGCAGCACCGATTGCCGTCAACCTGAGCCGACGAGCGGCTGCCTGCGGACGTGCAGAGGTTACCAGGGAGCTGTAGATTTGGCCCATCGAATGGCCAAACCTACCCTTCGGGGGGACGGATGCGGTGTAGTCTCGTGGTCGTCGGCACCTTCGCAGTCGCGTTCAGCGTTTCGGGTATCGGAGTTGCCAGGTGCAACGCCCAGCGCGCGACACTCGATCGGATCATGCACTCCGATACGCTCGACAATGGCTTGCAGGTGATCATCGTCGAGAATCACTCCATACCCATTGTCACGGCAGAGATAGTATTCCGGGCCGGCGCGATGACGCAGGCTGAAGAGGATCAAGGCGTCCCCCATCTGTTCGAGCACATGCTTTTCAGGAGCTATCGCGGCGGACTGGGCGAGCCGTTCAGTTGGGATGCGGCGAAGGAGCGCGCAGCGTACAACGGCGCGACATCGGATGAGGACGTGCTCTACTTTCTCGTCGCTCCGTCGGCGAATACCAACGACGCGCTCGGAACACTCGCGCGCCTGGTGCGCGACGCTCACTTCGAAAACGCAGACTTTCAGCGCGAACGCTTCATCGTAATGAACGAGGCACAACGAGACGCCTCCGACCCGCAGTTCAATCTCGAGCGCGAGACCGACATGCGACTCTGGGGCGACGGATTCCCGCGCAAGAACGCGATCGGTGACGAAATGAGCCTGATGTCCGTTACGATCCCGCAGCTGACCACGATCTTCAAGCGATATTACGTCCCGAACAACGCGGCGCTGATCGTGTCAGGCGACATCGGTGCTCGGGAAGGGATGGAGATGGTACGGAGCCATTTCGCAGGCTGGAAGCGTCAGGCGAATCCGTTCGCTTCGCATCCGGTTGCCCCCATGCCGGCGCTTGACTCCAGTCGCGCTGTGGTCATATCGGCGAACGTCACCACTATTACGCTCGAAGTTGCCTGGCAGGGGCCCAGTGTTTCGACCGACCCGCGAGGGACGTATGCGGCTGACGTATTATCAGAAATCGTCAACGACGACCAGTCCGGCTTTCACACCCGCCTCGTTGATAGCGGAGTGTTTCAGGAAGTCGCGCTTGAATACAGCACCCGCGCGCACACGGGGCCAATCACCTTCCACGGCGTGACCACGGCAGCCAAACTCACCGATGCGCTGACTGCACTCTATACCGAACTCGACTACATGGCCGAGCCAAGCTACTTCTCTCCGGCGATCATCGCCGCCGCGACAAAACGCCGCGAGGTTGCCAGCGTGCTTCAGCTTGAAAATGCTCATGGTCTCGCACTCGATCTCGCCGAGACGTGGTCGGTCGCAGGCACCGACTATTTCCGAAGCTACAGCGATAACATGGCGGCGATGACGGAGAACGATCTGCACTCCTACGTAGAACGTTATCTCATTCACAAGCCGTTCGTGATCGCTGCACTCGTACCGCCCGCCCGCGCGGCGTCCACCGCTACCATTCTCGCCGAGGCCCTCGGGGAAGGCAGACAATGACACCTCGGCCCGGTAATACGTTGCGCACGAGAATCATCTCACTGTCGCTTGGCGCGTGCATCGCGTGGCTGGGCGTGGCGTGTGCGAGCGCGCCGCCCGAGAGGGCAATGTCGGTGATCACCGCCGAGGGTCGACTGGCACCGCTGGATAGTGTGACGGTTTCGTATGATGTCGCTGGAATTCGTGTGATCCAGCGGCCCAACTACGCGAATGACGCCGTGGCCGTCAATATCTATCTGTTGGGCGGTACGAGACAACTCACAGCGGCTACGCAGGGGGTGGAGTCACTGTTGCTGCACGACGGTGAATACGGTACGCAGAAGTATCCGGGTGGCGACTGGCGTGCCGCATGGGGACTGACGGGAAGCAGGCTCGTGATCGATCCCGAAGCTGACTGGACAGTGTATGGCTTTCGCGGGATTCGCCAGGAATTTGATGCATCCTGGGATGCGTTCGCGGACCGTCTCATGCATCCGACACTTTCCTCGTCCAGTCTCAAGATTTCTCGTGCGCGGCTCGTAGCCGATAGTCGTCTTGAGAGTGACGAGCCCGATGTGTATATCGAGAAACTTGCTGACAGCGTCGCCTTCGCCGGCCAGCCTTACGGCCTGAATCCGGATGGTACCGAGGCAACGCTCGCCGCGCTCGACTCCGCGACGATTGCAAAATACGAAGATCAGATCGTCAAGTCGCGATTGCTGTTGGTGGTTGTTGGAAACGTCACGCGCGCGCAAGTAGAAGCCGCAGTCTCGCGGACCCTGGCTGCACTGCCAGCGGGGAATTACACCTGGACGCTCCCGTCCGTGCCCAACACTTCCAACTCGACCATCAATCTGCGGTCGCGGATCCTGCCGACGAATTATGTCGTGGGAATATTCCGCGGCCCCGACGCAGCGTCGCCATCATCGCCGGCATTTCGCGTAGCCGTGGCACTTTTGTCGACCGGCATGACGGAGGCGATTCGCGAGGAGCGCGGGCTCAGCTATGCGGCGAACGCCATATGGATCGAGCGCGGCGCTACTGCCGGTGCCATCTACGTATCGACTGCCGCACCGACCACCGTTCTGCCGTTGATATCGAAGCAGATGGATGATATCCGTCACATCCCGGGTCCCGTAAATCTCCACAATTTTACGGATCAGTTCATTGTCGAGTATTTCGCGGATAACATGACGAATGCGGGGCAGGCTGACTTTCTGGCCCGTGCGCAGCTATATCAGGGCGACTATCGAAAGGCGACTCAGGCCATGGAGGACCTGCGCCACGTGTCGTCCGATGACGTGCGTGACGTGGCGACAAGATATTTCAATCACATCCACTTCGTGTATCTTGGCGACACGACCCGCGTGGATCGCAAAGCGTTCGCCGGATTCTGATCACGTGGGCGGTTGCCGTCTCACGATTCCCATTATGCGATCGAAGTCGCGATCGTAGCTGCACACCGCTTCCATTCCTTCGACCATTACCACCGCTGCGTGAAGCGCATCCCGCGCCATCAGCCGAGGGTCTGCGTCGAGTATTCTGCGCGCACGGTCCATGATGGTAGCAGTCACTGGCAGCACGCTTGGAAAGAGCTGGCGAGTGAGATCGTAAACGCGCCGCCCTTCGTTCCATTGCTTGATTGCGCGGTATCGATGGAGAATTTCCTGCAGCACCTGAGCGTCGATTGTTGCTTCGACTTCCCCGCTCGCTATGCGCTCCAGCAGTGACACGCTCGGCAGTTTATGCGGATGATCGGCACCGGCTGCATACATGATTACGCTGGTGTCCACGAGGATCATGGCAGGATGTCTCCCGGACCGGGTTGGGACTCCTGCTTCATGGACGACGGCGTGCCAACCGGCAGACGCATTGCGGCAAGCGCGCGTACGGCTTCGGTTCGCTCGGGGCTGCCGGCAATCCCGTAGTGAGCTTCGCAAGCCTCCCGCACCAGCTCGCCCAGGCTCGCGTGCCTTTTTTCCGCCAACGACGTAAGCCGGCGGTGCAGCTCAGGGGAAAAAAGGATGGTGGTCTTCTTGGAAAGCTCCATATACACCTCCATATATGGAGAATCTAACTAACTTAGACGGGCCTGGGCGATTCCAGGGGGAGCTGGTCTGAATCGATACGCACTCCCACGGCGCGAGATCAGCCGCACCCCGGGCCTACTCAGGCACGATCGATTTTAGTATCAGATAGTTACCAAATGCGACGTCCCCAACAACCACATCGCGACCAGTGCCAGCAGGAAGTACGGCACCAGCACCGCTGCCCCAGCGTAATCCTTGGCGACCCGCTGTCCGAAGAACAACGCACACAGTGATATCCCGGACAGTACTGCTCCCCAGAACGCCACATCGGGAACGTGCATGAACACGATCATCAGGAAGCCAATGCCGCTCAACAGCCCGGACAGGGTTTCCAGAATCGTCATGGTCAGAAACATCGGTCCGACAGTCTTCGCGAGTGGGCTCTTTGCGAAGTGGCCGGTCAGGAAATCGAGGTTTCCGCGTCGGTCCACGATCTTGTCTATCCCTGATTGCAAAAAGAGAATCGCCAGGAACAGTGACGCGAGTGCCTGCAGGAGCCAGTAAGTCAGCGTGTCGAAAGGATGCATGAGGCTTGAGAATACGCAGGGGCTGCCGTCAGTCAACAGGTGGAGAAGATATTGCAGGTTTAGATTGAACGATGCCTACCCGTGTCACCAACGAGAACACCCCCGACCTTGCAGCCGAGGATGAAACGCCACAAACCGGCAAGTCCGGCAAGTCCGGCAAGTCCGGCAAGTCCGACGAGGCCGGCGCCTCCGGATTCGCCGCGCTTGGATTGGATCCTTCCATCCTCGCAGCACTGACCGCACTTGGATACGAGGAACCGACCCCGATCCAGACGGAAACGATTCCGGCTCTCATTGCCGGCAAGGACGTCCTTGGCCAGGCCGCTACCGGAACCGGGAAGACAGCCGCGTTCTCGCTCCCGATCCTCCAGCGCCTGCACGAGTCACACCGGAAGTCTGGAAGCGGCCCATATGCACTGATCCTCGCTCCGACTCGCGAGCTGGCGATGCAGGTCGCCGAGGCGATTCACAAGTACGGGAAGGCGATGGGCGTCTCGGTGCTGCCGGTGTATGGCGGTGCAGCGATGACGCAGCAGCTCAAGGCGCTCAAGCGCGGCGTCGACATAGTAGTCGCGACGCCGGGCCGCGCGCTCGACCACATCCGTCGCAAGTCGTTGCAGCTCGGCGCCGTGCGCACAGTGGTGCTCGACGAAGCAGACGAGATGCTCGACATGGGATTCGCCGAGGATCTCGAAGCGATTCTGAGCGAGACACCCGACGATCGACAGACGGCGCTGTTCTCGGCGACCATCGCACCACGCATCGCCGCAATCGCGAACAAGCATCTCAAGAATCCGGTCCGTGTAACCATCGCGCGTGACAAGACCAAGGCCGGCTCAGTTCCACGCGTGCGCCAGATGGCCTACATCGTTCCACGTGTCCACAAGATGACCACGCTGGGCCGCGTGCTCGACATGGAAAGCCCCAAGTCGGCGCTGGTGTTCTGCCGCACGCGCACCGAAGTGGATCAGGTCGCCGAGACGCTCAACTCGCGCGGATATCGTGCGGAAGCGTTGCACGGTGGAATGTCGCAGGAGCAGCGCGACCGGGTGATGAAGAAGTTCCGCGCCAACACCGCCGATCTGTTGATAGCGACCGACGTGGCGGCGCGCGGGCTGGACATCGGACAATTGTCGCACGTCTTCAATTACGACGTTCCAACTTCGCCGGATGCTTACGTGCATCGCATCGGACGCACCGGGCGAGCGGGACGCGAGGGCGTCGCGATAACGCTCGCCGAGCCGCGCGAGCACCGGTTTTTGCGCAACATCGAGAACATCACCAAGCAGAAGATCGAGATCGCGACGGTGCCAACGATCGCCGATATGCGCGTGCGACGTGTCGAGCTCACGCGCGCGACTCTGCAGGAGATTCTGATCGGCGATCAGCTGGATGAGTATCGCGGAGTTGTAGAATCGCTGGCCGATGGCGACTACGACGTGATGGACATTGCAGCGGCCGCAGTGAAGATGGCGCACGAAGCGAGCGGCAACGACAAACACGAGGCGGAAGAAGAAATCCCGGTTCAGCGCCCGCCAGCGCCGCGCTCCTCGGCGCCACACGATCGCCCAAAGGATCGGTCGGAGGATCGTCCGAAGCGCGAGGGCAAGCCGCCGCGCACTGTCGCTGGCACCAAGCGCAAACCGGGTTGGGAAGTCGCGAAGATCTACATCGGTGCAGGGCGCAAGGCCAAGATCCGTCCCGGCGACATCGTCGGCGCAATAGCGAACGAGCTGCAGCTCGACGCAGATGTTATCGGTGCCATCGAGATTTACGATCGGTTCTCGCTTGTCGAGGTGCCCGATGAGATTGCGGATGACATCGTCGACACGTTGCGCACGACGCACATCAAGGGGAAGCGGGTGCCGATACGGCGCGACAAGGACGTAGTGGCGTAGCCGATCACGACCATCCGTCGCGCGTTCACAGGGTAAAACGAGCATCTGGCCGCTCAGGCGATGCGATTTAGAGTCCCGTTGCACATCTTCATCGTGACCTGGAGAACCGGATATGCTGATGCGATTCCGTTCTGCTGATTACCCTGGAGGTCAGCGGCCAGCCCGTGGACTCGTGCCGGCGCTGCTCGCGGTTATGCTTGTCGCGTGTTCGAGCTCTTCGATCACCGTCCCGCGACCGGCGCCCAGCTTCAGCGTACAAACGGTGTCGCCAGCCGAGGCGCAGTCGCTGCCGCGCGTTACGGCGAGAGGTGACGTCGCCAGCGTCGTCGTAGCGGGCGTCGTCGTTGCACCCGACCCTCCCTGCGCGACTACAGTTTCAGCCGACGACAACCTCAGCGGAACCACGCTGACAGTGCGGATTATCACGACGGTCCCGGGACCGGGCGCCGGCACGTGCGCAGTGGCTCAAGATGGGCCGAACTACAGCTACATCGAAAGGTCGCTCGACGTCCCTGCCGGTACCATACGAGTCGTGGTGAAGTACGTGGTGACGGGCGGTCAGACAGGGTCGAACGCTACGAATGCAGGTTCGGTCGTTCTGGATCAGAGCGTCACGGTTCCGTAGGAGTCACGATCGTCGACGACTATCGATCGGCGTCATCCTGTTACCGATTGGGATCCAGCGTTCGATCTATCTGCACCTTCGCATCTTCCAGATGAGCGCGCGTCGCCGCGTCCGCCGCACGCGGTAGGGCGGCAACAATATCCGCGCGTAGTGCAACCAGCTCCGCCCGCATCGCCGCGCGCGCGTCGGCCATCGAGGCGGGCGTGCTCGCAGGTCGTTGATTACGTGAGTTCGGCGTAAGCACTATCGTGAATCCATCGCCGTGCGATCCGTTGATCTTTGCGTCCAGCTGATCCAGATAAGATCTCTGCAGGTTGCGGCGATACACGTCGATGGCGACGCTGCGATCACCCAGCTCGGTCCAGATGCCGTGCCTGATATCGGAGAGCATCTCCGGTAGTGTGTACACGTCGCCACCGCGCGATGAGATCTCGATCATCCGCTGCATGCGCGAGTCTTCCAGCAATGTGTGGAGGATTCGCGTCTGTGCGTCGTTGATCCGCGACAACGACCCGTTCGCCTCGATACGACTCGTAACGGCATTATCCAGAAAGAACGTCGGCGTGTGAAAGACGTGCGCGTTCAGGAACTGTATCGCCTCGATCTGACGCGCACGCGACACGGGAGTGAATACGGCGCCGGGCTGTGATCCGTACTTCACCCGGGCAGTCGCCCCGCCGATGATGTTCGCGACATGACCCATCTCGTCCGACCACTGTCCTACGAGCCTGCCGTAAATCTCCTCCAGATCCGAGTTGTCCTCGCCGGCTTTCTGCGTCACGCGCAGCAACATGGGCATCGTGCGCTCGATGTTCTTGAGACCATAGCCGGTTGACTTCACCGCGTCGGCGTCGCCGACCGCCTCCACCTCGTCACCAGGATCAGGGTTGTCCGCGCGTGATTCGGCGAGATGACCGAATCTGTACCACGGAACGCTGTCCTGCATGCGCGCGATCGAGTCGAGCACCGGACGCTCCTGCTCGGGAGTAGTTGCGCCGGCAATCGGAGAGTATCCCCACATTATTGCAAACTTGTCGTACGGCCCGACGCGTGGCACGAGATCGTTCACGTCGATCGAATCTTCCGGCTGCGCGACGTAATTGTACCGCGCATAGTCCATGATGCTCGGCGTATGTCCCATGCGATGCACCCAGGTGCGCGAGCGCACGGAGTCCGCCGGATACATCGCACTCGCCTTGAAATTGTGCGCGAGGCCGAGTGTGTGACCGATCTCGTGCGCGACCACGTACTCGACCATTCGGCCCATCAACGAATCCGGCATCGGCCAGTGCTGCGCTCGCGGATCGAGCGGCGCCACCTGCGTGAAGTACCAGTCGCGATTGAGGTTGAGGACGTTGTGGAACACGCGGATCGATCCGTTCAGGATCTCACCCGTGCGCGGATCTGCAACGTGTGGGCCGACTGCATTTTCGACAGTGGAGGGAAGCCAGCGAATCACCGTGTGGCGCACGTCGTCCGGCGACCAGTCGGGATCGTCGGTCGGCGGATCCATCGGTATGATGGCGTGCGAGAAACCTGCTGCCTCGAATGCCGGCTGCCAGTCGAGGACGGCTTTCCGTATCCATGGTTTCCATCGCTCCGGTGTCGCAGGATCGATGTAATACACGATCGGCTTCACCGGGTCGGATACGCCAGCGCCCGGATTCTTCTTTTCGAGACGCCACCGGTTGATGTACTCGCGCTCCACGGAACGGTATTGTTTCGTTCCATAGTCGGTGCGGGTGACGCTCAGAAATCCGATGCGATCGTCGGCGAGGCGCGGCAGCATCGGCTCGGTCGGAAGACGAACCATGCTCCAGTGTGCAAGCACGCTTATGGCCGACCGCTCCTGCGCGGAAGAAGATCCGCCGCTTGGCTGTGGTATGCCGGTCTGTGTCGCCTCGATCTCGACGTTGTCGGGAAAGGCGATCGCGTTCTCGATGTACGAGCGCTTCTCATCCACCTGCCCGTGAATCGCGGCGAATTCCGGAACGTCGGTGGTGTAGAGACGCGTCACGTCGATTACCGCGGCGCTGTCGGGTCCGTACGCGGCGACGTCGAATATTGCGATGATGGGTGCGTAGCTGCCCGACTGCACTGCGCGATAGATCGGCAGGGACGTATCGGCCATGATCGCGAACGACGGCGATCGCAGTATCACGTGATTCCCGGAGCGCTCCCATCTGAGAGTGCGCTCACCGAACTCGTCACCTCCGTAAGCTCCGAACGGGTTGTTCGCGTCGACCGCGGCCGTGCGTGCGTACCGGCCCACCAGAAGCATGTCGCGATTCAGCTCCTTCGCTGGAATCTCGAAGTACAGCGTGTCGCCAACGCGGTGGGTCTTGAACAGTCCGTCGCGCGTCTTCGCGTTCTTTGTAATGACCTCAGCGTACGGCTTGACCGAAACGTGCGGCCCGCCAGCTCTGCCCGAATCTGCTCCCGTCGTGTCGGCCGTCGATGCAGCCGGCGTCGGAGCAATGCCCGGCGATGGCATGCACGCGGAAAGGACGAGCGAGGCCAGAAGCTGGGTCAGTACTCGAGCGCGCGGCGATCGGATACACTTCAACTGGGTCATCCATCCCTGATTCATGCAGATTTTATTACGAGACAGTCGTTGACCACAGTCGATCGGTAAATCAGTACGGCGCCACCATCCCGGTCATACTCGTCGCCGACGCACTCCATGAAGCGCCGGTGGCGTGGGCAGCTGCCTCGCCCATGCGCCGGATCACGTCGGCATCGCTTCCGTGAAGATCGACGGCCGTAACGTTATCAATGAGTTCGCGTGTATCGAATGCGCTGTCGCTTGCGACGATGACCACGTAACCCTGCTGCTGGCATCGGGGATAACGTGGATTGCCGTTGCAACGTTCGATATCCTGGAGTGTCCAGTCCGGAGCGGTGCGATGAAGCGCCGGAAGCTGGTGGAGGACGACCGTTTGAGCTCCAGCCGCGAGCTCGTTGGTTCCGCTCGGCCTGTCGGATGCACCGAGTGGTATCATACTCTGATTGGGGAAAACCGCTACCGCCGCAAGGTACTCCGGCTGCGGCAGGCTCACGCGGACAGTCACGATCCCATCGCGGCCAAGGTTAGCGCTCTGCACACCGGGACTCAACTTGGTGGTTGGCCCGAAGTTGGATGCGAGGTTGCCGGACGTGGACGCGCAACCAGCTACGAGCACCGCAGCAAGAACAGCAAGGTATCTTTGCATCATTCTCCCGGTTGATTAGCCAACGAGTGATTCCACCGACATTCCCATCGCGTGGTAACCCTTGTCCACAAACAATATGGAGCCTGTGATGCCGCTTGCCAGCGGTGAGCACAGGAACGCCGCCGCAGTCCCGACCTCATCAGCGGTGAGCTTCTGCGGCAGCGCTGAATTCCGCTCGCAATACTCCACCATCCGCTCGATAATGCCGATCGCGCTCGCTGCGCGCGAGGCGTATGGACCGGCCGAAATCGCGTTCACCCGGTGCCCATATCGCCGCCCGATCTCGTAGGCGAGCACCCGGGTGTCGCTCTCCAGAGCCGCTTTTGCCGACGACATCCCGCCACCATAACCGGGGATCGCGCGCTCCGAAGCCATGTAGGTTAGCGACAGAAACGAGCCACCATCGCGCATCAATGGCGACAATTTCGACGCAAGCGCTATCATCGAATACGCGCTGACGCTCACGGCAGTGAGGTAGCCGGCTCGGCTCGTGTCCAGCAAAGCCTTCTTGACCTCGGGGCCATTGGCGAGTGAGTGGACGACGATGTCCAGTGGCTTCTCGCCAAAATCGGAGACGAGCCGAGCAGCCATCCCTTCTATAGAAAAGTCGCCCGTGTCCTTGTAGCGCTTGCTGTCCCGCACGTCTTCCGGCACGTCGGCGAGCGTGTCGTAAGCGGCATCCAGCGGGTAGATACGCTCGAATTCCAGCATGGAGCCATCGGGCATCCGGCGAGCCTCATCCATCTTCCCGCGTTCAAGCAGGTTCAGAAAGATGTTGAGCGCGGGCGGCCAGGTCCCGACGCAAACCGTCGCGCCGGCCTCGGCAAGTCTCTTGGCAATCGCGAAGCCGAATCCGCCGTCATCGGCCACGCCCGCAACGAGGGCACGCTTGCCCGTAAGGTCGATATTGAGCATTCGCATAAGATAGTATCTTCCTCGTGTGGCCACCCCGTCCGGCATCTTCATACTCGGCGAGCTGACCGGCGCTGTGGCCGACGAGATCCAGTCGATCATCGAGCGCCACGATCCCAAGCTCGGCAGAGGACGCCGGCCGCATCTGACCCTCGCGGGTTCGTCCGGACTCGGGCCGATGGCGGCGGATACGCCGGTGGAACTAATGCGCGAGCGGCTGGAGCCGATCACCAGCACGACTCCTCCCATCGAGCTCATACTCGGCAAGCCCGAGCGCTTTCCGGCGACCGAAATAGTGGTGTTGCCGATAACACCGCGCGGCCCGATCCGTGCGCTCCACGACCGGATCGGCGCGAGCGGGCTGCACTTCGCGCGCCCTCGATTCGCCTTCTCGCCCCACGTCACTCTCAACCTTTACAAGACTCTCACGAGAGAGGCGCTCGATTCGCTACTCGCCGTGCGCGTAACAGAACCTGTAACTCTCGACAGGTTGCGGATGTACTACACGAGCGAGCCGAACATCTCGCGCCTGTTGCTGGAACTACCGCTTACCGGAGCGCCGTAGCAGGATGCGTCGGTCATGCTTGTCATTCCCGCGAAAGCGGGAATCCATGTTCAGTCGTCATTCCCGCGAGAGCGGAATCCATGTTCAGTCGTCATTCCCGCGAGAGCGGAATCCATGTTCAGTCGTCATTCCCGCGAAAGCGGGAATCCATCTGCTGCCGATCGCCTTTCTGCTGTCATCGCATCCAAAGATCGATAACATGGATTCCCGCTTTCGCGGGAATGACGAGTCTCTGAACCCGCTTTCGCGGGAATGACGATTCTCTTCCAACTCCGAGGATTCAATGCAGATTCTGGTTCAGGTGCTCTGCTCCAAAGGCGGAAGCCTCCGCGAAGCAATCGCCAACGACAAGCGGATAGACAAGTTCGGTCTGCGTGTCACTAGCGAGAAGCAGCCTGGCCGTCAACCCGGCTGGATGAAGCTTCATAGCGCCGACTCGGCGCGCGGAGCGCTCAACGTCGAATGGGATACACAATCCGCGGTGTTGAGCGCGCGCATCATAACAAAAGGATCGAAAAAGCCGAGTCCGATCGTTGGCGACTTCGTGAACTATCTGCTGGCGCGGCACGGTAGCAGAGTGCAATCCATGACAACTGCGTACCGTTGAACACGAGTGAGCTCGATGAAACGCGATCCAACTGAACGCCTGCGTGCGCTGTGCCTGTCGCTGCCCGAAGCGCATGAAGTCGAAGCCTGGGGCGAGCCGACGTTTCGGGTGCGCAACAAGATCTTCGCCATGTACGCATCCGCCGCAACTCATCACGGCGGCGGCCGTACGAGTGTGTGGTGCAAGGCGAAGCCCGTCACGCAGGACATGATGATCAGAGCGGAGCCGAATCGGTACTACTCGCCGCCTTACGTGGGACCCAAAGGGTGGGTCGGAGTGTGGCTGGACAAATCACCCGACTGGAATGCGCTGGAGGGACTTGTACTGGACGCTTACAGATTGACCGCACCCAGGAGACTGGTCGCGCTGCTGGATGACGATGCCTGAGATGGTCATTCGTCTTACGAAGCGCCGAGATGGGAGCGTCGTGCTGAGGTGTGATCGCGCTGATGGAACGGCGACGTGGCAGCGCCAGAACGGACAGCTCGCGTCGGTGTTTCCATACCACGACATGACCCACTATGTGGTCGAGAGCGAGCTTGGCTTTCGATCCGGGTTCTTCGGTCTGGTGGCGAACGGTTGGGAGATCAGCGATACGGGCGGGAAGAGCGCACGTGGTCCATTGCCACCCGAAGCTGTCGTTGTCGAGCAGGTGGTTGGACTGTTCGATGTTCAACGTGCGCTCGGCGTCGAGTGGACCGCGGATGAGATGAACGAGCACGCTCGTATGTACGTATCTGGTAGAGGCGGTCCGGAAGTACGACCGCTTACGGGCGAGGAAATTGCGAGAGTGCGGGCGCGCGTTCAGCAGCTGGTTCAGCGCTGGAAGGAGATGGCGCCGGATGAAACTCTCGAGCTACCATTCAACACAGGAACAGCGTGACGCATTTCAGGAACCAGTTCAGGAAGCAGTTTGCGAAACAGTTTGCGTGGCTCACGTTTGCCGCCACGGCGTTCGCCGCATGTGCGCCGACGACGAGGCCTGTCGTTACGGCGCCCGCGCCCGCGCCCTCACCGCCCGTCGCTGCGGCTCCGGCTCAGGCGCCCACAGAGCAACCGGCGGTCACGATTTCAGGAGTGCGCCAGGCGCCGCGCAACTGGCAGTTGCTGGATGATTCCATCGATCATTATCCCGGTATAAGTCTGCTGCGCGCGCAGCGCGAGCTGCTCAAGGGCAGCGCTCCCAGGCAATCCGTCGTCGTCGCCGTGATAGACGGGGGAGTGGATACCGCCCACGCGGCGCTCAGGACGCGGCTCTGGACGAATCCAAAGGAAGTCGCCGGGAACGGCAAGGATGACGACCACAACGGCCACGTGGACGACGTTCACGGCTGGAACTTCATCGGTGGCGCAGATGGCAAGGACGTTCAGTACGACACGTTCGTGCTCACGCGCTTGTTCGTCCGTTGCACCGGAACACTGCAGACGGTGACCGAGCGCGCGATGCCGGCGATGGATTCCACGACGTGCAGCAAGGTATCGGCAGAATACGCAAGGAAGAAGACCGAGATCAATTCCACTCTGGATCAGATGCGTACGATCGAGGCCGTGATGAATCGCGC
>Ga0207678_10002327_pt1 | contig 17225 bp, 18 predicted proteins | sample KBSC63metaG_FD_184319 | JGI IMG/M metagenome (GOLD analysis project Ga0207678, IMG submission 184319) | Corn rhizosphere microbial communities from Kellogg Biological Station, Michigan, USA - KBS C6-3 metaG (SPAdes) (version 2) | ecosystem: Host-associated > Plants > Roots > Rhizosphere > Soil ...
CGGCGGCGGTGGCTTCCGTCCCGGTGGCGGCGGCGGTGGCGGCGGTGGCTTCCGTCCGGGTGGCGGCGGTCCCGGTGGCGGCGGCGGTGCCCCGGCCGGTGGCGGCGGCTTCCGCGGTGGCGGCGGCGGTCGTGGCGGCCCCGGTGGCCGTGGCGGTACCGCGGGTGCCTTCGGGCGTCCCGGTGGTCCCTCGCGCAAGGGCCGCAAGTCGAAGCGGCAGAAGCGCCAGGAGTACATGGACAACATGCAGGCGCCCAGCGTCGGCGGCGTCCGCCTGCCCAAGGGCCAGGGCGAGACGATCCGGCTGCCGCGCGGTGCCTCGCTGACCGACTTCGCCGAGAAGATCGACGCCAACCCGGCTTCGCTGGTGCAGGTGCTCTTCCACCTCGGCGAGATGGTCACCGCGACGCAGTCCGTGTCGGACGACATCCTCGAGCTGCTCGGCGGCGAAATGAACTACAACGTTCAGGTCGTCAGCCCCGAGGAGGAGGACCGCGAGCTCCTGGAGACCTTCGACATCACGTATGGCGAAGACTCCGGCGAGGAAGAGGACCTGCAGGTCCGGCCGCCCGTCGTGACCATCATGGGTCACGTCGACCACGGTAAGACCCGCCTGCTCGACACGATCCGGAAGACGAAGGTCCGCGAGAGCGAGGCCGGCGGCATCACGCAGCACATCGGTGCGTACCAGATCGAGACCGAGCTCGAGGGCAACCCGCGCCTGATCACCTTCATCGACACCCCGGGTCACGAGGCGTTCACCGCCATGCGTGCCCGTGGTGCGAACTCGACCGACATCGCGGTGATCGTGGTGGCGGCCGACGACGGTGTGATGCCGCAGACGGTCGAGGCGATCAACCACGCGCAGGCCGCCAAGGCCCCGATCGTGGTCGCGATCAACAAGATCGACAAGGAAGGCGCGAACCCGGACAAGATCCGGCAGCAGCTGACCGAGTACGGCCTGGTCGCCGAGGAGTACGGCGGCGACACGATGTTCGTCGAGATCTCCGCGCGGCAGAACATCAACATCGACGGCCTGCTCGAGGCGATCCTGCTGACCGCCGACGCCGCTCTGGACCTCCGGGCCAACCCGGACATGGAGGCCCAGGGTGTCGCGATCGAGGCGCACCTCGACCGCGGCCGCGGCCCGGTGGCCACCGTCCTGGTCCAGCGCGGCACGCTGCGCGTCGGTGACTCGGTCGTGGCGGGTGACGCCTACGGCCGCGTCCGCCGGATGGTCGACGAGCACAACGTCGACGTCACCGAGGCGCTGCCGTCGCGTCCCGTCCAGGTCATCGGCTTCACGTCGGTGCCGGGTGCGGGTGACACCTTCCTGGTGGTCGACGAGGACCGCGTCGCCCGGCAGATCGCCGAGCGCCGGTCGGCTCGCACGCGGAACGCGCTCAACGCGTCGCGCCGCAAGCGGGTCAGCCTCGAGGACCTCGACTCCGCCTTGAAGGAGACGAACAGCCTCAACCTGATCATCAAGGGTGACAACTCGGGTACGGTCGAGGCCCTCGAAGCCTCGCTGCTCCAGCTGGACGTCGGCGACGAGGTCGAGCTGAACGTGGTCCACCGCGGTGTCGGTGGCGTGACCGAGTCGGACATCGACCTGGCGACCGCGTCCGACGCGATCGTCCTCGGGTTCAACGTCCGCGCCCAGGGCAAGGCGACCGAGCGGGCCACCCGCGAGGGCGTCGACGTCCGGTACTACACGGTCATCTACCAGGCGATCGACGAGATCGAGCAGGCCCTCAAGGGCATGCTCAAGCCGGAGTACGAAGAGGTCGAGCTGGGCCGCGCGGAGGTTCGCGAGGTCTTCAAGTCCTCCAAGATCGGCACGATCGCGGGTTGCCTGGTCATGTCCGGCGAGATCCGGCGCAACGCCCGGGCCCGTCTGCTCCGCGACGGCACCGTCGTGGCGGAGAACCTGCCGATCAGCTCGCTGCGGCGGTTCAAGGACGACGTGGTCGAGGTCCGCGAGGGCTACGAGTGCGGTCTGACGCTCGGTTCGTACGGCGACCTCAAGGTCGGCGACTCGATCGAGACGTACGAGCAGCGCGAGAAGCCGCGAGCGTAAGGACGATCGACACCGGGTGTGCGTTCTCGCGCACACCCGGTGTCTCCCTACTACACCACCAAAAACTGCCTATGTACGTCGGAGCTCTAGAGCTCGACATCCTGCTCGGCGACGTCCATTCGCTGAAGCAGAAGCGATCCGTGGTCCGTCCGGTGCTGGCCGAGGTGCGCAAGCGCTTCGCCGTGTCGGTGGCCGAAGCCGGGCACACCGACCTGCACCGCCGGACCCTCATCGGGGTGGCCGTGGTCGCCGAAGGTGGCGAGCACGTCCGTGACGTGCTCGACTCGTGTGAGCGGTACGTGGCGAGCCGGCCGGAGTTCGAACTGCTTTCCGCGCACCGCCGGCTGCTCGGCCCAGACGACGATTAGATCTTTCTAGGAGAACGACATGGCCGATCCTGCTCGGGCTCGCAAGCTCGCCAAGCGGATCTCGCAGATCGTCGCGTCGGCGATCGAACACGAGGTCAAGGACACGCGGCTGGACTACGTGACCATCACGGACACGAAGGTCACCGGCGACCTGCACGACGCCACGGTCTACTACACGGTGCTCGGCGAGAAGCTGGACACCCCTCCGGACTTCGCCGGTGCCGCCGCCGCGCTCGAATCGGCGCGGGGGATGCTGCGCACGAAGGTCGGGCAGGGCACCGGCGTCCGCTACACGCCGACGCTGACCTTCGTCGCCGACACGATTCCCGAGGAGTCGAAGCGGATCGAGGACCTGCTGGCCAAGGCCCGTGAGGCCGACGCGGAGGTCGCGCGCCGCTCGGCCGGAGCCCAGCACGCGGGCGAAGCCGACCCGTACAAGGCGCCTCGCGAGACCGAAGACGCCGAAGACGACGAGTTCGCGGAGGAGGAGAGCCGGGGCTGACCCGTGCTCTCCCGCCGCGGCCTGCTCGCCGGCAGCGCACTCGCGCTGCTGGCGGGCTGCTCGTCTGCCGAGCCGCCTCCCGGACCACCCGCGGTGCCGGCGCCGACCCGCCCGTCGGCGCCGCGCGAGCCGGTGACGGTCCAGCGCATGCGCTCGGCGGCCCGCGGCACCCACGTCGACCTGGTGCTGATCACGCCCGAAGGCGTCCCGGCCTCGGGCCTCCCGGTGTGCCTGGCCCTGCACGGCCGCGGCGCCCAGGCACGGACGTTCCTCTCCCTCGGTGTTCCGGCCCTGCTGACGGCGGCGGTCCGCGCCGGAACCCCGCCGTTCGCGATCGCGGCGGTCGACGGTGACCACTATTGGGTGAATGTCGGTTCCGGCGACGACCCGCAGCGCATGCTCACCGGGGAAGTCCCGGGCTGGCTGGCCGCCCGCGACCTGCGTCCGGCGTCGGCGGTGTTCGGCATTTCGATGGGTGGCTTCGGCGCCCTGCGGTTCGCCCGCGCCCACCCGGACCTGAAGGCGGTGGCCACGGCGAGCGCGGCCCTGTTCGTCAGCTGGCCGGACGCCCGCAGCCGCAAGGTGTTCGCGGGCGAAACGAACTGGCGCGCGGAGGAACCCCTGCTGCACACTGCCGATCTGCGCCCCGCGGGCCTCGGCGTGTGGTGCGGCGAGTCGGACCCCTTCCGGGGCGCGGACCGTCGGCTGGTGAAGGCGGTTTCGCCCGAAGTGTCCCGGTTCTCCCCGGGCGGCCACGATGACGAATACTGGCGGGGCGTACTGCCGGAGATCTTGAAGTTCGTGGGGGAACACCTGTCGTGATCAAGCCCGTCTGGACCGACGCCGACTTCCCGCAGATGGGCTGGCACGACTGTCACATCCACGCGCTCGGCGTGCTCGAGGACGACGACCTGCCGCCGGGCCGGCTCCTGCTGGACCTGGACTACATCGTCCGCTGGGTCGAACCCGCCCGGCGGCAGAAGCACTTCACGTTCTGGATCGCGCCGGCGACCCTGGTGTTCGACCAGGCCTGGGACATCACCGGCGGCATCGGTCCGCTGCACGGCAGCCTGGAAATCGCGGACCTCCACCGCCTCGACCCGCCGGACGACCGGCCGGACCCGGTCTGGCACGTCGAGGGGCACGAATTCGACCTCAAGGTCCGGGCCCGCGGCTTCCGGCAGTACCTCCGCACCCCACCGCGGCACGTCGACCGCCAAGTCCTGACCACGACCCAGCGCGGCGGCCTCAGCTTCGCCGAGCAGGCGTTCGCCTAACCCCGGGCGAACAGGATCGCCGACGGCACCTCGGCCTCCGGCCTCAGCAGCCACTCCGCTTCCACGGTGAACCCGGCTTCCCGCACCCGCCGCGCCAGCCACCACGGCTGGCGGAGGTGGACGTTGACGCGCATCGGGTGCCCGCCGTACCCCTGGGTCTTGAGCCGCGTGCCCGCGCCGACGTGGTAGCCGATCACCAGCAGGCCGTCCGGCCGCAGCACGCGGTGGAAGTGCCCCAGCGCCGCCGGCACCGACTCGTCGGGGACGTGGATCAGCGACCAGAACGCCAGCACGCCCGCGACCGACGCGTCGGGGAGCGCGAGGTCCGTCATCGACCCCACCTCGAACCGCAGCTCCGGGTGCACCCGGCGGGCCAGGTCGATCATCCCCGGCGAAAGGTCGACGCCGGACGCGTCCACTCCCAGCGAAGCCAGGTACGCCGTGAAGTGGCCCGGGCCGCAGCCGACGTCCACCACCGGCCCGTCGACCTGCGACGCGAACAGCGTCAACGCCATCTTGAGGTACGGCTGCTCCTCGAGCGCGCCGGACACGAACTCGGCGTAGCTCGAAGCCACCGTGTCGTACGAGGTCGCGGTGTCCGCGAGCCAGGTCATCGCGGCCGCAACCCGTCGAGCACCAGCGCGAGCCCGCGCTGCCAGTCCTGGGCCGCGGACGCCCCGGCGAACACCACCGCCAGGTCCTCGCCGCGGAAGTCCGGCCGCAGCACCCCGGCCTCCCGGGCGCGCGCGATGATCCGCTCGATCCGGGAAGCGTTGGCGTGCTTGGCTTTCTCCAGCCCCGACGCCGGGTCGAACGCCCGCATGCACACCTGGGTGAACCCGCGGTCGGTCACCTGCATCCGGACCGACCGCTCGACGAACAGGACGAAACCCTCCCACGGGTCTTCGCAGGCGAGGGCTTCTTCGGTGACCGCCTGCGCTTCCTCCAGCGTGGGCAGGAACGCGGCTTCGACGAGGTCCGCCCGCGTCGGGAACCGGTTGTAGAGGGTGCCGATGGCGACCTCGGCGCGCCGCGCGATCTCGTCGAGCGGGGCATCGACCCCCTTGGCGCCGAACACTTCCCGCGCCGCCGCGACGAGCGCTTCCCGGTTGCGCCGGGCGTCCGCGCGCAGGGGACGTTGCTCGACGGTCACAGTCCGCGAGTATAGCCGCGTACGCCTGAGCGGCCCGCCTGGTTGCCTTCTGATCGGAACCTCACAGTGTCCGCTTCGCGCGGCCGCCGAGAGCACAATGGTGTCAGCGGGGTTCACCCCGCACCGAGACGGCCACTGAGGGGAGGTCGGCACCCGTGCACTCCGACCTTTCCCCGTCCGGCCGCACCGGAGTCCTCCTGGTCGGCACCCGCGGGCAGCGGGGCCCCGGGGAGGTGCTGATCAGGATCAGGGGCGGCCTGGAAACCTTCCTTGCCTGGTCCGACACGGAGCTGCCGAAGGGCACGACCGTCCTGGTCGTGGAAACCCGGGGACGGCGCACGGTCGACGTCGTGGCGTGGGACGCCTCGGATCCCGCTTCTTAGTGCGTTCAGAAGGACAGCCGATGTTCGGTTATCGCGTGCCTGCTCCCAACGAGGCGATGCTGATCTCCGGGGGAAAGAACAGCAAGGGCGCGTCGCCGTTCCGGGTCGTCACCGGCCACGGCGCGTTCGTCATGCCGGTCTTCCGGAAAGTCCGGTTCCTCACGCTCGCCATGTGCGAGGCGGAAGTGACCGAAGTGTGCGTGACGAAGCAGGCCATCGCCCTCACGGTCCGGGCGGTGATCGCGTTCAAGGTCGGCAACGACACCGAAAGCATCGTCAACGCCGGCCAGCGCTTCCTCTCCGACCAGGACCAGATGTCCGTGCTGACCGGCCGGATCTTCGCCGGTCACCTGCGGTCCATCATCGGGTCGATGACCGTCGAGGAGATCATCACCGAGCGGCAGAAGCTCGCGACCGAGGTGCTGGACGGCTCGGCGGTCGAGATGGCGAAGATCGGCCTCACCGTCGACGCGCTGCAGATCCAGTCGATCGACGACATGAAGCTCGGGTACATCGCCGCGATGGCCGCGCCGCACAACGCGGCCATCCAGCGGGACGCGCAGATCGCCCAGGCCGTGGCGAACCAGGCTGCGGCCGAAGCCGAGCAGAAGTCGCAGCGGACGCAGGCCGAGTACGCCCGGCAGACGTCGATCGTGCAGGCGCAGTACCGAGCCGAGGTCGACAAGGCGCAGGCCGAGGCGGCCCAGGCCGGCCCGCTCGCGCAGGCGAAGGCGCAGCAGGAGGTCATCGACGCGCGCACCGAGCTGGCCCAGCGCGAAGCCGAGCTGCGGCAGCAGCAGCTGGTCGCCGAGGTCATCAAGCCCGCCGACGCCGAGGCCGAGCGGATCCGCATCCTGGCGCTGGCGGACGCGGAGAAGATGCGGGTGCAGGCCGAGGCGGCCGCGTCGCACAACCGGGTCGCGCTCGACCGGATGCTCATCGACCAGCTGCCGCAGATAGTCAAGGAAGCCGGCCGGGGGCTGTCCGGGGCGAACGTCAACATCCTCAACGGCGCCGACGGCCTGGGCGAGATGGCCGCGGGCCTCGTCGGCCAGGGACTGTCCATCTTGGACTCGGTGAAACGTGGTCTGAGCACTCCGCCCGCGCCCGCGGCCGTGCCGGAAGTGAACGGGCAGGTGAGCAAGCCCGAACTCACGCAGTAGCGCTTCGCCGGTTCAGGAAGCGGGTTTCACCGCGACGACCAGGTCACGCAGGATGGCCTGGTCGACCCGGTGGGCGAACTCCTCCCACGGCCCGCCCTCGCGGACGTCGAGCCCGGCCTTCCGGAGCACCTCTACCAGGTCTTCCCGCGGCAGCACGGTCGTGTTCCACGAAATCCCGAGCGCCCCGCCGGGTTTCAGCACCCGGGTCCACACCGGAACGGCCGCCGCGAGCAGGTCGCGCGGGCTGCGCTGCAGGCCCGTCTCGCGGTGGCTGCCGTGCTGGACGCCGTACGGTGCGTCGGTGACGATCACGTCGCAGGAGTTCGCCCGCAGCACCTCGTCGGTCGTCAGCGTGTCGGCGCTGAAGTAGGTGAGCTTGCGCGTGTCGCCCGCTTTGTAGGCTTCCTTGTCCAGCGCGTACTCGATGTCGAGCCGGCGGCCGAGCCGGACCTTGTTGCGCCGCAGCTGACCCGACTCGGCGGTGTGCTTGACACGCTTGTTCCGCAGCCACGTCTTGATGAACGCCTCGTAGGCCTCGAAGTCCTTGGCGTCGACGTCCAGGCCGGTCGCGTGCAGGCCGTACATCATCGCCTGGTTCAGCGTGGTCCCGCGGCCGCACAGCGGGTCGAGCAGGTACTTCGGCCGGTCCGAGAACGGGTCGGCCGTGGCCAGCAGCGTGACGTTCACCAGCAGCTTGGTGAACAGCTCGTTCGTCTTGCCCGCGTACTTCTGGATGGTCAGCAGGTCCGAGTCGGCCCTCGCCAGCGGCGTCACCCGCACCGGGCGCAGGACGCCGTCGCCCAGCTCGAACAGCGCGTAGAGCGAAGAGACGTTCGACAGGAGAGCGAGGTCCCGCTCACCGAGCGGCGCCGAGCTGGTGAAGCGGACATAGCCGACGCCGCCGAGCTCGACCTCCTCGATCGCGGACAGCTCGGCCGCCAGGCCCGCGCCGAACACCGCCAGCTCGGCGCGCAGCAGCGCGGGGGAGGAGGCGGCGTAGACCCGGTTGGCCGACGGGTAGACCAGCATCGCGTACTCAGGCATCCCGCAGAGCGTAGCGTGACGCATCGTGACCTCTACTTCGGCGCAGGACATCCGGGACGCGGCCGCGCTGCTCGACTCGGCCACCGACGTGACGATCCTCGGCCACGTGCGGCCGGACGCCGACGCGCTGGGCAGCGCGCTGGCCCTCGGCCGGGCACTGCGGCAGCGCGGTGCCCGCGTGCGCGTCTCCTTCGGCGAGCCCGACGAGGCGCCGGAAACGCTGCGGTGGCTCGACGAGGACGGCCTGCTCACCCACCCCGACGCCCTGCCGGACTCCGAGGGGCTGCTCGTCTGCGTCGACACGCCGACGCCGAAGCGGCTCGGCCGGCTCGCCGGGCGCGTCGAGCTCGCCGGCGCGGTGCTGGTGATCGACCACCACGCGACCAACACGTTCTACGGCACCTGCCACGTCGTCGACGAGCGCGCCGAGGCCAGCGCGGTCCTCGTGTTCCGCGTCCTGGAGGAACTGGGCGCCGAGCTGGACGAGCCGATCGCGCGCGGGCTCTACGCCGGGATCGTCACCGACACGAGCGGGTTCCGCCGGGCGAGCCCGGCCACGCACCGGATGGCGGCCCGGCTGCTGGAAGCGGGGGCCGACCCCGAAGCGATCGTGCGGCGGATCGTCGACGAGCGCCCGTTCGCCTGGCTGCCGATGCTGTCGTCCGTGCTGCGCGAGGCCGTGCTCGAGCCGGAAGCCGCGCAGGGCCGCGGTTTCGTGCACGCGGTGGTCCGCACCGAGGCGGCGCGCACGGTCCGCGGCGAAGAGGTCGAGTCGGTCGTGGACGTCGTCCGCTCGGTGCGCGAGGCCGCCGTCGCGGCGGTGCTCAAACAGGACCCGGCGAACCCGGCGCAGTGGCAGATCTCGTTGCGCAGCACCGGGATCGACGTCTCGGCGGTGGCGGCGGAGTTCGGTGGCGGCGGGCACCGGCAGGCCGCGGGCTGCACGATCGCCGGTTCCGCCGACGACGTCGTGGCCGGCCTGCGCGAGGCTCTGGAGCGAGCCCCGCTGCTGTAGCGCCCCGGAGTCCGGCGGCCGTCCACCCGGGACGTGCGCCCGAGTCGTGCGAAACGCATGGCCCGGCGCGGTAAACCGGCACCAGCCGGGGCCGCGGCCGCAGGATCGAGTAAGGCCCCGGCGTTCCCGGCGGAATGCTACCCCGATGGCCGGGTCGGTTCCGGCCACGAGGGACGGAGGCTGGGAAATGACGCACTCGACCGAGGCATCGGGGGAGGGCCGCTGGGAGCCGGTGACCGGGCCCGCCCGGCGGATCGGAGCCGGCTGGACCGCGGCACTCGCCGTCCCGCCGGACCATCCGTTCTTCTTCGATCACCCGCTGGACCACGTTTCCGGCATGCAGACCGTCTGCGGTCTGCTCGAACTGGCCGCCACGGCCGCCGGGCGCGCGGACCGGGCCGACCGGCTGGTGCTCGACGTCCGGTTCCCGGCGATGGGCGCGCTGGCCGAGCCGACCGAGCTCGCCGTGGTCCCGGGCGGTGAACGGGGCCGGTGGGTGCTCTCGGCCCGCCAGGCCGGCACCGAGATCTGCGCCGGCACCCTGCAGCGGGTCACCGGGATCCCCCGCCCGGCCGGCGCTCCGGTGCTCACCGGCGCGGAACCGCTGTGCCCCGGGGAACTCGTCCACCGGTTCGACGAGCACAACATCATGCTCGGCGTGCCCGTCGACGGCGACGAGGCGATCACGGCCCCCGCCGCGCCGCCGCGCCGCGGGCACTACCTCGCGACCGGTGGAAGCGCCTTCACCGTGCCGAGCCTGGTCGAGTCCGGCCGGCAGTTCGCCACCGTGCTGGAGCACTGGGTGGCCGGCTGGTCCTACGACACGAAGATGCTGTGGACGACGGTCCACGCCGACCTGCCGGCCGTGCCGTCCGGTGGCGGCTACGCGTTCCGCTGGACTCGCGAAGCGATGAAGGGCCGCAAGCTGGTGATCGCGTTCGACCTGCTGGACGGCGCGGGGAGCGTGGCCGGCCGGTTCGAGTACGTCTCGGTCAGCGTGAGCGCGGCGGCCTACGAGCGGTTCCGCTCGGCGCAGGACCGCCGGACCGGGGGAGCGGCCGCGTGACCGGGCTCCTGCGGGTGAACCAGGTCCCCCGGCTGCTGTTCTTCGTCGCCGTCGGCTCGCTCGGCGCCGGCGTGGTCTTCCGGTTGCTCGCGGACCCGGCTCCGCTGTCGGTGATCACCGCCGCGTTCCTGGTGGTCCACCTGGCCTGGGTGATCACCGAATCCCGGATCACCCTCGGCGGTCCCGGGGCCGCCCCGCCCGATCCCACCGTGCTCCCCTACGGCTTCGCGCGTACCGGCCTCGTCGTCGCCGGGTCGTTCGCCCCGGTGCCCTGGGCGTCGGCCGGGTGGTGGATGGTGGTGCCCGCCGCGCTGTTCATCGGCGGGATCGCGTTGCGGCTGCGGGCGATCGGGGAGCTGGGGCGGTTCTACACCCATCGCGTGCAGCGGCACGACGGGCACGAAGTCGTGACCACCGGCCCGTACCGGGGCGTCCGCCACCCCGCCTACACCGGGATGCTCGTGGCCAGCACCGGTTTCACCGCGTACCTGCTCACCGTGCCCGCCGTCCTCGCGCTCGCGGTGCTGGCGGGCGCGCTGGTGTGGCGGATCCGGGTCGAGGAGCGGATGCTCGCCGGCGTTCCCGGGTACGTGGGGTACGCCGCGGGGCGCGCCCGGCTGGTGCCGGGGGTGTGGTGAGCGTGGAGCCGCTGCACTCCGGCCTGCGGATGGCCGACCCCGAGGTCGTCGGGAACAAGTTCGCGCGGCAGGCCGACCTGCGCGCCGCGGGTTTCCCGGTGCCGCGGTTCTTCTGCGTGCCGGTCGAGGCGTTCGACGCGGCGCTCGCCACGGTCTCCCCGAGCGGGGACGGCCGCACCGGCGCGGCCCGGGCGGCGGCCTGGCGGGAGGCACTCACCGGCCACGGCGTGCCGGAGCCGCTCGCCGGCCGGCTGCTGGCGGCCTTCGACGAGCTCGTCGGCCCGGACGGCGTGGCTGCGGTGCGCGCCTGCGTCGTCGGGGACGGCGAGGACAGTGCGGACGACCCGTTCGCCGGGATGAGCGACAGCTTCCTCGACGTCGGCCGGGACGCCCTGCTCGCCCGGATCGCCGAGTGCTGGGCTTCCGCGTTCACCGAGCGGGCCGTCGCCTACCGGCAGCTGCGCGGCGCCGATCCGTGCGCGGCTCGCGTGGCCGTCGGGGTCCAGCGCATGGTGCGCGCCGAGCGCTCGTTCGTCGCGTTCAGCCGGGATCCCCGGACCGGCGCCGATCGCCGGGTGATCGCCGCGGCGCACGGCCTGGGCGAAGGCGTCGTCCAGGAACTCGCCGACGTCGACCACTTCGTGCTCGGCCCGGCCGGCGGCGCGGTCGAGCGGACCGTCGTCCCGAAGCGGCGCATGGTCGTGGCCGGTCCCGCCCGCACGGGGGAGTCCCGGGTGCAGGACGTCCCGGCCGGGCTCGCCGGCAAGCCGGTGCTGGCCGACGCCGAGGTCGCGGAGATCGCGGCCCTGGCGAGCCGGGTGGCCGACTACTTCGGCGCTCCCCAGGACATCGAAGGCGCACTCACGGCGGACGGCACGATCGCGCTGGTCCAGGCGCGGCCGATCGTCTTCGCCGGCCCGGATCCGGCGCCGGGCGGCGCACCCGGGGTGATCTGGACCAACCACAACCTGACCGAGAGCTTCCCCGGCATGACCTGCGCCCTCACATATTCGCAGGCGCAGGAGTTCTACGAGACCTGCTTCCGCGGGTTCTACCGCCGGATGGGCGTGCCCGCCGGGCTGCGCCACCGGCACGCCGGTGACCTGGCCCGGCTCATCGGGCTCCTCGACGGCCGCGTCTACTACCAGCTGGACGCCTGGTACCGGCTCCACAGCCTGCTGCCCGGGTGGGGCCGGCTGCGGCCGTCGTGGCAGCGGACGATGGGGCTGTCCGGGACCGAGCTCGAGGACGCGCCGCCGTTGCCGCGGCCGTGGCCGTGGACCACGCTGCGCACGCTGCCCCGGATCGCGGCGAACCTGCTCCGGCACCCGTTCGCCGTCCGCCGGTTCCTGGCGTGGTGGGACGCCCTCGCCGAAACGACCGGCCGGCTGGACGGCTGCCCGCCGGACGAGCTGGTCCGCCGGTACCGGCGGATGTGGGCGGAGTTCGCCGGGCAGTGGCCGCTGACCCTGGTCAACGGTTACTTCCTGCTGATCTGCCTGACCGTGACGCAGAAGCTGCTCGCCCGCTGGGCGGACGGGGACCCGGCGCTGCTCGTCGGGCTCCTGCCCGGCGGGCCGGAGAACCGCTCGCTGCAGGCGCTGCGTTCGGCGCTGCGGCTGGCGACCTTGTTCCGCGCCGACCGGCGGCTGGTCGCGGCGCTCGCCGAGCGGACCGACCGCGAGGTCCACGCCGGGATCGCCGCCGGGGAGTTCGGCGGTGACCTGGCGGCCGCCGTGGACGAGCACCTCCGCCGGTACGCCGACCGGACGGTGCACGACCTGAAGCTCGAGGTCCGCACGCCGCGCCAGGACCCGTGGCGGCTCATCGGCATGCTCCGCCCGCTGGTGGCCGCCGGCGCCACGCCCGAGCAGAACCGCGCGGCGGAACGCAACGCCCGCCGCGACGGCGTCCGCCGGTTGCGCCGGGCCTGCCCGAGCCCGGCCCGCCGGCTGGCGGTCGGTGTCCTCGTCCGGATGCTGCGCCGCTTCGTGAAGGCGCGCGAAGACACCCGGCTCTGCCGCAGCCAGCTCTACGGCCTCAGCCGGGAGATCCTCTACCGGCTCGGCGGCGTGCTGGCCGAGCAGGGCCGGATCGCCGACCCGGGCGACGTCGTGCACCTGCGCGTGGCCGAGGTCCTCGGCGCGGTCGACGGCACCGGCGACGCCGCCGGGCTCGCCGAGACGGCCGCCCGCCGCCGCGCCGACCTGGAAGCGTGGCGCGAGAAGCCGGCGCCGCCCAGCTACCTCCTGGCCGGGGAACCGGGCCGGGACGCCGCCCGCGGACGCCCGGCACCGGGAGCGGTGCTGCAGGGCCTGGCGTCGAGCCGTGGCGTCGTCCGGGCACCCGCCGCGGTCGTCCTCGACCCGACCATCCCGGTCGCGGACTGCCGGGACCGCATCCTCGTCGCGCGGGAGACCGATCCCGGCTGGCTCTACCTCATGACCGCCGCCAAAGGCATCGTCGTGGAGCGCGGCAGCTTGTTGTCGCACACCGCGATCACGGGCCGGTTGCTGGGCATCCCGACGGTCGTGGCGGTGGCCGGCGCCACGGATCTCATCGCCGACGGACGGCTGATCGAGCTGGACGGCGCGGCCGGTACGGTCCGCCTGCTGGACACGGAGGAGGCGGGATGAGCGGCACTCCGGAGTTTCCGTTCACCGAAGGTCCCGGTATCGAGCCCCCGGTCGAGTACGGGGAGATCCTCGGCTCGGGCACGCTGCCGCCGGTGGTGCTGGCCGGCGGGTCCGCCGCCGTGCTCGTCACGCGCCACGCGGACGTGAAGGCCGTGCTCGGTGACGACCGGTTCAGCCGGGCCGCCTACGGCCAGGCCAGCATCTTCGCCCGCGAAAGCTCCTCGATCCCCCTGATGCTGTCCGATCCGCCCGCACACACCCGCCGGCGCCGGACGGTCGCGGGGACCTTCACCGTCCGTCGCGCCGAAGCCGCCCGGCCGGCGATGGCCGCGTTGGCGGAGGAATTCGTCACCGGCCTGCGGGAACGAGGTGACCGGGCCGAGCTCGTCGGCGAGTTCGCGGTGCCGTTCACCCTGACGGTGATCTGCGACATCCTCGGGGTCCCGGAGGCGGATCGAGGCCGGCTGCGGCCGTGGGTCACCGCGATGATGTCGCGCGGTCACGTGCCGCAGGAGGAGGTCTCCGCCGGGCATCGCGCGATGCACGAGTACTTCACCGCGCTGCTCGACCGGGTCTGGGCCGGCTGTGCGGCCGGTGCGCCCCGCCGCGGCCTCATCGCCGAGCTCGCGCCGTCGGAAGACCGGCCTTCGGAGATGTCGCGCGAGGAAGCCATCGTGATGAGCGCCGGCCTGCTCGTCGCCGGCTACGAGACGACGAGCAACCAGCTCGGCTCGTGCATCTACCTGCTGCTGGCCGAACGCGAACGCTGGGAGTACCTGCGGGCGGATCCCCGGCGTCTCGACCGGGCGGTCGAGGAGATGCTGCGCTGGACGTCGTTCAGCACCAGCGGGGGCACCCCGCACGTCGCGACCGAAGACGTCCGGCTGGCCGACGGCCTGGTGCGGCGCGGTGAAGTGGTGGTGCCGCTGATCGACGCCGCCAATCGTGACGGCGAGGTCTTCGGTTGCCCGGCACGGCTCGACCTGACCCGGGAGCGGAACCCCCACCTGGCGTTCGGCACCGGGCGGCACCGCTGCCTAGGCGCGGAGCTGGCGCGCGTGGAGCTGCAGGTGGCCCTGGCCGTGTTGCTGCGTGAACTACCCGGGCTCGAACTCGCGGTGCCGGAAGAGGCACTGCGCTGGCGGAAGGAGATGCAGTTGAGTGGTCTGTGGGAGCTGCCGGTGCGCTGGGCGGGTGGGCAGCGATGACCGAACCTCCTGTCCCCGACGTCCACTTCACCGAGCGGCAGATCGCGGCGGTCCGGTACGTGGTCGAGCACCGGCTCGGCGGCGAGGCCGAACTGGCCTTCCTGGCCGGCAGCCTCGCGGTGGGGCTCGGCCACGGAACGTCCGATGTGGACGTCTACGCCGTCGGGGAAGGGCTGCCCGAGCAGGACCGCGGTTACGAGCACGACGGCGTCCTGGTCCACGTGACCAGATTGGACGGTGCACTCGTGCGGCGCCTGGTCGCGACCGGCACCCGGTTCACCGCGACCGGGGCCGACCGGGAGCAGTTCGCGCTCGACTACAAGGTGTACAACGCGCTGGTGCGGCTGACCACCGGGTACCGGGTCAGGGCGACCCCGGAGTGGCAGGACCTGCTCTCGTCGTTGCGCCGGGACGTCGTGCGCCAGATCCTCATCGCCCGGCACGCCAACGTCTTCGCGGCGTTCGCGGAAGACGTCTGGGGGGCGTTGCTCAGCGGGGACCGCTACACCGCCGCCACGGCGTCCACCATCGCGCTCGAAAACGCGGCCGAGGCGGTGCTCGCGGCGGCCGACGACATCTACTTCGGACCGAAGTTCCTGTTCCGCAGGCTGCGGCGCACCGAGGTGACCTCGTCCTGGGCAGCCGAACTCTGGCGGCTGCTCAACCAGGCCTTCGGCCGGGGCCTCGACGACCTCGAAGCCGTCGTGGCGCGCCGGCTCCGGGTCGGCAACCTGCTGCTGGCCTGGTGCGTGACCGAAGGCTGGGACAAGCCGCTGCTGCAGCTGCCGGCGCCGCAGAGCGTGGTGGTCGACGAAACCTCCCGGCGCAGTCCGTACTTCGCGACCGTGCGGTTGTCCGACGGCATCGCCTTGATGGGCCCGGACGGAGGTTACGCGGCAGCCGAGCAGGTGGTGCGCGCGTGGCGCGACGCCGACTGCTTCGGGCTCGACGAAACCGACCCGGCGGTGCGCGGGCTCCGGGCGATCGGCGCGGTGGACGGCCCCGGGCGCCCGGCCGCGGACCCGCTGCCGCCTCGCCTGCCCGCCGATCCGGCGGTGGCCGCGGTGCTCCAGGAGCGGCCCAGCTTCAGCGTGCACCCCCGGTCCGAACCGGTGGCCGGGTCGTGACCACGGCCGGGCGACCGGTCGTCGCCGTGGTCGGTCCGGACGGGGCGGGCAAATCGACTCTGACGGCGCTGCTGGCCGAGCGGTGCACCGCCGCCGGTCACCCGGCGTCGCGGGTCGACCGCTGGGACATCGCCGACGGCGCCCGGTATCCGAACGCGAGCTGCCTGACCGGCGACGTCGCGGTGGCCCGCCGGTGCGCGGCACTGATGCCGGGCACGCCGCGGCTGTTGTTCCTGCTGTGGGCGTCGGCGCTGGCACTCGCCGACCGGCCGGCCGGTCCGGAGGAGATCCTGCTGCTCGACGGTTACTGGCAGAAGCACGCCGCCAGCGAGATCGCCTACGGGGCCGATCCGGCGTGGGTGGAGGCCGTCGGCGCCGGGCTCCCGGCCGCGGATCTCACCGTCTACTTGCGGATCGACCCGGAAGCCGCCTGGTCGCGCAAGGCCGGCCGGCCGGTGCCGTTCGAATGCGGGATGGACCTCTCCTGCAGCCGCGAGAGCTTCCTGGCGCACCAGCGGTCCATCACCGCCACGCTCGACCGCTGGGCAGCACGGGACGGCTGGCTGGTCGCCGACACCCGCACGACACCGCAGCGGCTGGCCGATTCGGTCATGGCCGCCGTGCTCCGGCTCGTCGGGACGGAATCGAGGGCCGCCGCATGAAGCTCGGGCTCTGCTCGTTCCCCACCGACTACGGGATCGCACCCGACGCCTTGGCCGCCGCCGCGGAGGAACGGGGGTTCGAGTCCCTGTTCTTCTGCGAGCACACGCACATCCCGGTGTCCCGCCGCACGCCGTACCCGGCCGGCGGCGAGCTGCCGCGGATGTACCTGCACTCGCTCGACCTGTTCGGGGCGCTTACGGCGGCCGCGGTCGTGACCGGGAACCTGCGGATCGGCAGTGGCGTGTGCCTGGTGGCGCAACGGGATCCGATCGTCACCGCCAAGCAGGTCGCCACCCTCGACCTGCTGAGCGGCGGCCGCTTCCTCTTCGGCGTCGGCTCGGGCTGGAACCGCGAGGAAATGGCCAACCACGGCACGGACCCCCGCACCCGGCTGCGGCTGCTCGGCGAGCGGGTTCGCGCGATGCGGGCCATCTGGACCGAGGACGAAGCGGAGTTCCACGGCGAGTTCGTCGACTTCGACCCGCTGTGGTCGTGGCCGAAGCCGGGCAGGGTGCCCCCGGTCCTGGTCGGCGGGATGGGGCCGACGGTGGAGGACCGGATCCTCGCCTGGGGCGACGGCTGGCTGGCGCAGGGCGTCGGTCCGGCGACGATCGACGCGTTCGCCGTCCGCTACCGCCGGCTGCAGGAACGGGCGGCGGCAGCCGGACGGGACCGCGTGCCGGTGACGCTGTTCAACGGCTCCGCCGAGCCGGCGATGCTGGCCCGCTACGCCGAACTCGGCCTGGACCGGGTGCTGCTGCTGGTGCCGGACGCCGCGGCCGACGTCGCCCTCCCGCACCTGGACCGGCTGGCCGCGCTGGTGGCCTGAGCGTCGGATGGCGGGGCCGGAAAGTTCCCGGTTCCCGCCGGTCAGCACGGTCGGGGGCGGCGGTTAGAGTCCG
>Ga0207678_10002328_pt1 | contig 17207 bp, 13 predicted proteins | sample KBSC63metaG_FD_184319 | JGI IMG/M metagenome (GOLD analysis project Ga0207678, IMG submission 184319) | Corn rhizosphere microbial communities from Kellogg Biological Station, Michigan, USA - KBS C6-3 metaG (SPAdes) (version 2) | ecosystem: Host-associated > Plants > Roots > Rhizosphere > Soil ...
GCCCCAGGCCGCCGTGAGACGGGCGCGCAGCTGCTGGCGCGCGCGCCGCCTGTTTCAGCGGTGATTGTCGCTACTTGTGCGCGCCGCGTCCCAGCCGCCGGAGCCAGACGTGCTCACGCGCCGAATGGAGCAGCCAGCTCGTAGCGGTTGCGGCCGGAGCGCTTGGCCCGGTACAGCGCCGCATCGGCACGCGCGATCCAGCTGGCGCTGCTCTCCCCAGGAGCGAGCGACGCCAGCCCGACCGAAATCGTGAGCGGCAGCTCCTTGCCGCCGATCGCGACCTGTAGCGCGCGCACGTTGTCGACCAGCCGCCGCGACAGCATTTCGCCCTGCGCCAGCGTGGTGTCAATCAGGAGCGCCGCAAACTCCTCGCCACCGTAACGCGAGACGAAGTCGTGCTTGCGCAAGAAGGTGCGGCTCAGGCACTGGCTCACGCGCCGCAGCACCTCGTCGCCCATGGGGTGGCCGTGGTTGTCGTTGATGCTCTTGAAGTGGTCGATGTCGGCCAGGATCAAGCAGGGCGCCTCACCCAGCAGCGAACCGAGCGAAGCCAGATGCGACAGGTGGTCGTCGAAGGCGGCGCGGTTCGAGAGCTGGGTCAGCGCGTCGACCTCGGCCTTCTTGCGCGCCTCGGCCAGCTCCTCGCGCAGCGCGCGCAGCCGCTCGCCGAGCGCCTGCGCTTGCTCGACCTCGCGCTGCCGGCGCGCGGAGATGGAGTGCCGCACGCTCTGCACGACCTGCTGGGCCTCGCTACAGATCAGCGCCGTATCGCGCGTCTCGAGCGCGCGCGACAAGGTGTCCAGCTGCTTGCCGATCGCCTGGTCGTTCTTTTGCTCGTCGCCCAGGGCGCGGCCCAGGCAGTCCGCGAAGCACAGGATGGCTTCGCGGAAATTGGTCATGCTGCGCACGACGTAGTCGCTCTCGCCGCGGCGGTGGTCCTGCAGGTAGCTGATCAGGCCAGGCCAGTCGCGCGCCGCCTTCGGCGCCTCGCTGTCGTTCGCGCCGGCTGGGCGGGGCGCCCCCAGGCTGATCCGGGTTGCCCACTCGTTGCATTGCGCCTCGGTCTGCGCAGCTTCGGCGCCGTCGGTGTCGAAGGCGTACTTTCCGTACAGCTTGAGCAGGGTCGTGAGCACGTCGAGCGCCCGATCAGCAGGCTCCGCCGGCGGCTCGTTGACGGACGCAACGCGTGCGGCAGCACCCGTGCTCGTCTTCCCCTTCTTGTTCCAGAGCATGACCGTAGCGTCCGAGAGGGTCTCAGCCTCGCGAACGGCATGCGGCGGCCACCCTGAAGCACCGGCCCACCGAACGGAGCTGCGCCCGCGCGTGACCCTTTTCTTCCCGGAAAGCTCTCGGGCGGCCGCTGTTGCGGACCGAAAGCCGCCGGCCCCGGTGCCTTCACCCCGGGGGTGGAACACCGCGGCAGCGGCATCGGGCACCTCATCCTACACGCACACCCGACTTTGAGCCTCAGCCCAGACGGGAGTTGCTCTGGGGCTCGCGCTCGGGTCTATTCTCCCCCGCCGTCATGATGCACCGAGCGCGTCGACCCGTAATTCGAGTCAGCTGCCGCGGGGACACCCCGCACCCCGAGAAGCACTGAGCCCTACATGGCCGTCTTGATCGTGATGGAGAAGCCGGAGCTCTGGCCTCTCGACATACCCCAGGCCCGTGCCGTCTCCGCGCGCGACTACCTGACGGACCCCGAGTTCTTCGAGATGAAGCGCGCCAAGGTCTTCAACCTGTGTCGCGACTACGGCTACCAGAGCATGGGCTACTACGTGTCGCTGCTGGCGGAAGCGCGCGGCCACAAGCCCATGCCCTCGGTCACGACCCTGCAGGACCTGAAGCAGTCGTCGCTGATCCGCATCGTCTCGGAAGACCTCGAAGATCTGGTGCAAAAGGGCCTCGCGCCGATCAAGAGCAACAGCTTCGAGCTGAGCATCTACTTCGGGCGCAACCTGGCCCAGCGCTACGACCGGCTGTGCCAGGCGCTGTTCAATCACTTCCCGGCGCCGCTGCTCCGCGCCACCTTCGTGCTGGCGGATGAATGGCGCCTGGCGTCGCTGCGCCCGATCGCGTTCAGCGAGATCCAGGAGTCGCACCGCGACTTCGTGATCCAGCGCGCGCGCAGCTTCTTCGAGCGGCCGCGCATGTCCTCGGCTCCGGCCAAGTACCGCTACGAGCTGGCGATCCTGGCGGGCTCCGAGGAGGTCTCGGCGCGCCCCTCCGACGAGAAGGCGCTCAAGCGCTTCGTGCGCGCCGCGGAGAAGGTGGGCATGGAAGCCACCATCATCGACCGCGAGGACTACGGCCGCATCGCCGAGTTCGACGCGCTCTTCATCCGCGAGACGACCGCCGTCAACCACCATACCTACCGTTTCGCTCGGCGCGCCGAGGCCGAAGGCATGGTCGTGATCGACGACCCGCGCTCGATCGTGCGCTGCACCAACAAGGTCTACCAGGCCGAGCTGTTCGACAAACACCAGCTGCCCTGCCCCAGAACCATCATCGTGCACCGCGAGAGCGCGCGCGAGCTGGGCGAGACGCTCGGCTACCCCTGCGTGCTCAAGCAGCCCGACAGCTCCTTCTCGGCGGGTGTGGTCAAGGCCGACGACGAGGCGGAGCTGGTCGACATGCTTCCACTGCTGCTCCAGAAGTCGGACCTGGTCGTGGCCCAGGAGTTCGTGCGCTCCACCTTCGACTGGCGCGTGGGCGTGCTCGACGGCAAGCCGCTGTACGTTTGCCGCTACCACATGGCGCGCGGCCACTGGCAGGTGCAGAAGGTCGAAAAAGCCAAGCGCCCCAACTACGGCAAGGTGGACACGATCGACGTCCAGCACGCCCCCCCCGAGCTGATCGAGCTGGCCGTGCGCGCGGCGCAGCTGATCGGCGATGGCCTGTACGGCATCGACATCAAGGAAGCCGACGGCCGCTTCCTGATCATCGAGATCAACGACAACCCCAGCATCGACGCCGGCAACGAAGACGCGGTGCTGAAAGACGAGCTCTATCTGCGCCTCATGCGCTGCTTCCGCGACCGGCTGGAACGGCGCCGGCAATAATCCGCGCGTCGCGGCCAACCACCGCCGCACCCAGCGCCGGAAGCAACAACCGCTGGAGCCGCTCTCGCCCGCCACGCGCGCCGAGGGCCCGAGCCCGGAAGCGCAGGCGGAAGTCCCGGCGCGCGAGATCGCCCCGCTGCTCGGCATCCCGCTCTTCACCGTTTATTCCCGCATGCGCAGCTTGCGCCAGCAGCTGCAGCGCTTCCTCGAGCCCTACGAGGTGAAAGCATGACCCCACCCGATCTCGTGGACGGCTATCTACAGCTCACGCGCCAGGCGCTGACGCCCTCACTCGAGCTGCGCGAACGCGTACCAGCGCGGCTGCTCGCGGGGCTCACTCCGATCGCCGTGCCACCGGACAGCTCGAACCCCACCAGACGGGCCGCGCGCCGCAGCAAGGTCGCCAGCGTCGCCGCGGGGAGCGCTCTGCTCGCGCTCGGCTTCATCGCCGGGCACGTGCTCCGCTTCGACCCCGGTCGTCCGCCGCCGCTGCCCCGTCCCTCGCAGCAAGTGGTGGTTTTGATCGCGAAGCACCCAGCGGCACTCCCGCGGCAATCCCACCCTGCCGCTCGACAGCTTCGACGGCATCCAGACCTTCCAGCGCGAGATGTCTTCCGATCCCGTGCGTGCGCCGAATTGCGTGGATGGCGGCTGCGCGCCCTGAGCCGCGGTCAGCAACTCAGAGCTGGCGGCGGCTCTGGCGCGCCGCCAGCTCCGGAATCGCTGCGATCTTGTCAGCGTCCAGCTGCTCCCAGATCAGCCCACGTGGGCGCGCGACACGCGGGCAGCGGATCACACGCGTGGGCGTGACCACGAAGTCCACCCGAAAGTCATGCTCGGTCTCCGGCAGCTCCTGCTCCAGCACCTGCACGTCATGCACGGTGGTCGCGATCCAGGTCCGCTCCGTCACCAGGCCCAGCTCGGAGAGCAGCGCGTACTCCAGATCGGCATAGCCCGCGCCCTTGCCGATGCGCACGCCATCCGGGTTCACGGCGACCGTGCCACACACGATCAGATCGATGGGCGGCAGCTCATCGACGCGCGTGGGTACACCGTGGCGCTGCGCTCCCTCGCTGCTCGCCAGTAGCTCGGCGCTCACGCCCGGCGGCGCCGCGAGCGCGATGAACGGCCGCTCCGTGGCCAGCTTCGGCACCGCCATGTACAGCCGCTTGCCTTGCTCGAGCGCCAGGCGGCGTACGGGGAGCTGCGGCGTGTCGGGGTTGGTCTTGAGGGCGCGCGCCGCGCGCCACTCGTCGAGCTGGGCGAGGCGCTGCGCCGCTGCCTCCGCCTGCTGGAAGCCCGGGATGCGCCCCGCCGGCGGCACCGCCGTGCGCACCTCGGGATCAGCAGCGATGCGCTGCCAGATCAGCTCGCGCAGCCGTTGCTTCTCGCCGCCGTCGCTCGAGCTCAAGCCTGCGGCTCCTCGCCGAGCGGCGCGGAGCCGGGCGGCGGCGCCACCGCCTGCGAGAGCGCCAAGATCTCGACCAGGATGGTCCGGAACACCACGTCCACGTCGTCCACGTCCACCGCCTCGGCGTGTTGCTCCAGCGTGCGCTCGATGTGCTCGTTCACGAAGGCCACCAGCGCCGGCTGGTCGATGGCGACGATGTCCTCGGAGTCGAGCGCGTCGCGCGGATCCGAACGGCGCAGCTCCTCATCCGCGGTCAGTGCCAGGTCCGCGGCAGCCACTGCCTCGGGGGTCAAGCTGCGCAGCGCGCTGCCGGCGAAGCTCTCGAAGCCGACATACACCGCCAGCGCCAGCATGTGCCCCAGCGCCAGCGCGGTGTCGTCGAGCGAAGCGGTGAGCTTGCGCGTCAGGTACGCGGTGAGCGCCGGCTGCTGCGTGGTGAGCCGCTCGTAGCTGGCGCGCGCCAGCTGCTGCGCCCGGCTGTCGGCGGCAGAAAACGTGGCCTCCATGCTGCGGATGCTGCTCTCGGGCAAGCGTGCGTAGCGCGGCACCGGACGGAGCGCGGAGCGCCGGACCCACATGGCTTCAGCTGCCCTCCGGCGTGCTCGGGGTGCGGGGTGTCCCCGCGGAAGCTAGCCGTCGCACCTGCGCTGCATTCAACCAGGCCATACCGTCTCCCCACTCCACTTTCACGAGCGCACCGCGCGCCTCGGCAATGTAGACCAGCGACCCCTCCGGCACGCGGTCGCCCATCGCATCCTGGGCGGACGGGCCCCGCGCGACGTTGACGGGCCGCCCCTGCCCGTCGAGCAGCCGCGCTTCTTCCACGATCACCACCGCCGGCGAGAAGCTCCGGCGCAGGTGCTGGCCCGCTGCCGCCATGCTCCCGCCCAGCGCGAGCAAGAATCCCCCCGCCACGGCCACGATGGAGCCGCTGAGCCGCATCTCGTGCGAGCGCAGGAAGAGCCGCCCGCCGAGGCCGAGCGCGAGCAACAACGAGCCGAGCAGCGCCGTGCCCGCCCATACGTCCTCGCTGATCAGCCCGGTCAGCGCGCGCAGCAGGCGGGGCCTCGCCACGACGCTGCTCGCGTGCTCCTTGGTGCGCTGCTCGGAGATGGTCTGGCGAAGCCGGCCGAGCACCACGCGGGCCTCGTCATCGGAAGGATCGAGCGCCAGCGCTTCCTCGAAGGCGGCGGCCGCCTGCCCCAGATCCGATGGCTTGCGCGCGGACGACTCGGCTCGGCCCAGGTACGCCACCCCGCGATCGAAGCTCAGCGTCGGATGCACGAGGCCCTGATCGGACCACTGCTCGAGCTGATCGATGGCTTCGCTGAACGAACCCTTGGCGATCGCCGCGTCGAGCGGCGCGAGATCGGGGCCGGATGGCGCGCTGCTGGGAGCAGCTGCGTGGGCGGCGCCCTGCCCCAGGTACAGTGCGCACGCTGCGACAGCGAGCACCCACGGCCCGTGCGCGGGGCTGGCCCTGCCCTTCACGCCCGCGCCTCGTCTGCCTCGTGCCCGCGCGCCGCTGCCGGCGCGTTGCGCGGCGGCTGCTTCAGCAGGCGCTTGGCCAGGCTCTCCGCGCGCCCGAGCAACGCGGCCGCGGCGCTTTTGTCCAGGCTGCCGCCGGCCAGGCGCAGCTCGCCGCACTGGCGCAGCACCTCTGCCGATTCGGCTGCCAGCGCGGGGTTGAGCCCGGCGCCCGCGAGCCGCGCCTCGAGCTCGGAACGCAAGAGCGCCCGCGCGCGCAGCCCCGTGGCCCACTCGATGGCGAGATAGAGGGCCCGCTCCGCGCCGCTCAGCACCAGGCCCAGCTCGCCCCTCGCCAGCGCCTGACGCGCTTCGGACAGCGCCCGCTGCGCGTGCACGGCCTGCGACTGCTCGCGCTGCGCCCAGCGGCGGCGCAGCCGCCGGCTCGCGGCACCGAGCCCCGCCAGGCACAGCACGCCCGCGGGGGCCACGCCGAGCGACCACCAGAAGCCGCTGCGGTCCATCCAGTGCGACACGGACGGACGCTCACCCAGCTGCTTGCGAAACTTCACCAGCTCCGAGAGCTGGGGCCCGCGCGGTGGCGCAGCGGCGGCGGGCGCTGCCGCTCCCGCCGGCTCCGGATCCACGGTGACCGGGCCGAGATCGACCGGCAGCACCTGGTAGCGGCGTGCCCGCGGGTTGTAGAAGGACAGCGACAGCTTGCCGAGCTCGATCTGCCCGGCGCGCGTCAGCCGCACGACATAATTGAACGTGCGCGAACCGCCGACGGTCGTGCCGACCACGGACGGGTCGTCGCGCAGCGTGGGCGCCAGCCACTCGACACCCGCTTGCTCGGGGAGCTTCAGCGCGCCCGGCAGCCGCCCGTTGCCCTGCACGCGCGCCGTGATGGCCACCGATCCACCCGCGCTGATGTGCCGCGGCTCGACCGTCGCGTTCATCCGGAACTCCCCCACGTCGCCGGCGTAGCCCGGCGGCTTGCCCTCCGTGGGTGGCTCCGTCACGTCGATGGTGATCGGGCGGCTGCTACGCCGCAGCCCCTCCGCGGTGCGCGCTGCGTAGCGGCGCCCGAGGAAGCCGAACTCCAGGGGACCGATCTCGAGCTGCCCCGCGCGCAAGGGAAAGAGCGCGAACTCGCGCACCTTCACCGCAATCCAGCGCTGGCCGTCGCGCGTGTACTGATACACGGGCTGGTGGCTCGGATCTTCTACCAGGCCCTGCGCCAGAAAATCTGGATGGCTCGGCTCGTGCGAGCCCGCAGCCTCCTGAAATAGCCCCTGGGCGCCGTGCGCATAGATGGTCAACGTCACCTGCTGACCCACCAGCGCGTGGCGCGTGTCCACCCTCGCATCCAGGAACGCGACGGGATCGAGCGAGTGCTCCGGGAGCAGGTCGGGCGCGGCCTCGGGCAAACGCTCGAAGCCCGGGCTGCCGCCGCCCCGCAAGCGGTCGAACAGATCGTTGAACGGGTCATCGTTGCCGAGGGGATCGAACGGATCGAACGGCGCGCGCCCCCCGCGCCGGCTCCGGCGCTGCGGGCGCTGCGCGCGTTGCCCCTCGGGTAGCACGCGGATCTGCACGGCCTGCGCCCGCTCGCGGCGGCCGCCGATCTCCACGCTGCCCGGCCCGATGCTGTACACGCCGGCGCGCGTGGCGGTGAGCGCCCAGCTGGCGCTGATCCCGACCTGACGTTGCATGCGGAAGCCGGAGATCGAGACCTGCTGGCGCGTGCCCACGCTGGGCCCCTGCACCTCGAAGCCGTTCGGGACCACCAGATCGGGATGGGTGGGTGCTTCGTCGCTGTCGCTCATGGCGTCGAGCTGGACCTCCAGCGTCTCGCCCACGCTGATCTCGTAGCTGCTCACCTGGAGCTGGAGGTCCGCCTGGCTCAGCGCCGCCCTGGGCCACCCCAGAAGCAGCGCGAGTGCCAGCAGGCAGTCCAGGTAAACGCGCTTCATCGATCCTCGTTCACTTGTCTTCTACCACTCGCCGCACCCGGCCGCGCTGGGCTCGAGCAGCCTCCTGTTGCACGGTAGGGGCCCGCTCCAGCTGGTCCAGTGCCTTGTCGTCCTGGCTCAGCGACATGGCGTGCTCGGGTGGCGGGGTCTGTTTGGGCTCTTGCCCATCCGGCGACTGCTGCGGCGCGGGCTGGTTCTTGCCCTGCTGGTCCTGCTGCTGCTGCTGCTGCTGCTGGTCCTGATCCTGCTGGTCAGGGGACTTCTGATCCTGGTCGTTGGGTTGGTCGGGCTGCTTCTGCTGGTCCTTATCTTGATCCGTGTCCTGCTTTTGGTCCTGGTCCTTGTTCTGATCGCCCTTCGGCGAGCGCTGACCCGCGTCACCGTGCTCGGGCGGCTGGTCCTGCGGGGCGCCAGCGTCACCCGCCTCGGGACCAGCATCGGGGTGATGCGGGGGCTTGGGCTTGTCTTCTTCGGCGCGCCGCAGCGCGAGGGCGCGGTTGTGCGCGGCGTCGCGCCCCACGGGCTGCGCCGACTCGGCGTCGTCGCCCGGGATCAGCTCCAGCGCGCGGTTGTAGTGGCTGACGGCGGCCTTGTACTCACGGCGCAAGAACTCGAGGTTGCCGAGCAGGTAGTGACCCTGCGCCGTCAGCTCCAGGGGCAGGTTGCGGCGCCCGACGATCTGCTCCAGCACCGACAGCGCGCAGGCGACCTCGGCGCTGCGAGCCGCCAGCTGCTGCGGGTTGTCCTCTTCCCGGCCCTGGTCCTCGCCGAAGCGGCCCCCGAAGCGCTCGGCGATCTGGAACAGCGCCAGCCCGAGATCGAAGCTCGCTTGCGGGCGCTCGGCGAGCGCCGGCGGCGAGCCGATCGCGCCGTTGTTGCAGGGCCCGGTGCCGAGATAGTTACTGAAGTGGAGCGCCGCCGCGCCGGCGTCGCGCGCCTCCAGAGCCTCGATGCCGCGGTCCACGTCCGGCGCGCGCCGCGTGAAGGCACGGTCGACGGTCTGGCTCTCGCAGCCGGAGCCCAGCGCAGAAAACGCGCCACACACCAGCAGCAGCCCGAGCGCGCTCGCGGCGCGCGCCGCTCCCCCGGGGGCAGCCGCTGGCGCCGGCGATTTCTCCGGCGTGGCGGGCGGGGCCGCCTTGCGCGAGCGGCGGCGCCAGACCTCGGGCACGAACGCCTCGAGCAGGATGCACAGCAGCGCCAGCCCGAGCGGATAGGCGTACACGTCCGCGTAGACCGTCTCGACCCGCTCCGAGAGCTCCTCGGTCATCATCGCGCGCAGGCGGCGCGCGACCTCCTCGATGCCGGTGCTGCCCGCTTCGCTGCGCACCACGTTGCCGCCGGTGATCTCGGCGATCTGCGTGAGCTGCTTTTCGCCCGCGGCGGAGAGCGACGTGGTCATCACCTGGCCATTCTCGTTGCGGCGCAGGCCGCGGTTCACGCCCTGCTCGTCCACATCCGGGATCGGTTCGGGCGTGCGACCCCCGATCTGCACCACGTGGATGCTGATGCCGGCGTCCTTGGCCGCACGCGCCGTCTGCTCCGGATCGCCCTCCAGGTCCTCGCCGTCGGTGACCAGCAGCATCACGCGCCGGTGCTTGGCCGACTGCGGGTCGCGCTCCAGGAGCGAGCGGCCCGCCTCCAGCGCGCGCGCGATGGCCGTGCCGCCCACGGGCATGTCATGCGGGCTCAGCTGCCGGAAGAACTGCGCGATCGCGCCTCCATCGCTGGTCAGCGGAAAGCTGAGCGGCTCCCCCGCAAAGGCCACGGCGCCGAAGCGCGCTCCCGCCAGCTGCGAGATCAGGTCCGCCACCTCGGTCTTGGCGCGCTCGATGCGATTGGGCGCGACGTCACGCGCGAACATGCTCTTCGAGTAGTCGAGCACGATGATCACGTCGAGGTTGGTGGCCGGGATGCGGCGTGTGCCCCAGCCGTACTGCGGCTGCGCCAGCGCGCCGAAGCAGCAGATCAGGCCGAGCACGCTGAGCGCGCCCTTCAGCGCGCGGCGCGAGCCGACACGGGCCGTGAACAACGACTCGACCAGGCCGTCCTGACCGAAGCGGCGGCGCGCGCGCACACCCTGCAGCGCGCCGAGCACCAGCAAGCCGCCAAGCGCGAGCGCGAACAGCGCGCCGAGCAGCCAGAGCGGATGGGCAAACTTCACGGAAACCTCCGCAGGATCAGCGCTCGCAGGGCCGCGTCCAGCGCGAGCAGCAGCACGCCGGGCAGCAGCAGGTAACGATACAGATCCTCGAACGTGGCCACGTGGCCCTCGAACTTGGTCTTCTCCAGCCGGTCGAGCACGTCGTGCAAGCTCGCCTGCAGGCCCTTGGCGTCGCTGGCCACGTAGCTCTCGCCGCCGGTCGCCTTGGAGATGGTCTGGAGCAGCTGCGCGTTCACCGGGAAGAAGCGCGTGGAGTAGCGGGGCTGGCCGAACAGATCGAAGCCGTCTTGCACCTCCGCCTGGTCGCCGGCGCCGATCTGCACGGTGTAGATGCGCGCGCCCACCACGGTCGCCAGGTGCGCGGCGTACTCCGGCGAGAGCTCACCAGCGTTGTTGTCGCCGTCGGTGAGCAGGATGACGGCCTTGCTCTTGGCCTGGCTGCGGCGCAGCCGCGCCGTCGCGACGCCCAGCGCATCGCCGATCGCTGTGCGGCTGGCGTCGATCAGGTCGAGCCGCAGCCGGCTCACCAGCGAATCGAGCAGGTGGTAGTCGAGCGTGGGCGGTGACAGCACGTAGGCGGACTTGCCGAACACCACCACGCCGATGCGGTCCGTCTTGCGGCGCGAGACGAAGTCGCGAATCGTGGCCTTGGCGGCGTCCAGGCGCGTGGCGCGCACCCCGCGCTCCCGCTCCGGAGCGAGCCGGGCCAGGTCTTCGGGGAAGTTCTCGATCACGGCGCGCATCGAGCCCGACAGATCGAGCACCAGCACCAGATCGATGCCCTCCTCCTCGGCGCTCTGCGGCACCACGGCGTTCAGCGGGCGCCCCAGCGAGAGCACGAGCAGCGCGAAGCCGACGGCACGCAGCGCGGCGGGCACGTCGCGCAGCCACACGCGCAACCCGACGGGACCGCCGGAGAAGCCAGCCACCGTGCCCAGCAGCAGGCGCGGGCGGCGCGCGTCCTCACCGATGCTGCCGCGCCAGAGCAGCGGCGGCACCAGCGCCAGGCCGAGCAAGAGCCAGGGATACTGCCACTGCGCGTGGAGCAGCTCGGGCCCGCGCGCAAACGCGGGATACGCCGCGCCCAGCAGCACAGCGGCGATCAGGAACGCAATCAACAGCGACAGGCGCTTCATGCCTTGCTTTCCGGGAGCTCGTTGGGCCGCGGGCGCTCGACCGGCGGGGCGGACACGGGCCGTTGCTCTCCCACTCCGGCGGGCACGCCTTCCACGACGATCACCGGCGGCTCCGGCTTCGGCTCTTCGCGCATCGTGCGCCGCACGATCTGCTCCGCATCCTCCAGCGCCAGCTCGCACTCCGCGCGCTCCGGCGCCAGGTTCGCGAACTTGACCAGGTCGGCGCGGCGCAGCAGCCGCTCGATCTGCTGCCACAGCTCGTTCTGCGGCCGCACGGGCTCGAGGTGCTGCAGGAGCTCGCGCGTGGTGCTCTCCAGGCCGTCAAAGCCGAAACGGCGCCCCAGATAGTCGCGCACCGCCTGCGAGACCTCGGCGAAATGCTGCGTGGTCAGCCCCTGCTCGATCAGTCGCTTGCCGCGCACCAAGGCCAGCGCTTCCAGGGCCACCTCCCACGCCGGACGCGGCGGCGGTGGCGGCGGCAGCGGCCGCGCCCGGCGCAGCCAGCGGCTGAGCAGGAAGGCGATCAGCGCACCCAGCGGCAGCGCGATCAGCGCACCCAGCGCCACGTTCTTGGCCGCCGTCCAGACCTCGAGCTGGGGCTGGGGCGCGGGGTTGGGCCGAGGCTTGGCCTGCGGCTCATTCGCCGTCGGGTCGTCCACCTGCACTTCGTGCGGCGACGTGCAGACCGTGATCAGCTCGCCGCTGGCGCGCGCGATCGCGATCGGCACGCTGGGCAGCGTCAGCGTGTGCGGGCCTGCCTCCTTCGGCATCGGCACGAAGGCGAGCTCGACGCTGGTCTTGGCGGAATCGGCGCTCTGCGTGCGTACGATGCGCGGCGCCGCGGGCCCCTCCAGCGCGGGGATGACGAAGCTCGCCCGCCCCAGCGCCTTGCCCTCGGGGCTATCGAGCTGGAGTTTGAATCCGCCCGGCAGCACGCTCTCGCCCAGGCCGTGCTGGATCTCGAGGTGCAACGGCGCCGCGTAGCCGGCCTTGGCCCGCGCCGGAAAGCTCTCGGTCATGGCCGGGCGGGCCTTGCCTTCCGGGATGTGCTCGACGCAGGCGGACGAAGCGGACGTGCCCAGCGGAGCCGCTGCCGGTACGCCGGCGTCCGCGGGCCCGGGCTCCGCCAGCAGGGTTCGCGTGGCCAGCAGCGCGCCCAGCCCCGCGACGATCCCGAGCCGCCGGGTCATCGGTGCGCCCTCTTGGCGCGCCGCGCGAACAGGTCGCGCAGAGGCCCGACGTAGGGCTGGTGGGTGTGGACCACGCAGTGGTCGAGCCCGAACTTGCGAAACAGCGCCACGTGCTGCGCGCGCTGAGCGCTCATCGACCGCGCGTAGTGCGCCCGCACCCGTGGATCGGAGGTGTCCACCAGGATGTCCTCGCCGCTCTCCAGATCCTGAAAATTCGCGAGCCCCACGTCCGGCATCTCCTCGTCGCGTGGATCGGAGATCAGTACGGGCACGATGTCGTGCCGCGCCGAAGCGAGCGACAGCGCGCGCTCGTAGCCGCTGGTGAAGAAATCGCTGATCACGAACGCCACGCTACGCCGGCGCGCGACCTTGTACAGCGTCTCCAGCGCCACCTTGAGATCCGTGCCGTGGTGCTCGGGCTGCGCCGCGAGGATCTCGCGCACCACGCGCAGCACGTGCTTCTGGCCCTTCTTGGGCGGCACGATCTTCTCCACCCGATCCGTGCTCAGGATCAACCCGACCCGGTCGTTGTTCTTGATCGCGCTGAACGCACACAGCGAGGCCACCTCGGCAGCCACGCGTCTCTTCGGGCTGCCGCGCGTACCGAAATGGCCGCTGCGCGACACGTCGACCACCAGCATCACCGTCATCTCGCGCTCTTCGACGAAGACCTTGATGAAGGTCTCGTCCATGCGCGCGCTGACGTTCCAGTCGATGCTACGAACGTCGTCTCCGGGTTGGTACTTGCGGACCTCGCTGAAGGCGAGGCCCTGCCCCTTGAACCCGGAGATGTAGTTGCCTGAGAGCTGTTCTGTGGCCAGGCGGTGCGTGGTGATTTCGATTCTGCGCAGCGCCCGGAGTAACTCCTTCGGGATCATCGAGAGTGCGTCCGCCTCAGCCGCTCAGGGCACTTCGACCGCTTCGAAGACGCGGCGCACGATGGTCTCGGAGTCGACCTCTTCGGCCTCCGCCTCGTAACTGAGCACCAGGCGGTGGCGCAGCACGTCCGGGCCGATCGCCTTCACGTCGTCCGGCTCCACGTAGGCGCGGCCGCGCAGGAATGCGTGGGCCTTGGCCGCGAGGTTCAGCGCGATGCTGGCGCGCGGGCTGGCCCCGTATTCGATCAGCGGCTCCAGATCGCGCAAGGCGCGCGGCGGCTCGCGCGTCGCGAGCACGATGTCGACGATGTAGTCGCGCACGCGATCGTCGGTATAGATGTCGCGCACGATCCGGCGCGCGTTCAACAGCTGAGCGGGCGTGGTACGCTGCGCCACCTTCGCCGGCAGCGCGCCGGTCATGCGATCCATCAGCTTGCGCTCCTCGGCGCGGCTCGGATACCCCACCTTCACCATCAGCATGAAGCGATCCACCTGCGCTTCTGGCAGGGGATAGGTGCCCTCTTGCTCGATCGGGTTCTGCGTGGCCAGCACCACGAACGGATCGGGCAACGGATAGGTCTTGTCGCCGATCGTGACCTGGTGCTCTTGCATGGCCTCGAGCAGCGCGCTCTGCACCTTCGCCGGCGCGCGGTTGATCTCGTCCGCCAGCACCAGGTTCGCGAACACCGGTCCGAGCTTGCTCGTGAACTCGCCCGACTTCTGGTTGTAGATCACCGTGCCGATCAGGTCGGCGGGCAGCAGATCGGGCGTGAACTGGATGCGCGAGAACTTGGCCTGGATCGCGTCACAGATGGTGCGCACGGTCAGGGTCTTGGCCAGGCCGGGAACCCCTTCGAGCAGCACGTGACCGCCGGTCAGCAAACCGATCAAGATGCGCTCGATCATGTAGGTCTGCCCGACCACGACCTTGCCCACCTCCGCGACGAGGTCGGTCGCGAACGCACTCTCCTGGGCGACCACCTCGTTCAGGGCCCGCACATCCTGCATGCTCTAACTCCTCGGAAACACTATATTTGAAGCTTACGGCGCCGGGCATGCAGGGCGATTTCTGCCACTCCTGGGGAACCCAGCGACCCGAGCCGCCCGGGGCCGGCCTCATGTCGGGGAGGCGTATATCCGTTCGGCCCCACGGAGACAATCCGGGGCTGGATTCTATTCCGGAAAGAGCTGTCCAGACGCAGCGAAGTGCCGCGGCAGCTCTCCCCAAGGACGGCGGGCTCCCGCCGTGGGGGCGGGAGGCTCTCGGGAGACGAGGGAGGAAGACGAGGAGAAAAGGGTCAGGCGGAGGCGGTCGAGCCCGAACGGGCCTCGGCCTCGGCCCCCCGGGGCGGCAGCTCGAGCAGGCTCGGCAGATGTGCGGTCTTGACGAACACGCTGCCGAGCTCTCGCGCACGGGCGAGCCGGGCCGGCTCCGTGCAAGCGGTGAAGAAGACGACCCTGCACACCACGCCGCGCGCGCGGAGCTGGCGCGCCAGCTCGATGCCGTCGCCGTCCGGCAGCTCGATATCGAAGATGCCGATCGGGAACGGTCCGGTGAGCACCGATGCCTGCGCGCAGCGCGCGGCATGCCGCACGCGCGCGCCTCTCGCCTGGAGGGTCCGCTCCAACGCACGGGCGAGCAAGACATCATCTTCTACGAGCAGCAATTCAGTCGAAGAGCTCATATGCGGCGGTCTTCCTATGCGGCGCTTGGTTCGTGGCTGCCCCCGTGGCGTCACCCTCGCCCAGCGAGCCCCCCAATACGTTCGGACCGCACCCCGCTTTAGTTGTGAATAAGTCGATTTCCCTGTGGAGAAACGAACTCGCAGAGAGGACCTCGCAAACGCACGGCCGTCCACGGGGCCGCTCGAGTTATTCACAAGCTGCCCAGCGCTCGGCTCTCGTTTCGGGAGTGTCTCGCGAGATCCGTGCCCGAGAGCCGGACTGACGGAGTACGCTGCCCGGCATGCGCATCGCGGTCGGCACCAGTGGCTTCAGTTACAAGGAATGGGTCGGTAGCTTCTATCCGCCGAAGCTGCCGGCGTCGCGCATGCTCCAGTTTTATGCGGAGCGCCTGCACACGGTGGAGCTCAACAACACGTTCTACCGCATGCCGAACGAAGCGCTCGTGCGCGGCTGGAACGAGCGCACGCCGGACAACTTCCGCTTCGTGCTCAAGGCTCCGCGCCAGATGACACACATTCGCAAGCTCGCCAATTGCGAGGACGCGCTCGCGCGCTTCCACACCGTGGCGAGCGAGCTGGGCGCAAAGCTCGGTCCGGTGCTCTTCCAGTTGCCACCGACGTTTCAGCGCGATGTCGATCGCTTGACGAGCTTCTTGCGGCTGTTACCGCCGGGCCTGCGCGCTGCCTTCGAGTTCCGTCATCCGTCCTGGTTCGACGAGTCCACGTACGCGGCCCTGCGGGAACACGCTGCGGCGTTGTGCATCGCGGAGGTAGATGAGGAGCGGCCGCCGCTGGTGGCTACCGCCGACTTCGGTTATCTCCGGCTCCGGAGAGAGGACTACACGCCGGAGCAGATTGCTGACTGGGCGGCTGCGCTACAGAGCCTGCCGTTTCGAGAGGCGTACGTCTTCTTCAAGCACGAGCTGCGCGCCCCGGTGCTGGCCCAGGCGCTGATCGAGCACTTTCCGTCGCACGGCGCTCCTACACAGTAGGCCTCAGGAAATTTGTCCGACCGCACCCGGTCGTGCATAGGGTCGTGACGCTGGCCCTCGACTGGGCAATACTGGCAGTTGGGAGGTAGTCGTGCGCTTGGGTATCGATTTCGGAACTACGCGAACGGTCGTCGCCGCTTGTGACCGCGGCAACTACCCGGTGATCTCATTCCATTCCAAGAGCGGCGACAGCCAGGAGTTCTTTCCCAGCGTCGTCGCGGAGAAGGCCGGCGAGCTCTGCTTCGGCTTCGATGCCCTGGCCCGCCGCGGCGACCCGGACTGGACGCTCTGTTTCTCCTTCAAGCGCTGGCTGTCGTCCCCGGACGCCACGCCGGGACACAGGGTCCGGGTGGGCTCGACCGAGATCGATCTGATCAGCCTCGTGACCCGCTATCTCGAGGCGTTGCGCAAGTCCCTGCTCACGGAGTCCAATTTGCCGCGCAAGGGCGGGAAGGAGCTCTTGGAGGCCACGGTGGCGGTGCCGGCCAACGCCTTCTCGACGCAGCGCCTGGTCACGCTGGAGGCATTCCGGAACGCGGGCTTCCGGGTGCTGAGCATGCTGAACGAGCCGTCGGCGGCCGGTGTCGAGTACGCGCATCGCTATCGCAACACCCTCAACAGCCGGCGCGAAAAGGTGCTGGTCTACGACCTGGGCGGCGGCACCTTCGACGTGTCACTGGTCGATATGCAAGGCCAGGCACATGACGTGGTGGCGAGCCGCGGGCTCGGGCATCTGGGCGGCGACGACTTCGACGATGTGCTGCTGGACCTGGCGCTCAAGCAAGCGGGCGTGCGCCGCGGCGAGCTCTTGCCAGGGACGATCGCGGAGCTGCGGCAGCACTGCCGCGAGCTCAAGGAGTCGATCAACCCCAACACGCGCAAGATCCACGTCGAGCTGGACCGCTACGCGACGGCTGACGAGCGCAAACAGCTGAAGCTGACCGAGGGCAAGGGCGTGATCGTGATGATGGACGTCTACGACTCGGCCTGCACGCCGCTGCTCGAGCGCACGCTGGAGCTGGTGCGGGCGACGCTGGGCGTGGGGAACGCAGGGAACGCGGAGCCGGCCGACGAGAGCCCACCCAGCGACGATCTCGAGGTGGAGAGCTCGGTGCAGGGCGTGGCAGGTCTGTACGTGGTCGGGGGCGCCAGCGCCCTGCCCGCCGTGGCGCGCGGCCTGCGCACCGCCTACGGCCGGCGCGTGAAGCGCTCGCCGTATCCTTCCGGCGCGATCGCCATCGGCCTC
>Ga0207678_10002331_pt1 | contig 17203 bp, 13 predicted proteins | sample KBSC63metaG_FD_184319 | JGI IMG/M metagenome (GOLD analysis project Ga0207678, IMG submission 184319) | Corn rhizosphere microbial communities from Kellogg Biological Station, Michigan, USA - KBS C6-3 metaG (SPAdes) (version 2) | ecosystem: Host-associated > Plants > Roots > Rhizosphere > Soil ...
CGGGGCCAAGCCTGATTCGCTGCCGCCGCCGCAACCCGCGGTTGCCAAGGCAAGGGCTGACACGACTAGCTCACGACGCCGCAGTTTCACACGCTCTCTCCATGGTTTAGCTCATGATGGAACGCCGCCTTTCCGGTTGATGGCGTCCCGATTTTATGCCCTATCGCTCCAAAACCGTCAGAGCGGGGATTTTTCGTATATAAAAATAATAGTTCACAATTGCAAAAGAAACTCATACAAATTATGCTTTGGAGGATGATCGCGGAGGTCCTCGCATCGCGATGCCAGCGGGATACCGAAAGATGCATTGCTACATTTCTCGCGATCTGCAATGATTACTCAGACAATAATGCGAATCCGGCCGAGGAGCATGTGCAATTCGCGCTGCCGCCAGAATTTCCCGGGTCGCCATTGGTGGGATCGCAAATTGCAGGGATGGGGGATCGCCGCGATTAGCCGGGTGGAGAGAAGGTGCCGAGTGGAGCATTGTGCCGAACATCGTGGTCGCTATCGATCTTGGGATCCAGCGCGATTGCTGCACAGCAGTGCAAAATTTAAAAATCAACTTGCATATATGCAAAAACCTTCCCTAGTTGTGAATCATGGGAAAGGATAAGAATTTGTGGGGCAATGCGCGGCTTGCGCCAATCGGCTTTGGTGGGGCGGTCATCGGCAATCTCTACCGGGCTGTGCGCGACATTGACTCGGTCCACGCGGTGCACCGTGCATGGCGAAGCGGCGTTCGGTATTTCGACACGGCGCCCTATTACGGCATGGGTTTGTCGGAGCAGCGTCTAAGAGTGGCCCTTTGCGATCTGCCGCGCGATCAGTTCGTCATTTCGACCAAGGTCGGACGCCTGCTCGACCCGACAAGCGAAAGCCTGCACCCCATGCGCGACGGATTTGCCGACCCGCTGCCGAACAAGGTGCACTTCGATTACAGCTATGATGGGGTGATGCGCTCGTTTGAAGCGAGCCTGCGCCGGCTGGGGTTGGATCGCATTGAACTGCTCTACGCGCATGATCTGGGATCGTTGACGCACGGAGCGATGCATTCGCACCATTTCGCGCAGTTCGCGGAGGGCGGTTACCGGGCCATGGACGAACTGCGCGCCAGCGGGGCGGTGGACGCGATCGGGCTTGGCGTCAATGAGACCGCGGTGATCGACCAGGCCATGGCGGTCGGACGCTTCGATTGCTTCCTGCTGGCCGGGCGTTACACCTTGCTGGAACAGGAACCGCTGAACGGATTTTTCGATCGTGTCGCAGCCCATGGGGCGCGGATCGTGGCCGGCGGCGTCTACAACAGCGGTATTCTGGCGACTGGAACGCGCTCGGGCCAACCCGTCTATTTCGACTATGCGCCTGCGCCGCCCGAGATAATCGCGCGGGTCGGTCGGATCGAGGCGCTCTGCTATGAGGCCGGAGTGCCCCTGGCTGCCGCGGCGCTGCAATTCACCCGCGCGCATCCTGTTATCGCGTCGGTTCTGGTCGGGCTTGGCAGCGCCGATCTGGTCGACCGCACGCTGGCCCTCGCGAGCACCCCGATCCCGTCATCTTTCTGGACGGCGCTGAAGGATGAAGGAGTTATTCCGGACAACGCGCCGGTCCCGGTGGTCCAAGAGTTGCAAGGCTGACGCGGATGATCGATGCGCATCAGCACTTCTGGCAGTTGGCCAATCCGTTCACTGACTGGCCAACCCCCGACCTGGCGTTGATTCACCGGGATTTCCTTCCTGCCGACCTCGCGCCGCTGCTGGCTGATGCCGGCGTGACCGGAACCGTTCTCGTCCAGGCGGCTCCGGCGGTCGAGGAAACCCGCTTCATCCTGAAACTTGCCGAGCGGGCCGCCCATGTCAAAGCGGTGGTCGGCTGGATCGACTTTGCCGCGACGGATGCACTGGACCAGCTATCCGCGCTGGTTCGCCGTCCCCTGCTCAAGGGATTGCGCCCGATGATCCAGGGCGAGCCTGAACCGGGCTGGATATTACAGTCGGCGTTCGGCCCTTTGCTGGAGGCGATGGCCGTCGCCGGGCTGCGCTTCGATGCGCTGGTGCTTCAGCACCAGATCGACGATATTGTCGCGCTCGCCGCGCAGCATCCCGATTTGCTTATCGTGCTCGATCATTGCGGCAAACCGGCCATCGCTTCCGGCGACAGCGCTGCATGGCGGAATTCCATCGCGCGGCTGGCGGCGCAACCGAACGTCTATTGCAAGGTTTCGGGCCTGTGGACCGAGGCAGGCGATGATTGGTCGGCGGCGACGATTGCCCCTTATGTCGAGGCGGTTCGCGCCGCCTTCGGTACGCAGCGGCTGATGTGGGGCAGCGACTGGCCGGTATTGAATCTGGCCGGGGGATATCGGGACTGGCTCGACCAGGCCCTGGCCCTGTTCGATGATCTCGACCCTGGCGAACGCGCCGCCGTGTTCGGCGGCAACGCGGCACGCTTCTATGGATTTTCTTATGACTGATCGCGTCCGGGTCATTGCCCTGCACCCCGCCGACAATGTGGTTATCTGCGTCGCTCCCATCGATGCAGGGGAGCAGGTGGAAATCGATGGGGCACCAGTGATCGCGGCAGGCGCGGTCGGCCTGGGGCACAAGCTGGCGCGCCGCGATTTGGCGAGCGGCGACAAGGTGATGCGCTATGGCATCCCGATCGGCACCATGACCAGTCCTGCAGCAAGAGGAGAACATGTGCACCGGCACAACCTGCGCAGCGACTATATTCCGTCGCACGAACGCGACGTGCTGCGGGACGGAGATCCGACATGAACGATGCTCCTGTCCTTTGGAATGGCTATCTTCGGCCCGACGGGCGCAAGGGCATTCGCAACGTCGTGCTGGTCGCCTATCTGGTCGAGTGCGCGCATCATGTCGCGCGCCGGATCGTGACGGAGGTGGCGGACGATAATGTCCAGCTGATCGGTTTTCCCGGCTGCTTCCCCAATGCCTATGCCGATACGATGATGACCCGACTGGCGACCCATCCCAATGTGGGCGGGGTCTTGTTGCTCTCGCTGGGCTGCGAGGGGTTCGACCGCGAAGGGTTGGCGGAACGGATTGCCCGATCCGGCCGCCCGGTGGAGACGCTGGTCATCCAGCAGCAGGGCGGCACGCGCAAGACGATCGAGGCCGGCGTGGCCAAGGCACGCGAACTGCTCGCCGTCAGCGCCGAAAGCACGCCACGGGTGCAAATGGGGATTGCCGATCTCGTCGTCGGGACGATTTGCGGCGGGTCCGACGGGACCAGTGGCATCACCGCCAATCCGGCCGTTGGTCGAACCTTCGACCGGCTGATCGCGGAACAGGGAACCTGCATCTTCGAGGAAACCGGTGAACTCATCGGTTGCGAACAGATCATGGCCGAACGAGCGATCACGCCCGAACTTGGCGTCTTGATCGAACAGGTAGTGGAAAAGGCCGAGCGCTATTATACCGTCCTTGGTTATGGCAGCTTTTCGCCCGGCAACGCCGAAGGCGGGCTGACGACGCAGGAGGAAAAGTCGCTCGGAGCCTATTCCAAGTCCGGGAACAGCCCGATTTCGGGCTTGCTCAAACCCGGCGACCATCCTTCCGGACCTGGGCTTTACCTGCTGGACGTGGTGCCTGATGGCGAAGTCCGTTTCGGCTTTCCCAATATTTCGGACAATGCCGAAATCGTCGAACTGATTGCCTGCGGTTGCCATCTGGTCCTGTTCACCACGGGACGCGGTTCCGTGGTCGGATCGGCGATCAGCCCGGTCATCAAGATCTGCGCCAACCCCGAAACCTATGCCCGCATGTCGGGCGACATGGATGTGGACGCAGGGCGCATCCTGGCGGGTGCGGCCGATCTCGATCAGGTCGCCGGCGAGATCTACGACGCTGTGGTCGATATCGCAGGAGGCAGGCAAAGCCTTTCAGAAGAACTCGGCCACCAGGAATTCATCCTGACCTACAAGCAGTTCGAGGCGGCAGGTCCGGCCTGCCTGCCGAACAGGAGTCGAACATGACCCCCAGTCCCTTCGGCCTCACTGGCAAGAGGGCGCTGGTGACGGGCGCCGGGCAGGGGATCGGCAAAGCCTGCGCCGAATTGCTGGCAACGCAGGGCGCGGATGTCCTGGCGATCGACCGCAATGCCGAAACATTGGCGGCGCTGGCGGGATGCCGCACCCGCCTTGTCGATGTGACCGACCCTGAATCAATCGCCGCGCTTTTCGCGCAGGAGGGTGCGGCCTGGGACATTCTGGTCAATTGCGTCGGCAAGGTTCATGGCGGCACGCTGCTTGACAGTACCGAGGCCGATCTTGACGAAGCCTATGCGATCAACGTGGCGGCGATGGTCCGGGTGATCCGCGCCGTCCTGCCCGGCATGATCGGCGCGGGGGGTGGTTCGATCGTCAATATCGCCTCGGTCGCCGGCGCGATCATCGGCGTGCCCGATCGCTTCGTTTACAACACGACGAAGGCCGCCGTCGTCGGCCTGACCAAAGCCATCGCCGTGGACCATGTAGCCGAGGGCATTCGCTGTAATGCGGTTTGTCCAGGCACGGTCCGTTCGCCCTCGCTGGAGGAGCGGCTGCGCGTGACGGGTGATTTCGACGCGGCGCTTGCCCGGTTTTCAGCGCGGCAGCCAGTTGGGCGATTGGGCAAGCCGGAGGAAGTGGCGGCGGTCGTCCTGTGGCTGGCCAGCGATGCGGCGGCTTTCGTGACCGGGCAATGCCATGTCATCGACGGAGGCTGGTCCAACGCCTGACGGCAGGTGATCAAAGGAAAAGCAAAAAGGGGAGGGTGCGCAGTGTCATCCATGCATTACGAAGCAGCAGAGCCGTCAAAGAGCCATGCCGATGGCCGGGCGACCCTGGTAGAGCGCCGCTTCCTGGTGGCTTTCGCGGTGGTTACCAGCCTGTTCTTCATGTGGGCAATAGCCAATAATTTCAATGATATCCTGATCAAGCAGTTCCAGAAGGCGCTGGAACTGTCGCGGATGGAGTCGGGCCTGGTCCAGACGGCCTTCTACTTCGGCTATTTCACCTTCGCCCTTCCTGCCGGATGGTTCATTGCCCGGCACGGCTACAAGGCAGGCATCATCGCGGGGCTTGGCCTTTACGCGGCCGGCGCGCTGCTGTTCTGGCCGGCGGCCGGAGTGCGCGCCTTCGGCTTTTTCCTTGTGGCGCTCTACATCATTGCAGCGGGCCTCGCCTTTCTGGAAACCGCGGCCAATCCGCTGATCGCTGCCATGGGTCGGGAGGAGAGCGCGGCGCAGCGCCTGACTTTTGCACAAAGCTTCAACGGGCTTGGCGGCGTGATCGCGCCCTTTCTGGGCGGCGCCCTGATCTTTTCGGGCATCGAGCACAGCGCCGCCGAATTGTCGGCCATGCAGCCCGCGCAGATCGAAGCCTATCGTGCAGCCGAAGCCCTTGCGGTGCGGCTGCCTTATCTTGCGCTGGCGGCCGTTGTCCTCACCCTTGCCGCGATCGTGGCGCTGACCCGCTTTCCCGTGATCGCCGAAGGGCAGGGTACTGATCAATCCGGTGGCGGACTGGGCGCTGCGCTGCGCCGCCCACGCCTGCGGGCGGCGATCCTGGCCCAGTTCTTCTATGTCGGCGCACAGGTGACGGTGTGGAGCTATTTCATCAATTTCGCTCAGGACCAGACCGACATTGGTGAGAAACTGGCCGCGCAATGGCTGGGCATCAGCCTGTTTCTGTTCATGGTCGGGCGGTTCGCCGGCGCGGGGCTCATGCGCTATGTCCCGGCACCGCGACTGCTGACGGGCTATGCATTGATCGCGGCGGTGCTGTGCGGCGTCGCGATGAGCGCGGGAGGAATGATCGCGGTCGTCGCGCTGGGACTGACCAGCCTGTTCATGTCGATCATGTTCCCGACCATCTTCACGCTCGGCCTTGCCGGACTGGGGCCGAACAAGCGAATTGCCTCTTCGCTGATCGTCATGGCGATTATCGGCGGAGCCATCTTCCCGCCGCTGACCGGCCTTATGGCGGAGCGGCTTCATTCGCTGGCAATGGCGATGTTCGTGCCGCTGGTCTGTTTCCTGGTGATCGCCTGGTTCGGCCGCCGGGTCACCCGTAACATGGCGATGGGAGGAGCCTGATGGCACGGCAGGTCTATGTCCTCGATCTCAGCGACGAAGCGCTGGCGGAAGAATATGAGCGGTGGCATCGACCGGGCAACGTGCCCGCGCGGGTGTTGCAGGACATCCTTGATGCCGGCAATACGCTGATGGAGATTTATCGTACCGGCGACAGGCTGGTGATGATTACGGAGACTGCGGGCGACGTGGAGCCTCAGGATCGGACTGGCAGCGCGGAATCCCAGGCCTGGGAGGCGCAGATGGACCGGTTCCAGAAACCGGTGCCGTCAGCCGGCAATGGCGTGAAATGGCAGCCTGCCGAACGCATTTTCATGCTGGCTGAACATCTGCGGAAGGATGTTTGACGCGATGGTTTCCGCTGGGGAAGCGCACAAGCACGGTTAGGACGGATCGACATTCAGCCCTGACGGCCTGCAAATGTTGGCCTTTCGTGCTTCCGGTGCTCACCTACTGGAAGTAGGCTGCGCGCCGGGTCACGAAAAACCACCATTTTCGGCTCGTCATCATCTGAATGTCGATCCGTCCTAGGGCTGGTAGCCCAGCCGATCGGAAATCCGCTCCGTCGTGCGGCGCAGCATGTCGCGCGCCGCGTCCATTTCGACCTTCTGCGACCCGTCGATCAATGAGAGGAACGGAATGGTCAGGGCCGCAACCACATCCTTGTCGAAACCGAAGATAGGGAAGCTGATGTCGGTGACGCCGTAGGTTATCGGGCTGGGACGACTGTCGAAACCGGCCAGGCGGATCGCCTCCCGCCGCTCCGCCAGCCATTCGCGGTCGACCGTCACATGCCGTTCTTCCTCAACCTCGCGCACGATCCGGTCGACCCGTGCCTGGTTGGAATAGGCCAGGATCACCTGGCCCGAACAACTTTTGAGGATGTCGACGATCGTACCGACCTTAAGGGAAAATCCCCGCGTGCCAGGCTGCTCCTCACGCGCGACGACCATCCCGTGGCCCGTGGCGGGCACCACCAGATGGCAGGATTGGCCCGTTTCCAGCGCCAGCCCCTGCATTTCGGGTAAAGCGGCCCGCACCAGATCCTGCGATGGCGTGGCCCGGAACGCAACGTCCAGAAGCTTGTAGCTCACCGTGTATCGGTCTGTTGTCTGGGACTTACGCAAATATCCCAGATTCTCCATCACGACGATGATCCGGAAAAGCTCGCCCACCGTTCGCCCCAGATCGGCGGCGATTTCGCTGACCAGTGCCCCTTTGGGGTGGGTGGCGAGGTATTCGAGAACCTCAAAGGTCTTTTCGACTGCTGGTGCCGCGTAGGCGCGCTTGAGTTCGGATCGCGGCACGTTCGTTCATCCCCCTGGCATTCGATGGCGGCACCGTCATCCGATTTCGTCAATCGAAGGTTCAATTGCAACTTGAAAATATGTTTGTAAATATGCAAACAGGTGCAGACGATCACCTCATAGAGGTGCGCATCAGGGGAGAATCGGATGTCGGGCTTTACCAAGCGCCAATTACTTGGGGCACCGTTGGCGGCTGCCTTGGGTTCGGCGCTCGCTCCTGCGAGCGCCAGTGCGCGGCAGAGCGTGGCCAGGATCGCCGGCGGCCGTTTTGATTCGTCGGTCGCAAGTCTGAACAATTATGAAGTCCCTTCCTGGTTCGCCGACGCCAAATTCGGGATCTGGGCACATTGGGGCCCCCAGGCGGTTCCGGGGCAGGGCGACTGGTATGCGCGCTTCATGTATGTTCCCGGCCATCCGCATTACGACCATCACCTCAAGGCCTACGGTCATCCTTCGGAAAAGGGCTATAAGGACATCATTCCGCTCTGGACGGCGGAGAGGTTCGATCCCGATGCGCTGATGAGGAAATACAAGGCGGCGGGAGCCAAATATTTCGTCTCCATGGGTGTTCATCACGACAATTTCGACCTGTGGCGCTCGCGCCATCACCGCTGGAATGCGGCGGAGATGGGGCCGAAACGCGACATTGTCGGTGCATGGCAGGCGGCGGCAAAGCGCCAGGGGCTGCGCTTTGGCGTGTCCGAGCATCTGGGGGCAAGCTATACCTGGTGGCATCCCAGCCACCTATATGATCAGTTCTGGCCTATGCTCGGCCGATCCTATGACGGTAGCGACGCCCGCTTTGCCGACCTCTACCACGACAACCGGGGTGAACCGTTCATCAATACCCCGGAGTCCTGGTATACCAAGAATCCGGCCTTTCACCGCCACTGGTTCGACCGGATCAGCGATCTGATCGACAGCTACCAGCCCGACCTGTTGTACAGCGACGGCGGCCTGCCGTTCGGGGAGACCGGGCGCAGCCTGCTCGCCCATTTCTATAACAGCAGCATAGCGCGGACCGGCAAGCTTGAAGCGGTCTATAATTGCAAGCAGACCGGCTCCGGTGAATTCCATCGCAACGCGGTGGTGCAGGACGTAGAGCGCGGGGTGCTCAAGGGCATTCAGGATCGGCCCTGGCAGACCGATACATCAAACGCAGACTGGTTCTTCAGCGAGAACTTTCCCCATAAATCGACAGCGACGGTCATCGGCCTGCTGGCTGACATCGTCAGCAAGAACGGCAATCTCTTGCTGAACGTCACGCTCTATCCCGATGGCAGCCTGCCGCCGGAATCCGACCAGTTGCTGGTCGAACTGGCCGCATGGATGGAGGTCAACGCCGCCGCTATCCATGGCACGCGCCCGTGGAAGATCCACGGCGAGGGGCCGACCGAAACGCAGGACGGGATGTTTCGGGAAGACGTGGCCTATACGGCGCAGGACATACGGTTCACCACAGGTGGTGGGGCCCTCTATGCGATCACTCTGGGCGAACCGCGTGGTCGCGTTTCGATCGCGTCGCTGGCCGCCGGCAATCCCCATGACCAGCGTCGGATCAGGCGCGTCACATTGCTGGGCAATCCTGCGCAACTCCATTTCCAACAGGACAGCGCGGCCCTGACGGTGACGCTGCCGGACCGACTGCCGAGCCGCCTGGCAAGCGCCCTGCGGATCGATTTCGCATGATAGGAAGGAAAGTTCAGTGAAGATGGGTGGTGAAGGGTCTTGTCCGGGACGCGGCCATTGAAGGCGATTCTGTGCGACGCGCCATTCGCGCTTTCGGTGATAGAACGAGCCCGGCCTCAGCCCGGTCCGGGTGAAGCTCTGCTGAAGATCGCGCGGGTCGGTTTGTGCGGTACCGATTATCATATTTATTCGGGGACCCAGCCTTACCTCTCCTACCCGCGGGTGATGGGGCACGAGATTTCAGGCACGGTTGCCGCGACCGGGGAAGATTCCGCCTTCGGCATTGGTCAGTTGGTGACCGTCAATCCCTATCTGGCCTGCGGCGAATGCCGTGCCTGCCGCCGCGGCAAGCCCAATTGCTGCAGCAACATCTCCGTTCTTGGCGTGCACCAGGACGGTGCAATGAGCGAATATGTTCTTGTGCCGGAAAGGGCGTTGATAGACGCCACCGGGCTGTCGCCCGACCACGCTGCGATGGTTGAGTTCCTCGCGATCGGCGCTCATGCAGTGTCTCGCGCGGCTGTGCGCCGCGACGATCGTGTGCTGGTTGTCGGGGCAGGACCGATCGGCGTCGCTGCGGCGTTGTTCGCGAAGCTCGATGGTGCAGATGTGACCTTGATCGACACGCGGCAGGCCCGGCTTGATCATGCGCGCGAGAGGGTTGGCATTGCCCACACATTATTGGTTTCCGATCAGTTGAAAGCCGATCTGGCGACGGCAACGGACGGAGAATTCTTTGACTGCGTTTTCGATGCGACGGGTAATATCCAGGCGATGTCCGCAGGACTTGCCTATGTTGCGCACGGCGGCACCTATGTGCTGGTGAGTGTCGTCAAGGATGATCTGATTTTCCCGGATCCCGAATTTCACAAGCGTGAAACGACCTTGCTCAGCAGTCGCAACGCTACTGCGGGTGATTTTGTCCGAGTAATATCAGAAATTCAAAGTGGTGCATTGCCTATGAAGGCTCTTCACACCCATACGGTGGCGCTGAATGACCTCCCGCAGGACATGCCGCGCTTAATACGAGAGGCGGACTCGATCCTCAAAGCGATTGTAACCGTTTAGGCCAGTATTTCCGGCGTTTTCTGCAAAGCCATTTTGCCGTATGGCGCAGTGTCTCCGGCCAGTGAAGACCGGATGGACTGGTGTTGTTTCCCATGCTCCTGAGAGGCCATTCTGATAGCGCTCTCATCTTTCTTGACTTGTCATACAAAATGACACAATCTGTCGGCACCGAACAGAGGAAGTGATTCCCGTCGGATGAGGATGCAATTTTGGGGCGACTTCAAATCATTTTGGGGTGGCCCTTCGGAATAGGGGAGGGCGTAGTGCAGGTTCGTGATCTTAAATGGGGCGTCAGCAGGCTGATGATGGCAGTGGCTTTCGTGGCAGTCGTTGCGCCGGCCTACGCTGGTGCAAACGAAGGCGCTCAGGCCGGTCCCGCGCCTACGGGCGACAGCGATAAGCATGATACAGACCCGAAGGGGGGCGATCACGTCTCGAGCCGGGCTTCAGGTTCGGCTATTATCGTGACGGCCCGCCGCAAGGCATTGCAAGCCTCGCAGGAGATCAAACGCAATTCCGACACCATTGTTGATTCGGTGACAGCCGACGAAGCAGGTAAATTACCTGACAATTCGATTACCGAAGTTCTGCAGCGCGTTTCTGGTGTTGTAATTTCTCGTTTTCCTACGACTAATGGAGGAAGTGCGGCCTTTCAGATTGAAGGTACTGGCGTGGCAGTGCGCGGCCTTCCCTATAACACGAGCACCGTCAATGGGGAGCAAGTGTTCAGCGCCAATGGCTCCAACGCGATCGGTTGGCAGGAAGTCACGCCTGAGTTGATGGGCGGTGTTGACGTATACAAGGCATCGCGCGCGGATTTTATCGAAGGGGGCGTTTCGCTGATCGATCTTCGGACTCACATGCCGTCCGATTATAAGAAGCCCCAGTTCGACGTTTCGATGGGTCTTTCTTATGGAGATCAGGCGAAACGCTTTTCTCCTAACATCTCCGCGCTGTATACGAGAACATTCGATACCTCAATCGGCAGCATCGGCGTTCTGTGGGATCTGGCCTATAGTAAATATTTCCAGCAGAGCAGCGACATGCAGACGGGCGCTATGTTCGCTGAATATGTGCCCACAGCTCCATTCAATGAGGCTGTTGGAGCCAATATCGGTCTGATACCGAACGGCTATAATTGGAGCACGTTTGCGAGCAAGCGGCAGCGGTATGGCGCGTTTCAGGCGTTGGAATGGAAGCCAAGTTCAAATCTTACACTGACAAACACCATATTTTATTCTCGGTATTCCTCTAACGGCCAGAGCCAAACCGGCGGCTTTGGTTTTACACCGACGCAATCGAACGAAATCATGCCCGTGCCAGGTCAGCCGGTTTCTTACGACGCCGACGGTGCTTTCGAGAAGGGCACCATAATGGTGGGCTCCACCGGAAATTCCGTCCAATTTTCCAACACGACGACAGGCATAGACTGGTTGCCTAGTCAGTATCAAAATCTCAATTGCGGTTCTATTTACGGCACTCCGGCTTCCCAACTACAATGGGATTGGTCGCCTAATGCGCCGGTTCTCGTTCAATGCACGCCACCGCTGGGTCTGAGTCTGAACGGCTCTGCGTCCTATGGTGAAAGCAAAAGCTCAACGCTCAACATCTCGCAGAAATTCCTGTGGACGCCCAACGACCGAGTTCGCGTTCGCGCTGGTGCGCAGTTCGTCCATTCGCAGGCAAAATCCTCGAATTTGTTCGCCAACATTGCTCAGAGCAGTAATGCGGTGAATCAGGCGACTGTTGATCTGACGGGACAGATACCGGAGGTCTCCGGTTTGAATACAGCAGGCGTATTGGATACCGGGACGGCCTATTTCAGCAACGGAGCGTACAACGGAACGGATAATGTCGGCAAGATGTTCGCCGGAAATCTGGACATAGACTATAAGGTCGGTGATGAAGGATTTATCCGAAACATTTCGGCTGGGGTAAGAATAGCAAGGCGTACCGAGAACGATAATTTTATTGGTACATATTGGTTCCCGCTGGGTCAGTCGTGGCAGCCACGTGTCAATTCCATGCCTCAACTGGATCCGAACAACCTTGCCCCTGGAAATATTCAATATCTTAATTTCCCAGGTGTTGGGCAATCAGATTACATTGCTACAAGTTTTCCGGGATATTTTTCGGGAAAGAGTCCTATTCCTGCTCAAATATTCGTTCCAAATCCCGCGTTGATGAAGAGTTTGAATTGGTATTATTTGCTGTCGAGGTATAATGGTGAAATCCCGAATGGAACGAAGGACGAATATTGGGATCAGTACATCGATAACCACGGATCAGGCCTTACGCGATCATCTATCGTTAATAAGGCTGCCTATCTGCAAGTGAAATTCGCCCATGATCGCATGGGTATAATTCCACCTTTCTCGGGTAACATCGGTGTTCGCGTATTCCATGATTCTCTAAGGTCGACAGGGCTTCTGTCTGAAGGCAATAATACGACTCTGTACGCGCTGAGCTTACAGGACAGCTCGCAATATTTTGCAGCGAGTCAGGCTGGTAATGGAACGGTTCCGTTTCCTACTCTTTACCAGTTAAGCTCACCGAGCGTCGAACAGGTTCGGAATTATAGTTATACGAGGGTCCTGCCGTCCTTCAATATTCGGTTTGATGTCAGCAGAAAGTTCATCATTCGTGCGGCCGCGTCGGAGTCGGCCTCGCCGCCCAATCTCAACGACATTCGTGCAGGAGGGTCTATTTCCGGCGCCAGCCTGTCAAATCCGAATCCCCAGGCACCTGGTATTTTGACGGGTTTGAGATCCCAGTCTGCTGGTGCGCAGCTTTCTCCTGTCATGATCCGCAGCGCAGATCTGACGTTTGAAGCTTATCCGACTCCCCAGACCTATTTTTACCTGGATTTGTTCGGCAAGCAGATCAGAGACCAGACATTGTTTTCGTCATATATTGCCAAAAATCTACCCGTCCCTGCGTTGGCATTCGCCAATGGCGAAACCCCGACCACTGGTACCGGTACTCCAACTACGCTTGATCTTCCCTGGATATACCTCGCTAACCAAAATTCTTCGACAATGGCTACTATTAAGGGATTCGAGATTGGTGGGCGCCAGTTCTTCAACAATCTTCCCGGCTTGTTGAGCGGTTTTGGTATTGAGGGTAATCTCACTTTTATTCACAGTCGGAATCCGGCGCAGCAGGCGAACCATGTCTTGAGCCCAGCCACGCCCAACGGTGGGCTTAACGCTGATGGCACCATACCGCAGACCTATCCCAATCTTCCTTATGCGGGATTGTCAAAATGGTCGTATAATATCTCACTAATCTACTCGCGTGCGAAAACCAACGTCAGGTTGGCTTATAGCTGGCGCGACAAAGCATTGCTGTCGACAAACGTGAATCCATTGTCCTATGCGACGAGCGGCGGCAATCCATATTATGTGAATACAAGTGCGACTAACTTCGATGCGGAGCATTCGTGGCCTGTTTACAACATGATTCCTGCATGGGCTGCGGCGGCTGGATATCTTGATCTTGGGGTTGACTATAGTTTCAGCAAGAACCTTCAAATATCAGCTCGTGCCAGCAACATTCTCAATACGGTATCCAAAACCCTTCAGGAGCCGTTGCCTGGAGTGTTCAAGCCTTACGACGCCAACGTCAGCGATGTGCGGTATGACGTTTCGTTGAGGTTGCATTTCTAAATCTTCCGGTCCCAAAAAAAAAGGCGTTTCACACAGAAACGCCTTTTTGTATCATCATGAACAACATGTCTTGATCGGGCATTGATTATGACCGAAGATTACCTTCGCGATATTGTCATCCTGGGCGGGGGAGCGGCCGGATGGATGGCGGCAGCCCTGCTCGCCAGAAAGCTTGCTTCACGCGGCGCACGCATCAGACTGGTGGAATCGGAGGACATTGGCATCATCGGAGTTGGTGAAGCCGCGACGCCTGCGCTTCTTAAATATAACATCCTGACCGGGATCGACGAAGCGGACTTTGTTCGTAAGACGCAGGGCACCTTCAAGCTCGGGATCGAATTTTGCGATTGGGGCATTGTCGGAAATCGACATTTCCATGCGTTCAGCGATTTTGGGCATGTTGTCGAAGGTGTTTCGGCGCATCATTATTGGCTGCGCTTGCGTCAGGCGGGGGAGAAGCACCCGATTGATGATTACTCCTTCCCTTACTGGATAGCGAAATCGGGGCGTTTTGCACCGACCGACCCCGCGAGTCCAAAATATCTTCACTCATACCATTTCGATGCCGGGCTTTACGCGCGATACCTGCGTGATATCGCAGAAACTCTTGGGGTGGAACGCATCGAAGGAAAGATGATTTCCATCAGCCGCGATGGAGAAAGCGGTAATATCACCGCCTTGCGCCTGGAGAACGGTATAGAAGTACCAGGTGATTTTTTCATAGATTGCACGGGTTTCGCTTCGGAACTGCTGGGCAAGGCGCTGCAAACCCCATTTATTGATTGGTCGCACTGGCTGTTATGCAACCGCGCCATTGCAATGCCTTCGACTGGTCAATCGCAGCCGCACCCTTTTACCCGTTCGACCGCGCATGAAGGGGGGTGGCGTTGGACCATTCCGCTTCAGCACCGGACTGGCAATGGCATAGTGTACAGCTCCCATCATTGGAGCGATGAGGCCGCGCTTGATGCGCTCAAGACCAGCGTGGAAGGCGAACCTCTTGCTGAACCGAGGTTGTTCAGCTTCACCTCTGGCCGCCGCGAAGTGTTCTGGAACCACAATTGCTTGGCTTTGGGGTTTGCCAGTGGATTTCTGGAGCCTCTCGAGTCGACCGGTATTCAGTTTATCGTGACGGGTCTTGCTCGCCTTCTTCAGTATTTTCCCGGCAAAAGTTGCGATCCAGCCCTTCGCGATGAATATAACCGCGATGCTGTGCTTGAGATGGAGAGGGCGCGAGATTTTATCATTGCCCACTATTGTTTGTCGCAGCGCCCAGAGTCTTTATGGCTAGCATGCCGAAAAATGGCACTCCCGGATTTTTTACGGCACAAGTTGGAAGTCTGGCGTGCCTCTGGTCAGGTGGTGTTGGGAGAATTCGAGTCATATGCCGAACCAAGTTGGGTCGCGATCTTGCTAGGAAATGGCGCTGTTCCTGCACATTATAACATGCTCGCAGATCTTTATCCGCTCGAGGAAATACGCAAAGGTATGATCGGGCGCAGGGAAGAAATGATCCGCGCGGCGAATTCAGTGCCCCCACATCAGGTCTACATCGATCGTTACTGTAAGGCATTGGGTGCGGTGTTCTCTCACCGAGTTCCCTAATCCGTATAAGATGCGCGTCCTTGGCTCTTTGGTGGTCACGTGAAGAGGCATGGGGCAAGAGATGTTACGGTATATCTCTGGCTATTGCAAAAGCCGTATAAAATCATACAAATCGTAATCCACGGCGTGGAATTGCGGGAGCTACCGATGGTTTATCAACGAACGGCATCATATTTGACCCGGCTAGCTGCTATCGTGGCAGTCTTTGCCACTACCGTAGGCAGCGTATCCGCAAATGCGGGCGCTCCCCAGCGTGCTTGGGGCAAAGCTGGTGTAACTTACGAGCAATACCGCGACGACGCTCTTGAATGCGGTAAGCAGGCCTTGGCGGCCGACATCGACCATAGTGCTCCTGTCGACACGCTGCGGCGGGCGTCGGGAGAACTTGCAACGCTCGATAACCAAATGGGCGTTACGTCCTATTCGAATGATGGCATGAGCGATGGGTTGAAGGCCGTCGTTCAACAGCGGCAGATGGTGGTACAGACAGCGCGACCTGATCAGCAATATGTGCGCATAAAGCAATTGATGTTTGAAACAGCGCGCTCTTGTATGACAAAGAGCGGATATTCGCGCTTTAACCTGACGTCCGATCAGCGCAAGGCATTCAGCAAGTTGGATGGCGTCGAAGTGCGACGTCATTATCTTTATGGTCTTGCTAGCGATGAGAATGTGCTGCGAGCTCAGAAATACACTGATGACGTGTCACATTAGGACGAGAGGCAATGCTCGGCATCAAGGGTGATCTTTTGCCGAACTCACGACATTCGGACAGCTGAGATGTCAGAATCTCAAAATAGCGCGGCCACGGGGGTTTGTGCGTGAGAAATTGGCCGCCGGCTTCATTTCCTTTTACTGGATCGTGTCGATTTATCGTGAAAGCTGAACTTTGAGCCAAGTATCGAAGAACGACTGCTCGGAGTGCAATTTGGAGTGAATAGGTCGTAATGACCTCGACAAAGCTTAGGCTTGCTGAACGAAACAATCGGGCGAAATAGGATGAGGCAACATTTCGAGTGGCCAGCTGCCGCCGCATTGCGGTGTGCGATCGTGTTCCTGCCGAACCAAGTGACGACTGATTCTGCCGATGCGGGGCAACCGTCGTGGTAACAGACGGAACTCGGTACCTCCGGATGTTCGCGCTGGTCTGGTTGGCTGTTATCGGTGCGGCCGTCATAGCACCCGCAGCTTCCGTCCGAGAACCCGTCACCGAAGTGACGATCCCGGCCGGCCGAACCAGGGTGAACTTCAACGCTGGCTGGCGTTTCGCCTTGGGTTCTCAGCCAGGTGCGCAGGCCGTGGCGTTCGACGACAGCGGGTGGGAACGGATTGGCCTTCCGCACAGCTTCAGCGTGCCCTACTTTCGGGCGCCTGACTTCTACACCGGCGACGGCTGGTATCGAAAGGCGTTTGTGCTCCATTCGCTGCCGCAAGGGCGCCGCCTCGGACTCGAATTTGAAGGCGCGTTTCAGGACGCGAGAATCTTCGTCAACGGGCGCGAAATCGCGCGGCACAAGGGTGGATACACGGGTTTTCCGGTCGACATCACCAAGGCGGTGCGCCCAGGACGCAATGTAATCGCGGTATTGGTCAACAACGAATGGCAGCCAACATTACCGCCCAGGGCGGGTGAGCATGTGTTCAGCGGCGGCCTCTATCGCGACGTCTGGCTGGTCACGACCGACGAAGTGCATGTACCCTGGACCGGAACGAGGATCACCACACCGGAACTGTCGGAGTCGTCCGGCCGGGTCGCGGCCGAGACCGAGG
>Ga0207678_10002335_pt1 | contig 17195 bp, 13 predicted proteins | sample KBSC63metaG_FD_184319 | JGI IMG/M metagenome (GOLD analysis project Ga0207678, IMG submission 184319) | Corn rhizosphere microbial communities from Kellogg Biological Station, Michigan, USA - KBS C6-3 metaG (SPAdes) (version 2) | ecosystem: Host-associated > Plants > Roots > Rhizosphere > Soil ...
TCTCGCCACGGCCACAGCCTGCCCAGGGCCGTGGCGAGAGGGCCGCGTCCTTTGTCCGGGCGCCAGCTTGCGAGGCCAGAGCCCTTCCAGGGCGACAGCCTCCTCAGCGCGTGGGCCTGCGGAACGCCTGCGTATCAACGACTCGCGTCGCTAGGCCGGACCGGCGGCGAGCCCGACGAACCAGTCCAGCGCCTCGGGGTTCGCCAGGGAGTCGCGGCTCACCACCTTCGCCGGGTCGGCGCCCATCAGGATGCGCTTGACCGGGACCTCGACGACCTTGCCCGAGAGGGTGCGGGGGACGGCGGCGATGGCGCGGACCTCGTCGGGGACGTGGCGCGGGCTGCAGCGCTCGCGGATACTGCGGGCCAGGGTCTTGCGGAGGTCATCGGTCAGCTCGGCGCCCTCGCGCAGGACCACGAAGAGTTCGATCACCCCGTCGGTGCCCTCGCGCGGCAGGTCGACCACCAGGGCATCGACGACGTCGTCGGACTCCAGCACTGCCCGGTAGATCTCGGCGGTGCCGATGCGGATGCCGCCGCGGTTGATGGTGGAGTCGCTGCGGCCGTGGATGATCGCCGTGCCGCGGTCGGTGATCTCGACCCAGTCGCCGTGGCGCCAGGTGCCGGGGAACATCTCGAAGTAGGACTCGCGGTAGCGGGAGCCGTCGGTGTCCCCCCAGAGGTAGAGCGGCATCGAGGGCATCGGCTCGGTGATCACGAGCTCCCCCACCTCGCCGACGAGCGGACGGCCCTGCGGATCCCAGGACTCGACCTTGGCCCCGAGCGCCCGGGCCTGCAGCTCCCCCCTGTAGACGGGCAGGGTCGGGACGCCGCCGACGAAGGCCGTGCAGAGGTCGGTCCCCCCTGAGGTCGAGAAGAGCCAGGTGTCCTCCCCCACGTGCTCGTAGATCCAGTCGAAGCCCTCGGGGGCCAGGGGGCTGCCGGTCGAGCCGACCGACTTCAGGCGCGAGAGGTCCCGCCCCTCGCCGGGCTCCTCGCCCGCCTTCATGCAGGCCGAGATGTAGGCGGCGGAGGTGCCGAACATGGTGACCCCCGCCTTCTCGGCCAGGTCCCAGAGGGCGCCCATGTCGGGATGGCCGGGGTTGCCGTCGTAGAGGACGATCGCGGCCTCGGTCAGGAGGCCCGAGACGATGAAGTTCCACATCATCCAGCCCGTGGTGGTGAACCAGAAGAGGCGGTCGCCGGGCTTCGCGTCGGTGTGGAGGTGCATCTTCTTCAGCTGCTCGAGGAGGATGCCGCCATGGCCCTGGACGATCGCCTTCGGCAATCCGGTCGTCCCGGAGGAGTAGAGGACCCAGAGAGGGTGGTCGAAGGGGACGCGCTCGAAGGTGAGCTCGGCACCGTCGCCGGCGGCGAGCAGATCGCCCCAGAGCGTGACGCCTTCCAGGGCCGCGGCGCCGGAGTCGGCTGTGGCCTCGGGGTCGAGGTAAGGGAGGAGCACCGTGTGCGCGAGGCTCGGCATCGCCTCCTGCAACCGCCGCACCACCGGGGTGCGGTCGAAATCCTTGCCGCCGTAGCGGTAGCCGTCGACCGCGATCAGCACCTTCGGCTCGATCTGGGCGAAGCGGTCGATCAGGGAGCCCGCGCCGAAGTCCGGGGAGGCGCTCGACCAGATCGCGCCGATCGAGGCCGTCGCGAGGAAGGCGACCGCGGCCTCGGCGACGTTCGGCAGGTAGGCGACGACGCGGTCGCCCTTCTCCACTCCCAACGACCGCAGGCCGGCGGCAATCGCCGCGACCTTCTCCCGCAGCTCGCCCCAGGTGATCTCGGAGAGCTCGCGCAGCTCGGAGGCGTGGAGGATCGCGACCTCCTCGTCGGCCTTCCCGGCGAAGGCGCGCTCGGCCCAGTTCAGGCGCACGCCGGGGAACCACTCGGCGCCGGGCATCTCGCGCGAGGCGAGCGCCGGCCCCCGCTCCCCGTCGTACTCGACCCGGAAGTAGTCGAAGATCGAGTTCCAGAAGGCCTCGAGGTCATCGACCGACCAGCGCCAGAGGTCGGGATAGGTGGTGACGTCCACCCCGCGTTCGGCCCGCAGCCAATCGACGTAGGCGGTGAGGTTCGAGGCCTCGACCGCGGCGGCGCTCGGCTCCCAGAGGATCTCCGGCATGGCGCCCATCCTTACCTACATCCGGTAGACGGGGGCGGCTCGCTCGGCGAGCGGGGCGTTGGCGCAGGCGCCGAGGGCGAGGCCGAGCACCGTGCGCGTGTCGAGCGGGTCGATCACGCCGTCGTCCCAGAGGCGCGCGGTCGAGTAGTACGCACTCCCCTGGCGCTCGTACTGCTCGCGCAGCTCGGCGCCGAGCGCGGCCTGGCCCACCTCGGCCATCACCGTCGCCGCCTGCTCGCCACCCATGACGGAGATGCGCGCGTTCGGCCACATCCACAGGAAGCGCGGCGAGTAGGCCCGCCCGCACATCCCGTAGTTGCCCGCGCCGAAGGAGCCGCCGACGATGACGGTCAGCTTGGGGACCCGCGCGGTGGCGACGGCGGCGACCATCTTCGCCCCGTCGCGCGCGATGCCACCCGCCTCGTACTCGGGCCCGACCATGAAGCCGCTGATGTTCTGCAGGAAGAGCAGCGGCACGCCGCGCTGGTCGCAGAGCTCGATGAAGTGGGCCGCCTTCAGCGCGCTGTCGGAGAAGAGGATGCCCTGGTTGGCGAGGATCCCCACGGGGTGTCCATATATATGGGCGAAGCCGCAGACGAGCGTGGTCCCGTATTCGGCCTTGAACTCGTGGAAGAGGCTGCCGTCGACGACGCGGGCGATCACCTCGCGAGGGTCGTAGGGGGTGCGACTGTCCGGGGGGACGGCGCCGTAGAGGGTGGCGGGGTCGACCGCGGGCTCCACCGCCGGGCGGCGCTCCCAGGCCCGGCCCGCCGGCGGCAGCGTCGCGACGATGGAACGCAAGATGCGCAGGGCGTCGGCATCGTCGGCGGCGAGGTGGTCGACGACGCCGGATGTGCGGGCGTGGAGGACGCCGCCGCCGAGCTCCTCTGCGGTCACCTCCTGCCCGGTCGCCGCCTTCACCAGCGGCGGGCCGCCGAGGAAGATCGTCCCCTGGTCACGGACGATGATCGTCTCGTCGCTCATCGCCGGCACGTAGGCGCCGCCTGCCGTGCACGAGCCCATCACCGCGGCAAGCTGCGGGATCCCCTGCGCCGACATCGTCGCCTGGTTGAAGAAGATGCGACCGAAGTGCTCCCGATCGGGGAACACTTCGTCCTGCATCGGCAGAAACGCCCCGCCCGAGTCGACCAGGTACAGGCAGGGCAGCCGGTTCTCCAGCGCCACCTCCTGCGCCCGCAGGTGCTTCTTCACCGTCATCGGGTAGTAGGTGCCGCCTTTGACGGTCGCGTCGTTGGCGGCCACGACGACCTCACGACCTTCGACCCGGCCGACGCCGGCGATGATCCCGGCCCCTGGCGCGGCGCCGTCGTAGAGATCCTCGGCGGCGAGCGGGGCGAGCTCGAGGAAGAGGCTGCCGGGGTCGAGCAGCCGATCGACCCGCTCCCGCGGCAGGAGCTTGCCGCGCGCGACGTGACGCTCGCGCGAGCGCTCGCCGCCACCGGCCGCGGCGCGCGCCAGGCGCTCACGGAGCTCGTCCACCAGCCGCCGATGCTCGGCCTCGTTGCGCGCGAAGTCGGCGCCCGCCGGATCGGCGGCGCTCGTCAGCACGCGGCTCATCGATCCTCTCCCTCGCCGGTCACACTTCCGCGCGCCACCGTCTGCATCTCACCGTCTCCTGGAAGGTCAACTGCAGACGGTCCCTCCTCGGCCAGCTCGACCAGGACCGCGCCGCGGTCGACCTGGTCGCCGGCGGCCACCAGCACCTCGGCGACGGCCCCGTCCCGCGGCGCCGCGATCGAGATCTCCATCTTCATCGACTCGAGGACGACCAGCGTCTCCCCGGCGCTGACGGTCGCGCCCGGCTCGACCCGCAGCTGGACGACGGTCCCCGGCATCGGCGCCTCCAGCGAAGCCTCGCCGTGTCCCGCCGCGTCGGCGTCTCCGGCGACGGCCGCGAAGCGGACGGGCCCGGCATCCGGATCCACGACCCACACCGCCTCCCCGTCCCGAAAGACGGAGACCCGATGTTGATGGGCCGAAAAACCCTCTATATCAGGGCTTTTCGGCCCATCAACGTGGAGGTGTGTGCCATCGAAGGTGAGGGTCCCGGCATCGTCCCCGACCTGCCACTCCCAGGTGCCCGCGCCCGTCGCGGTGCCTCCCTCGATCGCGGACCTAGCTGCCCGTGCGTTCGCGATCGAGGGAGGCACCGCCCGCACCGCTACGTCAACCGCGCCATCAGGCCCTTCCAAGCTCCGCCGCGTCCACGCGTTCCCCTGCATCCGCCAGCCGGTCCGCCCGGACCACACGTCGTCGTCCTCCGGCTCCCCGAGCATCGCCACCAGCGCCAGCGCCGCCGACTCCGGCCCGGCGGCAGGCGCCGCGACCTCGTCGCCGAGGCGCTCGATCAGGCCCGTGTCGATGTCCCCGGCGACCACCTCGGGCCGGGCGAGCAGGGCGCGCAGGTAGGCGGCGTTCGTGGTCGGGCCGACGACGACCAGCTCGCCGAGCGCCCGCCGCAGCCGCGCCAGCGCCTCGTCGCGGTCCTCGCCCGCGGCGACCACCTTGGCCAGCATCGGGTCGTAGTCGGTGCCCACCACCGAGCCGCGCTCGATCCCGCTGTCGACCCGCACGGCGGCGGGCTCGCGGTAGGCGACGACCTCGCCGCTCGAGGGCAGGAAGCCGGTCGCCGGGTCCTCGGCATAGAGGCGCGCCTCGACCGCCCAGCCGCGCCGCTCGACGTCCGCCTGCGCGAGCGGCAACGGCTCGCCCGCCGCCACCCGCAGCTGCAGCTCCACCAGGTCGAGGCCGGTGACCGCCTCGGTGACCGGGTGCTCCACCTGCAGCCGCGTGTTGACCTCGAGGAACCAGAAGCGCGTCGGGTCGTCGCGCTCGGCGATCAGCTCCACCGTCCCCGCATTGACGTAGCCCGCGTGGCGGGCAAGCGACACCGCCGCCTCCCCCATCGCGGCGCGCAGCTCCGCGCTCACCACCGGCGAGGGCGACTCCTCGATCACCTTCTGGTGGCGCCGCTGCAGGCTGCACTCGCGCTCGCCGAGGTGGATCGCGTTGCCGTGGGCGTCGGCGATCACCTGCACCTCGAGGTGCCGCGACGGCTCCACGTAGCGTTCGATCAGCAGCCGCTCGTCGCCGAAGGCCGACGCCGCCTCGCGGCGCGCCGCGCCCAGCGCCTCGACCAGATCCTCGCGCCGCGTCACCAGGCGCATGCCCTTGCCGCCGCCGCCGGCCGCCGCCTTCACCAGCAGCGGCAGGTCGCCCTCGCCGACCGCTTCGACGATCTCGGCGTCGCTCAGCTCCTCCCCGCTCCAGCCCGGCAGCGTCGGCATCCCGGCCTCGTCGGCGACGGCGCGCGCCCGCCCCTTGTCGCCGAGCAGCGCCATCGCCTCCGGCCCCGGCCCGACGAAGACGAGCCCGGCCGCGGCGCAGGCGGCGGCGAAGTCGGGGCGCTCGGAGAGGAACCCGTAGCCGGGGTGGACGGCGTCGGCCCCGCTGCGCACCGCCGCGTCGACCACGCGCTCGATCGAGAGATAGGACTCGAGCGCCAGCGTCGGCCCGACGTGGACGGCGCGGTCGCCGGCGCGAACGTGCGGCGCGCCCGCGTCGGCGTCCGAGAAGATCGCCACCGACTCGACCCCGAGCCGCGCGAGCGTCCGCTCGATCCGCACCGCGATCTCGCCGCGGTTGGCGATCAGGACGCGCTCGAACACGCCTGGCCTCGGCTTCGCGGTCGGCGCTCGACCGGTCGCGCGACGATGGGCGACGATCCGAACATCAGCCTTTGTGGTCGACCGGCCCGGCGACGATGGTATGGGACCCGAGCGGCCGGCCGAGCACGCCCTGCACCTCGCGCGCCGCGGCGATCAGCTTCCCGAGGTCGATGCCGGTCGCGATCCCCATCTCGTGCAGCATCGAGACGAGATCCTCGGTGGCGATGTTCCCGGTCGCGCCCGGCGGCACCGGGCAGCCGCCGAGCTCGCCGAAGCTCGACTCGAAGGAGTCGACCCCCGCGTCCAGCGCCGCGAGCACGTTGGCGAGGCCCTGTCCACGGGTGTTATGGAAGTGCGCCGTAAGTTCCACGCCCGGCAGCTCCTCCAGGGCGCGCCCGAAGAACTCGCGGACCTGCACCGGGTTCGCCATCCCGGTGGTGTCGCCGAAGCCGACCTCCACCGCGCCGGCGTCGCGCAGCCGCCCGGCGATCTCGAAGACCCGCGCCGGGTCGACGTCGCCCTCGTAGGGGCAGCCGAAGCTGGTCGAGATGACGCCCTCGCAGCGCAGCCCCTCGGCGGTGGCGCGTCCCAGGACCTTCTCCACCCCGGCCAGCGACTCGGCGACCGAGCGGTTCACGTTGTGACGGTTATGGGACTCCGACGCCGACAGGAAGACGTTGATCTCGTCGATCTTCTCGCGGTGGCGCAGCGCCCCTTCGAGCCCGCGCTCGTTCGGGACGAGGACCGAGACCGCGACCTCCGCCGGGATCCGGACCCGCTCCAGCACCTCCTCGGCGTCGGCCAGCTGCGGGATCACATCGGCGCGGACGAAGCTCGTCACCTCGAGCCGGCGCAGCCCGGTCCCCGCCAGCATCTCGATCAGGCGGACCTTGTCGTCGGTCGCGATGCGCTCGGGCTCGTTCTGGAAGCCGTCGCGCGGGCCGACCTCGCGGATCTTCACCGCGTCGACCATCAGCAGCCCAGCTGCCGCGCGATCACCATCTGCTGGACCTCGTCGGTGCCCTCGCCGATCGTGAGGATCTTCGCGTCGCGGTAGAAGCGGCACACCGGGTACTCCTCGATGAAGCCGTAGCCGCCGTGAATCTGCACCGCCTCCTCGGTCGCCCGCACCGCGAGCCGGCCGGTGATCAGCTTCGCCTGCGCGGCGGTGAGGGTGAACGACTTCTTCGCGTCTTTCTCGAGCGCCGCCTTATAGGTGAGCAGCCGCGCCGCCTCGATCTGCGCCGAGAGGTCGGCGATCTTCGCCTGGATCGACTGGAACTTCGAGATCGACTTGCCGAACGCCTGGCGCTCTTTGGCGTAGGCGATCGCCTCGTCGAGCGCGCCCTGCGCCAGTCCCACGCCCATAGCGGCGACGCCGATCCGGCCGCCGTCGAGGATGTGGAGGAAGTTCTTGAACCCCTCGCCGCGGCGGCCGAGCAGGTTCCCCTCCGGGACCTTGCAGTCGTCGAAGGCGAGCGGCCGCGTGTCGGAGGCGTTCCACCCCATCTTCCGATAGGCCTCGCCGATCTCGTAGCCCGGCGTCCCTTTCGGCACGATGATGTTGGAGATCTCCTTGCGGCCGTCGGCCTCGCCGGTCACCGCGGTGATCGTCACGCAGCCGGAGATGTCGGTGCCCGCGTTGGTGATGAACTGCTTCGCGCCGTCGATCGTCCACTCGCCATCGGCGAGCTTCGCGTGGGTGTGGACGTTGCCGGCGTCGGAGCCCGCCTCAGGCTCGGTCAGGCCGAACGACGCCAGCCGCTCCCCGGTGCACAGCCGCGGCAGCCACTCCTCTTTCTGCTCCGCCGTCCCCCACAGGTAGATGGGCATCGTGCCGAGCGAGGTGTGGGCGGCCATCGTGATGCAGACGGAGGAGTCGACCCGGGCCAGCTCCTCGACCGCCAGCGCGTAGGAGAGCGTGTCGGCGCCGCCGCCCCCGTACTCCTGCGGGAACGGGATCCCCATCAGGCCGAGGCCGCCGAGCTGCTTGACGATCTCGTAGGGGAAGGACTTGGTGCGGTCGAGCTCCGCGGCCACCGGAGCGATCTCGGCGCGGGCGAAGTCACGGACGGTGTCCCGGAGGAGGCGCTGCTCGTCGGAGAGGTCGAAGTTCATGGCGCGCATAATACCGAGGGATCAATCGGTTTTCGAGCGCTCCCTCGGTTTTTGCAAAAGTAGGGCCGCACCCATGTCCGCCACCAACCCACCGACCCGACCGGCGCTCCGCGCCCGCTACGAGGGACGCCGCCAGGCACTCATCGACGCGGCGGCGAAGCTCTTCGCCGAGCGCGGCTACGAGCAGACCTCGATCGGCGACCTCAGCGAGGCGACCGGTCTCGCGGCGGGCGGCATCTACCACTACACGTCGAGCAAGGAGGGCCTCCTGATCGCGATCTGCGACGAGCTCCTCGACCCCCTCCTCGAGCAGGCCCGCGCGATCGCCGCCACCGACGTCCCGCCCGACCAGCACCTGCGCGACCTCCTGCGCGCCTGGCTCCTCCACATCGAGAGCCACATCCCCCACATGCTCGTCTTCGGCCAGGAGCGCCACACGATCGAGCGCGAGCCCCGGTGGCGCGCCGTCCGCCGCAAACGCAAACAGTTCGAGCAGATCCTCGACGGCGTCCTCGTCGCCGGCGAAGCCGACGGCTCGATGGCCTTCGAGGACCGCGGCCTGACCCTCCTCGCCCTCCTCGGCATGGTCAACTACGCGCCCCAGTGGCTGCGCCCGGGCGGCCGCCGCTCCGCCGAGGAGATCGCCGACACCTGGTGCAACCTCTTCATCACTCCGCGCCGTCAGATGTAGCCGTTTCGCAGAACCTCGCTCCCGGCCGGGAGCAATCGTGGCAGCACTAGGTCATCAAGTCGCCTTGACGGTGCTGATTGCCGGCGCGGTCTGCTTCACGGCCACAGTGATCACGAGCGTCACCCCCTTCCTCCGATCCTTCGTTTGGTGAGCCATGGATGATCGGGGAAATGGCTTGCACCGGTGCAGACAACACGTTGCAAGATCCGTCAGAAAAGTGAAATGCTTCGACCGAATTAACTGGGTGCGAACAAACAGGGAGGGCAGATCAATGGCGGAGATTCGTCCAAACGATTCGGAAGACGCGAACGAGAACTCACCGATCGGCGAAGGCGCTCGGAAACGGAAGCGGCGGACCACCCATGAAACGCGTCCGAGCCGTGAAGCCGGGGACGTGCCAACCGGGACGATGGCGATGGCGATCGCGATGTCGCATCCGCTCCGGGTGCGAATCCTCTACGCGATGCACTCTCCGTACCGAAGGTGCTCGGCCACCGACATCGCGGAGGAGTCGAAGGTCGACGTCAAAAGAATCTCGTACCACATGCGAGAGCTTGCAGCGTTGGGCTTCGTCGAACAGGTCGGCGAGAGACCCGTGCGGGGATCCCTCGAAAAGATCTTCGCGCCGACCAAACGACTGGAGGCGTGGGACGTCGAGTACTCGGCGATGCCGCCGGTGTTGAAGCAGATCCTGGCCGCAAGTGCCCTGAAAGGCGCGGTCCATGCGCTCGGGGCCGCGATCAACGGGGGCACGTTTGACGCCAGGGACGACGCGATGCTCGGGCAAGACACCTTCTGGTCCGACGAGCGGGGCGCCGAGGAAGCTATGGCGATCCTCGACCAGGCCCTGAAGGGCATGCTTGAAGTGAGCGAGAACGCGAAAGCTCGGCTCGCCGAGACGGACGAGCAGGGCTTCCTGATCAGCTACCTGCTCGCCGGCTACGAAGGGTCGCTTCGGCCGGTGTAGAGCTCTATCCCGTTCTGCCCGCGACGATCGCGTCGAGCCGCTCCGCCCGGGCGCGCACCCCTTCGTAGCCCGCCGCGGGGCCGGATCGGTCGTCGTCCCCGGCTAGCCTCCGCGGGTGCCCTGGAAACGTCCCCACGCCGAGGAGCACCTCAGCTTCCGCTCGAACTGGCTGCGGGCGGCCGTGCTCGGCGCCAACGACGGCATCCTCTCGACCTCGAGCCTGGTCCTCGGCGTCGCCGCCTCCGGCGCCTCGCGCAGCGCGATCGTCACTGCCGGGATCGCGGGTCTGGTGGCGGGCGCGGGCTCGATGGCGGCGGGTGAGTACGTCTCGGTCAGCTCCCAGCGCGACACCGAGGAGGCCGACCTGCGGCTCGAGGCGCGCGAGCTGGCCACTGATCCCGAAGGCGAGCTCGCCGAGCTGGCGGGGATCTACGAAGGCCGGGGACTGTCGCCCGAGCTGGCGGCCGAGGTGGCCACCGCCCTCACCACCGACGACGCGCTCGCCGCCCACGCCCGCGACGAGCTCGGCCTGCCCGAGGACCGCCGTGCCCGCCCCCTCCAGGCCGCCGGCGCCTCCGCCCTCTCCTTCGCCGTCGGCGCGATCCTCCCCCTCCTCGCGATCGGCCTCTTCGGCAGCTCCGTCCGCATCGTCGCCTGCGTCCTCGTCACGATCCTCGCGCTCGGCGGCCTCGGCGCCCTCGGCGCGCGCCTCGGCGGCGCCCCCGAGGTCCCGGCCCTGATCCGCGTCATCTTCTGGGGCGCCATCGCGATGGCCGCGACCTCCGCGATCGGCGCCCTGGTCGGAGCAGCCATCTAGCCGGACAACCCCACGGCGGCCCCACCCGCCGAACCGCAAGCGCCCCCCGTCACGCCACCCGCGGTCGACATTCGCCCCACTCCATGAAGCGCGGTCGTCCTTTGGTCCGGCCAAACCAGCGCGGTCGTCTTTAGGCCCGGCATACGGACCAAAGGTCGACCGCGGGCGGCGGGCCGGACCAAAGGACGACCGCCGGGAGCGGGTCAGGGAAAGGAGATCACCTGGTTGTTCAGCGGGAGCTCGTCGTGACGGGCTCCGTGACCGCGCGGATCGATCTTGGCCACCGCCCCCGCCTGCAACTTGGCCAGGTCCGCGAGCGTCCCTTCGACGGTGAAGTTGCTGAAGCGGTACGGCAGCCCGTTGGCGAGCAGCGGGTGGGGGCTGTCCATGACGTGGAAGTGGAGGTGCGGCGCGTCGCTGTTGCCGCTGTTGCCGAGCAGGCCGAGGGTCTGGCCGACCTTCACCTTCTGCCCCACCTTGACCCGGACGCTGCCCGGTTGCATGTGGGCGTAGAAGGCATAACGGCCGTGGCCGATCGCGACGACGACGTGGTTGCCGCCGGCCTTTTCGGCGGTGATCGCGGGCGGCAGCGCGCCGGCCGGGGTCTCGGGGATGTCGTCGACGACGCCGACGACCTTGCCCGCGGTCGCGGAGAGGATTTCGTCGCCGAAGTAGGGGTAGCTCGAGAGCTGGTCGAGCGGGCCCTCGAAGAGCCTGCCCAGCGGGTCGACCTGGACGAAGTCGATCGCGAAGCGCTCCGCCACGTGGGCCGCGCCGTTGACGGGCAGGACGGTGCCGCGGTGGGCGGTGAATTCCGAGCAGCAGCCGTTGCCGACGACCCAGCCCGGACCGCGCAGCGGCGGCGCGATGACGATCGCCTCGCGGTTCGTCACCCTGGTCGGCGCGAGCTCGTAGGTGGTGGCGACGGCTGCCTGCTTCGGCTTCATCGTCACCGCGATCCGGTGGGTCAGCTCGGCCGGCACCCTCGCCTTGCGCGCGAGGCTGACGTCCATCAGCACGTAGGCGCCCTGCCCTGGCGCCAGCTTGACGCCGTGGTCGAGCGCGCCGTAGGGCTGCATCTGCGCTTCCAGCGCGCGGCCGGCGAGCCTCTGCACCACCTTGCCGCCCGCCAGCGCCTCCAGCTTGTGGACGGTGACGGTGGAATTGCTGCGGTTGATCAGCTGCAGCTCGTAGGCAAGTTCGCGGCGGCCGTTGCTGGCAAGGACCGGTTCCGGCGAGGCGATCGGGTTGCCGATCACCGGGGTCAGCTGTTCGGTCGGCTGCGTCGGGGCGGACACGGCAGCCGCAGTGGCGGTCCCGACGGCGAGCGCGAGCACGCCGACCAGCGCAAGCAAGGACACGAGTCCGATCGCGAGCGGGCGGGCAGGGCGTCTATGAGCGTTCTTGATTTTCACCGGAGCGCGGAAATCTACGGGGCACGAAGGAGAAGCCGCCGCCCCACGGACGAAAGGCCGAATAGGACTGAGGGTCGGGTGCCTTGCGAGTGCCGGCCAGGGAGAGGACGGTCGCGTTCGCACTTCCGGGCCCTATCCGGACATTTCTGCGAACGCACCCCGAGACCTCCCGGCCTGGCGGCCGATCCCGGCGTACCCTCCCGGCCCGCCGCCCGGCGTCGTCACTCGACTAGCCTCCGGCGCGATGCCGATCGAGGCCGTCACCTTCGACTTCTGGAACACGATCGCCGTCGAACCGGTGCCCGGGTCGATGCGCGACGCGCGGCATGCGGCGGTCTTGGCCGCCTGCGAGTCCTGCGGCCTGGAGATGGACTCCGACCACCTCGCCGGCCACGTCGCCGAGGTCATCCGCAGCCGCGAACGGTCCTGGGAGGAAGGCGTGCACGTCTCCCCCGCCGAAGGAGCGCAGCAGCTGGTCGCCGCGCTCGGCCTCGAGGCGCCGGCGGGCGAGGCGGTCGCCGCGGCCTTCCTCGGCGTCGGCCGCGACGCCGAACTTGGGCTCGCGCCGGAGATCGTCCCGACCCTCGAGCGCCTGCACGCCGACGGGCTCGCCATCGGCATCGTCTGTGACGCGGGCTTCACGGGCGGCGCGATCCTCCGCGAGTTCCTCGCGAGCAAGGGCCTCCTCCCCCACTTCTCCGGCTGGGGCTTCTCCGACGAGGTCGGCGCCTACAAGCCCGCCCCCGAGATCTTCGAAGCCGCGCTCGGCATGCTCGACGCCGAGCCCGCCGCCGCGGTCCACGTCGGCGACCTCCGCCGCACCGACGTCGCCGGCGCCCGCGCCATCGGCATGCGCAGCATCCGCTATCGCGGCCTCGCCGACGACCCCGAACCCGGCCCCGAGGCCGACTTCGTCACCGACAACCACCGTGAGCTGCCGGACCTCATCGCGTCGCTGGACTGAGAACTGAGGCCTGAGGCCTCAGCCCTCGCGCACCCGGAACTGGCTCATCAGGCCGTGGTCCTCGTGGTCGAGCATGTGACAGTGCACGACGAATTTGCCGGCGTAGTCGACGAGGCGGCCGGCGACCACGATGCGTTCGCCGGGGTAGATGAAGAAAGTGTCCTTGAGGCAGTCTTCCCAGGGCGGCGGCGGGTGGCCGTCGCGGGAGAGCAGGTACCAGGAGGTGTGGTGGAGGTGCATCACGTGGGCGACCGAGGTCTTGTTGTGGAGCTCCCAGGTGACGGTCGAGCCGAGCGGCACCGAGGTATCGCAGTAGGCCGGGTCGAAGCTCTTGCCGTTGATCAGCCACGTCGTCTTGAACAGACCGCCGACGGTGATCGTCCAGGTGTGGTCGGGACGGTGGCTCACCTTCCGGGTCCACACGGGCAGCGGCCGCAGCCGCGCGGGCACCCGGCTGCGGTCGTGCACCCTGGCGGAGTCGACGCGGAACTGCATCAGCGGGCCGTCGTAGCTGTGGGACCCGAGCGGGTCGCGGCCCGGCCGGCGCCCGGCGCTGCGCAGCTCGACCGTCCCGCCCCGGGCGGCGGCGAAGTCGACGACCACCTCGACCCGCTCGGCCGGCCCGAGCAGGATGCGGGAGCGCCGCAGCGGGCGCGGCAGCAGGCCGCCGTCGGCGCCGACCTGGATCATCGGCGCGCCACCCGCCGGGTAGAGGTCGTAGGCACGGAACTGGGAGATGTTCAGGATCCGCAGCCGGTAACGGCGCGCGGCGACCCGGTGGTGCGGCAGGTAGGCGCCGTTGACGAGGACCTTGCCGCCCACCACCCCGTCGTCGGGCGGGCGCAGGTCGGTGAACGGATCGGTCAGCTGGTTGTGACGGTCGAAGCTGCGGTCGGCGATCGTCAGCGCCAGGTCGTGGTCACCGTGTGGAAGCGGCAGCGATGCCTCGAGCTCGTCGTCGACGATGAACATCCCGGCGAGCCCGTGCCAGGCGTGCAGTGCGGTCCGGTCGAGGCGATGGTCGTGGTACCACTTGAACGCGGCGCGTTCCGGGTGACCGTCCTCGGTCAGGTCGTATACGTACCGTTTGCTCTCACCCGGCCTGATCAGCAGGTCGTTGCCGGAGGCGCGCGGCGAGAGGTCCTGCGCGATGTTGCAGTACGCCGAGAAGGGCTGCGCGCCGGTGAGCCCACCGGGCTGGCCGTCGAACTGGGTGCGGTTGTGGCCGCCGTGCAGATGCACGGTGAGTTCGCCGACCGAGCGCGGCAGCTCATGGTGAAAGGTGACCTCCGTCCGGTCCCCGGCCGGACGCCGGATCGTCGGCCCGGGGAAGCTGCCGCCGAAGGTCCACAGCTCCGTCTCGCGGCCGGGAAGGATCTGCTGCCGGGCGATGCGGATCGGGATCTCGAGCCGCGCCCCGGTCAGCTCCCGCGGGATCGGCAGCGGGTCGCGAAAGGGGACCGCGGCCCGGGCGGTGCCGACGCCCTCGAGGTAGGAGAGCGCGCGACCGACCCCGCCGCCGGGCAGGGCCGCGAGCAGCGCGCCGCCGCCCAGGGCGCCGAGGAATGCTCGGCGCCCCAGGCGCGGCGACTCGTGTGAGCGGTGGTCCGTCAGCTCACTGCGTCGCGGGCGGCAGGACCTTGATCGAGCCCTGCATCCAGGAGTGGACGGCGCACATGAAGTAGAGCGTCGTGCCCGCCTTCGCGCTCACCACCTGTTCGATCGACGCACCCTTCTTGCCGAAGAAGTAGGAGTCACCCTTCTTCTTCACGGTGCCCATCGTGTCCCAACCCGGCTTGCCGGCCTTGACCAGGGGGTTCTTCGGCGCTTCTTCGCCTTTGAGGCCGTACCAGCCGGCGATCCCCATGCAGATCTTGCCCGGGGTGAAGCATTCCTTGCGCAGCTTCGGCGTTTTCGGCTGCGAGGACTTGGTGACCAGCGAGAAGGTGTGCGGCCCGACCATGCTCGGCATCGTGTCGTCCACGACCCGCAGCTCTTCGCCTTCGTGCACGGTCGTCGGGCCGAAGAATCCCATCTTCTTGCCTTCCATCTTGATTTCGAGCGTCGTCACCGATTCAGGCGATTCCGGATATTCGGCGGCGGAGGCGGTCGGGACGACAAGGGCAAGCACGACGAGTAGTGCGGCAAGGGGGACGCCCGCCAAGGCGGCCCTGGACTTCTTCAGCTTCATGCAGCTCCCTTTCTCGGGTCTATGACAGGACAGCAGTGCGGGAAGCCTCCCAGGCCGGACGGTTCCACGCATCGACAATTTTCAGGTGCGGATCTCCGATCTGGTCGATGCTTCGCTAAAGAGCGGCGGGAATCGGGCGATAAGCGGGACTGATGGGGACTGCAGGGTCACGAAAGGGAACGCGGACGGCTCCGGTGCCGATGCCGCCGGAGGCCGCCGAGGACCGCGCCGGGGAGGACCGGCGCAAGCTCGGCGACGCGCTGATGCAGCGGGTCGAGGGGGTCATCGAGCTGACCGCGCCGCGGCGGTCGCGGCCCGGGCACGAGGTCGAGGCGGTGGCGACCGAGAGCTTCGAGCGGCTCGCGCGCAGCTCGACCCTGGTGGTCGCGCGCTGGATCGCCGGCGAGGACATCGAGGTGGTGATCGAGGCGGGGCGCGAAAGCTGGGAGATCTTCGGCGAGCTCGCGGTGCACCGGGCCGCCTCGCTGGACGAGGTGACGCGGCGCTACTTACGCTGGCGCAACGCGATGGCCGAGGTGCTGGAGCGGTGCGCGGAGGAGCTCGCGGTCGAGGCGGAGGCGCTCGCGGCGGCGCTGAACATCCTCCAGATGAGCCTCGAGTTCAGCTTCGTGCGGATGTGCGAGTGCTTCGAGGAGGAGCGCGCCCGCACGGACGAAGAACTGCAGCGGCGCGACGCCGAGCTCGCCTTCCTCGCCACCCACGACTCGCTGACCGGGCTGCCGAACCGCACCCTGATCCTCGACCGCACCGAGCAGATGCTCGCCCGCTCGCGCCGCGAGCACAGCCCCGCCGCCGCCCTCTTCATCGACCTCGACAACTTCAAGGACATCAACGACACGCTCGGCCACACGATCGGCGACGAACTGCTGCAGGCGGTGGCGGCGCGGCTCGGCGGGGCGACGCGCGAATCCGATGCGCTCGGCCGGCTCGGCGGCGACGAGTTCGTCGTCGTCTCCGAGGAGCTATCGCTGGCCGCCGGCCCGGAGCTGGTCGCCGAACGCCTGCTCGACGCCCTCTCCCACCCCTTCATCATCGGCCCCGACGAGACCCGCGTCACCGTGCGCGCCAGCATCGGCATCGCGATGGCGGAGGAGACCAACGCCGAGGAGCTGCTGCGCCACGCCGACATCGCCATGTACCGGGCCAAGTGGGAGGGCCGCAACCGTTACGCCGTCTTCGAGACCGGCATGCAGGAGAAGATGCGCAGCCGCCTCGAACTGGAGATGGACCTGCGTGAAGCGCTCGCCCACGACGAGTTCTTCCTCGTCTACCAGCCGACGATCGACCTCACGACGATGCGCCCGCGAGGGGTCGAGGCGCTGCTGCGCTGGCGCCACCCGGAGCGCGGCGTGCTGCACCCCGACGACTTCCTGCCGCTGCTCGAGGAGACCGGCATGATCGTCGAGGTGGGCCAGTGGGTGCTCGAGCGGGCTTGCATCCAGGGCGCCGCCTGGCGCGACGCCGGCCACGCGATCACGATGGCGGTCAACGTCTCCGCCCGCCAGCTGGACACCGACCGGATCACCGGCGAGATCGAGGGGGCCCTCGCGCGGAGCGGCCTCGAGCCGCAGGCGCTGGCGATCGAGGTGACCGAGACGACGCTGATGCGCGACGCCGAAGCGACCGCCCGCCGCCTCGAAGAGATCAAGCGCCTCGGCGTGCGCATCGCGATCGACGACTTCGGCACCGGCTACTCCTCGCTCGGCCACCTGCAGCGCTTCCCGGTCGACGCCCTCAAGATCGACCGCTCCTTCATCTCCGGCCTGCGCGACAACCGCGAGGGCGAGACCCTCGTCCACTCCCTCGTGCAGCTCGGCAAGGCGCTCTCGATCGAGACCTTCGCCGAGGGGATCGAACAGCCCCATGAGCTCTCCCTCCTCCAGCGCGAGGCCTGCGACAGCGGCCAGGGCTTCCTCTTCGCCCGCCCCCTCGAGGCATCCGAGACCGAGGCCTTCCTGCGCGACTGGCGCAGCGAGCTGCCCCCGGTGCCCGCGGGCTGACCCGCGGCCTGGATGGGTGGCTCCACGAGTTCCGCGGGTGAGGAGACGGGGCGCTCGGGGCTGGTGTCCGGAAGGACGGGGACCCTCAGGCCGGCGCCCGGAAGGGACGAGGCCCCGCAAGCTGTCGCCCGGGGAAGGGACGGGCCGTCTCGTCCACGGCCCTGGCAGGCTGTGGCCGTGGCCGAGACGGCCGGG
>Ga0207678_10002336_pt1 | contig 17192 bp, 16 predicted proteins | sample KBSC63metaG_FD_184319 | JGI IMG/M metagenome (GOLD analysis project Ga0207678, IMG submission 184319) | Corn rhizosphere microbial communities from Kellogg Biological Station, Michigan, USA - KBS C6-3 metaG (SPAdes) (version 2) | ecosystem: Host-associated > Plants > Roots > Rhizosphere > Soil ...
CCGGATGCGAAGAGCCAGGTCACGTTGCGGTTCGAGGACGGAAAGCCGGTCGAAGCCACCGCCATTGTCGTTTCGACCCAGCACAAGCCCGGATATGACCAGGGCGACAAGGAGCAGGAGCTTCACGCCTATGTAAAGGACGTCGTTCGCCGGGTTATGCCGAACGAGCTGCTGACCGGCCGCACCGCTTACCACATCAACCCAACCGGCTCGTTCGAGATCGGCGGCCCCGATGGCGACGCCGGACTCACCGGCCGCAAGATCATCGTCGACACCTATGGCGGCGCCGCACCGCATGGCGGCGGCGCCTTCTCCGGCAAGGATCCCACCAAGGTCGACCGTTCCGCGGCTTATGTCGCGCGTTTCCTTGCCAAGAACATCGTCGCAGCCGGGCTCGCCCGCCGCTGCACGATCCAGCTCGCCTACGCGATCGGCGTGTCGGAGCCGCTGTCGCTCTATGTCGAGACCCACGGCACCGGGACGGTCGACGACAGCGTGCTCGAGGAGGCGATCGGGAGGATCGGGAGTCTGGGCGGCCTCACGCCACGCGGAATCCGCACCCGCCTCCAGCTCAACCGGCCCATCTACGAGCCGACCGCTGCTTACGGTCACTTCGGCCGCGAGGCGGAGGACGGTTTCTTCCCGTGGGAACGAACCGACCTCGTCGAGGAGCTACGTTCGGCCCTTGGGTAGGTTTTCGCCCTTCTGCGTGGCCGCGTTGGGGCCTACCGAGCTGCTTCTCGATGCAGTTTCGAGCCTTTCGTGAAGTGGCCTGTGTACGAACGGCACAAGCACGCCCAGAGTCGTGCCCCAGGCGAGCATCGATAGCACAACGCCGATTGCCGCTGCCCCCGCCGCGGCCTGCCCGCCACTGATCAGCGGCAGGACCATCGCCGCACCGGCGGCCCATAAGGCAAATCCGAAGCCCATCCCGAAAATCCAGCCGCCATGCACGTTGTTGGCGGCGCGTCCGAACAAGCGGGCATATATCGCGCCGGCGATGGCCATTGCTGCCCAACCCGCGCCCAGGGTCGCCCAGATCGACAGGTGGAGGACCAAGGCTTCCACTCGGAGCGATCCAAACGCTCGAAGGATGGCGATCGCGGGAGCCGTCGCAATGACCCCGGAAATGGCCCCCGCGAGGAACGGTCGCTGCGTCGGGCCGGGCGCGTAGCCGTGAACGCTGAGGAAGCTCGCCATCAGCGCATCAGCTCCTTCAGCGCCTTGCACTCACGATAGTCGGGCTGGTCGCAATACATATCGATCAAATGTTTATAGGAGAGGCCCACCTCGCGCGGGTCGCGATTGAGATCGAACAGTCCGACCGGGAACACCACGCCGAGCGCCTCCCGTAGCCCGATGTTCCAATCGATCTGGTCGGTCAGGCTGTACCAGGTGAAGCCGACCAGCGGCACGCCGTTCTGTCGCGCCAGCTGGATATTGTGCCACTGCCGCCACAACCATCGCGACCCTTCGGATGCATCGGTCTGATTGGTCTCGGTATGCATCATCGTCAGCTTGTACCGGTCGTAATATTGCATCGCGATCGTGTACCAGCCGAACAATTCGCCGAGCGATCGGGGGTGCCCCTCGCGGTCGATCAAATGCTCGGTCCATTCATAATAATCGACGCCGAGGATCGACCGGCGCGGGACCTTGCGATTGCAAAACCTGTCGAACGCGTCGTCCGTCACGTCATGTTCGCGCAAATAGCCGCGCATGCGGTCGCTCACCTCGTGCGCGTAGATCAGGTCGAGCGGAAGGAACCGCCGCTCGTTCTCAAACTCCGCAGCGCTTTTCACGTCAGGATCGGGACAACAAGGCTGCGAGAATTCGCTGCTTTCGCTGTTGACGAAGATCGCATCCGGCCGCCGCTCCAGGATCGCATCTGTCATTCCGACGCTGGCCGAAGCAAGGTTGAAGACGGCGTTGACGAAAGCGCTTTCGTCCCTCCGCTGCTCGTTCCATTCGCCGTCGAGAGCGCTTTTCCTGGCACAGACGTACATCTCGTTAACCGGCGTATAAAAACGGACCCACGGATAGCGCTCGGCGAAGGCCGCCGCATATTCCGGCAAGGCTTTGGCAACCTCCTCGTTCTGGAAATTGCCGAGCCAGTCCGGCGCTCCGAAGTGACAGAGATCGACGATTGGCTCGGGGCCGCACTCCTTCAGGTCCGCCATCGGTTCATCGATTATCGACCAGTCGTATTGTCCGGGGCCCTGGAAGACCAGGTGAAGCGGCGGACCATAGCGGATGTGCGTAACCCCGATTTCACGCGCGAGCTCGAAATCCTCGGCCCAGTGCTTGTAATGGCCGCATGATTCCAACTCATCCCGGCGCCAGCGGCCATTGTCGATCGTCGGATAGCTGCATTCGATTCCCGTCGCGAACATGAAGCCGCCATCCCGGCGCCGCTCGACTGGACGGCGAGGCCGGACTGACTTCTTCCTGGCGACGCTCGGCCGTGACCCAACCTTATAACCGACCGGTCGTATATACAGGCTCCCAAGCACCAGCCCGTAAACCGCATGGCTGAGCAGGATACCGCTGACCTCCCGAACGCCGATAGTTCCAAGCAGCATTGGAGCGCTGACCCGGATCATATCCTGATCCATCTGCATCAGAGTCATCTGCGGATGGACGATGAATAGCGCCAGCACCGCCGGAACTGCGGCAAAGGCCAGACCCTGCAATGGCGGAGTCAAATCCAGCCGCGACCAGAAGAAGTAGGCGTAGAACAACGCCCACATCACTCCGACGAAAGCATGTGCGCCGAGTCCGACAGCCCAGCCGAGCAGGTGCGAATGGTGGAAAACCACCGCTCCCAATTCCTGGACGAGGTCGAACACAGGGAGACCGGCAATCGCGAAGCCTCGAAGCACCACCTCCATCGCAGCGGCGCCGGCCACGCCCGCGATCACGGCCTTCCTGAAGTCGACGACCCGGATCAAGGCTTGGCGGGCCTCACCGCACTAGCGGTCGGTTACGCCGATCCCGTGCCGGAAGACGAGCTCTCCGCCTTTCCAGCCGCTGAAGAGCAGGATCAGCACCGTTGCTCCGGAAAGATAAACTCCGATGCTGCCAATCGCCGAATCGTTGTCGTAGCGAATGATGAAGTTGACGATCTCGAGCACCACCGCAGTCACATTCGCGAGCATGTGCTGAAGCGCGTCGCTCATGCTTCGGATGCGCTCGCTGCCCATGAAATCGGTGAGGCCGGCTACAGCGGCCAAAGCCCCCATCACCAGCCCGGCTCCGAGCAGCCAGCGAGAGGCCGTCGCCCAGCCTGGATTGTGGTTGTTGAGGAACACGATGTCCACGATCAGGGTGAGGACGAAACAGACGATCGGGAACGGAACAAGCATCGGGTGGATCGGATGACCGCCGACCTTGGCGGTGCTTTGTGGGTGCGCGTGAGTCACGTCGTCGCCGTTCATGACCTTCTCCCATTGGATGCCCGCAATCCGGCGGGCGCTCATTGGACGCTTGCGTGCGCTTGAAAGTTCCCGGCATGCCGTTGCCCGGCGGGAGTCCGGAAGCTACGCGCAGCCGCGATGACGGCGCACAAGGAAGGCGATCCCACCACTCTCAACCGGCTGTACGGCCGATCAAGCGGCCACAAGCTCCGCGCCGGCCAGCAGCAGTTGGTCGAGGAGCTTCTGCCGAAGCTGGAGGTCCCGGCCGATGGCGAAATCACGGCCCAGCGGCTGTTCGGGCACGATTGCCCGCTCCACCTTGAGATTGGCTTCGGCGGCGGAGAGCATCTCGCATACCGCGCGGACCTCCTGCCCGATCATGGCTTCATCGGTTGCGAGCCGTTCCTCAACGGAGTCGCCACCGCCCTGGCCCACATTCGCGACCAGCACCTCGCCAACATCCGCCTGTGGCGCGGCGACGCGCTCGAGGTGCTCCGGCGCGTCCCGGACGGCAGCCTCAGCTTCGTCTACCTGCTCCACCCCGATCCTTGGCCCAAGGCCCGCCATGCCAAGCGGCGCATGGTCAATGACGGTCCGATCGATCTCATCGCGGAAAAGATCAAACCCGGCGGCGAATTCCGCATCGCCACCGACCACCCGGTCTATCTCGAATGGGCGCTGATGGTCATGCAGCGGCATGTGCAGCAATTCGACTGGGCTGCGGAGAAACCCTCGGACTTCCTGCAGCGCCCGGGCGGCTGGCCCGGCACTCGCTACGAAGCGAAAGCCGCCCGCGAGGGCCGCCGCGCCTATTATTTGCGCTACCGGCGGCTCGCCTCCTAAAGCGCCGCCCATGCACATCCGCGAATCCACGCTCGACGCGATTGGCAACACGCCGCTGATCAAACTACGCAAAGCCTCTGAGGAGACCGGCTGCACGATCCTCGGCAAGGCCGAATTCATGAACCCTGGCCAATCGGTGAAGGACCGCGCCGCGCTTGGAATCGTGAGGGACGCGATCGAGAGCGGCCGCCTCCGCCCCGGCGGAATTATCGTCGACGGCACGGCCGGCAATACCGGAATCGGGCTCACCGTCGTCGGCAACGCGCTCGGGCTGAAAACGGTGATCGTCATCCCCGAGACTCAGACCCAGGAAAAGAAGGACGCGCTTCGGGCACTCGGCGCAGCCTTGGTCGAAGTTCCCGCAGTCCCCTACCGCAACCCCAACAATTACGTGAAGGTCGCCGGCCGCCTCGCCGAGAAACTCGCCCGCGAGCACGAGCATGGCGCGATCTTCGCCGACCAGTTCGACAACCAGGCAAACCGTGACGCGCACATCAAGACCACCGGCCCCGAGATCTGGGAGCAGACCGGCGGCAAGATCGATGCGTTCGTCAGCGCCGTCGGCACCGGCGGCACCCTCGCCGGCGTCGCGATGGCCCTTCGCGAGCGAAAGCCCGATGTGACAATTGCACTCGCGGATGTCCCCGGCGCGGCCCTGTTCAATTACTACACCAACGGCGAGCTTCGTTCCGAAGGCAGCTCGATCACCGAAGGAATCGGCCAGGGCCGGATCACCGGCAATCTGGAAGGGCTGACCGTCGATGAGGCCTTCCTCATCCCTGACGCGGAGTCGGTCAGCACGCTGTGGTCGCTGATCGAACATGAAGGGCTGGCGCTCGGCACCTCAACCGGAGTCAATGTCGCCGGAGCGATCCGGCTGGCGAAGACGCTCGGCCCCGGCAAGACGATCGTGACCATTCTTTGCGACCCGGCCACCCGCTATCAGTCGCGCCTGTTCAACGCCGACTTCCTCCGTTCGAAGAATCTCCCTCTTCCATCATGGCTGGAGAACCCCGCGCGTATAGAACCCCCGTTCGAGACAGTCTGAAGTAAGCGGCACGCCCGTAATGCCGCTGCCTCTGCGTCGAGATCCGTCGGCCTTCCTTCAGCCGACCAAATGCCGCACCTCGGCAACCGGCGTCATCGGAGTTCCGCGCTCAAACCAGCTTCGCAGATTTTCGACGACCAGCGCTCCCATCGCGTCGCGGGTCTCAACCGATGCCGATCCGATGTGCGGAAGCAGCACCACGTTGCTCATCTCCATCAGTTCTCGCGGGACGCGCGGCTCGTCTTCATAAACATCCAATCCGGCAGAAAGGATCGCGCCCGATTGCAATGCCGCTATCAGCGCGCGTTGGTCGACGACGCTCCCGCGGGAAACATTGATCAGCACCCCGTTGGGCCCGAGCGCAGCCAGAACATTGCCATCGATGAGATGCTTCGTCGCTGCGCCGCCCGGAACCAGCACAATCAGGACGTCCGAGGCCTCGGCCAGGGCCGTGATCGTCGGATAATAGTCCAAAGCGACCCCAGGCTGTCGCGAACGGGCATGATAGGCGATTGGAACGCCGAAGGCGGCCAGCCGCCGCGCCACAGCCTTTCCGATATTCCCCAGGCCGACCATTCCGATCCTGCGGCCTCGCAAGGTGGAGGAGAGAGGAAACGGACCCTCGGTCCATCGGCCCTCCCGTACAAAGCGGTCGGCTTGCGGGATCTGCCGCAAGGTTGCGATCAGCAGGCCCACCGTCAGATCGGCGACCTCGTCATCCAGCACGCCCGGCGTATTCGTGACCACCACGCCCCGCTCAGCCGCCGCGGCGACGTCGACATTATCGTAGCCCACGCCGAAGCTCGCGACGATCTCAAGGGCGGGAAGCTGGTCGAGAAGCCCGGAGTCGACACGACCGAATAGCGTGGTGGTCGCGACCCCTCGGATGCTCGGACCGATGGTCCTCAGAAGTTCCCCAGGATCGGAGTGCTCCCACAGCCGATGCAGCACAAAAGCTTCGTCCAAAGCCTCTACGACGGACGGCATCATCGGCGCCGTAATCAGGATCTCGACCTGTCTCATCCGCGCCTGATAGCGCGGCCCTTGCGGAATGTCGCAACGGAGTGGGAGCTGCGGCCGGTCAAAGCCAAAATGCCGGGGAGGACACCTCGCTTCACGCCTCTGGTTCACGATCCCTGATAAGCGGACGCGACCCTAATGCTCGTCTTGGTGCGTAAGCTCGTACAGGCCATTCAGATCGGAAATGCGCGCTTCGACGATTGAACCGCGACAGCCATAAAAATGGAGAGCCTGGCCCTCGCGGCCAGCGGAGCTGTTCGTCCAGAACCGACACGATTTATCTTTGAACGCGATCCACGCCCGCTGCTCCTGGAGCAACTGGGACCGGCTTTGTTTGTCGTCAAGCGATCCATAGGCCTTATTCCAGGCCATTTTCAGCGCAACCTCCAAGCGCCGCAAGTAGACTTCGCCACATTCGGCAAACTCGGCATTGGTCGAACTCTGGCCGATGCATTGGCTGTAAGCATCACCCGGTGAAGTCGGCGTAGCCGAGGACACCGCAGCCGCAAGAAGACCAACGAGCATCACAGCCTCACTCTCGGCATAGAGTTATGCCGCCGGGTCAGAGTGCCCGCAATGGGCGGAAAGCGGACACAGAAGAGCACCTCAAGCGGCGGCGGCTTCTGCGTGATCCATCGCCATGAGGTCAGCGATTAGCCGCGGTCCCACCGGCTCCCACCCCAGCCGCTCGCGTGTCCAGCTGCTCGACGCTGGCATATCCAGAGAGGCGAACGGCGCGAGCCAGCCGAAGTAGTTCTCCGCTTCGTCGGTCGACAGCGACACCGCCGGAATGCCGAGGCGATCAGCGATTGCTTCGGCGATTTGACGCATTGGGATCCCCTCCTCGGCGACCGCATGATAGCGGACACCACCCTCATGCTTTTCGAGCGCTAGCCGGTACAGGCGTGCGACATCGGTCACGTGCGCTGCCGCCCACCGGTTCGATCCGTCGCCGACATAGCCGACGAACCCTTTTTCACGCGCGATCTCGATGTGAAACGAGGTAAGGCCCTGTCTGACCGTATCATGCACCTGCGGAAGCCGCACAATCGCGACCGATGCCCCTTTCTCGGCGGCGTCGGCTGCAGCCACTTCCGAAGCAATGCGTGGATTGAGATTGTTCCAATCGACAACGTCTTCTTTCGCGATCTGCCCCGGCCCGAAGCTCCCCATGCCCGTTCCCGAAGTGATGATCAGCGGCCGGTTGGAGCCGGCCAGAGCGGCGCCCATGGCCTGAATCACCCGCTTGTCCTTCTGTGTGTTGGCGACAAAGTTCGCGAAATTGTGATCGAACGCCGTGTGGATCACCGCGTCGGCTTCCGCCGCACCGCGCGCGAGGCTTTCCGGATCCTCGAGCGTACCGCGATACGGTTTGGCGCCGGCTTCTTCGAGCCAGCGTGCGCCCTGGTCGGAGCGCGTCAGGCCGACCACCTCGTGGCCGGCGTCGATGAGTTCGGGAACGATGCGCGACCCGATAAACCCTGTCGCGCCGGTCAGAAATACACGCATTCGACTTCTCCTGCTTGTTCTCCTTTCCGTTTGGGTCTAATCACTACCCTATTAAAGTAGTGACAGTATCCTAGTATAAATATAAACAGGAACCGAAATGCCGCAGGTTCAAAACCAGCTGGGAGCTTATCTTCGAGATCGCCGGACCAGGCTGGATCCGGCGGCATTTGGCATTTCCGGAGGAAGACGGCGAACGCCCGGCTTGCGTCGCGAGGAAGTCGCGCTGCGCGCGAATATCAGCCCGACCTGGTATACCTGGCTCGAGCAGGGCCGCGGCGGTGCGCCCTCTGCCGATGTTCTCGATCGCATCGCCAAGGGCCTGATGCTGACCGAGCCGGAGCGGGAGCACCTGTTTCTCCTCGGCCTCGGCCGGCCACCCGAAGTTCGGTACAAATCCACCGACACCGTCACTCCGCGGCTCCAGCGCGTGCTTGACGCATTCGAGATCAGCCCGGCGATCATCAAGAACCTGACGTGGGACGTCATCGCGTGGAATCGGGCGGCGGCCGTGCTTTTCACCGACTACGCGAAGGTCCCACGCGAGCAGCGTAACATTCTCCGCTTGATGTTCGGGAGTCAGCGGACGCGCAATGTCCAGCACGAATGGGAGAGCGTTGCTCGGGCCGTCGTCGCGGGCTTTCGCATCGATGTGGCACGTGCGGGAGCCACGGAGCAGGTTTCGCAGCTGATCGACGAACTGTCGGCGATTAGCCCGGAATTCTCGGCCTATTGGCAGGACAATGAGGTGATCGCACACACCGAAGGTGTCAAACGCCTGAATCACCCTAAGGGCGGCCTGCTTGAGCTCGAATTCTCATCCTTCGCCGTCGAAGGCCGTCCCGAACTCAGCATGATCGTCTACAACCCGGTTGCGGCCGCCGACGCGGATCGTGTCCGCGCACTCGTCGAGGAAAAACAGGACTGAAGGCAGAACCCGAGTTCTAAGGCTACCAGACAAAGCTGACCATTCGAACCGACGGCTCAGGCGAGGTGGATCCCAATGTCCGCAATGGGTCGAAAGCGGACTCTGAATGGTTGACGACCCTCTGTCCTACACCCGCGCTTCTGTGCTTTGTTCGCTGGATGAGATTTCACCGGACCATTCCCACGCCACATCATCGGTCAGCGGCGGCGTGTTGCGCTGCTGGCGGGCTTTTCGCGCGCGCGTACACGCGCGTGCGAGCTCATGAACTTTGTGAACTTCCGGGCGAGGGAGCACGAAACCGGTAAGAGCAAAAAATCGCGCGAAACTTCATTGCCACCGCCTCAACGGATGAACCTTGGCCCGCCCGCATCCCGTCTGAGCATAAATTTCCAACCTGCCGCCGAAAAATGGAAATCCGCTCCCGTGCGGTTCGCCATTCCAATTGTTACCTAGCCGGCGACAGGACAACACCAGGAGAATGCAAAATGACGGACCTTCGAATCGGCAGCATCGCGCCCGATTTCACTGCGGAGACCACCCAGGGGACGATCCACTTCCACGACTGGATCGGCGACAGCTACGCCATTCTCTTCTCGCACCCGAAGGATTTCACGCCCGTCTGCACCACCGAGCTAGGCTACATGGCCAAGATCAAGCCGGAGTTCGACAAGCGCAACACCAAGATCCTCGCTCTATCGGTCGACCCGGTCGACAGCCACGGGCGCTGGCTTGACGACATCAAGGACGTCGGCGGAGCGGAAGTGAATTACCCGATCATCGCCGACACCGATCTTCACGTGTCCAAGCTCTACAACATGCTTCCGGCTGAAGAGCAGGGGACGCACGAGGGCCGCACTTCGGCCCACAACCAGACGGTGCGCACCGTTTTCATCATCGGGCCGGACAAGAAGATCAAGGCGATGCTGATCTACCCGATGAATTCGGGCCGCAATTTCGACGAGGTCCTCCGCCTGCTGGAATCGGTCCAGCTGACCGATCGCCACACGCTGGCGACTCCGGTCAACTGGAAGAACGGCGAGGCCTGCATCATCCCTCCGTCGGTCTCGAACGAAGCCGCAGCCGAGAAATATCCGGAAGGCTGGGAGACGGTGAAACCATATCTGCGCAAGGTGAAGCAGCCAGCCTAAGTTACGACGCCGGCGTAAGCTTCAGCAGCTTGGCATCGGAGCCGTCTTCAAGGATGTAGACGGCTCCGTCCGGCCCCTGTGCGATCCCGCGGAGGCGTTGACCGAAGTCCCACCGGTCCGCCTTCGCGGCGTTTGATCCCCTGATTCGGATATGGACAAGCGCCTCGCCGTTGAGGCCCGGGATGAGCGCATCGCCCTTCCACTGCGGGAACAGGTTGCCGGTGTAGATCAGCATCCCCCCTGGTGTGATCGTCGGGGTCCAGTAGAGCTTCGGCGGCACCAGGTCGGGCCGGGTCGAGGAGCGCGGGATCGGCACGCCGTTGTAATTGTCGCCCTCCGAAACTAGCGGCCAGCCGTAATTTTTGCCCGGCTCGATGAGGTTGAGCTCGTCGCCGCCCTTTGGCCCCGCCTCCGCTTCCCAGAGCCGCCCGTCCGGGGCGAAGGCCAAACCGTAGGGATTGCGGTGCCCGAGCGTCCAGGTTTCGGCTGGCGTCAGGTTTGGTCCGGGCCAGTGGAAGGTGCGGCCGTCCGCATGTTTGGCTGCTTCGGTATCCTCCGGCGGATTGATGACCTCGACGGTTGCCGAACCCACCTTCCCCGCCCAGGGATTGCCCGGAGCTGGTTTGCCGTCGAGCGTGAGGTGGAGGATCTTGCCCAGCGGCGAACTGGGATCCTGGGCGGGCGTGAACCGCTGCCGCTCGCCGGAGCTGAGGAAGAGCGATTTGCCATCGGGAGCGAAGGCGATCCGTCCGCCGAACTGCCCGCCGTCGCCGCCCTCGGGATCGCGCCAGATCACCTGCAGGTCCTGAAGCCGCCCGCCGCCGCCCTCCTGGATGAATTGCGCCGTCGCCAAGGCAAGTCCGCTACCGCCGTTCGGCGACGGTTCGGCATAGGTCAGGTAGACTGTACGATCGCTTCCGAAGTGCGGCGACACCGCGATGTCGAGCAGTCCGCCCTGCCCTGAGTTCACCACCTTCGGAACCCCTGCTACAGGCTGGGTCTGGCGAGTGGCGACGTCAACCAGCCAGACTTGCCCCGGCTTCTCCGTCACCAGGGCATCGGTCGAGCCCGGAAGAAATGCAATCGCCCACGGCGAATCGAACGCCGCGATCACCGAGGTTTTGAACGGCTGCGATGCGCTTGCGGAATCCGATGGATCGCCGCTGTTCCTGGCCGGGGCGGCGCCACAAGCCGAAACGCCAAGGAGGAGCGCTATGGTGAGCCACCGCATCCTGGACGAAAGTCCGCCGCGAAAATGAACCAAATGCCTGCTCTGTCGCTCTAAAGTGCAATGATGCATCCCTGCAGCCTTCTCTCCCTCGCCACCGCCGTCCCACCCCAAAGGGTCAGCCAGGCCGAAGCCAAGGAACGCGCTCGCCGCGCATTTGGGGGCAACAAAGCCCTGTTCGACCGACTGGCCGGTGTCTTCGACAATGCGGGGATCGCAACCCGCCACATCGTCGCCCCGCCGCAATGGTATGAAGAACACCACGGCTGGGCAGACCGGAATGCGGTCTACCTCGAAGCGACGGAAAAGTTATTCGAGGAAGCCGCGTCCAAGGCGATCGAGCGCGCGGGGCTTTCGGCGCACGAAATCGACGGCGTCGTGACCGTCTCAACCACCGGCATCGCCACACCGAGCCTGGAGGCTCGAGTTGGGCCGCGACTTGGCCTGCGCAACGACGTCCGGCGAGTTCCCGTCTTCGGGCTCGGCTGCGCCGGCGGGATCAGCGGACTGGCGACGGCAGCACGCCTCGCCAACTCCGAACCAGGAACCAACTGGCTGTTCGTCACCGTCGAGACCTGCTCGATTTCCATTCGCCTGGATAGCGACGATCCCGCGGCAGTTGTGGCGACCGCCCTGTTCGGCGACGGCGGCGCAGCCGCGGTTGTGCGCAGCGGCACGCATTGTCTGGCGAGGATCACGGGTGCCGCCGAGAAGCTTTGGCCGAATACGCAGCGGATCATGGGCTGGGACGTCGAGGATCCGGGGCTCGCGGTGGTATTCGACCGGGCGATCCCGCCCTTCATCGAAGAAAATCTGTCCGCAGCTGCCGACGAGATGCTGACGGCGATGGGGCGGCGCCGGGAGGACATCGACCGTTTCTGCTGCCACCCGGGCGGCGTGAAAGTGCTCGACGCCATCGAGACCGCGCTCGACCTTCCGCAGGGCGAACTGAACCTCGAACGCGAAGTCCTCCACGATTACGGCAACATGAGCGCGCCGACGGTCCTGTTCGTTCTTGAACGGCTCATCGAACGCGGCATGCCGGACGAGGTGATGATGACGGCCTTCGGTCCCGGCTTCACCTGCTCGAGCCTGCTTCTCGAAGCGGTATGAACCCGTACGCCGTCGCGGTTCTCGGGTATGTCACGCTCGAACGGCTGTTCGAGCTTTGGCTCGCGCGGCGGAACACGTCGAGGCTGATGGCGCAGGGCGCTCGCGAATATGGCGCAAGCCACTATCCAGTGATTGTTGGCGTGCATGTGCTGTGGCTGATGACACTGTGGGCAATCGCTCCCTGGCGCGGTGTCTACCGGTTCTGGTTGGCACGCTATGCCTTGCTCCAGATTGCCCGGGTGTGGGTGCTGGCGACGCTGGGGCCTCGCTGGACGACACGCATCATCGTTCTTCCCGACGCACCGCTGGTCGAGAGCGGCCTCTACCGCTTCCTCAACCATCCCAATTATTGGGTCGTGATCGGTGAAATCGCCGTGCTGCCGCTGGTATTCGGCCTGCCGTGGGTGGCTGTCGCTTTCTCGATCCTCAACGCGGCCGTGCTTTGGGTCCGGATCCGCGAGGAGAATCGCGCTCTAGGCCGTCCTCACCGGGGATAGATGTAAACGTCATAGCTCTCGTCCGTCTCAGCGGGCCGGAGTCGCGCGATCAATCGAGTCGAGGACAGAAACCGATGCACACCTTCAGCTGTCATGATGGTCTTGTCATGCCACATCACGAACGGCGGGTTGGGGTCAGGGCGGATAGCAGCGTGGCTGAGGAATACGATCGGCCGCCCGGTCTGCTGGTGCAGCTGCTCCGCATCACCCAAGATGTCATCCAACGTCATTGTCCGGCGTGCGTCGTTGAGCTCCGTTACGTTGCCGAAGCGCTGCTGCCGGAGGAACCAGATTGGGTTATCCGAATAATAGGCGAGCGACTCTCCCATGGTATCCGGATCGACCATGACGATCGCTCCCGCCAACTCGGGCCGCTGAAGCAATTTGCCGGCGTCTGCGGCGCGGCTGAACGGAATTCCTCTGATCTGTGGAAGGACCGGGTTCAGCAGTAGGATGGTCTGGAGGAACAGAACCGCGACGAAGACTGCAGTTCCTGCGAGTTGAAGAGGATGCATCCACGGCACCTCGCGCCAAGTGCCCCCCGCCCCTTCGGCTGCGATCCAGTAAAGGGACAGCAGGAACACGAGGTATAGCGCTTCGTGGCGGTAAGCTGCCGGGTAGATGAAGTAGAAAAAGAGCTTTAATCCAACCAAACCCGCGATCGCGGCGATCAGGGCGGCAGGCTTTCTGATCAGCCCGACGCAGCTGACGGCGAGCAACAGTGGCTGAAGCCCAAGACTTGAAAATCCGGCTTCGGATCCCGTTAGCGCGGCAAGCATTTTCGCTGGCGTTGGAGTCCCGAAATTCGGCGAGACAGCGGCCGAGTTCGGCGTCGGGTAAACCGTTACGAAGCAAAGGAGCGCTCCAGCCCCCGCAAGCATGGCATTGCCCGCAAAGGTCAACCACGTCCGGTGTGCGGCAGCGTCTTCGCTGCCGACTATCTCGACAAGTCGGAACAGCAGGAAGGCGGCCGCGAGAATGCACGCGGGGACATTGGTGTTGCACAGCACGGCAAGGAGAAGGCCGAACCAAAGGGTATTCTTCACGCGCGGATAAGCAGCAGCCAGCGTGAACATTACCAGCGCCGAAATCCCGTAGTTTCGCGCCATCACCACATATTCGAAGGCGCCAAAGAGACTGAACAAGACGACAGCGATAACCGGAAGGCGAAAAGGCGATCTGAATGCGAAGATCGCCATCATTCCGAAACCGATAACCGCTGCCGCGATTGGGAGGACGGCACGAACTGGCATGAGGTCGTGAGCGCTGCGGAGGATCAGGTACCAGAGCGCGGGATGCCCCTCGCCGTGAACGTTGTGAAGCATCTCGGCAATGTTCGCGCCGGACAGCGCCAGGGAGAATGCGCGAGCCTCATCGCGCCAGAAAACGTGGAACGAAATCAACCACAAAACGAAAAGCGCCCAAAGCACGAAAAGAACGGTCCGCGCGCGAATGTCACGCCCGGCGCAGTTCGGATCCGTCAGCGAAAAAGAAGTCAGTCGCAAATAGCCCTCAGCGTCCGTCGGCGCCCTATACGGGAGAGCGATTGAACCGCCCCATGTTTAGAAATGATTTACGACGTTTGCCCTAGACCACGGCCCCAGAGGAAGGGCGGATATGATCGAAGGGTTGAAAGTCGCGGTCGTTTTGCCGGCTTACAATGCCAGCAAAACGCTCGAACAGACCTACGCCGAAATCCCCCTGGACGTGGTGGACGACATCATCCTGGTGGATGACGCCAGCACCGATCTTACAGCGCCAATCGCTCAGCGGCTCGGCATTCATACTATCGTTCACTCGCGCAATGGCGGCTACGGGGCCAACCAGAAATCGTGTTACACGATTGCGCTATCGCGTGGCGCCGACATCGTCGTCATGCTGCACCCCGATTATCAATATACACCGCGCCTCATCACCGCGATGGCGGGGATGATCGCCTCGGGTCATTATGATGGGGTGTTCGCCTCCCGAATATTGGGCGGCGGCGCTCTGTCGGGTGGCATGCCAAGATATAAGTATTTCGCCAACCGGCTGCTGACAGCGGCACAGAATGTCTTGATGAGCGCCAAGCTCAGCGAATACCATACCGGCTACCGCGCCTGGAGCAGGAAGGTCCTTGAGCAGCTGCCCCTCCTCGCCTGCTCAGACGATTTCGTTTTTGACAATGAGATGATCGCTCAGACGGTGTGGGCAGGTTTCAGTCTCGGTGAGATATCCTGCCCGACCAAATATTTCCCCGAGGCCTCGAGCATCAACTTTCGCCGAAGCTGCGTTTACGGGCTTGGCGTGGTTCGCACCGCGCTCACCTACCGGCTGGCACGCTGGGGCTTGTGGACGTCGCGCCTATTCGATCAACCGGGTGCGACGCTTCCGGCTTCATACCCGACGGTCACGACGATGGCGGTGGCACAACCGCTCCCCCGGGTCCACGCCGCATGATAGCGGCAGGTTTTCGCCGCGAGACGTCGCCCCAGCTGCCTGTGTTTTTTCGAAAGCCGGGAACGAAGCAGTTGTTTCGATATGCGATTGCCGGGCTCGGAGTGACTCAGTTTGCCGCTGCCATATACTCTGTTCTGGTCCTCTATTTCGGTGTTGTAGCGCTGGCGGCAAATGTCGCCAGCACCGCCTGCGGCCTCTACGCAGGCTACCTGGTCCATAGCCGGTGGAGCTTCGCGGGCGGGGTGGAAAGCGCCGAACCTGCGAAAATCGCGCGTTTCTTGGTGACCGCGCTGGTCGGCTTTCTGCTGAACAGCATGTGGGTGTGGTTGCTGGTCACCATGGCCAAGCTTCCGCCGCTGGCTCCGCTTCCCCTGATGATGTTTGCTACTCCGTGGGTAAGCTTCCTCCTAAACCGCCACTGGGTATTCAGGGCAGTCTGACGATCTGCGGCGGCGGCGGCGGAGCATCTGTTGCCCAGCGGCTCGGGCGAGATCCCATGTGCAGAACCAACGTCCCGCCATGCACAATCTCGTCGTGCGTCAGCCACGCGCGGTTGAGGGGCTTTCCATCTAGCTCGGCGGACTGGACGTAGAGATTGGCTGCCGACGTCCCCCGCGCCTCAACCGTGAACGTCTTCCCGCCCTCCAGATGGATCACGCTTCGGGTGAAGACCGGCGAGCCGATGTAATAGAAGGGTTGCCCGGCGTTCGGGAAAAGGCCGATTGAGGCCCACACATACCAGGCCGAGAGCGTTCCGGCGTCGTCATTACCCGGGAGACCAACCCTCCCCGCCTTGTAATCCTTTGCCATGATCGCCCGCACGCGCTCCTCGGTGCGATCCGGGCGGCCCGCATGGATGTAGAGAAAGGGCGCCAGGATGTCGGGCTCGTTGCCGTGATTGTACTGGTGCGTGTCGAAGAGGCGGTCGAGCCAGGCCAGGAATTGCGGCTTCCCACCGAGGCGCCTCATTAGTCCGGCGACATCTTGTGGGACGAACGTCGAATATTGATTGGACGAGCCCTCGTAGAAGGGCGCATCCCACCATTCGCTGGTCGCGTCGGGATATTCCCGGGCGCAGTCGAAATTCTCAAGCCACCGGCCATCGGAATAGCGCGGACGAATGCAGCCGAGCTTCGAATCCCACAGGTTCGCCCAGTTCAGCGACCGCTTCGCGAAGCGCTGAGCGATATCCGCACGTCCAAGCTTCGCTGCAGCCGACGCGATCGCGTAATCGTCATAGGCATATTCGAGGGTTCGCGAGGCGGAGCGGTTCTGCGAAAGCGACATGTAGCCGAGCGACAGATAATCCTTGAGCTCGCGGCCTTGATTGAGCGGATCGTCGGACTGGATATCGCCGTCCTTCAGCAGAGCATCCATGGCGAGCTTTTCGTCGAAACCGCCAAGCCCCTTCACGATGGCGTCGGCGACAACGACGTCGCCGTTGCTTCCGCCCTGACTCGGGCCGGTCGCCCCGGCGATCCGCGCGTCGGGCAACCACCCATCGTGGGCATAAGTGTCGAGCAGGGAGCGGACAATGCCCCGCTCGCGCTTCGGCTCGATCAGGGTCAGAAGCGGGTTCTGGGTCCGGAAGGTGTCCCAGAGGGTGTAGAAATCCTCGTAGTGCGGCTCGGCCGATCGCCACCACACATTCTCGCCGGTCAGGTCGTGCGGCATCAGCTCGGCGCGGTACAGCGCCGAATAGAAAATCCGCCTTTGGACATCGGTGCCGCCTTCAACCTCGATCTTCCCGAGCGCCTCGGTCCATTTCGCCTGCGCTGCCGCCCTCGCCTGGTCGAACGACCACCCGGGCAGTTCCTCTTCCATGTTGCGCCGCGCCTGATCGACGCTGACAAAGGAGATGCCGAGCTTCATCTGGATCGTCGCATTCTGGCGAGTGTCGAATGTCGCGTAGGTGCCGAGGCGGTTCTCGAGGCTCTTCGTCGTGTCGCCGCCTTCCGACGAGCCCGTGCCCGCAATTCGCGTGAATCTGCCGCGGGCCGACTGCC
>Ga0207678_10002338_pt1 | contig 17186 bp, 10 predicted proteins | sample KBSC63metaG_FD_184319 | JGI IMG/M metagenome (GOLD analysis project Ga0207678, IMG submission 184319) | Corn rhizosphere microbial communities from Kellogg Biological Station, Michigan, USA - KBS C6-3 metaG (SPAdes) (version 2) | ecosystem: Host-associated > Plants > Roots > Rhizosphere > Soil ...
ATCTGCTCGGTCGTGAATCGGCTCTTGCGCATGTCCGTCCTCTCTCGGTGAACGGACTTTACCTACTATCGGCTGGTACGGCTGCTGGGGGGCAGGTCATGTTCAGCCTGCATCAATCGCTGGGAGATGCCGTCGAACTGCGTCTGGACGCGCTCGACAGCGATCGGAACATTCACACAGGCCTGGCGTACCCCAGCGTTTACTACCCCTATAACGTAGAGACGAAGACTACCCTGCTGGCGCCCAGTCTCGAAATATGGCTGCCGGGCGATTGGACGCTCACGCTCAGCGGGGCTGTGGGGAAAGAGAAGAGCTCTGTTGCGCAACCGACGGTGACAGGGCAGACGGAGCGATCACTGCCGATGGCCTTGAAGCGTACAGGAACAAAAGCCTGACTTACGAGATTGGTGCGGAAGGGCCGTTGTTCACATTGCCGGGGGGTGAAGCAAGGCTGGCTACGGGTGCAGGCTATCGGTACAACGACTTCCTGGACCTTATAAATAACACGATCAATACTGATGGCGACGAAAGCAGCCGCTTTGCCTATGCCGAGTTGAACCTTCCGTTGGTCGGGCCGGAGCAGGGCATCGGCGGGATCGAGCGACTCGAGCTGACTGGCGCGGTCCGCACCGAGGATGGCGATTACGGAAGGGTGACCACGCCCAAGTTCGGAGTGATCTATTCACCCAACGCCGATTTTTCGCTGAAAGCCTCATGGGGCAAGTCGTTCAAGGCGCCTACGCTCTCTCAACGCTATTTCGCAGGGTACACCTTCTACTATCCAGCAGCGACGTTTGGGGGCACCGATTACCCCACGGATGCCACGATGTTAGCGCTGACGGGTGGCAACCCGGACCTGCGTCCAGAACGGGCACGGACATGGAGTAGCTCGCTGGCATTCCATCCGGAGGCATTGTCCGGGTTCGAGGTGGAGCTGACCTGGTTCGATATCGACTACACCCAGCGTGTTGTGGTCCCCATCGTTGGCACTGATGTGCTCGGCAATCCGATCTACGCGGATTTCGTCGATTACGACCCAACAGAGGCCGCGCAGGCGACAGCGCTTGCACACGGTAAATTCTACAACTACGTTGGCGCACCTTACGACGCCAGCAAAATCGTTGCGATCATCGATGACAGGGATACCAATGCATCCCGGCAGCGAATCAAGGGGATCGATCTTTCAGGATCGTACCGGTTCGATTTGGGCATGGGGCGACTGACGATCCGTGGTTCGGCCAGTTGGCTGGACAGTACACAATCCTTGACAGTGGCCCAAAGCCCTTACGACTTGGCTGGTACTTTGTTCAATCCGGCCAAGCTCAACAGTCGCATCGGGGCAGTGTGGCAGCAGCGCGGCTTTACCGCTTCGCTGTTTGGAAACTACAAGAGCGGTGTGACCAACACCTTGGACGGCAAGAAGGGCGGTTCATTTACCACTTTCGATGCCACGCTGCGCTACGACACCGGCGTGCGTGATGACGCATGGTCAAATCTGGCGCTGGAGTTATCGGTGCAGAACGTGCTCGATTGTGCGCCGCCGTTGTACACCCCAATTTCACCCACCTACACGCCTTACGATGCGACCAATTATTCGGCCGTCGGACGCTTCGTGAGCCTTTCCGTGTCCAAGCACTGGAAGTAGGAGAGGGGACATGAAACGTTTTCAGCAGACGGCTGTGCGGATGGCTGCTAGGTCCCGCATGCCTTGGAATACCTCGATCAAAAAGCGATATGTGCATTGGTTTCCGACGCTTGCGTTTGTTTTACTGGGCGTGGCTGTTGCTGGGCCGTCTCCTGCGGTGACGATCTCACCGCGGCGCCTGCTGGAGGTGACCGATCTGGATAATCCCGTGATCTCGCCCGATAGGCGATACGTGGCGTTCCGGACCGAGCGGGCATTGGTCGAGCGCAACACGTACGACACTACATGGTACGTACGGGCCTTGAATGGGAAATCTCCACCGCTCCGTGTAGCAGATGGCGGTACGCCATTGCGCGTGTCCGTCAGCGGGGTCGTGCTGTCATCGCCGGCCGTCTGGTCGCCGGATGGAAAGTGGATCTACTACCGCGCCCGTCTCGATGGCCGTGTCTCCGTCTGGCGCGCCGCGACGGATGGCTCCGGCGCTCGCGAGGTGATGTCGGACCCGGCGGAGGTGCGGGATTTTACGCTGAGTAGCGATGGTCAAACGCTGAAGTACAGCGTCGGCGCCACACGGAAAGCGGTCATCACCGCGGAAGAGTCCGAATACGACCACGGCATCCATATCGACGATACGGTGAATATTGCTGCCGGGTTGTTCCGGTCGAGCAAACTCTATGGTCGACCGACCACAGAGCGTTTCCTGGGGAACTGGTTCTCGATGGGGCCTTTGCTTGCGAAAGTACAGGATCACTGGAAGGCAGTCGATCTGGCAACAATGACAACCCGGAATCTGCCCGCATCGGAGCGGCCGGCGCGCCGGTTGACGCCAGCGGACCTTTCGTCGGATCTACCGGTGGCGCCGATCAAGATATTGGATGGTCAGTTACCACAGCGCTACCAGATAACTCAAAACCCAAGCGATGGACGCATCGCGGTGCTGTTGCCTGGGCACAAGGACAAGGGGCTGGCAGGCAGCCGGTATGTCGAACTGGCCATGCTGCCGAATAGGCACGCTTCGCGTCCGATCCTCTGTACGGCCGAGCTATGCCGCCACAGAGACATCACGGATATCCAGTGGAGGCCCGGGAGCGATGATGTTGTGTTCACGATTACCAACTATGACCGGACGCAGTCGATCTACGGATGGAATGTCGCCACCGGTGTGGTCCGGCCTATCGTGCTTTCTCACGGTCTTGTCAGTGGGAGTAACCGCTCTTGGGATATTCCCTGCGCATTGTCGTCCGACACGCTGGTGTGTGTCGCGGCCGAGGCCGATCGTCCGCCACGTCTCGAGGCGATTGATGTAAAGAGTGGCCACCGGCGAATTCTATTCGAGCCGAACAAGGGATTGGGTGCGGATATCGCGGCCACGGTGCCGGCAAAACTGATCCACTGGAAGGACGCACAAGGACGGGAGTTCACCGGCCAGTTCTTCGCAGCGAGAGGAGCGAGCGCCGACCATCCGCCGCCATTGTTCGTGAATTTCTATAACTGTTACGGCTTTTTGCGCGGCGGAGTAGGCGACGAGTGGCCGTTTGCCACTCTGGCCGAGGATGGCATCTCGGCGTTATGCATCAATGCGATCCCGGAGTATCGCCTTGACGCTGCGGCGCGCTACGACCAAGGGCGCACAGCCGTCGAGAGTGTCGTGAAGCTTCTGTCCGCCGAGGGGCGCATCGATCGAACCCGCGTCGGCATGGGCGGACTCAGCTATGGCAGTGAGGTGACGCTGTGGACGCTTACCCACTCGGATGTAGTGACTGCCGCTTCGGTTAGCGGCGTTTCGGCGACGCCAACGCTTTATCTGTTCAATAGCCTGCGCAAAGCCTTCCGATCTCAACTCAGGCAGGAGTGGCAACTTGGTTCACTGGAGGAGACGCCTAAACGGTGGTGGGAAGTCTCGCCCGCGTATCAGCTCGACAGGATCAAGGCGCCAATCCTATTCCAGCTGCCCGAGCAGGAATACCGGATGACGCTGGACTATTCTTTGCCTCTGGCGTACAGACATCAGGGGGATATCTACGTGTTCCCGGATGAGACCCACATCAAGTTTCAGCCTCGGCACAAGCTGGCGGTATACGAGCGCAACGTTGACTGGTTTCGTTTCTGGCTGCAGGGCTATGAGGATCCTGACTCCGCGAAGCGGGCGCAGTACGCTCACTGGCGCGAAATGCGTGATCAACAATGCAAGCGGTTGGCGGGCAAGGGCCATCCTAGGCCAAGTTATTGTCGATCGCATTAGGGAAGCTCTGATTTTGCTCGTCATCCCGGAATCGCGCAGCGATATCCGGGACCCAGTGTCTTTATGCACCAATGCTTTACGGAAAAGTCACTGGGTTCCGGCTTTCGCCGGAATGACGAAAGAATAGATTGATCAAACATTCCCTAGTGCGGTGTCCCGGAAGGATTTTTACACGTTATTCCGGGACATCACGTTAGCCGTTCGCACTGAGCGTAGCGCCGAAGGCGCGAAGTCGAAGTGCAATGGGGTGCGGGATTCCCGTGTTTCGACTTCGCGAAGCTTCGCTTAGCTACGCTCAACACGAACGGTTTACGGACAACTTCCAAGAGTCGGCGGTGACGATCACCTGAAGGACGTCATTTCCGCTGGCTGGCCACGAGCACCATGGTGTTCGTTCCACGCTCGATCGCCGACAAGCCGTAGGATATTTTCAAGGCATCGATGAAGCCACGGTTGTCGTCCGTGCGAAATACTCCCGTGACATGGATGGAACGCAGGCTGTCGTCACCGATGACGATCTTGTCGGTCGTGTAGCGGTTGAATTCGGCGATGGCCGAAGGCAGTGGCGCGTCGTTGAACACGAGCTTGCCTGAAAGCCACGCCGTATCCGTATTGGCTTGGGCAGACTCCAACCGGGGGTTGGGGTAGCCCTTGCCCATCAGGAGGCGCTGGCCTGCGCGCATGGCAATCGCGTCGCCGCGATGGCTTGTCGGGTTGTCGGGCGTGACGATCAGGTGGCCTTCAACCAGGGTGACTTCGACGGCGTCGTTGTGCTCGTAGACGCTGAATTGGGTGCCCGTCGCGCGCACGATGCCGTCGGACGTGGCCACCAGGAACGGGCGGTCCGGATCCTTGGCAACGTGGAAGAAAGCGCGGCCATGGATCAGCGTCAGTTCGCGCGTTCGCGGGGAGAACGCGACCGACAGGCGCGTGTCGGTATCCAGGGTGACGTGTGATCCGTCCTGCAATACCAATGTGCGCCGCTCGCCGGTGGCCGTGGTGTAAAGATTGGACGTCGGCTGGCTGATCGACCAGAAGGCCCAACCCGTGACGAGTGCAGCCATCAGCAACAATGCAGCGACGCTCCATGCGGCAACGTGTCGCCGCGGAGAACGTTGGCGGCCTGTCGGGAATCGTCGCGTGGGGATTGCGTGCAGCCGTGTGGCGATTTCCTGCGCCCCCGCATGGGCACCAAGATCGGACCACAGCATTTCAAGGTGCTCGTAAACCCTGCGATGGCGCGGTTCTTCGGCCAGCCAGCGCTGGAATTCCCTTCGCTCGCGCTCGCTCACGTCATCGGCACGCATTCTTGCGAACCATGCAGCCGCCGTGTGCCGCACCGGATCGTTCGTACTTGCGATGTTCAGTTTGCCCATGGTCATGTCGGCTCCAACTGCGTGCTGATGTGCAGCAAGGCCTTCATCATGTGTTTTTCCACCGCACTGACGCTGATGCCCAGCCGTTGCGCGATGGCGCTGTAGGTCATGCCTTCGTAGCGCTGCAGCAGGAACACCTCGCGGCATCTCGGCGGGAGTTCGTCCAGTGCGCGCAGGAATGTCCGCAATCTCTCCTGCTCTTCGTAGACGCGTTCTTCCGAGGGCGCCTCACCCAGCAGTTCGTCGGCGCACTCGCTGGCGGGCAGGTGCTGGAATGCATGATGTGTCAGGTTGCGCCGGAAGCGGTCGCGCAGCAGGTTGGATGCGATGCGGAAGAGGTAAGCCTCGTGGTTCGTGATTGCCGGCAGCGGATCGATCTGCGCGAAGCGCGTGAACACTTCCTGCGTCAGGTCTTCGGCGTCCTCGGGGTGGCCGAGATTGTGCTGGAAGTATCTCAACAGCGCATTGCGATAGCGCCGCGCTAGGGTATCCAGTCCCACGGATTCACCGGCGAGGGTGTTGGCGCTCGTATCGGCCGTTCGATGGATGGAGTTCGGCATGGCGCGCATCGCGAGAACGTTCAATGAAGCTACGCCAATGCGGAGACTGTCGCAAGCGGTTTCCGACACGAAAAATGTTTTTCGACAATCTTGGTGCGCGGGGGTGAGGAGATGAAGAACCGTTGCGTCTACGGGGTAATGCGACGTTGAACGGCGTCAGCGCGTGCCGAAGGAAACCTCCAAGGGAAGAGGCAAGGTCGCTTTGACGAAACATCATGGGGAGAGACCAGATGGTGAGCCTGTACGTATTGCGAGTGAGGAAGTGCGGCAAACAGCTCAGTCGGATTGCGCTGGCCGTGTCCTTGACCCTGATGGCGGCAACGCCGGTCTTTGCGCAACAGGGGGACGTGCACAGCTATGCCATGTCCAGCCAACCGCTGGGTGCGGCCCTGAACCAACTCGCGTTGTCGAGCGACAGGCAAATCCTCGTGCCGCCGGATCTGGTACGTGGCCGCACTGCGCCCGCGCTTGATGGTCAATACACGTTGGATGCCGCGCTCCGGAAGTTGCTGGCAGGGAGTGATCTTACTTATGAGGTAACGGACACCGGCACGGTCGTGATCAAGCGCGCGCCATCCCCAACGAAACCACAAAGTACGAAAACACGGAAGCAGCCTGTCGCCGAACAGGCCGCACCACCCACCACGCTGGAGGCCGTCGCCGTGACCGGCACACGCATTCGCGGTGGCGTCACGGCATCGCCGACAATCACGATTGGTGCGCAGCAGATCCAGGATGAGGGATTCAGCGATCTGGGCGAAGTGATACGTAGTGTTCCGCAGAATTTCAATGGGGGACAGAACCCGGGTGTGACCGGTGCCGCCAGTGGTATCGGCAACCAAGATCTGACTGGAGGCTCCGCCTTGAACCTCCGCGGGCTGGGAGCTGACGCAACGCTGACACTGCTCAACGGACGCCGCCTGGCCTATGACGGTTTTACTCAAGCGGTGGATATCAGCGCCATTCCAGTGGAGGCGGTCGAGCGCTTGGAAATCGTCCCTGACGGCGCGTCGGCGATCTACGGCTCGGATGCGGTGGCTGGTGTGGCCAATGTGATCTTGAAGCCCAGCTTCGACGGGGTGACCTTGGGGGCGCGCTACGGTGTTGCGACCGATGGCGGGTTAGCGACGCGCGAATACACCGCGACCGCCGGCACCGCTTGGGCGAGCGGTGGGTTGATCGCAACGTTCAAGGATGCCCATGTCGATCCCATTTATACGCGCCAACGCAGTTACACCAAATATCTGATCGACCCGTATACGATTTACAACGGCAGCGACTCGCGCAGTGGTCTAATCAGCCTGCACCAGTCGATGGGCGATATGGCTGAGTTGCGACTTGACGCGCTCAAGACTGAGCGCATCATGACGAAATACTACGGTCAGGTGGGTTCCTATTACCACTACAGTCCGGAGACGTCGATCTGGTTGGTCTCACCAAGTATCGAGTTTTTTCTTCGGCATGACTGGTCTGTCACCCTCGGTGGAACCTTCGGCAAGGACGAAAATGTTGATGAGCGTCATCTCGTGTCCGCGGCGGGGAGTAGCCTTGTCCGCCATGACTGTTACTGCAACCAAAGTCGTTCCTGGGAGATCGGCGCTGAGGGGCCATTGTTCCCGGTGGGGGCGGGTGAGGCGCGCCTAGCCGTCGGTGCCGGATCGAGGAAAAATGAATTTCGGTATGTGCCGAACATTTCCGGCAGATCTTACGGCGGCGACGAACGTGCCCAGTTTGCCTATGCCGAGCTGGGTGTTCCGTTTGTTTCGCCTGCCTCGGATATCCCGGGCGTCCATCGACTGGAATTCAGTGCTGCGCTGCGAGGCGAGGACTACGACAGCTTTGGCCGGGTGGCCACGCCGAAGTTCGGGGTAATCTACGATCCCACTGCCGACGTCACATTAAAGGCCTCTTGGGGCAAGTCGTTCAAGGCGCCGACGTTGCTGCAGCGCTACCAGAGCAAGCAAGTCTATCTGTTCGAGACTACTACCGTGGGTGGGAGCTCCAACCCCGCCGATGCGACTGCATTAATGTCCTATGGCGGCAACCCCGACCTGCGCGCCGAGCGGGCACGGACTTGGTCAGCCACGTTGGCGTTTCATCCAGAGGCCCTGCCGGGACTTGACGCCGAGCTGACTTGGTTTGACATTAATTATACCGATCGAGTGGTTCAACCGCTTATCTACCAGCAAGCGCTGAGTAATCCGGCTTATGTGGATTACGTGGATTTGTCGCCGACGCCCGAAAAGATTCAAGACCTTTTCGAAGTCTACAACGACGTATTCAACAATCTGTCTGGCATGGCTTACGACCCGAGCAAGGTGGTGGCGCTCATCCGCGACCAGTACGTGAACGCGGCACGGCAACGGATCAAAGGCTTCGATCTATCGGGTTCGTACCGCTTCGATCTTGACGGCGGGCAGCTGACGGTGCGCGGATCGGCCAGTTGGCTCGACAGTGTTCAGACGACCAGCGCCGGGCAGCCTGAACAAACGCTCGCAGGCACCATCTTCAATCCGGCCTCGCTCAAGGGCCGCATTGGCGCAGTGTGGACATCGGGAAGTTTCAGCGCGTCAGGGTTCGTCAACTACACCGGTGGTGTAACTTATCACCTCGCAACGACAGTGACGGATAAGACTGCGTCGTTCACCACGGCAGATGTCACGATCAACTACAACCTCGGCAAGCGCGCTGGCGCCTTCTCGGGGCTGACGCTGGGGTTGTCTGTGCAGAACCTGCTGAATCGCGCGCCTCCGCTTTATCCCGCGGCGGGGGCGCTGTATATGCCGTACGACGCCACCAACTACTCGGCGATCGGACGCTTCGTCAGCGTTTCGGTTTCCAAGCACTGGTAGAGGAGGGGGCATGGAACTGTTCCATCGATCGGCCTCGTGGGCGGCCGAGACGGCACGCATGCGTCTGGATACTTCGGCCAGGAAGTGGGGGACGCATTGGGTTTCGGCGCTTGCACTCGTTGTACTGGGCGTGGCTGTCGTCGGCCCATTGCATGCGGAGACTATTTCACCGCGACGCCTGCTGGAGGTGGTCGACTTCAGTAGTCCTGTCGTATCTCCGGATGGGAAACAGGTGGCATTCCGGGTCGAGCAGGCTTCGATCGAGCGCAACACCTATGATGTCTTCTGGTACGTGCAAGCCACGGACGGCAAATTACCGCCCCATCGGGTCGCGGACGGGGGTGTGTTGTTGCACGGTACAGCCGGGCTTTCGGTGTCTGGCCATGCCGTCTGGTCACCCGATGGGCACTGGATTTACTACCCTGCACTGGTGGATGGCCAGATAGGCGTCTGGCGCGCGGCGGCGGATGGTTCCGGTGCGGAACTCGTGACGCACGATCCGGCGGATGTGCGCGACTTTGCGTTGAGCCCTGACGGCAAAATTCTGAAGTACAGTGTCGGGGCCACGCGCGCTGCGGTCATCGCTGCGGAGCAGGCCGAGTACGATCATGGCATCCACATCGACGATACCGTGCCCGTCGGCCAAGGCGGTCTCTTCCGCTCCGGCGATATTGATGGTCGGTTAGAGACACAGCGCTTTCGCCCGGGTGCTTCCGGATGGCGACGCGTTCAGCTGCTGGCAGGCGTTCCGGGCCATTGGAAAGCGGTCGATCTGAAGACCGGAAAGACACGGGACCTGCCTTCCTCCGAGCGCCCATCAAAGCCGCCAAAAACATCGGATCTCTCCAACACCATGCGCAAGGCCTTGGGCATGCCCCTCCTTGAGCCGTCACTGCCCTGGAAAGTGGCGGTTGATCCCGATACGGGTCGAATGGCGATGCTGACGCGGTTCGGCAACGGGAAGGGGCTCATGAAAAAGCCCGATGTGCAACTCGCAATGCTGCCCAAGGCGGGCTCAACCAAAACCATCAAGTGTCGGGCCGCGTTGTGCACGGGCAAGGCGATCAGCAGCATCCAGTGGCGACCGCAAAGCGACGAAGTACTGTTCACCGTGACCGACCCACACGAAGGGCAGGCGCAATCGATTTATAGGTGGAACGTCCGAACGGGTGCCGTGCATCTCGTAGCCCAATCCGCGGGCTTGCTCAGCGGCGGTCGCGATTACTCCAGCGCCTGCGGGGTTTCGTTCAAAGCCTTGGTATGCGTGAACGCCAAGGCGGATCGGCCGCCTCGTCTGGAAAGGATCGACCTTGAGACGGGGAAACGGCAGGTGCTGTTCGATCCGAACACGGCCTTGGCTCTGGATGAGGCAAAGACGACACCATCGCATTTGCTTCGCTGGACGGATGCGAAAGGCCAGGAATTTACCGGCCAATTCTTTCCGGCACGGCGTACGGGCCACGGCCTTCCTCCCTTGTTCGTGAACTATTACGACTGCCGGGGCTTCCTGCGCGGCGGAGTGGGCAATGAATGGCCTTTTGCCTCGCTGGCCGATGATGGGATTTCGGCCCTGTGCATCAACGCTGCCCCGTACCGTCTTGATGCGGTTGAGCGGTACGGGCAAGCACTTTCGGCGGTCAGGAGTGCCATTGACCTCTTGGCGTCGAAAGGGGAGATCGACCGGACCAAGGTCGGCATGGGTGGTCTCAGTTTCGGCACCGAAGTCACTATGTGGACGGTGATGAAATCCGATCTACTCGCTGCCGCGTCGGTCACCTCGGTCGCGATGTCCCATAATTATTATTTGTTCAGCAGCATGAGAGGCAAGGTCTTCTCCAGGGAGTTGAACGCGCTCTGGCAGCTTGGGGCACCGGATGAAACGCCCAAGCGTTGGCGGGTGCTTTCTCTTGCCGCCCACCTGGACACCATCAAGGCGCCGATCCTGATGCAGATGCCGGAACAGGAATATGTGATGGCGCTTGACTACGCGATTCCGCTGATTCGCGAGCATCGCGCTGACCTGTACGTCTTCCCCAACGAGCCGCATCAAAAGTTCCAGCCCAAGCACAAGCTGGCTGCCTACGAGCGTAACCTCGACTGGTTCCGCTTCTGGCTGCAGGGCTACGAGGATCCTGACTCGGTGAAGCGAGCGCAGTATGCGCACTGGCGAGAGATGAAGAAAGTCTTGTCGGTCCAACAGGCCCATGCGGCAATGAGGCCAAGTCGCCAGCGGCAATAAGTTTGTCTATAGGCGCTAATGTGGCCATCGCCCCCGCGAACAGGAATTCCTGTTCTGCTGGAACCGGAGCAGGTTCTTGTGTGAATCCACGGCTCACGAGCGCCCAGGCGCGGATCCCGCAATTCAACGAACGGCTGACGGGTGGACTGCGGGCTGAAAGCCCTTGCGGAACATCGCGACGATCGATGCCGGCGTGAGCACTGTGGCTGAACTGTTCGGTGCTGGTGTCGGCACGGGGTGTCCGTACCCCTTGTGCGACCAGGGGAAGAGCTGGCCTTGCCAAATCAAACAGGGCGCCCTCTCACGCACGACAAACGTGCCAGTCGGAAGGCTGCCAAATCGCTCTCGATGCGTAACCTTCGTGCCACCACGCGTTACCCGCTGCGCGTGCAGCTGGAGGTCGATCTCGGTCACGGGTGGATGTGGCAGAGCGATGAGCGACGCATTTGCGGAGCACCATGCCTGCTTGAATTCCGAGTACCTCTTCCTGCGACAGTAGGCACAGGGCCGATGGCCCGCCGCAAACGCGGTCGCCTCATCAAGGAAGAACAACTCGGACCACGTGTGGGGGCTGAAGACTACGCGGTGAACGCTTTTGAAGCGCAGCCGACAAGTAATCCAAGCCTTGCTTCGCCAGAGCGAGACGATCTGCTTGTCGTCGTTGTGCAGGATCCCGCGATTCCCCAGCCATGCGCCACGCGCCTGCACGGCATCAAGTCCACCGAAAGGATTGACACGGTTCTGAAGAGGCATCACCTATTTGAAGACTGCGCCATGCGCGCGCTATTTACCACCCGTGGCGAGCCAAGCAGTTGATCCAACGCGCCTATTCGTGGGGAAACCTCAGAGTCCAATTCCGGTTCCAATCAGTATCCGGGCATGGTGTATCGAGACGATCTTTTCCCATGCCACCTCCAGTCCATTTCGCCATCTGTGCGTTATTGGCCTCGATCGCAGAATGACATAGGGCTCTCCGAGATTGGCGAGTCAGGCAGCCCCATCGCCGGTTACGCGCTGGATGCAACACCTCGCTAAAACTTGAACCTGACGCCAAGTGTCACGGAGCGTCCGTAACGATAGTAGCCGTCAGACAGCAGTGGATTCCCATTGATACTGTACGTTTGCGCCTCATCGAGCAGATTCTGTCCTTCGAGGGAGACGCTGAACTGGTCGTTGATTTCGTACGAAACGTGTGCGGTCACCCAGGTAAGGGGATCGGACAGCTCGTTGTAGCCGTCACCCAGCACCCCAATCGCTGTCACGAAACCGTTGGTGTGGTCTGCGGTGGCACCGATCGACCACGGCCCCTTCTCGTACATCAGGCTCGCCGAATACACCGATGGCGCGATGCCTTCGAGCGGCCGCTCCTGGCCATCGACCCAGCTCTTCGACCAGTTGCGGGTGTACTGCATCCGGAACCCGAAGCCACTCTTCCAGAAATGCTGCAGGCCGATCTCGACGCCATGGACCTTCGCATAGTCGCCGTTGATCGGGCGAAGCACGTTGAACAGAGTGGGGCCGCTCGTAATGGGATCGCCGTTTGCATCCAGGATTGGGCCAACCCCGATGTCCTGGCCCGTTTCGAAGCTGGTGGTGATCTGGTTTTCGATGTGTTTCTGGAACACGGCGACGTTGAAGATGGACTTGTCGTCGAAGTACCACTCCAGCGACGCATCGCCCTGGCGCGCGCTGTAGGGTTTGAGGTCGACGTTGCCACCGAATACCTGCGTGAACTCGCCCCACGAAACGCTTTGAGTCGTGCTGGTCGGGGCCAGTTGCTCGACCGAGGGGCGCGCCATCGTTTTGGCCGCACCGAGGCGCAATTGCAGCTTGTCGGTGAAATGCCACACGAAGTTTGCAGACGGCAACAAGTAGGTATAGTGGCCTTCCTGTACGATCGGGGTCGGATCGGCATACTTCGCCGTGTAATTGAACGCCCCGTTTTCCGTGATGCTCAGGATCCTGGCGTCCCAGGCCTGTGAGGTGGTATCGGTCTGGACCAGTCGTACGCCGATGTTGCCGTCCCAGCGCTCGCCCGAAGCGTCTGCCTGCAAATAGCTGCTGTAGGTTCGCTCGGAGACCCGATAGCTCTGCAGCGGATTCCAGACCGGCGCGGCAGCACTGAAATCGTAGACGCCGCCACCCGGGCGAGGCTTGCCATCGTAGGCACGCAACGCTGCCAGGTAACCCGGTACGTCAAAAGCCATGAAGCTGCGCGGGAAGCTCGAGTGCACGCCGCTCATGAAGTTGGGCAAGGTGAACCTGTGCGACAGGACGTTGCCGTCGAGGTCCCCCACGTCGATCGCGTACTGGCCCGAATAGTAATCCGCGCCACCGGTGAAGGTGTTGTCGACCAGGTCGCGTGTCTTCCGCCGGTCGGTGAAGTTGATGCCGAACTTTAGGTTGTCCACGTGGAATTTGTCGACGAACAGATTGCCGCCGAGCGACGCGCCGTTGATGCGGTCGTCGATGTTGTCACCACCGAGCTGGAAGTAATGGGTGTTGAAATCGGACGGACCGAATTCGCCGTTGGCCAGGCCTGAACTCAGGTCGCGACCGTCGTCGAACGTGGTGGTGACGTCAGGCACCCTGTCACCGGTCAGTTCGATGCGGGTGACGTTGGGCTGGTTCATGCGCAGGACCACGTAACTGTCCTGGCCACCCGAGTGTCGGCGCGAGGTCGAGTGGTACGCGTCGCTGACGAGGCTGAAATCAGGTGTCACTTGCCAGGCCACGTTGGCGCCGAACAGTGCGGTGTCCACCACGCGGTAATTGGTCATGTTCAACAGTTCCGGATTGAGCCGCAATTCCGGATCCGGGTTGTCCAGGGTGAGCCCGGTGACGATGCCGTTCTGTACCGTGATGTCGGACCAGCGGCCGGGAGAAAACAATGGATAAAACGACTGCTGGTATCCGACCTGGGGTGAATTCAGGCGCGTCTTGAGGCCGTCCACCTTCACGCGCAATGAATCGGTCGGCCGCCATTCGAGGCTGCCCGACAAGGCGAGACGCTTCTTGTCTTCAAGGATCGAGCCGACACGGAACTGTCCGGGGGCGATCAAACCGTACTCGTCCGGATCCAGTTGACCGTTTCCGTTGGGGTCGATATTTCCGCCCCAGGCGTTGCCAAACCAACTCGAATCGTTGGGATCAGGATTGCGGGTCCAACCGCCATCATTGCCGGCCACGTCGGTGCGGTCGTGGCGTTTGGCATAGACGAGGCCGGCCATGACGCCAAACGTGTCATTGGCAAAGGTATTGCTGTACGCCGCGGACAGCTTGTGCCCGTTGAGTTCCGACATCTGGTTGTGATCGCCCTCCAGGCGCACCGTGCCACGCTGGCCGGACCGGTCGAAGGCGCTTCCCGAGCGCAGGTTGATCAGGCCGCCGATGGCGCCCTCGGTCAGTGATGCTTCTGCGCCCTTGATCACATCGGCGCCGCTGATGACATCGGCCGGGAGCACGTCGAAGGCGAAGTCGCGGCCGGCGCCATCCGTTGCGAGGATTCGATTGTTGAACGTGGTCAGCGTGTATTCGGGCCCAAGGCCGCGCACGCTGACTTTCTGTCCTTCTCCCCCGGCAGTGCGCGAGATGGCGACGCCGGTGATGTGGCTCAGGGAGTCGGCCACGTTGTCGTCCGGGAACTTGCCAAGTTCCAGGGCGGTGATCGAGTCTTGCACGGTGGATGCATTGCGCTTCAGCCCCACCGAACGCACGAGGCTGGCTCGGACCCCGGTGACCTGGATGGTGCCCAAGGTGGCAATGTCGTCATTGCCCTTTTTCGAAACGTCGTCCTGCGCGCCGCTTGTCGAAGCGGTTGCAGGAACCGATGCAGGATCTTCGGCTTGCTGTCCCTGCGCCAATCCAACACCGGGAGCCAAGAGAGCGAAAGCAATGCCGCAGACGAGCGTTTTTTGTTGCAGGCAGGCGATCTTCATGGTTCTTCCCCAAAATATGCGCGGACGAGGACCCGTTGCGAAACAGAACGCAGCCTACACTATGTTTCGTTATGCATCAATAGCGAAATACAACGAACTATCGCATACTGCACGTTGAAAGGAGGGGGGCATGCCAGCCACACGCGATACCAGCCAGCGCCGTCTGCAAATCAGCGAGCTGGTTCACAAACAGGGAAGTGTCCAGGTTGCATCGCTGGCGCGACGTTTCAGTGTCAGCGTGCAGACGGTGCGCAAAGACTTGCGCTACCTTGCCGCGCGGGGCGTCATGACTCGCGCCTACGGCGGTGCAATCGACAGCAACGCGATAGGGGGGGGGCAGGCCGAGCCGGCTTACGAGGTCAAGCGCGTCGTCCACCTGGATGACAAGCGTCGCATCGGCAAGCGCGCAGCGGAGCTTGTGGAGGCGGGCAACACCATCGTCATCGATTCGGGTACTACCGGCATACAGCTTGCCGAGGCGTTGCCCAACCTCGATATCACGGTCGTCACCAACGATTTCGGCGTGTTGTCGGCATTGTCGTCCAGGCAGGCGATCAAGATCGTCATGCTGGGTGGCGAGCTGCGCCGCAAAAACATGGCGTTTTATGGAGGGTTGACTGTCGAAGCCCTCGATGCGCTGCAGGTGGACATGTTGTTTCTCGGCGTGGATGGCTTCGATCTCGAGCGCGGCATCACGACGCATTACGAGCCGGAAGCAACCCTGAACCGGAAAATGGTCGAGGCGGCGGGCAAGGTCATCGCCATCACCGACAGCTCCAAGTTCGGGAGGGTTTGCCTGCACCGGATCCTCCCGATCTCCGGGCTGGACATGCTGATCACCGACAAGGATGCCCCGGAAGACATTCGTCAAGCCAGCCAGGATGTGGGATTCGAACTGCTGTTGGCCTAGTTGCGGGCTTTGCCGTCGAGGCCGAACACACGCATGGCATTGCGGTAGTAAATTTTGTCGATGACCGAGCGCGGCAGACGCAGTCCAGGCACCTCCGCGTCGAGGTCGTCGATGCGCTGGGTCGCGCCAGTTGCAAGGTAGCGCCAGTCGGACATCCAGAACGCGTGGGCCTCGCGGCGAAACGCCTCGTCATCGACGGCGGGGTTGTGCGTCAGGTCGCTTCCGTAAAGCAGCCGGTCCTGATAGTGGATGAAGAAGTCGCGGACGCGGTTGTAATCCCGCGATGACTGGTATTGCACCTGGCTCATGCGCGCCGCGAGATCTACCGTGGCATTGGGGTGCCGATCGAGGAACTCGGCAAGACGGTCGACGCTCCACTCCAGGCTGGCCATGTGCGCGCCGACGAAACGCAAGTGCGGATGGGCTTCGACGAAGCGGTCGCGCGCGGCCATCAGCGTTTCGTAGCGTGGCATCTCGGGGTGTAGCCAGGCGTGGTATTCGGGGTGATGTCGAAAGTATTCGCGATCGTTGTCCGTCGTCATTTCCGACAGGGGCAGCCAGCAATTGTAAGGCTCGCCCTGGTGGTCGATCAGCGCCACGCCAAGGCGCTGCACGGTGTCCGCAACCGGGGCGAGCCTTGGGTCGTCCAGCATGATCAACTTACCGTCTGCGTCCCTCTCGATCATCCCGACGTTCTTCCAGATCTTCACCCCACGCGCGCCACGCGCCACGTCCGCCTCCAAACGGGCCTCGACACGCTCCAGCCAGCCCGGCTCCCCGAATCCCCGCATCGAAAACGTGGTTGCCCAGTGGAACCGTGCGGGATCGCGTGCAGCCAATGCCAAGGCGACATCGCGCTGCCGGTCGGCAGGCGGGAAATCGGGATAGTCGACGTTGATCGACAGCAATTCGAATCCGTCGGCCCGGGCCTGCTCGAGAAACGCGGGGGAATCGGTGTTCGCGTGTACGTGGGCGTCGAACTTGCGTACTTGCGCGAAGTTGGCCAGATCGTAGGACGTATCCGCTGCGGGAGACGCGGCGAATGCAGGCAAGGCGAACAACGCCAGCAGCAGAGCACGGATCACGGTCGACATATCGCTGAGCCTCGCGTAACGAAACTATATATACACTAAACGAAACATATCGATTGCACAAACCGAACGTATGGCGCAGAATGGGAACGTCTGATGCTTGGGAGCGCCTGGATGCCACATTTGGGACGCCGCAATCTTCTCAAAGTCGCCGCGGGCGTGACCGCGTGGGCAGTTTTGCCCGCCTGGGCCAGGAAGTCTCCCATACGTCGCGGCACGCCTCCCTCATCCAGTGGCGCATCCGCGTTGGCTGGCTTGGAAGCGGGCCGGGTGCTGGTCGCGAGCGGCAGTTTGGCGATCGATTTCAATGACCGGCTGCACACGCGTTTGTTC
>Ga0207678_10002339_pt1 | contig 17182 bp, 20 predicted proteins | sample KBSC63metaG_FD_184319 | JGI IMG/M metagenome (GOLD analysis project Ga0207678, IMG submission 184319) | Corn rhizosphere microbial communities from Kellogg Biological Station, Michigan, USA - KBS C6-3 metaG (SPAdes) (version 2) | ecosystem: Host-associated > Plants > Roots > Rhizosphere > Soil ...
CCCGCCGGGCGACGCCGCGGCGCCGATGCCGCACAGTGCCACGCCTCAACTTCTCAGGAGCTCGCTCATGCGAACGATCCAGTTCTCGCCCGTGATGCGGGCGCTCGCCGTCTGCATCGGCACATTGGCCCTGGCCGGCGCCAGCGAGGCGGCCGGCGACAAGGGCGCTTACGAAAGCGCCAAGGCGTCCGCCAAGAGCACGTACGAGGCCGCCAAGACGAAGTGCGATGCCTTGAAGGACAACGCCAAGGACATCTGCGTCGCCGAAGCGAAGGCGGCGCGCACCCGGACCGACGAGCAGGCCGAGGCCGTCTACAAGAACACGCCGAAGGCGCGCCAGCATGCGATCGACGAGATCGCCGAGGCCGACTACAAGGTCGCCAAGGAGCGCTGCGACGACAGGACCGGCAACGACAAGGACGTCTGCGTCAAGGTCGCCAAGGCTGCGCTGACCAAGGCCAAGGCCGATGCCAAGGCGAACCGCGTCTCGACCGACGCCAAGATGGACGCGTCGAAGGACAAGCGCGAGGCCGACTACAAGGTCGCCGCCGAGAAGTGCGACGCGATGACCGGCGACGCCAAGAGCGCCTGCGTCAAGGCGGCCAAGGCCAAGTACGGGATGTAAGACGCGGCGTCAGCCGCGGGCCAGGCGCCGCTCGAGGAAGTCGAGCCGGTCCTGGCCCCAGAACATCTCGCCGTGGGCGACATAGGTCGGCGCGCCGAACACGCCGCTGTCGATCGCCCGCTGCGAGTCCTGCTCGTAGCGCTCGTGCACGGCCTGCGACTGCGAGTCGTCGACGCGTCGCGCCGGCAGGCCGCTCGCCTCGAGCAGTGACTGCAGCACGGCAGGGTCGGCGATGTTCTTCTCCTCGACCCAGACGCCGCGCAGGATCGCGCCGGCGATTCGCATCGCCGCGGCGCTGCCGTCCAGCGAGTCCACCGCGATGATGAGCTTGGCCGCGTCGTCGCTCGCGACCGGGAAGTAGCGCGGATGCAGGTTCAGCGGCCGCCCGAGGTGCTCGCTGAACCGCTTCAGCTCGACCAGGCGGTACGCCTGCCGCTGCGGCGCGCGCTTGGTCAGCGGCAGGCCGCCCGACACGGGGAACACCTGTCCGAGGTCGATCGGCTTCACCGCAACGGTCGCGCCGTGCTTACGCGCAAGGGCGACGAAGCGGTCGTGGCCGAGGTACGTGTAGGGCGACACCGGCGTCAGGTAGTAGTCGACGTGCTTGCTCATCGCGACGGACTCGTCATATGGCGAACGATGCGGACAGCTTCTTCGGCACGGCGACGTTCGCAAGCCGCACGTATTGCGGCAGTCCGTCGCGGAACGGCGGCGGCGCTTCGCCTTTCATCAGCGGCGCGAGATACCGGCGCGCCTTCGCCGTGATGCCGTAGCCGTCGGCGGTGATGAACTCGCGCGGCAGCATTTTTTCCCGGTTCGCGATCTCGGACAGAGGCGCGACGCCGATCTTCCAGCGATACGGCTTGTCGGATACGCGCACGATCGCGGGCATCACGGCATTGTGGCCCGCGAGGGCGAGCCGCACGGCCGCGCGGCCCACCGCATACGACTGGTCGAGATCGGTCTTCGAGGCGATGTGGCGCGCCGCGCGCTGCAGGTAGTCGGCGACGGCCCAGTGGTATTTGTACTTCAGCCGGTCCTGCACGAGCTTCGCGATCAGCGGGCCCACGCCGCCGAGCTGTGCGTGGCCGAAGGCGTCCTTCGTTCCCGCTTCGGCCATCAGCTTGCCCTCGGCGTTCTGCAAGCCTTCGGAGACGCCCACGCAGCAGTAGCCGAATTGCTTCACGCGCGCGTCGACGGCGGCGACGAATATGGCCTCGTCGAATCGGATCTCGGGAAAGAGCAGCACGAGCGGGATCGGCGTCGCCGCGTCCTCGGCCATGCCGACGGCGGCGGTGATCCAGCCCGCATGGCGGCCCATCACCTCGAGCACGAAGACGCGCGTCGACGTTCGCGCCATCGACGCCACGTCGAACGCGGCCTCGCGCATCGACGTCGCGACGTACTTTGCCACCGAGCCGAATCCCGGGCAGTTGTCGGTGACGGCAAGATCGTTGTCGACGGTCTTCGGCACGTGCACGGCAGTGAGCGGATAGCCGAGCGCCTGCGCGACCTGCGCGACCTTGAGGCAGGTGTCGGCGGAATCGTTGCCGCCGTTGTAGAAGAAATAGCCGACGTCGTGCGCGCGAAAGACTTCGATCAGCCGCTCGTACTGCGCGCGGCTTTCGTCGAGGCTCTTGAGCTTGTAGCGGCACGAGCCGAACGCGCCGCCGGGCGTGTGCCGCAGCGCGGCGATCGCGCGCGCCGGTTCCTTGCTCGTGTCGATCAAATCCTCGGTCAGCGCGCCGATGATCCCGTCTCGGCCGGCAAGGACCCGGCCGATGCGGGCGCGATTGGAGCGCGCCGTTTCGATGACGCCGGCGGCGCTGGCATTGATGACGGCGGTCACGCCGCCCGATTGAGCGTAGAAGGCGTTGCGCTTGGCCATGGGTCAGTGTCCTTTTTTCATGCGAGGGCGCGCGCCGTAGCTTCGAGAAACGCCCTGCCGTAACGCGCATCGGGCTCGAGATGACATCCCTCCCCCCACTCGTTCCATGCGTTGACGAAGATCAGCCGCTCGCCCTCGCGCGACGCACGTACCTTCTCGACCAGGGCGGCGCGCCAGCGGCCGTAGTTGGTGGGCTCCGCGTTGACGAATACGTGCGACCGGTACGGCCTGCGCGGCGTATTGTCCCATCCGGGCATGATGCCGCGAAACAGCCGATACGGAGGCTCCGGACGGGCGAGCATATCCTTCCAATCAACGAGCAGCAGCGGCCGGTCGCGCACGCGAACATTGCGGCGATCGTAGAGCAGCGGCAGGACGTCGGCGATGAACCACGCGGCGTCGTCTTCGCGATAGTGCTGGCCGATCAGGACCTCGTCGTCGCGTCCGTCCCAGCGCCGCGTCCAGTTCTCGTTGGCCCAGCAGATGCAGACCGGAAAGTCCGGTGCGCCACTCGGTGAAGCCCGTGCGCCACCAGCGGTCGTTTTCGGGAGTCGGATGGTATTGCGGTAGATAGAACGCGATCAGCCGGACGCGGGCTTTCATCGCGCTTGCCGCCCCCGCGCCGCGAGCGGCCTGCGCGGCGGCCACGGTGTGAACAGGCCCTAGCTCCGCAACGCCGCGAAGCAGGCGTCGCGAACGCCTTCCACCGTGCCGAGGCCGTTGACCTTGCGGTAGCGCGGCGCGCCCGGGTCCCCGCTCGCCTCGCCGCGCGCGTAGTACATGACGAGCGGCTCGGTCTGCGCGTGATAGATGGCGAGCCGTTTCTTCACCGTCTCCTCCCGGTCGTCCTCGCGCTGGATCAGCGGCTCGCCCGTGACGTCGTCCTTGCCCCTGACCTTCGGCGGATTGAACTTCACGTGGTACGTGCGGCCGGACGCGACGTGCACGCGCCGCCCGCTCATCCGTTCCACGATCGCGGCGTCGGGGACGTCGATCTCGATCACGTAATCGAGCCCGACGCTGGCGTCCTTCAGCGCATCCGCCTGCGGAATCGTGCGCGGAAAGCCGTCGAACAAGTATCCGGGCACGCAGTCGGGCTCGCGCAGCCGATCCTTCACGAGCCCGACGATGATGTCATCGGACACGAGCAACCCCCGATCCATGACCTGCTTCGCCGTGCGCCCGAGCGGCGTGCCCGCCTTGACCGCCGCACGGAGCATGTCGCCCGTGGAAATCTGCGGAATGCGGTACGCCTCGCAGATGAACGCGGCCTGCGTGCCTTTGCCGGCGCCGGGGGGTCCGACCAGGATGAGTCGCATCGGTTGTGCTCGTGTCGAAGGATGATGACGAGGACGCGGCTCGCGGGTCGATGGCGACGCGCCGGAGCAATGTCCGGGTAATGTTACCCGACGAGGCCGCGGACGCGGGCCAGGTCCTCGTCCGTATCGACGCCGGGTGCCGGCGTTCCTTCCGCGATCGCGACGACGATCCGGTAGCCGTGGAACAGCGCACGCAACTGCTCGAGCGCCTCGAAGCGCTCGATCGGCGCGGCCTCGAGGCCCGGGAATCGGCGCAGGAAGCTGACGCGGTAGCCGTACAGGCCGTAGTGCCGGTACAGCGGCAGCCCCTGCGGGATCGCCGCGGGACCCGCGGCGAACGCATGGCGTGCCCACGGTATCGTCGCGCGGCTGAAATAGAGCGCGTAGTTGCGCGCGTCGAGCACGACCTTGACCACGTTGGGATTGAACGCCTCGTCCGCGTGCGCGATCGGATGGCACGCTGTCGACATCGCCGCATCCGGATGCGCGGCGAGCAGCACCGCGACGCGGCGCATGAGCGCGGCGTCGATAAGCGGCTCGTCACCCTGGACGTTCACGACGATCTCGTCGTCACCCAAGCCAAGCAGCGCCGCGGCCTCCGCGAGGCGGTCGGTTCCGGTCGCATGATCGGCGCGCGTCATCAGGGCGTCGAAGCCGTGCGCTCTCACGGCGTCGGCGATCCGCGCATCGTCGGTCGCGATGACGACGCGCAGCGCGCCGCTCGCCCGTGCACGCTCGGCGACATGCACGACCATCGGCCGGCCGCCCAGGTCGGCGAGCGGCTTGCCGGGCAGCCGCGTCGATGCGTAGCGCGCCGGAATCAGCGCGGTGAAGTCCACGCCTTCGGGGATGCTCATCGTCCGACGATCACGCGATGAATGCCCGTATCGCGCGAGCTAATCCTTCAGCGCTTCCCATTCCTCGGGCGTCAGCTTGCGCGCCTCCTCTTCCAGCATCACGGGAATGCCGTCGCGGATCGGATAGGCGAGCCGCGCGCTGCGCGAGATCAGCTCGCTGCGCCCGCGGTCATGGATCAGCGGTCCCTTGGTGACCGGACAGACGAGCATTTCGAGCAGCTTGGGATCCATGGAGCTTCTCCACGACGGCGTCGACGAACGCCGGATCGATGCGGGCGCGGATCGGCAGCGTCCACATGCGCGCGTCGGCGAATGCGCGGCATTTTACCGCGTCCTTTTCCGTCATCAGCAGGGCCGGCGCGCCCGGAAACGCGACGTCGTCGCGCGTATAGGCGTAGTGGTCGGGAAACGCGATAGTGCGCCCGGCAAATCCCTGCGCGCGCAGCGCGTCGAAGAAGCGCTCGGGGTTCGCGATGCCGGCGAGCGCAACAACCGCAGCGTCGCGCAGCAGACTCGTGTCGAACGCGCGATCGGACGCGATCAGGTTGCGCCACGGGAGCGATTCGTGCGTCATCCTGAATACACGCACACCGGCGAGCGTCGCGCGCCGGTCGCCACCCTCGGGGCGCGCATGAACCTGCACGACCGCGTCGACCTTTGCCAGACGCGACGGCGGCTCGCGCAGGGGCCCCGCCGGCAGCAGCAGGCCGTTGCCGAGTCCACGCGCAGCGTCGACAACGGCGACCTCGACGTCGCGCGCGAGCGCGTAATGCTGCAACCCATCGTCCGCCACGATGACGTCGACGTCAGGGTGCGCCGCAAGCAACTGCGTCGCAGCCTCGGCGCGCTTCTCGCCGACGAACACCGGCGCGCCGCTCGCCGCGAGCAGCAGCGGCTCGTCGCCCGCGTCGGCCGCGCCGTCGTTGGCCGTCACCTCGCGCGTGCCGCGCGTGCGGCGGCCGTAGCCGCGGCTCACGATGCCCGGGCGAAAGCCGCGCTCGGCAAGCGCGCCGACGAGCGCGGCGACGAGCGGCGTCTTGCCGCTGCCGCCTGCCGTGATGTTGCCCACGACGACGACAGGCACGCGAATCCGGCGGCTCCGCGCGAGCCCGGCACGATACGCGGCGCGACGCAGCGCGGCGAGCGCGCCGAACAGTGACGCGAGCGGACGCAGCGCCTGCGCGAGCGGCGTCGGCGTCGACGCATACCACGCGCGCGTCAGCAGCGCCGCGGCGTTCACTTGCGCGGCGCTGCGGGCGATGCCTGGGTCGCGAACGTGATGTGCACGTAGCCCGCAGCGCGCGCGGCCTCCATCACGTGCACGACGGCCTGATGGGTTGCCTGCGCGTCGGCGTTGATGACGACAATCGGATCCTTGGTGTCGCCGGCCGCGCGCTTCAGCATGTCGGCAAGCGCCTCGACCGACGTGAACGTGAACGGCGGCTCGCGGTCGACCTTGTAGCGGCCTTGCGCGTCGAGGCCGACGTTGATTTCCCGCGGACGCTGCTTCGCAGGGTCGGCGCTCGCCTCCGGCAGCGTGATCTGCAACTCGGCGATCCGCTGGTACGTCGTCGTCACCATCAGGAAGATCAGGATGACGAGCAGGACGTCGATCAGCGGAATGAAGTTGATCTCCGGATCGTCTTGCGACCGGTTGCCGCGCAGGTTCACTTGCGCTCGTTGTGCGCGAAGTCGACAAGCCTGATCGCCTGCTGCTCCATCTCGACGACCAGTGCGTCGACCTTGGCACGGAAATGGCGGTAGAAGATCATGCTCGGGATCGCCACGATCAGGCCCATGGCCGTGTTGTAGAGTGCGATCGAGATGCCGTTCGCGAGCTGGATCGGGTTCGATCCGGCGGACGTCTGCGAGCCGAAGATCTCGATCATGCCGACGACGGTGCCGAACAGCCCGAGCAGCGGCGACATCGCCGCGATCGTGCCGAGCGTCGTCAGGAAGCGCTCGAGGTCATGCGTCACGACGCGGCCGACTTCCTCGATCGCTTCCTTCATCACCGGGCGCGGACTTTTCACGTTGGCGAGCCCTGCCGCGAGAATGCGCCCGAGCGGTCCCTGCTCGGCGGTGCGCGCGAGCAGGTCCTGCGTCGCGCCGGTGTGCCGGTACTCGACCAGCACGTGATCCACCATCCCGGCCGGCGCCACGACGCTCTGGCGCAGCGACCACAGGCGCTCGAAGATCAGGGCGAGCGCGATGATGGAGGCGAAGATGAGCGGCCAGATCGGCCAGCCTGCCGCTTGGATGATCGACCACACGAGCTTATGGACTCCTCGGAACGGAACGGCGAAATGTAGCGTGGCTTTGCGTCGGCGGGCAACCCGGCGACGCGAATCGGCTCAATCGGTCGCCCTTGTTTGACGGCGGGCGCGGCGCCCGCCCGGCTCGACGATCGACGCGCACACCGCGGCGCCGACGAGCACGATGATCCAGCAAAGGTAGATCCAGACGAGGAAGCTCGGGAGCGCGGCGAGCGCGCCATACACGACTTCGTACGTCGACACCTTCGCGAGGTACCAGCCGAACGCGTGCTTCGCCACCTCGAGCGCGCCTGCGGCCGCCGCGCCCGCGACGATTGCAGGCACGATCGCGACGCGGCGCGCGGGGACGGCCTTGTACAGCACCGTGAGCCCGACGGCCGCGAACAGGAACGGCAGCGTCTCGGCCACCTGCGTGCCGAACGACTTGCGCAGCGACACGGCGGCGAGCGAATGCATGACGAGCCACGTCGTGATCGAGATGCTCGCCCCGATCAGCACGGGGACGGCCGTCAGGCCGAGCGCATAGACGACGATGCGCCGCGGCAGCGAGCGGCCGCTGCGAATGCCCCAGATCGCGTTGATTTCGCGCTCGACGGTTGCGATCGCGAGCGCGGCGGATACCGCGATCAGAGCCACCGACACGCCGGCCAGCCGCGCCGCCTGGTCGGCGAATCCGGTGATGTAGCCGCGGATCTCGCCGGCGGCGGAGAACGGCAGGAGGTGCTTCAGCATGAACTGCTCGAGCACCTTGAGCCAATCCTCGAAGATCGGAAAGCGCCCGACGAACGAGAAGGCAACGGTGATCACGGGCACGATCGCGAGCAGCGTGGTGAACGACAGGCTGCCCGCCGCGCGCGCGAGGTCGATGTCGCGCAACCGGGAGACGACGCGTCCGATGAAGCGGAAGGGATCGAGCGGCAAGCCGGTCGGGGTGCGGTTTTGGGGGCGTCCATTTTCGCAGGCGGCACGCGCCGGAGGTGAGGCGGAAGACGATTGAGCGCCCGCGAGCGCTGCGGCGGAACGGAAAATGCGACATTGGAGTCCTAGCCTTTCGTGATCGGTGACCCCGGTGACCGCTGAATCGACTTTTGTGACCGTGACGCCCATGACCGCTGAATCCGCTTTCGTGACCGGTGACGCCCATGACCGCTGAATCCACATCCGCCACCGCCGTCCTCGGCGGCGGCTGCTTCTGGTGCCTGGACGCCGTGTTCCGGGAGCTCGAAGGCGTTCGCAGCGTCGAATCCGGTTATGCGGGCGGACGCATGGCGAACCCGACCTACGACGACGTATGCGGCGGCGACACGGGCCACGCCGAGGTCGTGCGCGTCACGTTCGACCCCGCGGTGCTCGGGTTTCGCGATCTGCTTCGCGTCTTCTTCACGATCCACGATCCGACGACGCCCAACCGCCAGGGCAACGACGTCGGCACGCAATACCGCTCCGTGATCTTCTGCGAAACGCCCGATCAGCGTGCCGATGCGGAGGCGGTGATCCGCGAGCTGACTGCCGAGGGCCTTTGGCGCGACCCGGTGGTTACCGAGATCGCCGGGCGGGCGACGTTTTATCCGGCCGAGGGTTATCACCAGGATTATTTCGTGCGAAACGGCCGGCAGCCGTATTGCGCGTACGTCGTCGCACCGAAGGTGGCGAAGTTCAGGAAGGCGTTTGCGGAGAGGCTGAAGCGAAGGGACTAGGGTCTGTCCGCAGGATGTGAAGCAGGCCTAACCTCTCCCCCTCGTCACCCATCCCCCGGCCGCGAGAAAAAGGCTCACCGCCCACAGCACGGGCGCGAGGCCGATCGAGCTGCCGACGGCGCCGAAGACGAGCGGCACGGCCACCGCCATCGAGTTCATCAGCGACATCCGCACGCCGGCCGCCTCGCCCATCCGTCCCGGTGGCGCGAGGCTGTGCAGCAGCGACATCACCATCGGCTGGCCGACGCCGAGCCCGAGTCCGAGGCAGAACGACAGCAGCATCAGCGTCGACGCATCGCGCGAGAACGGAATCGCGAGATAGACGGCAGCGGCGGCATACAGCGCGAGCGTCAGCACCCGATGCTCGGGGAGCCGCTTTGCGATCAGCGGCATGGCGAGCCGGATCGCGAACGTCGCCGACGCGAACGCGGCCAGGATCAAGCCCACGCTCGACGCCGAGAGCCCGATGGAGTTGCCGTAGATCGGCACGAACAGCGTGTGCAGCTCCCACGCGACGGCGGTCATGCCGTTGATGACGAACACGCGCCGCAATGCGCGGTCGCCGATCAGGTCGAGCATCCGCCGCACGTGCGCCGCATGCGCCGGGTGCGGACCCGGCAATGCGATGCGGTTGCTCGCGAGCACTGCGATCGGCAGGAGCGGCGCCAGGGCCAGCACGCCGAACGCCGGCCGGAACCCGGCGTGGTCGATCGTGAAGCCGGCCACGAGCGGACCGAGGATCGACGACGTCGAGTAACCGACTGCGAGCAGCCCGTAATTCCGCGTGCGCGCGGCCGGGGGTCCCATCTCGCCGGTCGCGTATTGCGTGGCGACCTGGAACGCCATGAACGACACGCCCGACAGCGCCGCAGCCGCGTACAGCGCGGGCAGGCCGGGCAGTGCCGTCGGGATGATTGCGCTCGCCGCCATGCCGATCGAGCCTGCCAGCATCGGCTTGCGCACGCCGATCCGGTCGGCCAGGCGTCCCGCGCTGATGCCGAGAAACATCGGCAGCAACGCGAAGAGCGCGAGCAAGCCGCCAACGGTCGCGGCGCTCGCGCCGAGCGCGAGCGCGTCGAGCGAGACGGTTACGCGCATCCCGGTCAGCGTCAGGTGATTCGCGATGCCGAGCGCGATCAGCACGCCGAACGGCGATACGCGGGCCCGCGCCGTGCCGCCGCGATTCGCTGGCCGTGCGCTTTCGCGGTCGGGCGTGCCGAAGCCGGTCACGGGGCAAGCCGCTCGATCGTCCAGCGATCGCCTTGCCTCGACCACACGAGGCGGTCGTGCAGGCGCGACGTGCGCCCTTGCCAGAACTCGAACCGATCGGGAACCACCCGCATGCCGCCCCAGTTCGGCGGCCGCGGCACGGCGCCGGACGCGAAGCGCGCCTCGAATTCGGCGACGCGCGCTTCGAGCCACGCCCGGTCGGCCACCCGCGCGCTCTGCGGCGATGCCCAGGCCGAGATCTGCGAGCCGCGCGGGCGCGCGGCGAAGTACGCGTCCGAATCTTCCGCGCTGACGCGCTCGGCGGCGCCGTCGATGCGGACCTGCCGCTCGAGGCCCACCCAGAAGAACAGCAGGGCCGCGCGCGGATTGGCCGCGAGGTCGCGACCTTTGCGGCTGTCGTAGTTCGTGTGGAACACCACGCCCCGCGCATCGACGCCCTTCATGAGCACGATGCGCGCCGTCGGCCGCCCGGCGGCGTCGACGGTCGCGAGCGTCATCGCATTGGGCTCGGGAATCGCCGCGGCGACGGCTTCGTCGAACCAGCGCGTGAACAGCTCGATTGGATCGGAAGCGGCGTCGCGCTCGCTCAAGGCGGCGCGCTTGTAGTCGACGCGGAGCTGCGAAGGATCGGTGATGGGAGCGGAGACGGGCGGCCTGGAACGAGAACGCATTCTACTCGCTCGCACGACAAGGACCCCGCCTGTCGCGCGCACGAATCGCGACTCGCGCGGACGCTATCGCGCCGTTGCAACAACCCGTTCCGCCAGAGTGAAATTTCCCTTCTGCGACCCCTTCTTCCCTCTGAAAATGCGGTATAGTCGCCGCCGATGGAGCGTCGTGCCTCTACAGGAAGGCCGGCTTCAGGACTCAACAAGCGAGTAGTCCGCCCGCACAACCGACAGGAAGGAGAAACATGGCTACAGCAAAGAAAGCTGCGAAGAAATCGGCGGCCAAGAAGCCCGCCGCGAAGAAGAGTGCTGCCAAGAAGCCCGCAGCGAAGAAGAGCGCGGCCAAGAAGCCCGCAGCAAAGAAGAGCGCGGCCAAGAAGCCCGCCGCCAAGAAATCCACCGCCAAGCGCAAGCCGAATGCTGCCTTCATGAAGGCGATGACGCCTTCCACGACGCTTGCGGCCGTCGTCGGCGGCATGCCGATGCCCCGCACCGAAGTCACCAAGAAGATCTGGGACTACATCAAGAAGAACAAGCTGCAGGACGCCGTGAACAAGCGCTTGATCAACGCCGACGAGAAGCTGCGCGCGGTGTTCGGCGGCAAGAGCAAGGTGTCGATGTTCGAAATGACCAAGCTGGTCTCGAATCACCTCAAGTAACGGAAGCTCGCGCGACCGCGCGCTTCGCTTGCGCGCGACACGAACGGCCGGTGTGCTCCTACGGGATCACCCGGCCGTTGCTTTTGACAGCGGCTGTTCCGTCGCGGCCATTCCGCGCGCAACGCCTTCGCGCCTGCCGAGCGCCTCCGCCCAGCGGACGAGATGGGGCGTCGTCGATGCGTCCGCGAGACGGCCGCGCACGCGCACGACCGGATAGAGCGCGAAGTCCGCGATCGACAGCTCGTCGGCCAGGTAGCCGCGACCCGCGAGCCGCGCATCGGCCACCGCGAAGTAGCGGGCGATCCGCTTCTCGAAGAATTCGACGTTCGCCGGCGAGCGGCCGGGCAGGACGCTGCTCTCGAGGAAGACCATCGTCGACATCATCGCGAGATCGGTCGTCGCGAACATGAACCACTGGAACGCCGCCGCTCGCAGCGCCGGATCCTGCGGCAGAAAGCGCCCCGACTTCGTCGCGAGGTAGAGGAGGATCGCGCCCGACTGCGCGAGCGTCAGCGGCTTGCCGTCGGGCCCGGCGGGATCGACCATCACCGGCACCGCGCCGGCGGGATTCACCGCGAGAAACGCGTCGCCGCGCTGCTCGCCGCCAGCCAGGTCGACCGCGCGCACGCGGTAGGGAATGCCGCACTCCTCCAGCATGATGGCGGCACGCTGGCTGTTCGACGAATTTGCGGCGTACAGCTCGACCGGCGCTATGGTCATTTCTTGCCTTCCTGCCGGATGGGCCAGTCGTCCTCGTCCTCGATGATGCGGATCACGCGCGTCCGCTTTCCGCCCGCGTACTTTTCCATCTGCACGAGGATCGGAAACTTCTCCGCAAGCGCGGCGCGCGCCTTGTTCTCGTCGTCGTAGACGAGCACTGCGCCGTCGTCGCCGCGGACGTCGCTCCAGATCCCGGTCTCGTCCTGCACTTCGATCTTGTAGCGCATCCGTTCGCTCCGCTTACGCGACGGCGCCCTGCTTCTGCAGCGCCGCGATCCGTTCTTCGATCGGGGGATGCGACGCCATGAGCGCCATCATGCCGCGACCGCCCGCGATGCCGAACGCCTGCATCGTTTGCGGCAGCTGTCCGGGCTGCAGCCCGCCGAGCCGCCGCAGCGCGTTGACCATTGGCTGCGGGCCGAGCAGCCGCGCGCTGCCAGCGTCGGCACGATACTCGCGGTAACGCGAGAACCACGCGACGATCAGGCCCGCGAGAATGCCGAAGACGATCTGGCACACGATGACCGTGATGAAGTAACCCGGGCCCGTGCCGCGCTCGGTGCGAAATACCGTGCGATCGACGATCGAGCCGACGACCCGCGACAAGAAGAACACGAACGTGTTCATCACACCCTGGATCAGCGTGAGCGTCACCATGTCGCCGTTGGCCACGTGCGAGATCTCGTGGCCGAGCACCGCTTCCACCTCCTGCTTGTTCATCGACTGCAAAAGGCCGGTCGACACGGCGACGAGCGCCGAATTCTTGAACGCGCCGGTCGCGAACGCGTTCGGCTCGCCGTCGTAGATGGCAACTTCCGGCATCCCCACGCCGGCGCCCGTCGCCAGCTTGCGCACCGTCTCGAGCAGCCACGCCTCCGCTTCGTTGCGCGGCGTCTCGATCACCTGCGCGCCCGTGGTCCACTTTGCGATCGACTTCGACATCAGCAGCGAAATGATCGCGCCGGTGAAGCCGACGACGAGCGAAACGACGAGCAGCTGGCCGTACTGGAAGCCCTGCGCGGCCATCGTGCGATCGAAGCCAAAAAGCTTCAGCACGACCGACAGCACGAGCATGACCGCCACATTGGTGGCGATGAACAGGATGATCCGCTTCATGGGTTACCCGTTTTCCGGAACGTGAACCCAATATTAGCCCGGAATCCGGCGGCGCAAGCCGGGCGAGGAACTCTACTTTCGCGTCCAGGAATCGCGCAGCGTCACCGTGCGGTTGAACACGGGCCGCCCGGGGCGGTGATCTTCGAGGTCGGCCACGAAATAACCGTGCCGCTCGAACTGGAAGCGCTCCTCGGCGGCCGCATTCGCGAGCGCGGGCTCCACGAGCGCGGTGATGACTCGCTTCGATTCGGGATTCAAATCGTCGAGAAACGTGCGCTCGCGTTCCTCGCCGTCGGCGTCGTCGCCGGCCAGCGCGACCGCGTGATGCGGTGCGGGCTCGACTTCCTCCGCCGCGCGCGTGCCGGGATAGGGCACGCGGAACAGACGATCGTAGAGGCGCACCTCACCGGGCACGGCGTGATCGGCCGCGAGCCAGTGGATGTTGCCCTTCACCTTGCGCGCATCCGCGCCGGGGGTGCCGCTGCGCGTGGCCGGATCGTACGTGCAGCGGACGAGCGTCACGTTGCCGGCGGCGTCCTTTTCGAAACCCGTGCAGCGGATGATGTAGCCGTAGCGCAGCCGCACTTCGGCGCCGGGTGACAGTCGGAAGTATCCCTTCGGCGGCACGTCGACGAAGTCGTCACGCTCGATCCAGAGCTCGCGCGCGAGCGGCAGCATGCGCCCGCCGAGCTCGGGCTGTTGGGGATGATTCGGCGCGAAGCATTCCTCGCTCGCGCCTTCCGGATAGTTCTCGATCACGAGCCGCACCGGATCGAGGATCGCGATGCGGCGCTGCGCGCTGGCGTTGAGCTCGTCGCGCATCGTCTCCTCGAGCACGCCCATGTCGATCCACGAATCGGATTTCGAGGCACCGATGCGCTCGGCGAACATGCGGAAGCCCGCGGGCGTGAATCCGCGCCTGCGCGCGCCGACGAGCGTCGGCATCCGCGGGTCGTCCCAGCCGTCGACATGGCCTTCCTCGACGAGCTGCAACAGCTTGCGCTTGGAAAGTACGACGTACGTGAGATTGAGCCGCGCGAACTCGTATTGGTGCGGCAGCGGCCGCTCGAGCTTGCCGCCGTCGGCGAGCTTCTCGATGATCCAGTCGTAGAGCGGCCGATGATCCTGGAATTCCAGCGTGCAGATCGAGTGCGTGACGCGCTCGAGCGCATCCGAGATGCAGTGCGTGTAGTCGTAGAGCGGATAGATGCACCAGCGGTCGCCCGTGCGGTGATGGCGGGCGTGGCGGATCCGGTAGATGACCGGATCGCGCAGGTTGAGGTTCGGGCTCGCCATGTCGATCCGCAGGCGCAGCACGTGCGCGCCGTCGGGGAACGCGCCATCGCGCATCCGGCGCAGCAGGTCGAGATTTTCCTCCACGGTGCGGTCACGGTAGGGGCCCGCGACGCCGGGCTCGGTCAGCGTGCCGCGCGTCGCTCGCAGCTCCTCCGCCGACTGGCTGTCGACATAAGCAAGGCCCTGGGTGACGAACCACTCGGCGAACTCGTAGAGAACGCCGTAATAATCCGACGCATGGTAGCGATGGCTGCCCCAGTCGTAGCCGAGCCAGCTCACCGATGCCGCGATCGAGTCCTCGTACTCGACGTCTTCCTTGAGCGGGTTCGTGTCGTCGAACCGCAGGTGGCACGTGCCGCCGTTCTCGGCGGCGAGGCCGAAGTTCAGGACGATCGACTTGGCATGGCCGTAGTGCAGGTAGCCATTGGGCTCCGGCGGGAATCGCGTGACGACCCGCCCACCGTACGTGTTGTTCGTATTGTCTTCCGCGATGATCGCGCGCAGGAAGTTCGAGCCGGACGACGGCGGCAACAGGTCGCCCCCGCGCTTGCGCCGTGCCTCTTCGTTCGCGCTGCGATCGGCACGAGCCGGCGGCGGGTCGGGTGCCGGATCCCGCAATGCAGCATGGAGCGGTTTGTTCATGAACAAGCTCGGGAGCAGGGAATTCTAATCGCCGGCCGCTGTCGCGTCATCGGCCGCCTTACTAGGGAACTGCGGGTGCACCCCGGAGAACCGCGTCGGGCAACGGTTTGCGGCCGAGGGTTGTACGCGGCGCCGTGATCTTTTCCACAAATCCTGTGGATAGCAGTGTGCATATCTTGTAAATTCGATCGCTAAGTGGAGTGCCGGCCTGGAAAAACGCTCACTAGACGAAAATCGGGCTGAAAAAAACCACTATCCATTCAAGGACATGCTTTGACGCTTCCACAGGCGCCGCGTGGCGCGTGCCGCGGCGGCGGCAGGATCCGTAACCGCCTCGCGAGTGTCGGTTGCGATTGGCGCGGTTGAATCATGTCCTGGACAAATACTCGTTTGATGTAGACAACAACGGCCGGATCTGCCACCGCATTCTTGGACACGCCCCCATGCAGGATGATGCAGTGCGAAACGACGACCTGTTCCCCGCCGAGGACGCCACCCGCCCGATGGTGCGCCCGGCCGGCTCACCGCCGGTTGTCCCGGTTTCGCGCTTCGTGGCATCGGCGCGTCTGCTCGTCGAGCGCGAGCTCGGGCTCATGTGGATCGGCGGCGAGATCTCCGGCTGCAGCCGCGCGGCCTCGGGGCACCTCTATTTCACGCTGAAGGACGCGCATGCGCAGGTGCGCTGCGTGTTCTTCCGGCACAAGGCGCAGGGGCTCGCGTTCACACTGCGCGAAGGCGTCGCCGTGGAAGTGCGCGCGACTCCGACGATCTACGACGCGCGCGGCGAGTTCCAGCTCAACGTCGAAACCGTTCGCCAGGCGGGCCTCGGTGCGCTCTACGAGCGCTTCCTGCAGCTCAAGGCGACGCTGGCGGCGGCCGGGCTCTTCAACGAAGCGCGCAAGCGCCCGCTGCCGTCGTTCCCGCGGCGGATCGGCATCGTCACGTCGCGGCACGCGGCCGCCTTGCGCGACGTGCTCACGACGCTGCGCCGCCGCTTCCGCGGCGTGCCGGTGGTTCTTTATCCCGCGTCCGTGCAGGGCGCCGGCGCGGCAGGTGAGATCGCCGCGGCGATCCGTACGGCGAACGGGCGTGCGGAAGTCGACGTGCTGATCGTGTGCCGCGGCGGCGGCTCGCTCGAGGACCTGTGGGCGTTCAACGAGGAAATCGTCGCGCGCGCCGTGTTCGCGTCGGCGATCCCGATCGTTTCGGGCGTCGGCCACGAGACCGACTTCACGATCTGCGATTTCGTCGCCGACGTGCGCGCGCCGACGCCGACGGGCGCGGCGACGCTCGCGGTGCCCGAAGGCGCCGCGCTGCGGCGCGCCGTCACCGATATCGCCCGGCGCTTCGCGCGGGCGCAGGCGCATCAGGCATCCGCGCGAGCGCAGCGTCTCGATCTTGCCGCGCGCCGGCTTGTGCATCCCGCCGCGCGCATTGCCCGGCAGGCGGAAGCCACGCTGGCGCTGCGCAACCGGCTGGCGCGCGCGTTCGCCCATCGGCAAGCCGTCTGCATGCACCGCCTGCAGGCGCTCGAGGCGCGGCTCGTGCTCGGCTTGCGCGGGCCGCGCCCGCAACTGGCACGCGTCACGCACGCCGCACGCGCGCTCGAGCGCGCGGGCCGCCAGCGTCTCGCCCACGCGGCGGGGGCGCTCGAGCGGCTGCAGAATGCGCTCGAGCTGCTGAACCCCGGCGCGGTGCTCGAGCGCGGCTACGCGATCGTTACGGCGGCCGACGGCGCGATCATCAGCGACGCGGACCGGCTCGCGCCGGGCGACGACGTGGCCGTGCGATTCGCGCGCGGCCGCGCCACCGCCACGGTGAAAACGGTCGACCCCCCGGTGTCGGAGGTGTAGCCCCCGGGTGTCGGAGGTGCAACCCGACTTCAGGCTTCGTCGGGATCGGGATCGTCGACAGCGCTGCCACGTCGCAAACGATCTCGCACCGCGTCGGGCGCCTGCGCCGCGAGCCGCGGCGTGACCACGCGCACGTCGGCGTTCTGTGCGCGGTGCCGCAGCGCGTGATCCATCAGCACGCACGCGAGCATCGCCTCGGCGATCGGCGTCGCGCGGATGCCGACACAGGGGTCGTGCCGGCCGTGCGTGTTGACGACGACCGGATTGCCCGCCTTGTCGATCGAATGCCGGTCGAGCCGGATCGACGACGTCGGCTTGACGGCGATCGCGACGACG
>Ga0207678_10002340_pt1 | contig 17182 bp, 11 predicted proteins | sample KBSC63metaG_FD_184319 | JGI IMG/M metagenome (GOLD analysis project Ga0207678, IMG submission 184319) | Corn rhizosphere microbial communities from Kellogg Biological Station, Michigan, USA - KBS C6-3 metaG (SPAdes) (version 2) | ecosystem: Host-associated > Plants > Roots > Rhizosphere > Soil ...
AATCTCGAGGTCTTCGGCAACGACTTCGATGATCCAGTCGCAGTCTGCTGTCAGGGCGAGATCGTCGTCGAAGTTTCCGATGGTGATGAGGCGGGCGTTCTCCGGAATGAAGAAGGCAGCTGGCTTTGATTTTTTCAAGCCGTCGAGAGCGGCGAGGCCAAACTTATTTTTCGTGACCTTGTCGGCGTCGGCCGAGGTACCGGGAGGGACGATATCGAGTAGAACGACCGGGACACCGGCGTTGGCGATGTGAGCGGCGATGCGCGAGCCCATGGTTCCTGCCCCGAGGACGGCTATCTTGCGGATTTGACTGATCGATGGCGTGCTAGAGGCGGTGGTGCTGGAGGGCATGATGCGGACTCCGGAGACGATAGTTTCAATGCTGGGAAGCATACTGAATGGCTATTCATTACGTCAAGCCGCGCTCCCCACTTCCGCCTGCTGTATATATCTTTTATCTGTGAAGTATGCGCTGCGCCCCTGAGTGCGTATGATCTTTTGAGATCGCTCTGCGCCACGATGCTGAATTCAAGTTCGAATATTAGAGCGACGAAGGGGACCGATGGGCACTGTGACGCGACGGGAGTTTCTGGGGATTGCCGGAGGGGCAGCGTACTTCTTTTATGGCGGAGCGGCCTGGGGGGCGACGGGGTCTTACGAGATGGTCGCCAGAGCGGACCGTGGGCGAATTCTTGCTGCGGCGGAGAAGTATCTCTCCGCGCAGCCGGTCACGGTGACGGCGAGCCGAAATCCGCGGAGCGCTGGAGGACTGCATGACTACTCCTCCGAGGGGGACTACTGGTGGCCCGATCCGAAGCATCCGGGCGGACCCTATATTCAGCGTGATGGGATGTCGAATCCGGAGAACTTCAATGCCCATCGCGAGGCTATGGTGAGGCTTAGCCTGATGGTTCCTGCGCTGACGGCAGCGTGGGAGTTGACGGGCGAGAAGAAGTACTCGGACCATGCTGAGCGACATCTGCGCGCGTGGTTCGTCGATCCGGCTACGCGGATGAATCCTAACCTGGAGTACGCGCAGGCGATCTCCGGGGTGAACACGGGGCGCGGCATCGGGATCATCGACACGCTGCACCTGGTGGAGCCGGCGCGAGCGGCTACGTTGCTGGCGGCGGCCGGCGCGCTGGATGGAGCCAAGGCGGTTCAAGGCTGGTTCGCGCAGTATCTGGAGTGGATGCGAACTTCCGAGCATGGGCAGAGCGAGCGCGACGCGAAGAATAATCATGGAACCTGCTGGGTATTGCAGGCTGCGGAGTTCGCACGCTTTACGGACAACCCCGAGGTGATGGAATGGTGCCGCGAGCGCTTCAGGACGGTGCTGGTGCCGGAACAGATTGCTCCGGATGGCAGCTTGCCGAGGGAGTTGGCGCGGACAAAACCGTATAGCTATTCCTTGTTCGATATGGATGTGCTGTGCGACATCTGCCAGAGTTTGTCGACCGAGCAAGAGAGCCTGTGGAACTTCACCACTCCCGATGGACGCAGCGTGCGGAAGATGATGGCGTTCATGGCTCCGTTTATCAAAGACAAAGGAACATGGCCTTATCGGCATGATGTGGAGCATTGGGACGATTTTCCGGTGCGGCAACCCGGACTGCTCTTTGCCGGAGTGGCCTATGGGGAGAAGGCGTACGTTGCACTGTGGAAGACGCTGAATCCTGATCCGACCGTGCCGGAGGTGATTCGCAACTTTCCGGTGCGCCAGCCTCTCCTGTGGACGCCAAAACACATGACTCGTACCAACGCATAGCAGACAAAGAGAAGCCGTTGCGCCTGCACTTCGATGGAAGAGCAGCCGCAACGGCTTTTCTATCTGCCAGGTTGTGTCAGTGTTTTACTGCGGCGAGCTTCTGCATCTCGGAGCCGGCGAGGAGGAAACCACCAACTCCATAGACGTAGCTGGCGGAGGGCTTGAACTTGCCGGGCTGCCCGTCGATGGGCTGGATCGAGCCCAGGCGACCGTCGGCATAGACGTGGGTCAACATGCCCTTCCAGGATTTTTCGACGACTGGCAGGTAGGTCTTGCGGTCGAGGATGTGCTCGTTGATGCCGTAGGCGATGGCGTAGGTGAAGAAGGCTGAGCCGGAGATCTCGGGTAGCTCATAGGCATCCGGATCGAGCAAGCCGGAGCGCCAGAGCCCGTCGGGGCCTTGGATTTTGGCGATGGTTGCGGCCATCTCGCGGAACTGCGCTACGTACTTCGCACGAGCGGGGTAGTCCGCCGGCATGATCTGGAGCACATTGACGAGGCCACCCATCACCCAGCCGTTGCCGCGCGACCAGAAGAGCGGCTTGCCGTTGGCCTGTTTCTGGGTGAGGTAGCGGCTGTCGCGAAAGTAAAGATGCTCCTGCGGGTTGTAGAGTTCGGCGGAGGTGAGCCACCACTCATGGTCCATGTAGTCGAGGTACTTGCGATCGTGCGTGATGGTGTACATGCGCGCGAGCACGGGCGGGGACATGAAGAGGGCGTCGCACCACCACCAGAGCAGCTTGTTGGGATCGTCGGGACGCACGATGAGGCGATCCATGATCTCTTTGGTGTTGGCGAGGCGAACCGGCTGCCGATCCGCGAGGTAAAGATCGAGGAAGGCCTGCCCGAGAGCCTGATCGTCAGCATGAGGAAAGCGCGCGTCGAGCAGGGTCCAGTCGGACCGCTCCGCGAAGTGAAGGACGGCATCGCGATATTTTGGGTCGCCGGTCGTCTTCGATGCGGCGAGCAGGCCGTCGTAGAGAGCGGCGAAGGTCCACTGCTTGTTGAAGACCGGCTCGGCTGCAGCCAACTGCCAGTCTGCGACCTTCTTCACAACGGCGGAGATGGCTTTGGGCTTGAGTGCGGAAGAGAGGCCGGTGGCGAGGGGACCGGGATCGTCCGGAGCGTTGCCTGCGGCGTTCGGGTTCGTTGGGATGACTTTGGCAGAGGAGGACTTTGCCGGCTTGGCCTGTGCCGAACCGAGGGAACATGCCGCCCCCAGAAAGAGACTGAGGCAGAGCGCGCCAGCAAGAGCGGCTGAGCGATGTTTTTTCCGCATGAGGGTGCCTTCGGACGGAAGCGATACAACTTCAAGAGGGGACATGATGGGTTCCTTAAACCAGGTTTCCGTTCATTACCAGCGCTACGGCGCTACGCAATCGAGCGGTGCTGCCATCGAACGAGGGCCGCAGTTTCGGTGCCTTCGCGAGGGCGTTTCGTTTGAATTCGGCTTCTACGCTCTTGCCGAACATGTACCAGACCGTGGTGATGTCGCCCACGATAATGATCTCGTTGGGAGCGAGCGCGGAGGCGATCATGCGCAGACCACGCCCGAGAAAGAGCGCCATCTTTTCCAGCGCCTGGACTGCATTGGCATCGTCCGCCTGTGCAAGCTTGACCAGTGCGCAAAAGCTCTGCGGAGCAGGCTTTCCACTGATCTCGTGATAGTAACGAAGCCCGGCGCGGTTGGAGGCGACCGTCTCCCAGCAGCCATGGCTGCCGCAGCCGCAGAGAGGGCCGTCGGGATCCATCTGGACATGGCCGAACTCTCCGGCCATACCATTGGCGCCGCGGAGCAGCCGTCCGTTGGCGAAGATGCCGGTTCCAATGCCTTCGGAGACGTTGACCACGACGAGGTCGCGGATGCCATCGCTATCGCCGAACCAGACTTCGGACAGGGCGCAGGCATTGGCGACGTTGTCCATTTCGACGCGAAGGCCGGTGGCACGCTGAATGCGCGATTTGATGCTGAGAACGGGCCAGTTCAGGTTCGGCGCGAAGATGAGCTTTTCGAGAAGAGGGTCTGCACGGCCTGGCAGACTGATGCCGATGCCATCGAAGGACTTATCGCTGTGCGTCTCGATGAGCTTGCGAATGGCCGCCACAAGAGGCTGAATCGCTTTGTTGGGGTCGGCAGGCAGGTCAATGACATTCTGGGCGACGATCTTGCCGCCGAGATCGGTGACGGCGATGGTGCTCTGGGTTGGATGGATGTCGAGAGCGATGACGGCGCGCTGGTGGTTGAGCTCAAGAAAGGTGGGGCGGCGGCCACGAGGGAGTCGGCCTGTCGAACCTTCGAGAATCCACTTCTCTTTAATAAGGTCTTCGACGATCAAGGACACCGTGCTGCGCTGCAGGCCGGAGACGCGAGCGAGATCGGCCCGTGAAAGAGGCTGGCGCGTACGGATGAGATTGAAGACGAGATTTCGATTGATCTGGCGCGGGGTCTTGTTGGAGGCGCTTTGCCTTCGGGTGAATGTAAATCGTTGCGCTGGCGAGGTAGGCATCTTTTAACTTTCCGCTCTGAAGCAATGGATACAGAGGTGCAATCTGCGGTTCCTCAAAAGTCTTGTAGGTGAAACCGTCATGCCTTGCCGGGACCTGGGATTGAAACCACACAGCTTGACATCTCTGACAACGAGTCTTTATATCACTGGTGAGCGGACTTTTGTATATGCTTTGAATTATTACGCCGTCCAGGCCTTCGTGACAACCCACTTCCCTGTTCGGAGTCGACCAGAACAAGGGGCTATGGAAGGCATAGCGCAGCGAAGAGGTTGCCGTCTGCAGCAAGGGCAGGTCAGAAATCTGCCTGAACGTCATGATGCCCACTCTGTCGCGGAGCTTAGCGCAACTGGAGTCGTCACGGCTTTCTACACGATTGCAACGTGGGATTGGCCAGCTAAACTACTATTTTCAATCAACTTAGCGTTGCGAATAAAACAATTGACAATTGTTTACTGAGCGAACTATCGTTCTGGTGTCTTACAAATCACCCATCTCAGAAGTTCCAACTCCGAAAAAAGCAGACGCCGGACGATACGAACTGGGGTTTATGGCTAGCGTAAGACAAACGTTTGACTTAAGAGGCTAAAAATGAAGTTGAATCCACAAACTCATAATTGGAGAGTTTTCCTGACTCTGTGTATCGTTTTTTTCGCGGTGGCTGCTGCGTCGGCACAGCTCAGCACCGCAACAATCTACGGTACGGTTTCAGACTCCACAGGCGCTGTTATCCCCGGTGCGACGGTAACGCTGACCCAGACGGCAACGAATTTCACTCGCGTCTCTACAACCAAGGGCGACGGCACCTATCGCGAGGAATTTTTGCCTGTCGGCCCGTATAAGATCTCTGTATCGGCCAAGGGCTTCAAGAGCCTCGATCGCAGTGGAGTCGTGCTCGCCGTGATGCAAAATGCCGAGCTGAACCTTCAACTTGAGATTGGGACCACCGGCGAAACGATTGAAGTGACCGCCGATGTTCCTCTCGTCAATCTGGGCAGTGCCACCCTTGGACGCACGGTCGACAACCTTGAAATCGACAACCTTCCTCTGGTCAACCGCAACGTCGATCGGCTCTTGCAGCTTGTTCCGGGCGTACAGAAGGTTGCCACCATCAACAATCTTGGCTACCAGGAGATTAAGGTCCTGGTGAACGGCTCGACGGACGGATTCGTCGGCCAGGTTTCGTACTATCTCGATGGCGGTCTTAACATGACCGGTCTCCGCAATAGCGGCAACCAGGTTCCCAACCCCGACGCGGTCAGCCAGTTCAACGTTGTCACGAACAACTACAGCGCGCAGCTGGGCCGCTATTCTTCGGCGGTTGTCAGTGTCGTCACAAAGAGCGGCACCAATAAGTTCCACGGTTCCGCGTTCGAGTTCTTCCGCGACAGAAACTTCAATGCGATCGGGCACAATGCAGGCGCAAACGCTTCAAAGACTCCTTACAATCAGCACCGCTTCGGCGCAACCATTGGTGGACCGATTCGACACGATAAGGATTTCTTCTTCGCGAGCTTTGGAGGATACCGGTTCAGAACCTCCGCCACCAACAGCGGTAATCTTCCGAGCGCTGCTCAAATTACCGGAGATTTCTCTGAAAACCTTCCGAGCGACATTACTTCCTGCACACAGACACCAACCGCTGCAGACAATAGCAATATCAAATTCCTCGTTTGCAATCCTGTGACACGCACGCCCTATCCCGGCAATAAGCTGCCCTCGGTTGATCCAACGGCGGTCAACATCCTGAACTACCTTACGACGGCACTGAAGAAGGAAGGCAAGCAGCCTTTCCGTACCGGCGATACTCCTTATACCTATCGCGTACTCGAACCAACTCCTGAGCAGAACGAAGAGTATCTGATCAAAACAGATCACCAACTCACACCGTCGCACCGTCTGACCCTCAGCTACTTCCTGCTGGACTATAAGCTTCACGTCAATCTCGGCGGATTCACGCAACTGTGGTCGCACTCGGAGTACGCCAACAAACAGCAGAACGCCAATCTGAGCGATGTTTGGACTGTCAATTCACGCACGGTCAACCAATTCTGGGTCAACTACACACGCCAGAATGGAGGCCGCAATCCGGTGTCTGGCGACCCCACCAAAAAGACTCTGGCAGACTTTGGTTCGGATCTCGGCGTTGTAGGTTCGCCTTCTCTCTCGAATATCAGCGTGGGCGGCGTACAAGGCTTTACGTTGACTCAGGCCATTACCGGGCCTAAGGCAGGCGCCAATGTTTATGGCATTCGCGATCTGCTAAGCACAACGCGCGGCAGACACTCTCTCTACTTCGGCGGCGAAGTGGGCCTGGAGAAGGATTTCCAGCTCACTTCATTGAATAATTACGGCACGTTTACCTTCTCGACGACCAACGGGGCCAGCAGCGCTCGCACGACGAACGGTCTATCGGACTTTCTGGCTGGTATTCCGGCCAGCATGGGACAAGACACGGGCCTGTATGCGAATGCGAACTGGTACAGCTATGGCGTCTTCGCGCAGGATGACTGGCGCATTCTTCCCAACCTGACCCTCAACCTTGGCATTCGCTATGACTGGCAGCAGGCTCCCACCGACCCCCAGCATATGCAATCGAACTTCACGCCCGGCGTGCAATCACATGCATTCAAGAACGTGTCGATCGTTGGCAAGACCGGACCGCAACTCGCTCCGCTCGGCATGCTCTTCCCTGGCGATCCCGGCGTTCCTGCTGGCGGCGCATACACCCCACTGAACCACGTCTCACCGCGCGTAGGCTTTGCTTACGATCCTTACGGGAATGGCAAGACGGTCTTCCATGGTGCGGCGGGCCTCTTTTTCGGCGCCGTTTCCGGCAACCAGTGGGAGTTTCCATCGAACTTCGCTCCGTATGCTGTGCGCAATAACAGCTACCGGAATGTCAAATCCCTCACGCATCCGTATACCGACGATCCGACTGAGTTCCCGACGGGCACGAATCCATACCCGAGCCTGGCGTTCGATTACAAGTCGGGATCTGCGACATTCCTGCCATTCAATCAGCTTGTGGCGTTCGACCCGCACTATCGCTGGCCGTACTCGATCCAGTTGAATTTCGGCTTCCAGCAGCAGTTCGGCAAGGGCCTCGCACTGAGCGTCAATTATGTCGGTTCCCTCAATCGCAAGTCGCCGATCTACAACGACATCAACGCACCACAGTTCAACATCTCGGCGGCCGGTACCAGTGGAGCAAGCTGCCCGGGAGATCTGACGAAGGCCTGCGGTTATGCCAACAACAGCAACACAGTCAACAATCGTCGGCCTCTCAACTCCCAGTTCGGCGCGTCGGCAGCGGTTCCGCTCTACAGCAACGTGTGGATCATTCGTTCGAACCAGAACTCCAACTACAACGGGCTCCAGGTTACGTTGGAGCAGCGCATCACGCACCACGTCAGCGCGCGCGGCTACTACAGTTGGAGCAAGACGCTGCAAACCAACGCGCTCGACAGCACCGGCGGCTTGAACGGCGTCTTTGTGGACGCAAACTATCCGCAACTCGAGTACGGACAGCGTTCAGACCAGGATCGTCGCCACATGATGACGATGTCGTTCGTCTGGAAGCCGGACTACTTCGACCATTACAACCGGATCGTCAGGACCGCGCTGAATGGCTGGACGGTAACAGGCATCTGGACGGCGAACAGTGGTCAGCCCTTCACTGTGACGACAGGCAACGACAATTATTTCTCGGGCCTTGGCAACAACCGCCCGAGTATCGTGCCCGGCAAGACGCCTCACACCATCCCCAACAGTTCACGCACCGCGGAGATGAAGCAGTGGTTCGATAAGTCGTCCTATTGCAGACCTGGAGTCGATGCCGGTTGCCCCGGTCTCGGACCTCTAGGCTTGCTCGGAAATACACGTCCTGCGCAGCTTGACGTCCCCGGCTACCGGAACGTTGATGCGTCCCTGTTCCGTACCTTCGACATCCACGAATCACTTAGGTTCCAACTTCGTAGCGAGGTCAGCAACGTCTTCAACCTCGTGAATCTCGGTACTCCATCCGCCGCGATGAATAGCTCGACCTACGGCCAGATTACCGGCAGTGGCGGCGGTCAACGCATCATCCAGGTTGGAGGTCGCATCCTCTTCTAACCAGACTCAACTCCCTCGGGCAACCCTTTACGGACGCCCGAGAGAAGTTTTCGAAGAAAACCCGCAAAGGGAAAGGCCCGCTCAACATTGGCGGGCCTTTCTCTTCTCAGGGATGGAGACAGACGGATCAGTCGAATCAATCGGCGAATTGCCAACTCGATCCTACGGCAGATCCGTCTCATGCTTAGTGAGACCTTTAGGAATTCGATCGGCAGAGGATTCCCTGCTTCTGTTGCCCCGTGCTTCGGTATAGTTAATTTCTTGAGTGAAAACCTCTGGAGGCTGCTTTGGTGCGATTAAAAGGTGGGATAGCCGCTGTTCTGGCTCTGGGAATTGCGCTGGGCTGCGCCGTAAAGGCACAGGACCTGGCGAGCTTTGAAAAACGGACCACCGTCAAAGTACTCCCGAACGGATTGACACTGATCGTCTGTGAGCGGCCGGAGGCGCCGGTGTTCAGTTTCTACACGCTGGTGGACGCGGGTTCGGCAAACGATCCGCAGGGTGCAAGTGGGCTGGCGCACATGTTTGAGCACATGGCGTTCAAGGGATCGGCGGAGATTGGCACCACAAATTATCTCGCCGAGAAAGTTGCGCTGGCGAAGGTAGAGATCGCTTACGCGGCCTATGATGCAGAGTTTCGCAAACGAGTCGGGCAGAGTCCGGCAAAACTTGCTGAGTTGAAGAAGACCTTTGAGGATGCGCAGGCGGCAGCACAGAAGTACGTGATCCCGAACCAGTTTTCAGAGATCGCCGAAGAGAATGGCGCGGTGGGGATCAATGCTTCCACCGGCGAAGATTCGACGCAGTACTTCTGGAGCATGCCGTCGAACCGGCTGGAGCTTTGGGCGTACCTGGAGAGCCAGCGCATCGGGCATCCGGTGGAGCGTGAGTTTTATAAGGAGCGCAACGTCGTCCAGGAAGAGCGGCGTATGCGGGTCGACTCTGCGCCGATTGGGCGGATGATCGAGCAGTTTCTTGCCGCAGCCTATGTGGCGCATCCCTACGGGAGACCGGGCGTGGGCTGGGAGAGCGAGATCAGCCAGGTGACGGCGACGGAAGCTGCCGCCTTCCACGCCAAATACTATGTGCCGTCGAATATCGTCGTCGCTGTGGTCGGCGATGTGAAGGCGGCCCAGGCGATGCCGGTGCTGGAGCGCTACTTCGACAAGATTCCCGCCGGACCGAAGCCGGAGCCGATGACCACCATTGAACCACCGCAGGTCGCGGAGAAGTCGGTCATCATTCGGGAAGCAACGCAACCGTTCTACATCGAGGGCTACCATCGACCCGATTACCGCGACCCGGATGATTCAACCTACGACGCGATTGCAGACATCTTTTCGAATGGCCGCACCGCCCGGCTCTATCGCAGCCTGGTGCGAGACCAGAAGATCGCCGCCGAGGCGCAGGGATTTACCGGATTTCCCGGAGATAAATTTCCAGGACTGTTTGCCGTCTATGCGGTGCCTTTGCCTGGACACACCCCCGAGCAGATGCGTGACGCGATTCATAAAGAACTCGACCGTTGGAAAGACAGCGATGTAACGGACGCCGAATTGGAGCGCTTCAAGACTCGCGCCAAGGCCGACCTCCTACGCGGTCTCGGCAATAACGAAGGGCTGGCTCACCAACTGGCGGAGTACCAGACGCGCTACGGCGACTGGAGAGAGCTGTTTCGACAACTGGACAGGATTAATGCAGTGAGCAAGGCGGATATACGACGCGTGGCAAACAAAATCTTTATCGATAGCAATCGTACGAGCGCGCGCATCGAGTTTGTTGCGCAGCAAAAGCAGACGACTTCGGCTATGCGATCCGCACCTACACCTCCCGCCGCGGAGCAGAACGTCGGGGGTGCGAAATGAAGAGGATCTCGACGATGCGCATTGCAGCGACGATGGCACCGGTTCTACTGGCGACGCTCAGTGTCTCCGCACAAAGCACTGCAGTGAAGCCTGCTAACTCAACGAAGCCTGCGGCGGTCCAGCCGTGGAAGAAGATTGTGATTCCGCCGCTTCATGCGTTCAAACCGGCCCAGCCTCGGCGCATCGAGTTGGCGAATGGGCTGGTGATCTTCCTCCAGGAAGATCACGAACTGCCGTTTATCAATGGCTCGATTCTGATTCGTGGAGGAAGTCGCGACGAACCGGCGGCGAAGGCAGGCTTGGTCACCATGTACGGGCAGACGTGGCGGACGAGCGGGACTGCGACTGAGAACGGCGATCAGCTTGACGACCAGATGGAGGCGAAGGCCGCCCAGATCGAGACCGCTGGCAGCGTGGCTTCCACATCGGTTCGCTGGTCGAGCTTGAAGGGAGACTTCGACACCGTCTTCGCCGCGACCGTTGATGTGCTGCTGCACCCGACGTTCCGGGCGGACAAGCTGCAACTCGCCCGACGGCAGATGGAGACGGCGATCTCGCGGCGGAATGACGATCCCGGTGACATCTCCATCCGCGAGGCGATCAAGCTAGCCTACGGCGCGGACAATCCGTATGCGCGGCAGCCGGAGTATGCGACGGTCGATGCGGTCACCCTGGAGGACCTGAAGGCGTGGCATGACCGAACCGTGGTGCCCAACAACATGATCGTCGCGGTTTCGGGCGACTTCAACGGCGCGAGCATGGAAGCGACCCTGCGGAAGGCGTTCGAGCCGCTCGCGCGAGGCGAGGAGCTCAAGACGGCGGCGATTCGCTTCACCGATCCGAAGCCTGGGATTCACTTCGCCGAGAAGGCCGATGTAAACCAGTCGAATGTGCTGATCGTCGGGCTGGGAACGGAGCGGAGCAATCCTGACTACTACGCACTCAGCGTCATGAACGAGGTGTTCTCCGGCGGCTTTGGCTCGCGCGTGGTGCAGAATGTGCGGACGAAGCTCGGCCTTGCTTACGAGGTCGGCGGAGCCTTTGGCGCGTCGTACGATCATCCCGGAATCTTCTATGTGCAGGCGGCGACGAAGAGTGCAACAACGGTCGCGGCGACACAGGCTTTGGACGCCGAGATTGCCCGGCTGAAGACGGAGCCTCCGACCGCGAGCGAGTTGAGCAAGGCGAAGGACCAGGTGCTGAACTCCTTCATCTTCCACTACGATTCGCCGGACAAGGTACTCAATGAGCAGGTGATGCTGGCGTTCTACGGATATCCATCAGACTTCCTCGACAAGTACAAGGCTGGCATCGAGAAGGTGACTTCGGCGGATGTAGCGCGGGTTGCGAACAAGTATGTCGATCAGTCCAAGCTCGCCACGATTGTCGTCGGGAACGAGGCGGAGATCGCGCCGAAGCTGGATGTGCTGGGCAAGGTGACGAATCTGGATATCACGATTCCTCCTCCACCAGCAGGTGCGAAGGAGTAATCACGGCTTCGCGGTTCTGTGCCTCGTTTCGGCGATGCGGATCGAACCGCGGTCGTGAGACGATGAAGATCTATGGATACGACTGGATTTGGAATAGCCATCATGGCCGCGGGCAAAGGGACGCGGCTGAAGAGCAAGCGCCCAAAAGTTTTGCATGAAATCGGCGGGCGTGCCCTTGTGTTGCATGTGATTGCGGCAGCGAAGACGGTGGTCCCGGCGGACCATATCTACTGCATCGTGGGACATGAGGCGGAGCGGGTGAAGGCTGCGGTGGCGGCTACAGGCGTGCGGTTTGTGCTGCAGGCCGAGCAGCTCGGAACGGGTCATGCGCTGCAGATGGTCAAGGCATACTTCGCGCTCTCCGGGGAGCAGGCGCCGGAGCACCTGCTGGTGCTGTCGGGCGACGTGCCCTTGATCCGGCCAGAGACGATTGCTTCGATCTGCGAGGTGCATCTCCAGGAGAAGGCCGCCATGACCATTCTGACGGCGGTTCCCGACGATCCGCACGGTTATGGGCGAGTGCTGCGGGCCAGCGCGGACGCTCCCGAGGTGATGGCGATCGTCGAGCAGAAATCTTTGCTGCCGGAACAGATGGGCGCACCGGAGATCAACTCGGGGATCTACTGCTTCAAGACCAAGGCGCTCTTCAGCAAGCTCGATTCCCTTTCGACAGACAATCCACACGGCGAGTTCTACCTGACCGACGTGGCAGCGATGCTGGTTGCCGACGGCGAGCGCGTGGTCGCGGTGAAAGCAGACCGCGTCGACGAGGTGCTGGGCGCGAATACGATCGCCGAGATGATGCACCTGGATGCGGCGATGCGGCTGGCCACGGCAAAGCGGCTGATGGCGAACGGCGTCACGATCTTTCGACCGGAGACGTGCGTGATCGACACCGAGGTCACGGTCGGCGCGGACACGGTGATCGAGCCTTACGTGCAGCTGCTCGGCGCGACCCACGTCGGCTCGGAGTGCCTGATCCGCTCCTACTCCGTGATTCAAAACTCTTCGCTTGGCGACAACGTCACCGTGCGTAACGGCTGTATTCTCGACACGGCTGAAGTGGCGAACGGCGCGATCCTTGGACCGTACTCGCACCTGCGGCCGGAGAGCCGGATCGGCGAAGGCGCCCATGTCGGCAACTTCGTCGAAACCAAGAAGACGACGCTGGGCAAAGGGTCGAAGGCCAACCATCTGAGCTATCTTGGCAACGCGACGATCGGCGCCAGGGTGAACGTGGGGGCGGGGACGATTACGTGCAACTACGACGGCGTCCACAAGCACCAGACGACGATCGGCGATGGCGTGTTCGTCGGCTCGGACTCGACCCTGGTGGCTCCGATAACGCTGGGCGCTGGAGCGTATATCGCAGCCGGCAGTTGCATTACAGAGGATGTGCCAGAGGGCGCCCTCGCGCTGGGTAGAAGCCGACAGACGAACAAGCCAGGTTGGGTGGCCGCGAAGAAGCCGAAGAAGGACTGCTGATTCTTTTCTCCTCTTCGACCAGCAACCAATCCTTCCACCCCAAGTCCACCCCAAGATGTTCTTGAGTTCCTCCTATCCGTATCCAAATGCTCTTCGGAGGGGGTACCCCCCTGGGGGGTTACCCATGCTAAGATTACTATAATCAACGATTTGCAATTTAATCTCCTTGCAAATTCGTCATCCCAAAGGGTTTATGGCCAAATTCGTCATTCCAAACGAGTTACGGGAGGCACTCACCTGAAAAGAGGAGAGCCCCGGGGGTTGGCCGGGGCTTTCTTTAGCTCTCCTTCTATTGTAGCCGGGCGAGCAAAACTAGTCCGCCAACTTCAGAAGACTAAATTATCCTTTGTTATGTGGTAGTTGTGGAGTTATCCACAGGTCGGGGGGCTTGACAACTTTTCGAGCGGCGTGAGTTCGGCCATGAAGTTTGTAAGAGGATTCCCCGAGGGCTAGAGCGGTTTTCCTGAAGGTGTGGTTCAGGCTACCCGAAGAGAAACGCAGATTCCCTTCGGGAATGACAACAAAAATAAGGATTCCGCTTCGGAAGAAAAAGCCGTGAGGGCTCTACCTTCAAAGAAATTGCTCTAACGAGGGCGCTGAAAAAGGTGGCACTACAAGCCAAAACGTACCTCAGGGGCTAAAGAGGGTGCTGAAAGAGTACCCTCGTTGGCGAAAAGACGTACCTCAGCGGCTGAAGCCGCATTGCAGAGATGTAGCTTGCGGCACGGGTAAACCCGTGCCCTTAAGCAAAACGGGATTTTGAGTACCTCCAGGTAGTGTCTGACGGCACAGATAAATCCGTGCCCTTAATTTCTTTAGCACTTTCGATTGGGCCCCGCAGCCGGCTTCTGGACAGATCCTAACGCAACGAACCAGCTAGCCGATACAGGGGGAGAAGGCCGCTTGCGTCTCAGCACAGAGCGAGGTGGCAGCGCTACTGCGCGGGAGTGTCTGCCCATGCCACAGGAACGAATCCTCGTGGTCGATGATGAAGAAGCGGTGCGCGATGTTGTAGCGGCACTGCTCAGCCATTGTGGCTATTCCGTAACGCTGGTGGAGAGCGCAGGAGCGGCCATGGCGCGGCTGCAACAGGATCCCGACTACGACCTTGTGCTCTCCGACATCATGCTGCCCGAGACGGATGGTTTGACGCTGCTCGAGTTGATTGGCTCCGACTATCCGGAGATCCCCGTGGTGATGGTTTCCGCTGTCAACGATCTTCATGTAGCCACGAGTGCTTTCCGGCGCGGTGCGATTGACTATCTCCTGAAACCGTTCGAGCGCGCGGAGCTGGAGGATGTGGTGATGCGGGGAGTGGAGCATCGGCGGCTTCGACGACAGAATGCGACGTATCGGGAGAACCTCGAAGCCATTGTGCTGGCGCGCACGGGCCGGCTGCGCTCGACGATGCAGGACCTCGAACGGAGCTACGACATCACGCTGGAGGCGATGGGCGATGCACTGGATCTGCGAGACCAGGAGACGGAAGGGCACTCCAAGCGTGTGACCGCATATACGATCGCGCTGGCGCGGGAGATGGGCCTGAACTCCGACGAGCTGCGGGTGATTGCACGGGGCGCGTTTCTCCATGACATCGGCAAGATTGCAACACCGGACGCGATTCTGCTGAAGCCCGGGCGGCTGAATGCGAACGAGATGACGACGATGCGTGAACACTGCGAGCGAGGATACGAGATTGTGAGGAAGATTCCGTTTCTGTGCGAGGCCGCGGAGATTGTGTATGCGCATCAGGAACGATTCGACGGAGGAGGCTATCCGCGGGGGTTGTGCGGGGAGGAGATTCCGCTGGGTGCGCGAATCTTCGCCATCGCTGACACGCTGGATGCGATGACCTCGGACCGGCCGTATCGGAAGGGAGCGCCGATGGCGGTGGCGATCGAAGAGATTGTGCGCTGTGCCGGGGGGCAGTTCGACCCGCAGATCGTCGAAGTGTTCCGCGGGATCCCGGCTGCGTCGTGGATCGAGTTGCGCAAAGAGATCGAGACGCTATCGACTGCGGCCTTGTCCTCGACGTTGTACCGGGCGGCGGTTGCACGAATCCCCCGAGACGCCTAGGATTCTGACGCGAGGTGTTGGCGATGAAAAAGACACTGTCTGCGCCAGAGATTGAAGGCGTACTCCGGGAGTATCCTGGCTGGAAGCTGCATGAAGGGAAGCTGGTTCATGAATGGACATTCAGTAACTTCATCGAGGCCATGAAGTTTGTGAACCGGGTCGCCGCACTGGCCGAGGATGCGGGACATCATCCGGATATCGATATCCGATATAACCGGGTGACGCTCGGGTTGGTGTCGCATGACGCCGGGGGCATTACAGAGCGAGATGCGGCGATGGCCGGACGGATCAGCAAAGAATTTGAAGGGGATTCGTGACGCCCTCGGGTAGAGAATAATTCCAATTTTGCTTGAAGTGAGCTATGGGAATCTAGAACAACAATTTTTTATCGAGATTCTCTGATTTAATACGAGAGTTCATATTTTATCTATCTTATTGAAAATAAGTAAGTTCATATTTTATCGATCGATATTTTGAAGCTAATTTCTATGATTGGACATATTTATCTTATTTCTTGCATCCATATTGTGGTATATTTCATTCAACGGCAAGCGTGAGTTTTCCGCCCGTACAGTTTCTCAGTCCGTGAGCAGTATCCGGCTGACACAAGTTGCGTCACTGGCCTCCCGGCACGAACATTAAACCGTTCGTGCCGTCTTTTTTTGCCCGGAGGGCAAGAGCGCATATCCAGAAAAGATCTCTGTTGGGTCTTGGTGTTTTCGCTACAGCCGGATTTATGATGTTGCATATGAAACGAATCCTCGGGTGTATCGCGTTAGGGCTGATTACGATGGTGGCGTCGGCCCAGTGGACGAATCCTTCGGAAGACGTGCCAGCCTATAACGCCACGGCGCCAAGGAAAGCATTGCCGCATATTTTGAGCGGGAATCAGTTGACGGGAATTTACTTCACGCACGCGTACCAGGTTGTAGCGTACGAGATGGCGGCGAAGATTCCGGGCGTGCTACACCAGGAGCCGTGCTACTGCCACTGCGACCGGGCGATGGGTCACAACAGCCTGCATAGCTGCTTCGAGGGGACGCACGGGGCTACCTGCTCCACCTGTATGCAGGAGGCGGTGTACGCCTACGAACAGACCAAAAAAGGACGCACCCCGGCACAGATTCGCGCAGGCATCGAGCGGGGCGAGTGGCAGAGTGTCGATCTTCCTAAGGCTGCGCTGTAGCTTCGCCGCTCGCGAGTCTGGAGCGCCATCGAATGGGTGCTACGGTTGTGCAGACATAGCTTTTCTGTATCTGTAATCGGGAGCGGGTATGCTCGGGAGCACGAACTGGGTCTTCTGGGCGTTGCTGTCCGCTGTGTTTGCTGCCGCTACCGCGCTGCTGGCGAAGGTCGGCGTCACAGGGATCGACTCGAATCTGGCCACGGCCATCCGGACGACGGTGATCCTGGTGTTTACGTGGGCCATCGCCATTGGGTTGGAGAAACATCACGCGCTGGAACAGATCAGCCGACGGAGCTGGGTGTTTCTCGTGCTGAGTGGAGTTTGTACCGGGCTGTCGTGGCTCTGCTACTTTCGGGCACTGCAACTGGGGCCCGCTTCGAGTGTCGCTCCGGTAGATAAATTGAGCGTAGTGCTGGTGGTGCTGGGAGCGTGGCTGTTTCTGGGGGAGCCGCTGACGCCGCTGAAGATTGGCGGCGCATCGTTGATCGCGGTGGGTGCGGTGATCCTGGCGTTTGCGTGACGAGCAGGAGCAAGGTGCGGAAGGTATAATGGTATTAGTTCTTTGTAGCGCCCAATGCAATGTTGGTGCCAACTCCAGATGGGGGCGTCACGGCTTCGACGGGATTGCTTGTGGCAGAGAGGCATGCCGGGGTGTGGACACCCGTAATCGCTCACAAAACTATAAGTGCCG
>Ga0207678_10002342_pt1 | contig 17172 bp, 15 predicted proteins | sample KBSC63metaG_FD_184319 | JGI IMG/M metagenome (GOLD analysis project Ga0207678, IMG submission 184319) | Corn rhizosphere microbial communities from Kellogg Biological Station, Michigan, USA - KBS C6-3 metaG (SPAdes) (version 2) | ecosystem: Host-associated > Plants > Roots > Rhizosphere > Soil ...
CTTGGCCGCCTCGGCCCGCGCGGCGTCCATGCCGGCGCGCCACGCGGCCTCGGTCTCATCGGCCGCGACCCTGGCCGCCTGGGCGGCCTCGAGGTCATTCGCGATCGTCTTTTCGCGCAGGTCGACCGTGCCCTGGATCTTCGGCACCATTCCCCGCCCGATGGCGAAGAAAATAATGCCGAACACGACCGCAAGCCAGAAAAGCTGCGACCAGAAGACTTCAGGAAGCTGGGTTAGCTGGGGCATGACGATCCCTTAACGGCAGGCGGCGCACCGGAGCGCGCAACCCGATCCGCTTAGAATACGAACAGGATGAGCAGCGCGACGGTGAACGCCATCAGGCCGAGCAACTCGGCGAGCGCGAAGCCGAGGAACAGGCGGCCCTGCTGGCCGTCGGCCGCGGCAGGGTTGCGCAGCGCGCTCTGAAGGAACGAGCCGAACACGAAGCCGACGCCGATGGCGGCGGCGCCCGTGCCGATCGCCGCGAGGCCGGCGCCGATCATTTTCGCGGATTGAAGGTCCATCTGAATAACTCCCTTGGGTAATGGATTAGCTAGTGAAGGTTGATGGCGTCGTTGAGGTAAAGCGACGTCAGAAGCGCGAACACATAGGCCTGCAAAGCGCATACCAGCAGCTCGAGAGCGCCGACGCCGACAATGAACGCGAAGCTGACGATCCCGACGCCGAAGCCGACGGGGCTGCCCGCGCCAAAGCCGTTGACGATGAAGCTGCCGAACACTTCCATGAGGATGTGGCCCGACATCATCGCGACGAACAGCCGGAGCGCGAGGCTGAACGGGCGGACCAGGAACGACACGATCTCGATCGGGATGATCAGCGGCAGCATGTACCAAGGCGTCCCGTGAGGCACGAACAGCGAGAAGAAATGAAAGCCGTGGCGCCAGAAGCCGATGATCAGGACGAGCGAAAAGCTCATGATCGCGAGCAGGCCGGTGATGCTGAAATGGCTGGTCGGAGTGAAGGGATGCCAGCCCGGAACGATCGCCAGCGGGAGTAGTCCCTGGAGGTTGACGACGAGAATGAAGGTGAAGAGCGAGAAGACGTACGGGATGTACTTCTTGCCCTCGGGCCCGATGTTCACCTGCACCAGATTGTCGACGAAGCCGGTCAGGCCCTCGGCCGCCATCTGCCACCGGCCGGGGACGACCTGGCGCTTCATTCCGCCCCACATGAACACGCCGATGATGACCAGCGCCGCCAGCATCCAGGCGGCGCTGTTGGTCAGGCTGATGTCGTAGGCGCCGATGTGCAGGGGGACCAATGGTTCCACCGTGAACTGGTGCATCGGGTCGATCTTGCCGGCCACGCGTCCCTCTTAGAGTCCAGCGCCGGGCGTTTGTCCCGGCGGAGTTTTCGAAATCCGAACGACGTTCCGGATGCCGACCGCGAAACCGAGGAACAGCATCACCAACGTCAGCCAGGGCTTGGTTCCTAACAAACTGTCCAAGCCCCAACCGAGCAGCCCGCCGCCAAGCGGGCCGCCGATGAGGTAGCCAATGACGAGCTGGGCAGTCCGCATATTGGGATCGCCCTGTGACTTGGCCGCCTTCGCCGCTTCGCGCCGTTGCGCCTGGTCCAGTCGCTCATCGAGCGATTCGAGCCGTGCGTCGGGTGGAAGCTTCGGAGCCTCCTCGGTTTCGTCCTCAGCCATGCGTCTCCCCTGTGCGTCGCCCCTGCTGAAAGGGCCAGGCAAGGACGAGGAACATGGCGGAAAAGCGTCACCGCCAAGGCGCCGCCCCTTTATGAACCGGCGGTTGGATAGTCAACCGCGAGCCACAGCCGTAAGACCGGAACCATGAGGCATCCGATCCTGGCCATGAGCGCACTCACGCTGACGGCGACGGCGCCCGCTCCGCACAAGGTGGTTCGGAGCACGCCGGCACTCGACTTCAGCTACGAATGGCCGGTCCAAGCAGTCGCCATCCCTCCGCTCGATCTTCGCTTCTACACCGACGCGAAAAAAGCGCTGGCGGAAGCGCAGAAAAATGCGCGCGACGACGAGACGTCAGCCACGAAGGATAAGCGGCCGTTTCACCAGCACTTCTATTCGATGCAGTGGAGCCAGGCTGGTCAGTCGGCGAGATTGCTGTCCCTGCAGAGTGAGCTCGGCATCTTTGAAGGCGGAGCGCATCCCAACAGCGTGCATGGAGCGCTGCTCTGGGACCGCGTGGCGAAGCGCGAAATCACCACGCGTTCGCTTTTCCTGAGGTCGACCGCATTCCAGGCGCTCACCAGATCTCGCTACTGCTCGGCTCTCAATGCTGAGCGCAGGAAGCGCCGCGGCGGCGAGAACGTCGACATGCCTGACTTTAATGCCTGCCCCAAATATTCGGAGCTTGCGATCGCGATCACCGATACCAACGGCAACGGCCGTTTCGACGCGATCGAGTTTGTCGCTTCGCCCTATACGGCAGGACCTTATGTCGAAGGCGCCTATGAAATCGCGGTGCCCGTGACCTCGCACCTGATCGGAGCCATCAAGCCCCAGTATCGCAACGCGTTCGAGCGTCAGCGGCAATAGTCCGGGACGGGCACGGACTGCCCGGCGGCACGGCGCCGCCACACCCCGTCGCCCAACATATAGGCCTGCCCGACCCCGACGCGCGCGAGGAGTTGGCAACCCGCGGTGATGCCCACGTCCTGCGGGCTCGCTCCGCGGCCCGTCGCCAGATTGCTGTAGAGCGACCGCCGGCGGATGTTGATCGCCGCGACCTGGCTCTTGAGCTGTTCGGACGCAGGACCGGCGAGGCCCATGTACCCGTCGTACCGTTCGCCCGCGATGCCAGCCGCCCGCGCCGCGTCGACGGCCGGGGTTTGTGCCGCCGAAGGCGCCGCGACCAGCGCCGCCACCAGGATGACCAGCTTCCTCATTGCTTGGGCGTGGTCGGGAAGGCTTGCGGGTTCTGGTTGATCAGCTGCTCGACATCGCGCTGCAGCCTGACCAGCACTTCCTGGCGGATGGTGACGTTCAAGTTGATCTCGATCGGCTTGTCGGGCGCCTTCAGCGAAATACAGCTGGACAACGGCGCCGATAGCAGCGCCGCGGCAAGCAGTGCGGGTCGGGCAATCGGGGGCTTCATCATGTTTGTTCTCACTTCGGCTGGGCTGAGTTTGAAGGTGGCGCGGCAGTCGTTGCCTTGTCATCCACAGGCGTCTGGATCTGCTGCTGGTTCTCCTCGACCCGGCGGACCTCGGTGGTGATTCCGGGAATCTCGTCGAGCGGCTGAGGCAACACATCCTTGATCACCTGGCGCGGGTCGTTGAACGACTTGGCCGTCGCGATCAGCGCGCGGAACGGGCCGCTGATCGTGACATTCATCTTGAGCGGGATCTTGGCGAGCAGGCCGCGGATGATTTTCTGGGTGCTGGTCTGGCCGAGCCCGACGCCTTCGATTGCGAGGCGGGTCGTGAATTCGCCGGCGAGGTCGCCATCCAGCCGGATGATCATCGATTTGAAGCGCAGGTCGCGCAGGGCGTTGAAGGCGATGTTGCCCATCGTGCCGAGGTTCGCCTTGTTGACCACGCCATTGTAGGCGAGCGATCCGCCACCGGGCCGGCTGTCGAGGCGCCCGCCGACGATGCGGCCACCGGATTCGTCGAAGATCATCGGCAGGACGCCATCAAAGGTACCGGTCGCGGCGATCTCCTTGAAGCCGAGGCTGCTGACGAAGGTCTTCGCATCCAGGCCCACGACCTCGAAGGTCAGGCGCTTGGCGGTCGGGCGCGCGAGATTGAGCACCGTTTCTTGAAGGATGAGCCGGCCGCCCATGAACGGCCACTCGCCGCGCTCGATCTTGACCAACTGGTTGGGCAGCAGCTGGTACCGAAGCACGCCATTTTCGACGAGGATGCCGGGGTTGATCGAGCGGATCGTCAGCAGCTGCCCGGGCGGGGTGGTGAGGCCGAGCAGGTCGTTGAAATGAATCGTTCCGCTCATTCCCGTGACCGGGCCGAAGGGCGCGGCGAGGTCGAGGCTGGCGGTCGAGAAATCGCCGGTCGAGGTGACCTTGCCGGAGGAAGCCCAGTCGATCCGCCCGTGGCCGGCGATCGTCCCGTTGACTAGCGCGATGACGCCTTCGGTCAGGCGCGTCAGCTCATCGGGCTGGAGGTCGGGGCCGAAGGTGAGGCCGGGCACGTCGAGATCGGCGTGACCCGAGCCGCTCGACAGCTGATGCTCGATGGAGACATCGGTGACCCGCGTTGTGCCATGGTTGAGCGCCCCCGTCGCGCGAACATAGTCGCCGGCCAAGGTGAAGTGCACATTATTGCTCTTCAGCGGATAGAAGCGCGGATTGGGGTCGCGGTCGGACACCGTCAGCGCACTGTCGACCGCCAAATCGCCGTGATGGACCTGCCAGCTTCCCGACGCATCGCTGAGGAGCAGCGGCACATTCCCGATCGTCGCCTTCGCGCCGCCGAACTTCCCGCTGATGCCGGAGCCGACAAAGCTGCCGTCGAGCCGGGCAGCGTTGAATACAACGGGCGATTCCGACTTGCCTAGCCGCAGGCCGAGCCGGTCGAAGCTGAAGACCTTGCCCACGATCTGCCCACCCGCGGCCGCGAGATGCAGCGGCGAGCTGCCAATGCGTCCGTTGAGCACCGGCCCGCTGAACCGCGCGCTTGCCAGCACGGCGCCGCCGGGCTGCTTGGCAATGATCGCTGGCCCGATCGGGCAGACCGGTAAACGCGTTGGGCCAAGCTCGAGCACGCCCGTCCTCAGCGCATTGAAGCTGACCACCGCGCAGGACGTGCCGAAAGCAAAGCTGCCGCCTTGGCCGATCCGGCCGGTGATCGGGAGGCGCAGCGCCTGCACTCGGCCGTTCGGGAACGGGCCGTCGAGCTGGGCGACCGTGCTGAGCGCGGTAGACCCGCCCGGCCCCGGACCGAAGCGAATCGGGGTCAGGGCGAGCCGGGTTCCATTGACGGTGTAAGGCGCAAGGTCGGCGACGCCGCTCATCGGCGCGCCGGGTCGCGGCTGGCGAAGCGTCACCCGCCCGCTCGGCAGGCCGCCGCCGCCCATTTCGATATTGCTATCGATCCGCAGGCCGCCCGCGGGCCAGTAATAGGTGACTCCGCTTCCGCCGAAGATTCGGGCGTGCGCGCCGCCCGGCCCCTTGATGTCCGCGTTCGAGATTCGCGCGCCGCCACCCCCGGGGAAGTTGACCAGCCGGATCGCGCCCGAGCTGTTGAAATTGCCGGCGGTGCGCTTGATCGCGTTGCCGATGCTGGTCGCGATGGGGCCGATGGGAGTCTTCGCCGCCGCCGCAAGCGGCCCGCTGACACCCGCGATCATCGACGGGGCGAGGTTGGCGCTGTCGGCGGCGAAATCCCCGACCAAAGCAAAGGTACCCGCCCGCGAATCGAGACCGTAGCCGCCGTTGAGGCGCGTTCGGTCGGCATAGATGGTACCGAGCCGGGACTTCTGCGCCGCCAGCTTGACCCAGCCTTGCACATTGGTCAGCGGGCCCTTGTACGTCAGCTCACCAGCGAAGGCGGCCAGTCCGTTCGTCCCCGCGGTCAGCGACTGCATCGCCATCCGCCCGCTGCCGTCGATGCTGGTGAAGCCCTCGTTGAAGCTCGCCTTCGCGTCGAAGCGCGGAGCGAGCACCTGGAAGCGGCTTTGCGGGCAGGCAAAGCGGTCGAGCGTGATCGGCCCGTCGATGCCCGGCCGACGCGCAACCACCGCCACGGCTGCATTGATGCGCAAATTCTCGGCGCCGCAACGCCCCGGGACCAGCCGTGGGCTAGCCAGCGACAGGCGGCCCTTGAAGCCGCCGCTCAGCTGGCCGTTGCCCTGCAGCGCCACCCCCACCGGCCCGAACGGAGTCGCCAGCGCGATGCTGCTGTCGGCGACGTCGAGCGAGAAATTGGGCAGCGCGAACGGCTTGTTGCTCGGCGGCGGAAGCAGCTTGTCGATCTGGCCCCAGCTGACCTTGCCATGGACCAGCCGGCCGCGCAGGCGGACGCCGCGCGCGAAGACGCGATACACCTCGAAGCTTCCGTCCCACTTGAGGCGCATCTGGATGATGGCATGGCGGGCGACGAGGTCGGGGCGCCTGGGATCGCCGATGACGAGGTCGTGGACCTCTTGGGTCCTCAGGCCCACGCGGTCGAGATGGTAGCTCGCGGTCACGCCGCGCCGCTCGAACTCGCGCTTCAGGAACTGGGTCGCGATCGGCCGCCGCTCGATCCACAGGGCGGCGATGACCAGCGCCATGAGCAGGAGAAGACCGAGCGCGACGAAGCTTGCGACGCGCCTCCAGCGCGGCCCGCGGCGCACGATTACCGTCTCCTCGTCATACCGCCGCTCAGCCATGAGCCCTACTAACCCCCTTGTCGGAGGACCGTTCCAGCGTCGTCATGACCGCTTTGCAGATGCAGGCAACTGTGGTTGAGTGGTTCCCGCTCGGGCCAGTCGCGAAAGAGACGGGATGCACGGGCGCGCAAGCGATAGAGATGAAGCAGATCAGGCCGGAGGCCATCGCGCGCGGCTGCGCAAGCGGCTGCTCGACGCGGGACCGCGCGGTTTCCATGATTATGAGCTGCTTGAATATCTCCTCGCGCTAACCATCCCGCGCGTCGATACCAAGCCGCTGGCCAAGCGGCTGATCCACGATTTCGGGGGGTTCGGCGCGCTCCTGTCGGCAAGCACAGATACCTTGCGCAACGAGGGACTGACCGATCCGACCATCGCGGCGCTGAAGATCGCGCAGGCGACCGCCTTGCGCCTGCTCGAAGCGCGGCTGGAGGACCAGCCGATCCTGTCGAGCTGGGACGCGCTCGGCGATTACCTCCACGCCGCGATGGCCCATGCCCGCGTCGAGGAGGTGCGGATCCTGTTCCTCAACGCCAAGAATATGCTGATCGCGAACGAGGCGCTGTGGCAGGGCTCGGTCGACGAAGCCTCAGTCCATGTGCGCGAAGTGATCGCTCGGGCGATCGCGCTCGGCGCGACTGCGCTGATCATCGTCCACAATCACCCGAGCGGCGACCCGACCCCAAGCCAGCAGGACATCCGCCTGACCCGCGATCTGGTCGAGGCAGGCCGGCACATGAAGGTCACCGTCCACGATCATGTCATCGTCGGCGCGCAGGGCCGGACCAGCATGCGTGCGATCGGGCTGATCTAGCGATTGATCGATTTGATCCGCACCGGCCCGGACGCCGACACATGGTCGAACCAGACTTCGCCGTCGCCGATCATCACGCCCTGGTCGCGCCCGAAGAGCCGGTCGAAGCGCTGACCGAGGATCGCGCTCCGAACGCGCGGAGTGAAGATCGCGTCATAGTCGCGGCGGACGGCTGCGGCGTCTCTATACAACCGACTCCGGCCGCCAGAATTCACCCGAAGCGGGAAGGCGACCAGCGCAACGACTGCGGCGCGGTCGTCGGCGCGGACGGCCGTCTGCAGCTTGGTCAAAAACGCGGCATAGGCGCCGTCCTTCAGCACCCAGTCGGGCGCGCTCGGTGCATAGCCCTCCGCGCGCGCTGATTTTGGCGCGCGCATCAGCGATCCCGTAACCACCACGTCGTCAGCGATGGCCTCATTGGCACTCTTCTGCGCGAACGTCGGCGCAGGCGGCGGTGGAGGCGGGGGCGGTGCGGCAGCCACGACGGGTGGCGCGATCGCATCCGCCACCTTCTCTTCGCCTCCTCCTTCATCCCTTTCGGATGCCAGCGGCGGCGCCTCGCCTGAGATCGCCACATCCCGTCGCCGCACCGGTGGGGCGATCGCGGGTTCCTGAGTTGCCTGGGTCAGCTTAGGAGGCGCCATCGAAGCCGGCGGAGCGACAGGCTCGTGCCGTGGCTGAGTCACCACGCGCGGCGGCGCTCCCCGCTCCCGCCCGGAATCGGCGTCGCCGTTGCGAAGCGCGATCAGCGCGGCCGGGATACCGAGCAGGCCGACCAGCGACGCCGCGACGAGCAGGCCGAATTGCGGCTTGCGGGTCCACGAGGAACGCGAAGGCTTCGAACTCGCGACTGAATCATTGGCGATTCCGTCGAAGCGCCGCATCGCGGCTGCGATCGCCGTGTCGCGCGCGGCTGGACGCGGCGGCGGCGGGCTCGGCAGCAAGGCGGAATCGTCGTCGGCGGGCATCGCGAAACCTCATAGCGGCATGTCGCTGCCGCGTCGAAGGGAGTGGCCGCCGCCGCGGGGGCTGACGGCGACGGCCACCCGTCCCTCACTCCCCGAGGGACGCCATCGTCCGCGCGCTCTTCGCCGCGCGGACCAGCTGGACGAACTCGTTGCGGCATCCGAATTCGTCGCGCCCGCGCGCCGCCGTCGCGATCTTCAGGACGTCATCGTAGGTGATCGTGCCGCCATATTTGCCGCCGCGCAGTAGCTCGGCGAAGGCGGCGACCCCGACCGCGAAGCGCGCGTCCTGGGGGGCGTCCTCGAAGCGGCGGAACGCCGACGCGTGGCTGATCGGAGTCGAGATCAGCCGGCTGACGTCGGATTTGGGCAGCTTGTAGCGGATCTTGACGAAGCCGAGCTCTCCGGCGCGGGAGGCGATGGCGGCTGGCTTTCCGTAACGGAGGTCGCCGATCGCGCGCGGCCCGCCCACAGGCACGACCTCGTACAGGGCCGTCACCGTCTGACCCGACCCGACATCGCCGGCATCGACCTTGTCGTTGTCGAAATCGTCGCGGTTCAGCATCCGCGTCTCGTAACCAATGAGACGGTATTCCGAGACGGCCGCCGGGTTGAACTCGACCTGGATCTTCACGTCCTTGGCGATCGGGAAGAGCGTCGAGCTGGCTTCGTCGACGAGGATTTTCCGCGCCTCCGACAGCGTATCGACATAGGCCGCGGCGCCGTTGCCGTTCTGCGCCAGCGCCTGCATCAGCGCATCATTGTAATTGCCCATGCCGTAGCCGAGCACCGACAGGAAGACACCCTTGCCTCGCTCCCGCTCGATATAGCCCTTCAACTCGTCCTGATTGGTGATGCCGACATTGAAGTCGCCGTCGGTCGCGAGGATCACCCGGTTGACGCCCTCGGGGTCGAGATTGGCCTCGGCGAGGTTGTAGGCCTGGCGGATGCCCTCCGCGCCCGCAGTGCTGCCGCCGGCGCCGAGCTGGTCGATGACGGACAGGATCTTCTGCTTCTGGCTTGCCGGGGTCGGCTCGAGCGCGGTCCCGGCGCTTCCGGCGTAGGTCACGATCGCGACCCGGTCGTTGGGGCCGAGCTGATTGACCAGCATCGCCAGCGACTGCTTCACCAGCGGCAGCTTGTTGGGCTCCTGCATCGAGCCCGAGGTATCGATGAGGAAGACGAGGTTGGCGCGCGGGCGCGTCGCGCGGTGGATGTCGTAGCCGCGGATGCCGATGCGGACGAGCTCGCGGCCCGGCGACCAGGGCGAGGGCATTACGGCGACATTGGTGCTGAACGGCTGCGCGGTGCTCGCTGGCGCAGCGTAATCGTAGGGGAAATAATTGACCATTTCCTCGGTTCGCACCGCCGCCGGCTGCGGCAGCACATTCTGGTTCAACGAGGCGCGGACCCAGGAATAAGACGCGGTGTCGACGTCGATCGAGAAAGTCGAAACGGGCTCTTCGCGAGCGACCTTGAAGGCATTTTCCGCAACAGACGTGAACTTGTCGCGGCCCTGGTCGTGATAGGGCGGCGCCCATTGCGGGTACATGCCCGCAACGGCCGGTGGCGGCGAGGCGGGCGCATAGGCCAGCGAATCCGCCGACCGCTTTTCCATGCGGATGCCGAGGCTGCCGGTCACGACGAGATCGGATCCGGATGCCTTTTGCGCATCGGCGGTCGTGACAGGCGGCGCGCCCGCCCCTTCTTCAACGTCGGAATTGGAACAGGAAACGAGGAGCAATGCGGCGACGGCCGTGCCTGCGAACAGAGTGAAGCGGGTCATGAAGCCCTCCCTTTTGAGCAGCAGGCCCAATCGCCCGCATGACCCTTCGACGCGCGACGGGAGGATTTCCTTGGGAACGGCCTGAAATCTTTTTCCCGAGCTGCTTCGACGGGCTCACATGCCGGTCGCGGCGAAGGTATGACCGTCCGGATCGAGCTCCCTCAAGTCACGGCCGCGAGTCTCCTTGCCGTATCGGGCGACCAGCAGAAGCGCGGCGGCGGTCGGCAGCATGATCGCGACCGAGACGATAGCGAGCGACGGCACCAGGGCGAGGATCGCCAGCAGCTGTGCGAGCATTCCCCCCGCCTTGGTGCAGGCCGCAACGATGCCGGTCGTTCGGCCGCGAATGCGCAACGGAAAGCTCTCCGCCGTATAGGGGAGCAGCACGGCGATCATCGCGTTCGTTCCCACGATCAGCAGCGCGACCGGCGGCACGGGGCTGCCCGAGCCCGTGAGTTCGAGCCGAAGGACGCCCGCGAGGCCCGCGAGCGTTACCGCAAGGGCCGCGGCGACCGACCATTTCGTGCTCCAGCGGCTGTACAAATAGGCGACGACGAAGATGGTCGGGAAGGCAATCAGCGCAGATTCGGCGAGGAGCTTGCTCGAGAGCCCGACGCTATAGCCTTTGCCGACGAGATCCGCCGGAAGCCAGAGCAGCAGTCCAAAGTTGATAAGGCTGTAGCAGATCGCTCCGAGGCTGAGGGCGAACAGCTTCCCCAAGAATGCGCGTCCGGTCAGCGCGACCGAGGGCCCCCGCTCGAGCGCCGCTAGCTCCGCAGGACGGGCTTTCCGCTCCAGCGATCCGAACCGCTCCATGACCCGCCGCGCCTCTTCCTTTCGCCCGCGGGACAGGAGGAACTTGGCGGACTCGGGAATGAAAACGCCGAGCAGAACAAGCGACAGTCCCGTCGGCAGGTTCAGAAGCCACAGGATGCGCCAACCGAAGACCGGTTGCAGCAGAGCGGAGAAAGCGCTTGCCGCGAAATAGCCGCCGACGCCGCCAAGGCCGCCGACGAGCACGAGGGACCAGCCGCGGTGCTTGCTCGGCATCATCTCGGCCAGGAGAGCATAGGTCACCGGCAGCATGCCGCCGGCGGCAACGCCCATCATGAAGCACATGCCGACGTTCCAGGCGAGCGAGGGCATCGCCCCGCAAATCGAGGTTCCGACGAACATCACCGCCGAAAGCAGGATCGTCGCCTTGCGCCCGTAGATATCCGCGAGGAAGCCCCAGATGATCGAGCCGATGACGGTCCCGACCAAGGCGGAGAAGGGGAATGCCGACACCGTCGCCTTGGTGACGTGATATTCGCTCATCATCCCCGGAAGCGTGAAGCCGAGGGTGGCGGGTTTCATGATGTCGATGACGAAGGCGACGACGAGCACGGTCATCAGCCGCCAATGCGCGCCGCCGAGCGCAGCATCCTCGGGCGGCGTCACGACGATCTCCGCCGATGCCGCGAGTTGACCTGCAATGTCCCTGGGGAGCAGGCCGTAGGCCGCGAGTGCGCAACCGGCGACGATGGCCACCATCCCCAGCACCATGTCCCAGCCGATCGGCATCCCGTAAAGGATGAAGTGATTGTGCCGGCCCATCAGGAACATGGGCGTGTGCATCAGCACGCCGCCGACAACCATGACCACTCCGAGGACGAAGGCCCAGGTCCCGCGGCGACCGTACAACGTGCCCGAGCTCGTCACGGCGCTCCCTTCGACAATATCCGGCGCGCTTCGCTCATCCGCCAGGAGACGGTCGCTTCCGCAATGCCGAGGACCGCCGCCGCCTCGGAATGGGTCAGTTGCTGGCCGACGACGAGGACGACCGCCTCGCGATAAGCGGGTTTCAGCTTCGCGATGGCGCTTTGGATCCAGATTGCATCATAGGCATCACGGCCGTCCGGAACCTTCGCGAGACCAGCGAGCACAGTCAGCTTTTCCGTCATTCCAAGGAACGACCGCCGCCTGCGCCGGAAATCGCGGCAGGCGTTGAAGGTGATTCCGGTGAGCCAGGTGCTGAACTTCGCTTCGCCGCGGAACGCCCCGATCTTCTCGACCAGAGCACAGCACACGTCCTGCGCGATATCGTCCGCGTCGCTGCGCGACCCCGTGAGTTGCCACGCAATCCCATGGATGCGGTCATAATGCCGGCGGAGCAGCTTCTCGAACGCATCGCGGCTGCCGGCGCGCGCGGCGGCGACAAGCTCAGCATCCGGATCGTCGCCAACGTCCCCCATCGGCGGAATCATTACCCGCGCGCGTCACGATTTGAAGCCCGGCGACCGCTCTGCTAGCCGCCTCGGTCATGGTTCCCCGCTACTCGCGCCCCGAAATGACCGCCATCTGGTCGGCCGAAAACCGCTATCGCATCTGGTGGCAGATCGAGGCCTTCGCCGCCGAGGCGATGGGCAAGATCGGCATGATTCCCGCCGAGGACGCCGCAACGATCCGTGCGGCTTACGACCGCAACGCTCTCGGCGAGATCGACACCGACGCGATCGATCGGATCGAGGCGGTGACCAAACATGACGTCATCGCCTTCCTGACGTGGGCCGGCGAGAAGCTCGGGCCCGAGCGGCGATGGCTGCACCAGGGCATGACCAGCTCCGACGTGCTCGACACGGCGCTTGCCGTGCAATTGAAGCAGGCGGCGGACCTCTTGATCGCCGATCTCGACGCGCTGCTCGAGGTACTCAAGCGGCGCGCGCTCGAGCATAAGCTGACCCCGACCATCGGCCGCAGCCACGGAATCCACGCCGAACCGACCACGTTCGGCCTCAAGCTCGCGCAGGCCCATGCTGAATTCTCTCGCAATCGCGAGCGGCTGATCGCGGCGCGTGACGATGTCGCGACGTGCGCGATCTCAGGCGCAGTCGGCACCTTCGCCAATGTCCCGCCTTCCGTGGAAGAGCATGTCGCCGCCGCGCTCGGCCTCACCGCCGAGCCCGTCTCGACCCAGGTCATCCCGCGCGACCGCCACGCGATGTTCTTTGCGACTTTGGGCGTGATCGCCTCGTCGATCGAGCGGCTGGCGACCGAAATCCGCCACTTGCAGCGCACCGAAGTGCTCGAGGCCGAGGAATATTTCTCGCCCGGCCAGAAGGGCAGCTCCGCGATGCCGCACAAGCGCAACCCGGTGCTCACCGAGAATCTGACAGGCCTTGCGCGCATGGTGCGCAGCTACGCGCTGCCCGCGATGGAAAATGTCGCTCTGTGGCACGAGCGCGATATCTCGCACTCGTCGGTGGAGCGTTTCATCGGTCCCGACGCGACCATCACGCTCGATTTCGCGCTCGCGCGCCTCACCAGCGTGGTCGACAAGCTGCTCGTCTATCCGGAGCGGATGCAGAAGAACCTCGACCGCATGGGCGGGCTGGTCCACTCGCAACGTGTGCTGCTCGCGCTGACCCAGGCGGGCCTGAGCCGCGAGGAGAGCTACGCGCTCGTCCAGCGCAATGCGATGAAGGTTTGGGAGTCGGATGGCCAACTGTCGCTGCTCGACCTGCTGAAGAACGACCTCGAAGTGTCGCAGCGCCTGCCAGCCGATCAGCTCGAGCAGCTGTTCAACCTCGATTATCACCTGAAGCATGTCGATGCGATTTTCGACCGGGTGTTCGGTCCGTCCGCCTAACCGCCTCGCGCGAAACAATTATCCACATGCGCTCCAGCGAAAGTCGGCTATGCTTGAGCCACGTTCGTAGTGGCCGGGGGCCGATGGAAACCGTTCAAGAGTTGCGCGAGCAGCACGTTGCGGAGGGCACGGCGGACGGCGCCGCGATCCAGGCCGACGGCTACCTGCTCGAACTGTCGCTCGACTGGATCGTCTGTCGCGCATCCGAAAACATCCATCATCTGCTGGGCGAGTCGCACGTCACCCTCATCGAGGAGCCGGTTGGGCGATTCGTCCAGGCGCAGGCGCTGCACGATTTGCGCAATCTCTTCTCACGCCTGAGCGGGACCACCGGAATCGCGCGCGCTTACCGGATCCGGCTGACCGGCGACCGCGAGTTGCACGACATCGCCTTCCAGCAATCCGGCGACCGGGTCATCCTTGAGATCGTCGCCAGCCCGCCGGACGGAGTTGGCGAGAGTCTGAGTGCCGTGGGTGGGCTTGCGGCCGGCCTCGCCGGCGAGACCGGCCAAGCACTGCTCGACGGCGCGGCACGGCGGATGCGGGCTCTGACGGCCTTCGATCGAGCAACGTTGCTGGTGGGTAGTTCCAAGGCGACGAGCGATCGCCGGGGCGTGCCATTTCGTTCGGGCGCCAACGCGACGCTCAGCGATGACCTTCCGGCCCTGGTCTCCAACGGCGGCGGCACGGCCGTGCCGGTCTTCCCCGGTCAGGATGACGCTTCGAAAGTCGCGACCGCGCTTCTGCATGCTCCGTCGGCGAAGCAGCACGCCGAGCTCTCGGACCGGGGGTTTGGATCGACCATGCGCGTTCCAGTCGTTCTCGACGGCAAAAGGATTGGGGAGTTTCGGATGGCGAACACCAAGCCGCGCCGAGCGAGCTTCGAAGTCCATGCGGCGGCTGAATTATTCGCACAGATGTTCGCCATGCGGCTCGAAATCGACCGCCTGAGCGCCTGACTAGCCAAACATTTCCCGGACGCGGCTGAAGAACCCCTTGGCCGCGGGGCATTCGTCGCCGGTCTCGGTGGCGCGAAATTCCTCGAGGAGCTTCTTCTGCTCCTTGCTCATGCGCGTCGGAGTCTCGACGAGGATGCGCGCGACAAGATCGCCGCGCCCACGCCCGTTGAGGACGGTCATCCCCGAGCCGCGGTGACGCAGCTGCTCGCCCGACTGGACGCCCGCCGGAATCTTGACCTCGACCTTATGCCCGTCGAGCCCGGGCAGGCTGATCGCTCCGCCGAGCGCCGCGGTCGTAAAGCTGATCGGGCAATCGGCAATGAGCGTCGTACCCTCGCGGGCGTAGATCGGGTGACGCTGCATGTGGATGAAGAGGTAGAGGTCGCCGTTCGCCGCGCCGCGCACGCCGGCTTCGCCTTCCCCGCCGACGCGAATGCGTGTGCCTTCGTCCACGCCCGCCGGAATCTTGACCGACAGCTTGCGCTGGGTCAGCGCCCGTCCCTCGCCCTCGCAATTGGGGCAAGGGTCGGTGATGACTTCGCCTGAACCTCGGCAGGTCGGGCAGCCGCGCTCGACGACAAAGAAGCCTTGCTGAGCGCGGACCTTCCCCATCCCGCCGCACGTCTGGCAGGTGCTGGCGCACTGGTCGGACTGGGTGCAGCCGCGGCCGTTGCACACTTCGCATCGCGCCTGCGCCTGGACGGTGATGACTTTCTCTGCGCCGGCGAAGGCTTGCTCGAAGCTCAGCTCGAGGTCGTAGCGCAGGTCCGCTCCGCGAGCGGCGTTCTGGCGCGCGCCACGCGGGTCCATGAACTCGCCGAAAATGGTCGAGAAAATGTCGGAAAAGCCGTTGAAGCCGGCTTCGCCGAACGGATCGCCGCCTCCCCCATTGCGGAAGGCGGCATGGCCGAAGCGGTCGTAAGCAGCGCGCTTCTGCGGGTCCTTGAGGACCTCATAGGCCTCGCTGACCGCCTTGAACTTGGCCTCTTGCTGCGCGCAGCCATTGTGGCGGTCGGGATGGCATTCCTTGGCGAGGCGGCGATAGGCGGCCTTGATCGCCGCATCGTCCGACCCGCGCTGAATCCCCAGCAATTCGTAATAGTCCTGCTCGACCATTACCGCTCCCCGCTACGCTTTACCCGGCGCCGGTCCCCCAACGGTCCCGGCGCCACGCGCTCCATCAGCCCTTGTTCTCGTCGTCGACCTCGGAGAATTCGGCGTCGACCACCTCTTCCTGCGGCTGCTCTTCCGCCGCTCCGGAAGCCGCGCCCTCGGGAGCGGCGGTTTCCGTCTCGGCTTGCTGAGCCTTGTACATCGCCTCGCCGAGCTTCATCGCCGCCTGCGTCAGCGCGGCCGTCTTCTGCTGCATCTCGTCGGCATCGCCGCTCTCGACCGCCGTCTTGGCGTCGGCGAGCGCGGTCTCGATCTCCGACTTGATGTCGGCGCTGACCTTGTCGCCGTGCTCCGCGAGCTGCTTCTCGGTCGAGTGGATGAGGCTCTCGGCGTTGTTCTTCGCCTCGGCCGCGCCGCGCCGCTTCTTGTCTTCCTCGGCGAACTGCTCGGCTTCCTTGACCATCCGGTCGATGTCGGAATCGGCGAGGCCGCCCGACGCCTGGATGCGGATCTGCTGCTCCTTGCCGGTACCCTTGTCCTTCGCCGACACATTGACGATGCCGTTGGCGTCGATGTCGAAGGTGACCTCGATCTGCGGTACGCCGCGCGGCGCGGGCGGGATCCCGACGAGATCGAACTGGCCGAGGATCTTGTTGTCCGCCGCCATCTCGCGCTCGCCCTGGAAAACGCGGATGGTGACCGCGCTCTGGTTGTCGTCGGCGGTCGAGAAGACCTGGCTCTTCTTGGTCGGGATGGTGGTGTTGCGGTCGATCATGCGGGTGAACACGCCGCCCAAGGTCTCGATGCCGAGCGAGAGCGGAGTGACGTCGAGCAACAGCACGTCCTTCACGTCGCCCTGCAAGACGCCGGCCTGGATCGCCGCTCCCATCGCGACCACCTCGTCCGGATTGACCCCGGTATGCGGCTCGCGCCCGAAGAATTCCTTCACCTTCTCCCGCACGCGCGGCATGCGGGTCATGCCACCGACAAGCACGACATCGGCAATGTCCTTAGGATCGACGCCGGCGTCCTTGAGAGCCTTCTTGCACGGCTCCATGGTCCGCTCGATCAAATCCTCGACCAGCTTCTCGAGGTCAGCGCGGGTCAGCGTCTCGACCAGGTGAAGCGGGGTGGTCGTGCCACCCTCCATGCGGGCGGTGATGAACGGCTGGTTGATCTCGGTGCTTGCCGCTGACGACAGCTCGATCTTGGCCTTCTCCGCCGCTTCCTTGAGGCGCTGCAGCGCGAGCCGGTCGGTACGAAGGTCGATGCCTTCCTTCGCCTTGAACTTGTCCGCCAGCCAGTTGACGATCCGCGCGTCAAAATCCTCGCCGCCGAGGAAGGTGTCGCCGTTGGTCGACTTCACCTCGAACACGCCGTCGCCGATCTCGAGGACCGAAATGTCGAACGTGCCGCCGCCGAGATCGTACACGGCAATCGTCTTGCCGTCCTCTTTCTCGAGGCCATAGGACAGCGCCGCCGCGGTCGGCTCGTTGATGATGCGCAGCACTTCGAGACCGGCGATCTGGCCGGCATCCTTGGTCGCCTGGCGCTGCGCGTCGTTGAAGTA
>Ga0207678_10002343_pt1 | contig 17170 bp, 11 predicted proteins | sample KBSC63metaG_FD_184319 | JGI IMG/M metagenome (GOLD analysis project Ga0207678, IMG submission 184319) | Corn rhizosphere microbial communities from Kellogg Biological Station, Michigan, USA - KBS C6-3 metaG (SPAdes) (version 2) | ecosystem: Host-associated > Plants > Roots > Rhizosphere > Soil ...
AAGCCATCGCCCTTCAGCAGCAGCACGGGCGTTCCTGGAGGAGCTGCGTTATCTGCTTCCCCGATAACCAGGTTCACGGATCGTCATTACCGCCCCGAAATGTCTCACTGTCCGTACCGGTTTTCGCGGACATGAGCCTTTCGACAGAAACCCGGGCCGGAGCCGCGGCCGCCCAGGCCAGCTTCGCGAGCCGTCGTCATAACGTTGCGTTCTGGGTTGTCGGCTACGTTTTCGCGGTCACGATGGCGTTCTCCGCGCTGCCGACGCCGTTGTACGTGCTCTACCAGGCGCGCGATCACTTCAGCACGTTCATGATCACGGTGATCTTCGCGGCCTACGCGGTCGGCGTGATAGCCAGTTTGTTTCTCGCCGGGCACCTGTCCGACTGGGTGGGCCGCCGCCGGATGGTGCTGCTCGCGACGGCGACCAACATGCTCTCCGGGGTGTTGTTCTTGTTGTGGCCCGCAACCGCTGGGCTGATCGTCGCCCGGGTCGTGTCCGGCGTCTCCATCGGGATGCTGACCGCGACGGCGACCGCGTACCTCAACGAACTGCACGCCGCCGCCCGGCCAGGAGCGGGGACCAGCCGCAGCGAGATCGTCGCCACCGCCGCGAACCTCGGCGGCATCGGCCTCGGCCCGCTGCTCGCCGGCCTGCTCGCCCAGTACGCTGGGCACGCGCTGGTGCTCCCCTACGTGGTCGCCGAGGCGCTGATGCTGGCCGGCGCACTGGCCTTGGCGGTCGCGCCGGAGACCGCGAACGTGCTGCGCGGTGCGCAGCGGCCCGCCTACCGGCCGCAGCGGGTTTCCGTGCCGGCCGCGCACCGGCCCCGGTTCCTCGCGGCGACGGTGACCGGCGGCGCGGTGTTCGCGCTGTTCGGCCTCTTCACGTCCGTTTCGCCAAGCCTGCTCGCCGACGTGCTGCACAACCACTCGCACGCGGTGGCCGGGGTGGTCGCGTTCGCGGTGTTCGGGGCTTCGGCGATCGCGCAGATCCTGTTCGGCAAGGCCTCCCGGCGCGCGCAGGTCGGCGTCGGCATCGCCGCGGTGCTCGCCGGGCTCGCCCTGGTGACCGCCTCGGTCTGGCTGCCGTCGTTCTGGCTGCTGCTGGCCGGCGGGATCGTGGCCGGCGCCGGCGCGGGCACCGCGTTCCGCGGGGTGGTCGCCACCGTCATCTCGATCACGCCGCCGTCCGTGCGCGGCGAAGGGCTGGCCGGGCTGTTCCTCGGGGCTTACATCGGCGTGGCGATCCCCGTCGTGGGCCTTGGCGTCGCCACGCTCTGGGTGTCCCTGCCGGCGTCCGTCCTCGGCCTGACGGTCGTCCTGGCCGCGGTGATCATCGCGTCCACCCGCCGCCTCCTCCTCCGGTAAGCCAAAACCAGTCTGCATAACGGATTCTTGCTTCGCATTCCCGGCCCCCTTTGACAGAAAGCCGGGCCGCCTGGCGGAGCAAGCACCCGTTCTGCTGTCCCTTGAGATTTCCGGTTGGTTTTTGGGGAGCGGTTTCGCGGAATCCTCAGGGGTAGGGGAATGAGGCTTCCAATCGTGCGAGGAGCAGACAATGACTTATCCTGCACCGCCTCGTGAAGCGGGGACCAATCGGCTCCGGCCCGACCCGGCCCGGTTCTGGGCCGGTGCCGCGGCGACGGCGGTCGTCGCAGCGCTGATCGCGCTGGTCGGCATCCTGGTCTGCCGGTGGACGCTGAACATCGCGATCCTGGCCCCGGCGGGGGACGGGGCGTGGGGTAACGCGCACACCGCCGAGTACGCGCTGATCGCGGCGCTGATCGCGATCATCGCGGCCGGCCTGCTGTACCTGCTGGTGCTCGGGACGCCGCAGCCGAGCATGTTCTTCAACTGGATCATGGGCCTGGCCACGCTGGCCGCGGTGGTGTACCCGTTCAGCACGTCGGCGCCGCTCGACCAGAAGGCCGCCACGGCGGTCGTCAACCTCGTGCTCGGGATCGCCATTACGACGCTGCTCACGACGGTGGCCGCGCGGTCGATCCGCCGACCGGTGCCGCCGCCGCCGTACGACGGCTACGCCCGCCCCCGCAACCAGGGTGGGCGGCGCGTGCCCGAGCAGGGATACGGCCCGGGCCGCGAGTACGAGTACCCGCCCGAGCCGCGGCCCACGCGGCCACTCAACGTCCCGCCGAGCCGCAGCCCGCGCAGCTGGGAGTAAAGCAGAGGTCGTGGATAGTCCCGCACTGGGGGGAGTGCGGGACTATCCACCGTCGCCGCCGTTGCGGCAGCGCCTGGGTTACCTCAGGTACTGCAGCAGGTGCTGGACGATCGGGGTGCCGAGGCCGGTCACCGGGTCCCAGTGCCTGGTCGTCGGGTAGCCGACGATGCGCACCCGGGCCGTGTCGGTGTTCGCGGTGCCCGGCACGGCGTCGCCGCCGGTGACGACCGTGTTGTGGCCCACGGTGATGTCCCGGAAGACGGTGGCGTACCGGGTCCGCGCGAGGGAGTACAGCTTGGCGTTGATGCCGCCGAGCTTGTGCCTGGCGTTCTGGTCGGCGAGCGCGACGATCCCGGCCCACTGCGGTGAGCTGGCGCTGGTGCCGCCGAACTCGTAGAAGTTGCCGACCTGGCTTGGGGCGCCCTGCGACCACGCGATCAGCAGCCCGTTGTTGACGTCGCCGCTGTAGGAGACGTCGGGAACGCCACGGCCGGACTTGGTGTCGAAGCCGTTCTGGTAGGACGGTCGGGCGAACCGCGCGCTATAGCCGCCGTTGCTTGCCCCGTAAGCGTCGTTCCACGCGGTCTCGGACTTGTAGCCGCCGTTCGGCTGGGACGCGGTGAGGCTGGTCGCGCCGATGCTCGTCACCAGCGGGTCAGCGGCCGGCAGGCCGACCGACTTGATGTAGGTCTTGTTGTTGCAACTCGGCATGGCGGCGCCGGTGTCGCCGGAGGCCGCGAGGATCGTCATGCCCCTCGCCTCGGCCTGCGCGAACAGGGTGTGGTCCGCCCGCTCGATGGCGGTGCTCTCGCAGGACTCCGCCTCGCCGTAGCTCTGCGTCAGGACCGAGCCGGGGATGTGCGACACCACGTACTTCAGCGCGTTCAGGATGTCGGGGTCGTTGTCGCTCTTCGCGATCACCAGGTCGATCTTGGCACCCGGCGCGACCGCGTGCGCGGACTCGACATCAAGGGCGATCTCGCCGGTCCAGGCGACCTCGTCGGCGTTGCCCGGGTTGAAGGCCGGGTGGCCGTTGGGGTAGATGACGGCGACGTTCGCGTGCGGCAGGCCGAACGTGCTGTCCTCGGTGCTCAGGTCTTGGCCAAGCGTGGGGTCGCCGTAGGCGTCAATGATGACAATGGTCTGCCCGGCGCCGGTTAGCTTGCCCGGGATGTCATAGGCGGTCGCAAGCTCGCGTGGCGTGTAGCAGTTGGGCAAGGCATCGGGTTCCTGGCAGGTGAACAGGTAGCTGTCGTTGGCGGTGCTCAGGCCGGCCCTGCCGACGTACTTGTACGCCAGCGGCGAGCTGACCTCCGGGGTCACATGGCCAACAGCCGCGCCGTCCACCGTCGCCGACGCGCCGATCGGCAGGACCACGAACGCCGCGGCGACGCCAACCGGCGCCAATGCCGCCATAACATGACGAAAACGCATTCCGCTCCCTCATATGAACAGGGACCGCATCGCCGACATATCCAGGCAATGTCCGGCTTCGACGCGAGCCCGATGTCACATCATGGCGGACATTGATATTTTTTTCCTGGTTTTACCGCTTCGTTGCCAAACGAAAGCCCCCGGGGTTTGCACCCGGGGGCTTTCGGCCTTTCCGTCACTCAGCGCTCAGCACCTGAGGGAGCCTTACTTCAGGAATTGGAGCAGGTGAGCGACGTTCGGGGTGCCGAGACCGGTCACCGGGTCCCAGCCCTTCACCGCTGCGAAGCCCGTGATGTTCACGGGGTTGTTGTTGCTGTCAACCAGCGAGACGGTGTTGTTGCCGCTGGTGATGTCGTGGAAAACGTAGTTGTACTGCGAGCTGCGGGCAAGGGAGTAGAGCTTGTCGTTGATGTAGCCGACCGGGTGGCCGTTCTTCTGGTCGGCGAGCGCGGTGATCGCGGCCCACTGCGGTGAGCCGGCGCTGGTGCCGCCGAACAGGTAGAAGGTGCCGACCTGGGTCGGGTCGCCGCCAGACCAGGCAACGAGCAGGCCGTTGTTGACGTCACCGCTGTAGGCCACGTCCGGCACGCCTCGGTAAGCGGACTGCGCGATGCCGTTCTGGAAGGCGGGGCGCTTGAAGAGCGTGCTGTAGCCGCCGCCGCTCGACCCGTACTCGTCGTTCCAGGCCGTCTCGGACTCATAGGTGCCGGTCGGCTGCGCCGCGGTGAGGCTCGTCGCGCCGACACCGGTCACCAGCGGGTCGGAGGCCGGGATGCCCGCGGACTTGATGTAGCTGCTGCCGTCGCAGGTCGGCTGGGCCGCGCCGTCGTCACCCGAGGACGCGAACACCGTCATGTTCTTGGCCTGGGCGGACAGGTACTGGGCGTGGTCCCTGTTCACGATCGACGTCGCCTCGCAGGACTCGGCCTCGCCGAAGCTCTGCGACAGGACGTTGCCGAGATGGTGCGACACGGCGTACTGGATCGCGCTCGCGATGTCGGCGTCGGCGTCGCTCTTGGCGATAACCAGGTCGATCTTGGCGGACGGCGCGATGGCGTGCGCGGACTCGACGTCGAGCGCGATCTCGCCGGTCCAGTTCACCTCGTCCGCGTTGGTCGGGTCGAAGGCCGGCTGGCCGTCCGGGTAGATGACGTTGAGGTTCGCGGCGGGCAGCCCGAAGACGCTGTCCTCGGCCGCGACGTCCTGCGCGATCGTCGGGTCGCCGAAGGCGTCGACGATGACAATCGTCTGCCCGGCACCGGTCAGGTTGGTCGGGATGTCGTAGGCCGTGGCCAGTTCCTGCGGGGTGTAGCAGTTCAACGCGGCACCGGGCTCCTGGCAGCTGAACAGGAAACCGGAGGCGGCGGGCGCCGAGCCTGCCTTGCCGATGTAGGCATAGGCATGGGGCGCGGCGACGGCCGGGGTCATGTGGCCTGCCACCGCGGCCGCGCTGGGCGCGACCGAGGTACCGAGCGGCAGGATCGCAAGCGCCGAGGCGGCCCCGACTGGCGTGACAGCCGCCATGACATGGCGTAGACGCATTCCATCTCCCTTGCATGACAAAGACCCGCATGGCCAGACAGGTTGATACATGTCCGGTTATGACGTAGTTCTGCGCCATATCATGACGGAGGCTGCGCAACTTTGCGATAGTTCTGGAGGAATACAGGAATACTTATGTTTGCATCCGCGTACTGGCACAGCCGACCGTGGCGGACCGCCACTCCCAGGGGGCAAATCGCTAGCCTGAGCCGGTGGACAAGTTGGTCCAGCTTCACTGGCCGGGGAAGCAGGCGGCTGCCTACGCAGCGCACGCCCCCAGCACTAAGGCGTTCCAGCCGGACCGCGACGCATCGGTGTGTTTCGACGCCACGCGGAACCTCTTCATCGAGGGCGACAACCTGGACGCGCTCAAGCTGCTGCAGGCGTCGTACGCCGGGCAGGTCAAGCTGATCTACATCGACCCTCCGTACAACACGGGGCACGAGTACGTCTACAACGACGACTTCGGGCGCCGCCACGCCGACTGGCTCAGCATGATGTACCCGCGGCTGCAGCTGGCCAGGGAACTGCTCACCGAGGACGGAGCGATCTTCGTCAGCATCGGCGTGACCGAGCACGCGTACCTCGTCCAGTTGCTGTGCGAGGTGATGGGCGACGCCAACTTCCGGGCGGACATCGTCTGGCAGAAGCGGTACACCCGCAGCAACAACACCAGGGACTTCACCACGGTCGTTGAGCACATCGTGGTCTTCGCCAAGAGCGCCGCGTTCACGGTGAACCTGCTGCCCCGGACGCCGGCGGCCGACGCCCGCTACGGCAACCCGGACAATGACCCGCGCGGGCCGTGGAAGCCGGCGTCCTTCCTTAACCCGCTGCCGCCCGCGCAGCGGCCGAACCTCTGCTACCCGATCACGAACCCCAACACGGGGCGGGTCACCGTGCCGACGACGCATGCCTGGCGGCGCTCGGCGGCCGAGTACGAGCGGCTGGCGGAGGATGGCCTTCTTTACTGGGGCACCGACGGGCACAGCCCGGTGCCGTCGGTCAAGATGTTCCTGTCGGAAGTCCGGGGGCTGACGCCGACGGACTTCTGGAGCCACGAGTACGCCGGGCACACCGACGAGGGCACCCGGGACCTGGCCGCGCTGATCGGCGGGAAGGTCTTCAACAACCCGAAGCCCGTGAAGCTCATGAGGCGGGTACTGGAGCACGCGACGGACCCGTCCTCGGTGGTGCTCGACTTCTTCGCCGGGACCGGGACGATGGCCCAGGCGGTGCTGGAGCTGAACGCGGCGGACGGCGGCAGCCGCGCGTTCATCGCGGTGCAGCGGCCCGAACGGTGCCACCCCCGTTCGGCCGCCGCTAAGCAGGGCTTCACGACGATCGCGGACATCGGTGCGGAGCGGATCCGCCGCGCCGGGGCTGTCGTGACACGTGGGGCCCAGCACCCATCGTGGGACGGGGACGTGGGCTTCCGGCTACTGAGGCTCGGCTAGCGCAGGTTCCCCGTGTCTCGTTGGGCCGGCCACAGCCGGCCCAACGAGACACGGGGAGGGTGCAGGCCGGCACGCCTTCACGCTAGGTCGTAATGGGCAGCGACGCGCCGTCCCGCAGGAACAGCGGGATCTGCCCGAGCGGCGCGCCGACGTGGACCGTCTTCCCCCCGTCGTGCGTTTTCCCGGTCCAGGCGTCCGTCCACGTGCTGCCCGCCGGCAGGTACACGAGGCGTTCCCTCGCGCCGTAGTCAGCCACCGGCGCGACGAGCAGCTCGGGCCCGAACATGAAGGCGTCGGACACCGACCACGCCAGTTCGTCCAGCGGGAAGTCGACGAACAGCGGGCGCATCGGCGGGGTGCCGTCCTCGTGCGCCATGCGCATTAGCCTCATGATGTACGGGCGCAGCCGCTCCCGCAGGAACAGCGTCGCCTTGATGTGCTCATAGGCTTCGTCGCCGTAGGACCACGGCTCGTTCGGGCCGCCGGTCTGGTCGAGGCCGAACGGCATCACCGGCTCCCGGTTGCCGTGCAGCCGGAACAGCGGGCAGAACGCGCCGTACTGGAACCAGCGGACCATCAGCTCCTGGTACTCAGGGTCGGCCGGGTCACCGCCGTGGAAACCGCCGATGTCGGTGGTCCACCACGGGATGCCGCTGATCGCCACGTTCAGCCCGGCGCGGATCTGCGCGCGCAGGCTCGCGAACGTGGCCGCGATGTCCCCCGACCACAGCGCCGCCGCGTACCGCTGGCTGCCCGCCCAGGCGGAGCGGGAAAAGCCGACCGTGACCGGCTGTCCCTCGGCGGCCATGCCCTCGAAGAACGCCCGCGCGTTCTCCCTCGGGTACATGTTTCCGACTTCCAGTCCGGGCCCGGCGTGGTAGCGCAGGTTCCCCTGGAGGCCAGGGCGCAGCTCCGGCTCGCACGCGTCCAGCCACCAGATGTCAATCCCGTACGGCCGCAGGTAGTTGTCCCGCACCTTGCCCCATACGAACTCCCGCGCCCGGGGGTTCGTCGCGTCGTAGAACGCGACGTCCACCGGCGCGGCGACGCCCTTGTCCGGCCAGGTCGCCTGGGCGAGCGGCCCGTACTCGGTGCCGATCAGCAGCCCCTCGTCACGCATCACCGGGAAGTTCTCGCTGACCGGGGACACCGACGGCCACACCGACACCATCAGCTTGACGCCCATCTCGCGCAGCTCGGCAGTCATCGCCGCCGGGTCCGGGAACTCCGCCGGGTCGAACTTCCAGTCCCCCAGGTGCGTCCAGTGGAAGTAGTCGGACACGATGACTGACAGCGGCAGGCCCCGCCGGCCGAACTCGCGGGCCACCTCCATCAGCTCGTCCTGGTTGCGGTAGCGCAGCTTGGACTGCCAGAAGCCGCTGGCCCAGTCGGGCAGCATGGGGACGTGCCCGGTGGCGTCCGCGTACCGGCCCAGGATCTCGGCGGGCGTGCCGGCGGTGACCCAGTAGTCGATCTGCCGGGCGCTGTCGGCCACCCACCGGGTGCCGTTCGCGGCCAGCTCGACCCGGCCGATGGCCGGGCTGTTCCACAGCAGGCCGTAGCCCCGGTTCGACAGCATGAACGGGATGGTGACCTCGCCGTTGCGCTGCGCCAGGTCAAGGACGGTGCCCTTCTGGTCGAGCAGCCCGTGCCCGTGCTGGCCAAGCCCGTACAGCCGCTCCCCGTCGTAGGCGCGGAACATCTGCTCAAGCCGGTAGTAGCCGTTGCCCACGGGAGTGAACAGCCGCGGGCCCGGCCACCAGAAGTGAATCGGCTGCTCCGCGAGCAGTTCCTCACCAGTGGCGGTGTTGGTGAACCGCAGCATCCCCTGCCCGTGGTCCTCGACCTCGGTGGTCAGCTCGACGGTGACCCGGCCGTTGACGATCCGGGCGGTGGAACCGGAAACCTCAACCTTGGCCTCGCTCAACGCCGGCGCGCCCTCAAGCAGCGCGCCGGGAAGCTCGCCGAGGACCGGCCCGACGCGGCCCCGGACGCGGATCGCGTCCGGTCCCCACGGCTCAATGCGGAGGGTCTCCTGGCCGGAGAACCACTCGAAGCCGGGCATGCCGGGACCGATCTCGCTGACGGTGCTCACTTAGTCGCCCTTCTAGTTACTAGTCGGCTAATCGAGAAATAAGCTGCGGCGCGGCCCGGTACTCCCCCGGACCGTCAAGGCTGGCGGGATGAGCTGCACCTCGCTGGCCGCGCCGTCTTCCATGTGGCGCATCAGCAGGTCAACCGCCCGCGTGCCGAGTTCGGCGGCGGGGATGGTCACCGACGTCAGCCGGGGCGCGGTCTGCTCAGCGATGTGGTCCGGGCACAGCGCGACGATCGACATGTCTTCCGGGACGGCGCGCCCGCCGGTGCGCAGCAGGGAGATCAGCGGCTGGATGATGGCTTCGTTCTGCACGATGAGCCCGGTGGTGCCCGGCCGTTCCTCCAGGATCCGCGCCAGGGTGCCGGCCGTCGCCTCGAACGTGCCGTCGCAGGGCCGGTGCATGAGGTCGACGCCCAGGTCCGACGCGCCGCCGGTCACGCCTTGCAGTGTGCGCTCGGCGAAGCCGAGATGCCGCTGGTAGACCCCGTCGGCCTCACCGATGAACGCCACCGTGCGGTGCCCGAGCTGTGCGAGGTGCTCGACGCACAGCCGCCCGGCCGCCGCGAAGTCGAGGTCGACGCAGTCCAGCCCGGTCGGGTCGGCCGGGATCCCGATCAGGACCGAGTCGATCCCGGTCTCCGCGAGCGTCGCGATGCGCTCGTCCTCCATGCCGATGTCGGTGAGGATGACCGCGTCGGCGCGAGCGCTCGAGGCGACCCGGCGGATGCCGTCCGGGCCTTCGTCGTTGGTCAGCAGCAGCACGTCGTAGCCGTAGCCGCGGGCCTGCGTCACCACGCCGATCGCGATCTCCATCATGACCGGCACGTACGTGTCGCTGCGCAGCGGCACGATGAGCGCGAGCACGTTCGACCGGCTGCTCGCCAGCGCCCGCGCGCCGGCGTGCGGATGGTAGCCGAGCTCCTCGATGGCCCGGTGCACCCGATCCTTCGTATCGTCGGACACCGAGCGCTTGCCGCTGAGCACGTACGAGACCGTGCTCATCGCGACGCCGGCCTGCCGGGCCACGTCAGCGAGTGTCGCCATCCCCCACCTCCCTGTTGCTTCCCCACCTCAGCCGCACCGGCGTCCCGGCGGGCAGCGTCACCCGCCGGCGCGCGGCCGGCCCCCAGCAGCTGATCTCAACCGCGCATTCGCGCGCGGACTTCAGTACCGCCTCGGCCTCCCCGGTGGCGGCGTCCCACCGCAGCGAAACCACCCGTACCCCGGCGAGCGTCCGGGCCCCGCGCAGCCGGCCAGACGGCAGGAACGCGGGCACGGTCGGGAGCAGGTCGATCCGGCTGGGACAAGTCTCATCCAAGCCGGGGGCCGAATCCACCAGCATTTCCGCCAGCACGCCGGGCAGCGCACAGGCGGCGTCGGCGTTGTAGACGGTCCGTTTCGGATAGTGGCTGCTCATCAGCGACCGGAAGAAGAACGCGTGCCCGGTCAGCGCGGCGAGCAGCCGCCCGGCGAGGCGGGCGTCCCGCAGCCGGGCGGCGGCGAGGGCCTTGTGCAGGTAGCCGTGCGCGGAGTCGTCCTGCGCGCCGCGCCGCCGCAGCGCCCGCAGCGCGGCCGCCGCGAGCGCGGGCGTGCCGGCCACCGTGATCTCGTGCAGCGGCCACACCGGGTACAGGTGGCTGACGTGCCGGTGGTTGTCATCGCCGGGCAGCGGCGGCTCGCCGCTGCCCGCAGGGGGCCATGCCCACTCCGCGAGCGCGCCGTCAGGGGTGAGCCGGTACGGCGGCAGCCGGCCGGCGAGCTCATTCCATTGCAAAGCGGCCGCGTGCGTTGCCCCCGAGACCCGCGCCGCGGCGCGCAGCGCATGCCTGGCGGCGGCGATGTCCATCGTCGCGTTGACCGCCGCCGGCGCCCAGCCGGCCGGGGCGTTCTCCGGGGAGTACGACGGCGCGAAGACCACGTGGCTATCGCTGTCCTCCCGCACCAGGAAGTCCGTATAAAAGGCAGCCAGCTCCCGCAGCGCCGCCCCGGCCCGCTCCGCCGCGTACCCGGGCTCGGCCCGCGCCAGCGCCTCGTCAAGCACGGGGGCCAGCAGCCAGTCCGCCGCCGCCGTCCAGGTGTGCAGCGGCCAGCGCGGCTCGAAGTGCGTGGTGAGCCCGCTGATCCCGTCGGTGTGGGCGGGGGCGACGACCCCCCGGGCGCCGAACAGCCGCCGCGCGTTGACCCGCCAGTCGTCCAGCTGCTCGGCGATCAGGTTCGCCACCGCGTCTACCGCCTGCGGGACGTCGGTGGTCACGGCGCCCGCGAGCTGCAGCCCGAGGTTCGCGTCGGTGGTGATCGCCCCGGACCAGGCCGAATCCCAGTCGCCCGGCCACAGCCCGGTTAGCCGGGGCGGCAGCGGTCCGCTCGCGGACAGCAGCAGGTAACGCCCGGAGGCGAACAGCTTCTCAAGTAGCGCGGGCAGCGGCGTATCGGGTTGCGCCGCCTGCCGGTCGAGGAGACAGGCAACCGGCAGGCGGCGCTCCAGCGCGGGCACGTCCAGGTCCAGGGCGACCTCGCCGAATGCGGCGGCGTGCGCTCGCGCGTGCTCGGCCAGCAGCAGCCGAGGCTCGAAGCCGGGCGCGGTGGTGACCGCCGCCAGGGCGTTGTCGCGGGCCGCCGCCTTGCCGGCGGCGTCGCGGAAGGGCTCAACGTGGGTGAGCAGGATCAGTTCCCGGCAGCCGGTGACCCGGACGCCGTGCCATTCGGGGGTGGCCTCGGCCGCCGGGAACGTCACGCGGGTCGCTCCGGTGTAACCGCCGTTATCGGAACCCGGGTACTCGACGGTCGTCACGATGACCGCGTCGTCGGCGGCGAGCTTGTGCAGTGCCCGGGTTACCCGCAGCCCGTCGGGGGCGCCGGGCAGCCGGGGGGCCACGGTGACGCTGACCCCGAAAAGACCATTGTTTGAGGGATCAGTACCGCGGACGTGCTGCACGATGAGGTCGCGGACGCGGGAGGCGAAGACGGTGTGCCGCCGGCCTGACCAACGGGTGACCGCGATCCCGGCGCGGTAGCTCAGCGTGCGACGGTACCCGCGAAGCGACAGGCCGTTTTGAATGTCCTCGGTGATCTTGACCGCGAACGCCGGGTGGAACGGGCGCGGGTGGTAGCGCGGCCAGTCGCCGCCGAACATCTCGAGTGCGCCCTGCGAGTCGCCGGCCAGCAGCAGGTCGCGCACCAGGTCGAGACGGCCGGCGAGGTCGGGCGGGCCGTCCGGCCCGCCCTGGGGCTGTACGGCGGCGTCCGGCCACGCGAGCCGGTGGTGCGTGACGATGACGCGCTCCGCCCCCGGCTGTCCGTCCACCAGCGCGCCGTGCCTGCCGTTGCCAACCGGGAAAGCGTCTTCCCAGCAGTCCGCGGGCACGGTGTCGGTGAGCAGGGTCCCCCTCGTCATCAGCGGTTAGCCCTTGATCGCGCCAAGGAGGACGCCCTTGGTGAAGTGCTTCTGCACGAACGGGTACACGATCAGGATCGGGATGATGGTGATGGTGACCACGGCCATCTGCAGGGCCAGGGTGGGCACGGAGTTCTGGAAGCCGGCCGCGGCGCTGACGCTCTGGCTGTTCTGGGTCAGGTAGTCATAGAGCACCATCTGCAGCGGCCACTTCTGGCTGTCCGACGGCATGAACAGCATGATGTTGAACCAGGAGTTCCAGTAGCCGACCGCGTAGAACAGCGCGATGACCGCGGTAACGGCCCTGGACGCGGGCAGCACGACCCGCCAAAGGATCATCCACTCGCTGGCCCCGTCAATGCGGGCGCTTTCGATCAGCTCCATGGCGACGTTGCTGAAGAAAGCCCGCATTACCAGGATGTTGAACACGCTCACCGCGCTTGGCAGGATCAGCGCCCAGTACTGGTCGTAGCCGCCGAGCGCGGAGACCACGAGGAACAGCGGGATGATCCCGCCGTTGAAGAACATCGTGAACATCATCGTGAGCAGGATCGCGCGGTGCCCGAACGATCCCGCCCTGGACAGCCCGTAGGAAGCCAGGATGGTGACCAGCATGGAGACCGCGGTGCCGACGACGGTGATGATGAGGCTGACGAGCAGCGCGCGGCCAACCACGCCGCCGCTGATGATCAGGCTGTAGGCGGTGAAGGTGATGCCGTGCGGCCAGAGTACGAGCCCGCCGGCGATGTTGATCGAGGCCTGAGTGGAGATGCTGGTCAGCGCGATCGCGTAGAGCGGCACGAGGACAACGGCGAGGATCACGATGATGCCGGCGCCCTTGGCCGTCTGCGTGGCCGGCTTGGGCCGCTCTTGCCAGGCCGGGCGCGATGCGGTGCCGAGCACCGAGCGGACAGTGCGCTTGAGGGTGGGGCGCGTGAGGGTGGTGGTCATCAGCGGTACAGCCCGTCCTCTCCGAAGGCGTGCGCCACCCGGTTGGCGGCAAGGATCAAAATCAGCGAGGTAACGCCGAGGAACAGCCCCGCGGCGGCGCCGTAGCTGTAGTTCCCGTTGACGATCCCGTAGATGTAGGAGAACGTGGTCAGCACCTCGGCGCTGTTGGGGCCGACCGAGCCACGCTGGATCAGCATCTGCTCGAACCCGAAGGTCAGCGCGTACCCCAGGTTGAGGATGAGCAGCAGCACGGTGATGCCCTTCAGGCCGGGCAGCGTGATGTGCCAGGTGCGCTGCCGCCAGCTGGCCCCGTCCACGGCGGCCGCCTCGTACAGGGAGGGGCTGATCGCGGCGAGCGCCGCGATGAACACGATCGTGTTCCAGCCCGCCTCCTTCCAGATGAGCTGCGCGGAGACGAGGAACTTGAACGTGCCCGGGTCCGCCATCAGGTTGATGGGGTTGGCCACCCCGTGCTGGCGCAGGAACTGCGGCAGCAGCCCGGCTCCGCCGATCATCTTCTGGAAGATGGTGATGACCAGCACCCAGGAGAAGAAGTGCGGCAACGTGGTCACGCTCTGCACGACCGCCTTGATCCTGCTGCTGAGCAGGCCGTCGAGGAGGATGGCCAATGCGATCGGCACCGGGAAGAACAGCAGCATCTGCACGGAGAACAGCACCAGCGTGTTCCAGAAGGACTGCCAGAACGCGGGGTCGCTGAGCAGTTCCGTGAAGTTCGCGAACCCGACCCAGGGACTGTAGAGCATGCCGTTGTAGACGTTGTACTGCTGGAACGCCATCACCAGGCCCGCCATCGGCGCGTAGCCGAAGACTACGAGCAGGACCAGGGCGGGCAGCGTCATCAGGATCAGCGTCTTGTCCCGGCGCAGCCGCACGCGCCAGGACGGCCCTGTGCTTCCGGAAAATTCAGCGTGTCCGCCGCCTTCAGTGCGCCGCGGCCACACTCGCCGCGCCGCCCGCTCGCGGGGAGCGGGCAAGGCGCGGGAGCGCGGCGATGCCTCAGTAGCCATCAGGCAGTGCCGTACTTGGCCCGGATGCCGTCGAAGAAGGTCCGCAGCTTGTCGCCGCCGTTCTTCTGCCAGGACTTCACGGCGGCCTGGTAGTCGCCGATGGAGTTCTTGCCGCGGACGACCTCCTGGATGATGTTGCCCGTGCCGTTGGTGAACGTCGCGGCGTTCCACGCGGTGGCGAGGCTCGCGGGAACCGAGACGTTCATGTTCCAGAACAGCGGCTTCTTGGCGTACTTGCCCGCCGTCTGCTGCCAGGCGCAGTCGTCCTTGACCACCTGGGTGTAGCCCTGCTGGACGTTCTGCACGTTGAGCGGCGTGGAGAGGAACGAGTAGGTGTTGGTGACGTTCTTCTGCCCGGTGGCGGTGAGCAGCGGGCCGTTGGCCGATGAGGTCCAGTCGGTGCCCTTAACGCCGTAGTTGATCAGCGTGTACTCGTAGGAGCCGAACGGCGCGGCGAGGTAGTTCGCGATCCGCAAGGCCTCCTCGACCTGGCCCTTCGACAGGCTCTTGTTCAGGTAGCTGAACATGTTGCAGCTGTTGTTCAGGTAGTACACCGGGGTGCCGGTGCCGCTGGCGGTGAACGGCGCGAACGACTGTCGGTTGTAGCCCTTGTTCGCCGCAAGCCCGGACACGGCGTCGCTGCCAACCCAGGCACCGCCGCCGTCACCCTCGATGACGACCGCGCCGCTCCAGAACCGCTGCTTGGCGTTGGAGGTCTGCAGCGCGAGCGCGTCCGGGTGCACCAGGCCGGCCTTGACCGTGCTTGCCTGCCAGTTCATCGCCTCGATGATCTCCGGCATCTCCCAGCAGGCCTGCAGGTCGCCTTTGTCGTCAGTGGTCCACATGAGCGGCGGGCCGCCCAGGAAGGCGAACGGCTGGTACAGCGCCTGCCAAAGGTCGTCGAACGCCCACCGGCCGTGCTTGGGGTCGTTAACCTCCTTGCCGAGGTCGAACAGGTCCTGCGCGGACTTGATCGTCGGCGTGCCGAGGCCGAGCTTGTCGAGGATGTCGGCGCGGTAGAAGAACTGCTCGGCGAAGATGTTGGTGCCTGGGTACACCGGGATGCCGTAGATCTTGTTGTTCCAGACCCCGGACTGCCAGGCGCCGGAGGGCAGCGCGGCGAGGTTCGGGTACTTCTTGACGTTGCTCCCGGACAGGTACGGGGTCAGGTCGGCGAAGTTCGCCTGGACCGCGTTACCGAAGTTCGCGACGCTGACCTCGTTCCACCCGGGGATCTGCAGCCAGTCGGGCAGCTTGTTGCCGGCGAACAGGGTCGGCAGGGTCTGCGCGTAGGTGTTGCCGTTGGACGGGTTGATCTGCACGCTGGCGCCGAGCGCCTGGTTGACCGCCTGGTAGTACTGGTTGCCCGCCGGCGGGATGGATCCCCACAGCGGCGTGATCGTGGAGAAGCTGCCACCCGCGCCGGGCACCTCGGTGACCGTGTGCACCGGGTTCGCGGGGTAGCTGATGAAGCCAGGGTCGGAGCCGTTGAGGCTGGGGATGTCTGCCTTGACGGCGTTCGCCGGAACGTAGTCCGGGAGGATCTGGGTCATCTTCTGGGTGCTCGTCGCCCCGGCGGCATCGCCGCCGGCGTGGCCGCAGGCGGCGAGCAGCGGCGCCGCGGCGACCGCGCCGACTGTGCCGGCTGAGGCGGTGAGGAACCCGCGTCTGCTCATGGGTGAAGTCATCGTCGGTACACCTTCGTCCTTGGGGGAGACCTAACTGTCGAAGCGCTTCGCAAAGTTAGGAGGACGATAGACCGGGCATTGACTTGAGCGCAATAGTCCGGAAACACTTGGTTTGCGGCACTCGCGCTGCTCGGCTGTGTGAGCTGCTGTTATGTTCTGCCGCCACGCTGGAGTGATTGGGGAGACGACAATCGAAGCGATTCGCTACCGCGATCCGGCCCTTTCGTTCGACGAGCGGGCGGACGACCTTCTGGACCGGCTTACCGCCGAGGAGAAGATCGCAATGCTGCACCAGCGCTCACCTGCGGTTCCGCACCTGGGCTTGGCCGAGTTCAACACCGGGATGGAGGGCGTGCACGGCGCGTCGTGGCGGGACCACGCGGGCACCGGGAAGGTGCTGCCCGCGACCGTGTTCCCGCAGCCGGTTGGGCTCGCCGCCGCCTGGGACCCGGAGCTGGCCCGCGCGGTCGGCCGCGCCACCGGCCGGGAGAACCGCGCGCTGCACGACGCTCACCCGCAGATCGGCCTCAACGTGTGGGCGCCGGTGGTGAACCTGCTGCGCGACCCCCGCTGGGGGCGCAACGAGGAGGGCTACTCCGAGGACCCGCTGCTGTCCGCGCTGCTGGGGACCGCGTTCAGCCACGGGCTTTCTGGCGAGCGCGACGACGGGTACCTGCTCACCGCGCCCACGCTCAAGCACTTCCTCGCGTACAACAACGAGGACTTCCGCGACCTGACCTCGTCATCGCTGCGGCCGAGGGTGCTGCACGAGTACGACCTGGTGCCGTTCCGCGCGGCGCTTAAGGCGGACGCGGCGACCGGGGTCATGCCGTCGTACAACCTCGTCAACGGGCGGCCGGCGCACGTCAGCCCGCTGCTGCGGCTGATCAGGGAGTGGACCTCGCGAGAGCTGCTCGTGTGCAGCGACGCGTGGGCGCCGTCGAACCTGGTGCGGACCGAGCACTACTTCGACGACTACCCGGAGGCGCACGCCGCCGCGCTGCTTGCGGGCATGGACAGTTTCACCGACAAGGACGGCGACGGCGGGGACTTCACCGCCGGGCACGTCACCGAGGCGGTCAAGCGCGGGCTGATCAGCATGGAAGACGTGGACCGGGCGGTGCGGCGCAAGCTGCTGATCCGGCTGCGGCTCGGCGAGTTCGACCCGGACGGCGGCCCGTTCGCCTCCGCCGGGGTGATGGACACGGCGGAGCACCGGGAACTGGCGCTAACTGCGGCGCGGCGGTCGGCGGTGCTGCTGCGGAACGAGGGCGGGCTGCTGCCACTTGCTTGCGAGACACCGGCCAGCGCAGCACGGGGCAACAGCGCAGCACGGGGCAACGTCGCAGTCGTCGGGCCGCTCGCCGCGACCCTGTACGAGGACTGGTACAGCC
>Ga0207678_10002352_pt1 | contig 17160 bp, 17 predicted proteins | sample KBSC63metaG_FD_184319 | JGI IMG/M metagenome (GOLD analysis project Ga0207678, IMG submission 184319) | Corn rhizosphere microbial communities from Kellogg Biological Station, Michigan, USA - KBS C6-3 metaG (SPAdes) (version 2) | ecosystem: Host-associated > Plants > Roots > Rhizosphere > Soil ...
TTAAGGCGTAACGGTGATAGGAGGGATTAAAGACAGATAAGAGCGAAGCTGGATGGAGCGTAGCAACTGAGTTAAGACCGGATGCGGATTTGCACCGAGGACGCAGATCAAAAGCAGTCTTCGCGATTCGTTGTGGCGTCCTTGTGGAAGGCACGAACCGGATGAAGTCATAGGCAACGCCACAGGCCGGGCTTATTCTGAATCCGTGAGTCCAACGCAGTACGCTCCCGCAAAGATCCCCCTTCGGAAGAGTTTCCTCCGATCCTTTGTTCGATGGCTTGTCCTCGTTGTGGTGCTGCTTTGGTCGCTTGCCGCGCTGCTGCTGGTGGCCGCGCGGTGGATCGATCCGCCGACAACCGCAGTGCACATCCAGCGCCGCGTGCAGGCCTGGATCCACCACACGCCGTATCGCGAACGCTACAAATTCGTTCCGCTCAGCCAGATCTCGCCCGACCTTCAGCACGCTGTCGTCGCTGCGGAGGACACGCGCTTCTATCAGCACCATGGATTCGATTGGCACGAGGTCCAGATCGCCGCCGAAGGCGATCTGGAAGGCGGCCGCACGCGCGGAGCTTCCACGATTACGCAGCAACTCGTCAAGAACCTCTTCTTCGGAACGAACCGCTCCATCCTCCGCAAGGGCGCGGAGTCCACGCTCGTACCGGTAGCGGAGATCGTCCTTGGCAAGCGGCGCATTCTGGAGATCTACCTCAACGTGGTCGAATGGGGCCCCGGCATCTATGGTGTAGAGTCGGCGAGTCGTTCCTACTACGGAACTCCGGCGCGGAGCATCGGCCGGCAACAGGCGGCACGGCTCGCCGCGATGCTGCCCGCTCCCCTGAAGCGACGGCCCGAGCGCATGAATCGTTACAGCACCGTCATCCTTAAGCGGATGCAGCAAATGGGCTGGTAATGGTGGGCGGGGTTGACCCGTGCTGCGGATTTACGGCGTAACGGGGACAAGAGAGATTCTGCTAAAAAAGTCCATTGCACTGTCGCGTGGCTCAGGTATGCTGGGTAGCACTTCGGCGAAGACGCAGGGCAAAGGCGGCCATTGCTGAGGAATCGTCAGCCCGGACTGAAGGAGTTCATCATGCAGTGTCCTGCCTGCCATAACGAAGTCGCAGATCAGAATACGTTCTGCAATCACTGTGGAGCGGCCCTCACGGGAGCCGCGTCTACCCCGCCGCCGCCCGCCTACCAGAATGTGCCCCCCACCTATACACCGGTGCAACAAGGTGGCTCCGCGCCGCCTCCGCCGGGAGCAGTGCCAGCGTCGTCCGGACTGTCGGACAGTGCGGCATCCGCGATCGCGTACCTGACGTTTATTCCCGCAATTATTTTCCTTGTGATGGAGCCGTACAACAAGATTCCGCTGGTGCGGTTTCACTCCTTCCAGAGCATCGCACTCAACGTGGTGGCGTTTGCGCTGCACATCGCGATCCTGCTGATGTCGGTGGTCCTGCACTTCATACCGCTGATGTGGATGTTGACGCTGCTGCTCCACATTGGAGTGAATCTCGCACTGTTCATCGGATGGCTGATGGCGATCATGAAGGCCAGCAAGGGCGAGTGGTACAAGCTGCCGATCATCGGCGACTTCGCCGACAAGCAGGCGCGCAGCTAGAAGCGTGACCGCGGATTGGCGCGGATGAGCACGGATGGAACGGCGTAACGGTGATCAAAAGGATAAAAACGGATAAGACAAAACAGAGAGGGAAGATTTAGGACAGGCCGTATCCCCTCCTGGAGTCTTGTTCCTTTTATCAGTCTTTATCCTTTCGATCACCGTTACGCCTTTGTTTGTGCAGGGATGAGCGCGGCGTCCTCTCTTCGTGGGCTGTACTGCTTCAGGCGCTTCTCCATGACGGCTATGGCCACTTCGCTCTCGTCGACCATCACGAAGCTGCGGCCGTTTTTGGCGGCGGCTTCGCCCGTGGTGCCGCTACCGGCGAAGAAGTCAAGCACGGTATCGCCGGGGTTCGAGTGGACGCGCACGATGCGCTCCAGGATGCCGAGCGGCTTCTGCGTGGCGTAGCCGGTCTTCTCCTTGCCGGTAGGCGAGACGATGGTGTGCCACCAGACGTCCGTGGGAGTCTTGCCGCGCGCGGCCTTCTCTGCTCCGACCAGTCCGGGGGCCATGTAGGGGATGCGGTCGCTGGCGTCAAGGTGGAAGGTGTACTGCTCCGGGTGCTTCGTGTACCAGAGGATGTTGTCGTGCTTGGCGGGCCACTTTTTGGTGGACCGCGCGCCGTAGTCGTAGGCCCAGATGATCTCGTTCTGGAAGCAGTCGCGGCCGAAGATCTCGTCGAGCATGACCTTGCAGTAGTGGACTTCGCGGTAGTCGATATGGAAGAAGAGCGAGCCGGTGGGGGAGAGGATGCGCTGCGCCTGCTCCATGCGCGGGCGGAGGAAGGCGGGGAAGTCGTCGAAGCGGTCGCCGTAGCCTGCGCTCGCGGGGTGGTCGAGGACCTCGGTGCGGTAGCGGTGGCCGCCAAAACCGACACGGTCGCCGGCCTCGTCGCGGATGGTCTTCATCTGCGTGCGCGCCTGGCGCTTGCCGGTGTTGAAGGGTGGATCGACGTAGATCAACTGCGCCGAATCCGGCTCCATCGCTGCTAAAACCTTGAGGTTGTCCCCCAGCACAATCCGGTTCATTCCGCCTCGCTCTGACCTAACACTAACGTACCCTTGGTCTGGACGGCGCGACCGTGTATCTTTTTCTGCGGACTGGTTTCGGGCCCGCACATGTCTTCCAACAACCTTATCTACGCCATGCTCTCCCACCGCGGCCGTGTGCGCCATGGCAATGAGGATGCCTGCGCCGCCTCGCCGGAGGCTGGGGCCTTCGTGGTCTGCGACGGGATGGGCGGAGCCGCTGCCGGTGAAGTCGCCAGCCAGCTTGCCGCGGAGACGTTCCTTGCGTATCTAGCGCCATCGCCTTCGGGCGCACAGGCTTCCGCTAAGCCGCAGATGCGACTGTGCGGGGCAATCAACGCGGCGAATCAGGCCGTCTATCGGCAGTCGCGCAACTTGCCCGAGCTGGCAGGCATGGGGACCACGCTGGTCGCGCTGCTGCATACGCCGATGCCAAACGGCTGCTCCGCGGGGTCACGCCGCACGGCGAACTCGCGCTCGACCGATCCACCTACATTGTGGCTCGCGCACGTCGGCGACAGCCGATGTTATCGCCGCCGCCGCGGACGGCTGGAGCAGCTCACCGTCGACCATTCGCTGGTGGAAGAGCAGATGCGCGCCGGGCAGATCACCGCCGCCCAGGCTGCGGAGTCGCCCATGCGCAACCTGATTACGCGCGCCGTCGGCTCGCTGCCCACCGTCGAGCCGGAGATCAGGGGCCATCACCCCAAGCCGAACGATCTCTATCTGCTCTCGTCCGATGGGCTGACCCACGAGGTCGACGATGAAGAGATTGCGGAGATTCTGGACAAGCTCTCCGAACCCTACTCTGCGGCCGCCCTGACCGAGGGTTGTGAGGAGCTGATTCGCGCGGCCAATCGCAACGGCGGCCACGACAACATCACGGTGCTGCTGGTCGCCGTGGCGGCGGATTGATTCCCCAAACTGCTACACTGCGGAGTCGTTTGGAAGTGTCTATGCCGGAGATTGGAACGATCGGAGTCGTGGGTGCGGGGACGATGGGCAACGGCATCGCGCACGTCTGCGCACGGGCCGGACATCGAGTTCTGCTCTACGATGTGCAGCAGGCGTTTCTCGATCGCGGGCTGGCGACGATTGAAAAAAATCTTGCCCGCGAGGTAGCGAAGAGCAAGCTCACCGAGCAGCAGGCTGCTGAGGCAAGGGCGCGCATTACGGCGACGCTCGATATAGAAGCCCTTCGCGAATGTTCGCTGGCGATTGAGGCTGCGACGGAGAAGTTCGCCATCAAGGCGGAGATCTTTCGCAATCTGGACCGCGTGCTTCCGCCTGAGGCAATCCTTGCCTCGAACACGTCGAGCATCTCGATCACGAAGCTGGCTGCCGCGACGAAGCGCCCGGAGCAGGTTATCGGGATGCACTTCTTCAACCCCGTGCCCGTGATGCAACTGGTCGAGGTGATTCGTGGATTGCAGACCTCGCAGGCGACCTTCGACACAGTGCATGCGCTCTCGCAGCAGCTTGGCAAGACGCCCGTCGAGGTGAACGATGCGGCGGGCTTCATCTCCAACCGCGTGTTGATGCCGCTGATCAACGAGGCGATCTACGCCGTCATGGAAGGCGTTGCGACGGCCGAGGCGGTGGATCAGGTCTTTGTGCTGGGAATGGCGCATCCGATGGGCCCGCTGACGCTGGCGGATTTTATCGGCCTCGACGTGTGCGCCGACATCATGCGCGTGCTCGCCGAAGGGCTGGGCAATCCGAAGTACAACCCCTGCCCGCTGCTGGTCAGGATGGTCGATGCCGGGTGGCTGGGGCGGAAGAGCGGGCGCGGCTTCTATACTTATCCTCACGCCTGAAAGCGTGGACACGGAGATCGACGCAATGCTTCACATGCTGGGTTGGTTCGCAATCGCGCTGCTGTGCTTGTTTTTTACGGTCAGCGGGTTCTGCATGCTCCTCTCGCCAACGACCTACTTTCGATGGCTGAGCCGCCTTGGGCCTCGCAGCGGACGCATCACCGAACGAGGCACCGGACGCCGCTGGATGGCGATCGAGCTGTGGACGCGGATTCGCGGCGCGATCCTGCTGGCGGCGCTGGGATGGGTCGCCTATCAGGGCTACCTGAAATTTCTCAAAGTCCGGTAAACGGACATATCGCTGCGCTTCGATGGTCAGCGCCATGAAACATCCCGTAAACTTTTAGCAGAGGAGCGACCATGCCCAAGGAGCTGTACTTCGAGGACTTCTACGTAGGCCAGAAGTTCAATTCAATCGGTGGAGCCAAGGTGACCGCCGAAGAGATTAAAGAGTTTGGCAGCAAGTACGACCCGCAGCCCTTCCATCTGGACGAGGCCGCCGGGGAGAACTCCTTCTTCAAGGGGCTGGCAGCGTCGGGCTGGCTGACCGCCGCGATTGTGATGCGGCTGCGCGTGCAGAGCATCACCGTGGCCGGCGGCATGATCGGCGCCGGTGTCGAAGAGATGCGCTGGGTCCATCCTGTGCGCCCCGGCGACAGCCTGCGCACGGAGATCGAGGTCGTCGGGGTGCGGCAGTCGCAGTCGCGCAAGGACTTCGGCATCGTCCGCACGCGCACGCTGGCGTTCAATCAGAACGACGAGGTCGTGATGCGGTCGACGGTGAACTTCCTCGCTCCGGTGAGAAACCCGGCTTAGGACTAGATCGCCGAAGGTATACACAGAGAGGCGTAACGGTGATCAAAGGGATAAAAACGAGATAAAAAACATGCCGATGACGAGGACGAGGTTTCTTTGTCGCTCTTATCAGTCTCTATCCCCTTGATCACCGTTACGCCTTTCGGATGTGTCTTCCGTGATTTTGCTCTGAGTTTTTCACCTGAACCAACTTAGTTACGTTGCGCAAATCTCCACAGTGAACCGGCGTATCCTTGGAACTATGCGGATGACGGTGCTGGCTTCGGGATCGAAAGGCAATAGCACAGTCATCTCCAGCTCGCGCACACGCATCCTGGTGGACGCGGGGCTCTCCTGCCGCGAGCTGCTGAAGCGCATGGCTCTCGCCAAGGAAGACCCGGCGCAGCTCGACGCGATCCTCATCACGCATGAGCACATCGACCACGTCTCCGGCCTTGCCGTGCTGGCGCGCCGGTTGCGCATCCCCGTCTTCATTACCGAGCCGACGCATCGTGCCTGGGTGCGCATGTTGACGCCGCGCACGACGATGACCTACGCCAAGTGGCTCGATCACATTCAGAAGGAGAAGGAGGCGCGCGCTGCGGCCGTGGCCGGCGATCCGGACGATGAGGTAGCCGCCGATCTCGCCACCGAGCTGGCCACCGAGGCTGCGTCGATCGCCTACATTGCGGCGGAAGCCTCCGCCATCGACTCCAGCCTGGCGCTGACACGCAGCATCTATGCGGGAGCCGACCCCAGCCAGCAGGAGCCGAACAGCCCCGCGGAAGAGACGCGGCAGGCTCCCGCAAAGGCAGACCCTGCGCACCTTCCCGCAGTGGAGTACTTCCACTCGGGCACGGATTTCTCGATCGGCGACATCGCCATCACACCGTTCACCATTCCCCACGACGCTGCCGACCCCTGCGGCTTCGTCTTCGAGTCCGACGGCATCCGCATGGCGCTCGCCACCGACCTGGGCTACGTACCGCCGAACGTCAAGGCGGCGCTCCGGCGCATCGATGTCCTGATGCTGGAGTCGAACCACGATCTGGAGATGCTGCGCGATGGGCCGTACCCCTGGTCGGTGAAGCAGCGCGTACTCTCCCGCGTCGGCCACCTCTCCAACGACGCGACCGCCGACTTCCTCCAAAAGGATTACGACGGCGCGGCGTCATACATCGTCCTCGGCCATCTCTCCGAATCGAACAATGCGCCGGAGCTGGCGCGCCTCTCCGCCGAGCAGGCCCTGGGAAGCCAGACCAGCCTTCTGGGGAACAAAATTCTGCTCGCCAGACAGTCAAGCCCTTTAGATTCAATATGCATGTAGCCGATTACCGGGCAGAGGGTGCCTCTTCGTTACTCCCCGATGAATCTTTTCTCTCGTTTCGCCTATCAAACGGTCTAGAATAAAGTCTATAAACCAATGAAAAAAGCCGCCTTAGAATTTCCCGCGAACCGCCGCATGCATGCAACGCCATGCATCGATCAGGTTGTCGGAGACATCCTTTCCGGCTGGCGTTACGATATCTCCGGACTCTCTCCGGCCATGCGCACTGACTACGACCAGCACCTTGCCGACTGCAGCCACTGCCGCCGGCGTCAGCGTGTTGCGCGAACCATCGACGTTCTGCTGATCTGTGTCAGCACCCTGTCGATCGTCGCGTTCCTTCTCGCTGCGGTTGTCATCCACCGGGTCGAGCTCATCACGCACATCTTCACGGTTCAGGTTCGCCTGGGACCGACCCACGCTGTAGCCATCTCGCTGGAAGCGGTCGCCGTTGCAGGCATGGCCTTCTCGGCGCTGCTCTGGGTTCTGGTCGCGGTGACGACGCCGCTTCCCGGTGTTCTGGGCCACTTCGTTCAGCAGCGCATCCCCGCAGATATCCGGGATCGCTTCACCAAAGACGCAGCGTAAAGAACAGGGTGTAGCGAACAACGGCTTGCTCCCACGTTTGTCTTTGCTGCCCAATTTGCCTCTGCCTTGTTCGCCTTTCGGTTGCTACACCCTACACCCTATTTGTCATCCGCGCCGCGTCACGATAGCGTAGAGACAGCCCATGCCGCCCTCCTTTCAGCCACACGGCGAGATCCTCCCACCTACTCCCACATCGGTACGCCCTGTCCCCGACTACGAGAAGGAGGCCTCGCGCCCGAACTCCCGCACGAGCGGCTGGAACGTCCTCTCCGCGCCCGGAACCTATGTGCTGTGCGGCATCAACTGCGCGGTCTTTCTCTGGATGGTCCTGCACGGCGTCTCACCCAGCGAGCCCACCCCCGCGCAGCTTGTTCACTACGGCGCGAACGTGCCCAGCCTGGTCGTTCACAATCACCAGTGGTACCGCCTGCTCACGGCGACCTTCGTTCATGTGGGCCTGATCCACATCGCGACCAACGTCTGGTGCCTATGGAATCTGGGTCTGCTGGGCGAACCGCTCCTCGGCCCCTTCGGCCTGGTGGCCGTCTACCTGATCACCGGAATTGCGGGCAACCTGCTCAGCATGAGCTACTGGGTCATCCTCGCGCTGCTGCACCATGCCCCCATCGAGTTCTCGGTAGGCGCAGGAGCCTCGGGCGCGGTCTTTGGCATCGCCGGCATCCTGATCGTGCTGCTCTCCAACCGCAAGCTCCCCATCCCGTGGTTCGAGCTCAAGCGGCTGCGTCGCTCGGTAATCTGGTTCGCTGTGCTGAATCTGCTGATCGGCGGCGCCACCATCCTGCTGCCCGTCATCCGCATCGACAACTTCGCGCATCTTGGCGGATTTCTCTCCGGCCTCGCGCTGGGCGTTCCGCTGCTCCCGCGCATGACCTCAGGCCGCACCCGCTACCTGCAGCGCCAGAAGATTACCTTTACCGTCGCAGCGTTTGGCCTCGTCCTCGTCGGATACTATATCGCCAACCTGCGATAGAGCAGAGGCAGCGAAGATTATCGGTAGACGGCACAGCCACGTGCTTCCAGATTCTCGATCCACTCTCCATCCGGCAACGTGTTGACCCAGCGCAGATCCAGCTTCTCGAGACGCGGCAGCGCCAACATGGAAGCAGGCAGCGAGGTTAGCGGGTTACCCCGCAGGTCGACTTGTCGCAGTTCGCGGAGGCCTCCAATCGATTCTGGCAGATGCGTCAGCCGGTTATTCCTCAAGTGCAGTTCGCGCAGCCGGGTCAGGTTCGCAATCGTCCCGGGTAGCTCCGTAAGCTGATTATCCGAAGCCCGCAGTTCGATGAGTCCTGTCATACCGCAAACCGGCTCCGGCAAAGTACGAAAAGCATTTTCGCTGATATTCAGGTAGCGCAGTCTCTTCAGGCGACTCAGGGATGAGGGCAACGACTCAAGCCGATTGTCGTGTAGATAAAGAAAGTCGCTGAGGCCCTCGATTTCACCCAGAGTCTCCGGAATCTGCGTCAGCCTGTTATGTCCAAGGTCAAGCATGCGGAGCTGCTTCAATTGCCCGATCCGCGCGGATACTTCGGTCAAGTCGTTATCCGCCAGCACAAGCGTCCGCAACGCATCGCGCTCCCAGACCCAATCGGGAACATTCCCCAGCCTCTTCTTCCAAAGATCGAGATCCCGTGACTGCGGTTCAGACACGACTGCCTAGCTCAGCGTGGTCTGAGCGAACTTCCTCACCATCGCCAGCAGCAGCCTGCGGTCGCTCTCGTTCAGGTGCGCGGAGTACCGCTGCACCTGCGTCAGGAAGCGGATCTCGTCTTCGCCGAGGTTCAGCGACGACATCTCTTTCGCCACGACCTCTTCAGCAAAAAATTCAGAGAGCTGAAGATCGAGCGCCCGCGCAATCTTCTGCAGCGTCTCCAGCGAAGGCACCGTATGGCCGTTCTCCACGCGCGACAGATAGCACCGCAACAGGCCGGTGCGCTTCTCGATATCGCCCTGCGACATCCCCTTCTGCAGCCGGTACCCCCGGATCGTAGTACCGATATTGATGGAGAGAGGGAGGGAATCGACGGAAGGGCTCGCCAGACCTGCGGGAATAGTTTGCATATCAGCCATTAGCCACAAAGTAAACATACCCAACCCGATGGTCAATGACTATCTTGGGGGATATCGCGATTCCCGTACCAGCCCAGGTTCGCGTAGAGGCAGTTACCCCGTCAACCCTTAACCCTTACTTGAACCCCTCGCCCACCAGGAACCGCTTTCAACATTACCAAAGCCACTATTAGCAGCAAAGTAACGTGCCCTTTCCGGGGGTCAGAACTTGTTCGCTCGGTATGGATCTGCTTCCGACCGGCAGGCGGCACAACTTCGGCAGGAGCACCTTCCTAAATCGCTTCAATGGACTACAATTTCTTCTCATTCGGAATGAGCGGCGACAGGCAGGCGAAATGCCCGTTCCCGCCTGGGAGAAAGACGATGCGCAAGTTATTTGTTTTGTTATGGATATTTACTTTCCTGGCCGCTCCATCCCACGCCTCGACCAAGGTGACCGTCCAGCAGCTTAGCACCATGCTCGATGAACTCCACCAGCAGGGCAAGCCCGACGAAGCGGTGGCGACGAAGCTCAAGGAGCTGGAACTGACCGAGCAGCTCAGCCTGGCCACGATGAACAGCTTCACCCGCGATCAGCCTGGGCCTCTGACCACCACGCAGATCCGCATCCTTGGCGTCGAAAGCGCGCTGCTCCCCCCGCCGCCCAGCGATCTCCCGTCAGACGCTGCCCCCGATCGGCCGGCGCAGGCGGCGATCATGAGCCGAGCGCTCGATTACGCTGCCAAACAGTATGCGCAGTTGCCGAAGCTCTCCGCGGACAAGCAGACGATCCGCTTCCAGAACGGCGTCACCGGAGTTCACACCAATTCGGGCACGTTCAGCAACTTCGCCTCCGGCGATCCGGGGATGAATGCGGTCAATCCGTACCTGCTGATGCTGGGCGTCCATACCGCGCCAGTGGAGAGCGAGCATGGGATTGAGCTGCCTCAGCCAGTGGAGAAGCAGAAGAATCCCGCCAGTCAGAATGGACAGATCTCGCAGGGAGGCGCGGGGCTGGTGCTCGGCGTCATTCTGGTCGACGCGGCGAAGGGCAATCTCTCGTGGCTGCGCTGGGAGATGGTCGATGGAAAAAAGACCGCCGTCTTCTCCTTCGCCGTTCCAAAGAAGCAGTCGCACTACAAGGTGAACTACTGCTGCTTCCCGGTGATCGAAAATATCGGCGGCGCGGGTGCCGTCAACCAGGGCACGAGCATGCCTTCCATCATGGCGCAGCCCGGGGGCACGGCCACAAGCTTCAAGTCCTTCAAGGCCGATCCCGGCTATCATGGCGAGCTGTTTATCGATCCGGAGACGGGGACCATCGTGCGCCTCATCACGAAGGCGGACCTCAAGCCCACGGACCTCGTCCAGCAGGAGGACATCCGCGTCGACTACGGTCCGGTAGAGGTGGGGGACAAGTCGTACGTCGTCCCGGTACATAGCATGATCCTGACCCAGGTCGCACCCAACGGCGACGCTCTGGTCAAGTACTCCACGCGCCGCACGCTCTTCGACGTGACGTATCAGAACTACAAGCTCGGGGAGACGAACTCCGCGAAGAATTAGGCAGCTCGGAGGAGTCGCTTTGCTTTCTGTTTTGCTTAAGGGCACGGCTTCAGCCGTGCCAGAAGTGCTTTGCTTGCAGTAGGGCTTCAGCCCCTGAGGTACATTTTGGTCCGTAGCATCACCTTTTTCAGCAGCCGCTTCACCCCATCTCTTTAAGCATCCAAATCGCCCGCCGCACAATCCAACACACCTGATCCTATGAACATCTCTCCCATCGGCCAGGTTCACTCCCCTCTCGCAGACCGTTCCAGCGCACCCCGTCAGGGATGGGAGGGCGCACCCGGCGCAAGACTTGAAATCCACGCAGCCTTTGTCCCCGGACTCGACGGCATCCGCCCCGGGCAGGACATCTGGATCTTCACCTGGCTCCATCAGGCCCAGCGCTCCGTCCTCAAACTGCATCCCCGAGGGGACGCCCGAAACCCCCTAGCAGGTGTGTTTGCAACTCGTTCCCCGGACCGACCCAACCCCATAGGACTGCACCGCGCCCGGGTGCTGACCGTCGAGGAAGACGGGTGGCTTCAGGTTGAGGGACTGGAAGCAATCGACGGCACCCCGATCCTCGACATCAAACCCGTGATCGAGCACAGCGCCGACCTCTGAGATGACGGCAAAACCAGCCATCCTCCTGACCATCTTCACCACGCCAAATACCAGAAGCTAACCACGATTTACCATGCTCTAAAACGCGGAACCCCAATAAAAACGCCTTCCCCACCAGCAACAATTTTTCTGCCATTGAATTACCCAAAAAGTGGATGTATCATGGACGTTGCAGACGATTTTGTTCCGTCCTATTTTAGAAGTAGATGTGCCGTGTACGAACCGGCCATTTTTGACGGAAGAGATGAGTGGGCCAACGCCCACTTTTTATTTGTCCTAAAAAGCATCTGCAAAACGCAGTAAAGACGAGCAAAAACACCACCATGGCCCTGCAGTTAGACACAATTCGAGCCACCGCCCAGCGCATCGCCGCTTCGCACAACCTCGACCTCGTCGACCTCGAATTCCAGGGCGGAGCCAAGCACCGCACCCTTCGCGTCTTCATCGAAAAGAACGCACAGGAGCGCGCAAAACTAGCCGAACTGGCAGAAAAGGGTACAAACGAAGAGCTGCCCAAAGGTGTCCCGGCAGAACGCCTCTCCGGCGTAACCCACGAAGATTGCTCCCTCTTCGCCCAGGACTTCGGCACCGTCCTCGACGTCGAAGACCTCATCCCCGGCGCCGAATACACCCTTGAAGTCTCCTCCCCGGGCCTTGAACGCAAGCTCTTCAAACCAGAGGATTTCACCCGATTCGAAGGCAGTCTGGTCAAGCTCCAGACCTTCACTCCGGTCAACGACAACCGCCACTGGCAAGGCCGTTTAACCAAGTTCTCCAACGGCATCCTGACCCTTGACCTCTCTGCCATCAAGCAGAAAGGCAAGTCAAAGAAAAATACGCCTGAGCCAAGCGTAGAAATCGCCTTGAAAAACGTCGAAAAGGCAAACCTGGTCGCGGAGATTTAGCCGACTCTCCGCCAGACAGCATCACAGATAGACACACCAGATCAAAGTCCCGAAACGCATCTCGGGAAAACAATGAAGGACGAGTGAGCGATGGCAAGTGTTCTGTATCAATCGATCGAAATGTTAAGCCGGGATAAGGGAATCGAGCCGGGCATCGTCGTCGGTGCCGTCGAGGACGCCATTGCCCTTGCGACCCGCAAATATTACAAAACGCAGGAGAACATGCGCGCCGAGATGGACCGCGAAACCGGCGAGATCCGCGCCTACGTCTACAAAACCGTAGTCGAATCTCCCGAGCAGGTCGAGGACGACATCAACCAGATGACCCTCGACCAGGCCCGCGAGCTCGCCCCCGAGGTCGAGGTCGGCGGCGAACTGCGCTTCTATAAGGACACCACCCCACTCGGCCGCATCGCCGCCCAGATGGCCAAGCAGGTCATCTTCCAGAAGGTCCGCGAAGCCGAGCGTGACACCGTCTTCAACGAGTACAACCACCGCGCCGGCGAAGTCCTCACCGCCACGGTCAAGCGCCTCGAACCCATGGACGTCATCTTCGACCTCGGCAAGGCCGAAGCCCGCATGCCCAAGCGCGAGCAGTCCCGCCTCGAACAGTTCGCCGTCGGCGAGCGCGTTCGCGTCGTCCTCCTCCGCGTCGACCGCGCCGCCAAGGGCCCGCAGGTCATCGTCTCCCGTGCCGCCCCTGCGCTCGTGCAAAACCTCTTCCAGTCCGAGGTCCCCGAGATCTACGACGGCACCGTCACCATCCGCGCCATCGCCCGCGAAGCCGGCGAGCGCACCAAGATCGCCGTCATGTCCCGCGATAAGGACGTCGACCCCGTCGGCGCCTGCGTCGGCATGAAGGGCATGCGCGTCCAGTCCATCATCCGCGAGCTGCGCGGCGAAAAGATCGACATCATCGAGTTCTCCGAGGAGATCACCACCTTCGCCGAGAAGGCGCTCCAGCCCGCCAAGGTCAGCCGCGTCTCCATCACCGACCTCGCCGACAAGCAGATCGAGGTCATCGTCGACGACACCCAGCTCTCGCTCGCCATCGGCAAGAAGGGCCAGAACGTCCGCCTCGCCGCCAAGCTCCTCCAGTGGAAGATCGACATCAAGTCCGAAGAGGAGAAGCGCCAGGAGGTCGAGCAGCAGATGCAGGCCATGGGCGGCGGACCCACCACGCCCATCGAGCAGGTCACCGAACTCGGCGACGCCGTCCTCGAAAAGCTCATCGCCGCCGGCATCACCACCGTCGAAGCCCTCGCCGACATGACCCCCGAGCAGCTCGAAGAGGTCCCCGGCATCGGCGAAAAGACGGTCGAGAAGATCTCCGTCGCGGTCCGCCACTACTTCGGCCAGTACGAAGAAGGCGAAGAGCGCCCCGCAGCTCCTCCAGCGGAGAAGGCCATCGAAGAAGAAGCCTCGCTCGAAAAGACTCCCGAAGCGATCCTCGCCGAGGAAGCCGGCACCGGCAGCGCAAAAGAAATAGCCGACCTCTCCACCGAAGACATCGCCGAAGCCGAGGACGAAAACTCCTCCAACGACGCATTAAGCGACGCCGATGCCCGCGAAGAGAAGATTGAGCTGGACAACGACACCGTAGACTCCCTGGTCAACGAAAGCCAGGAGGTCTCTGACGAAGGCATCGACAACGAAGGACCTGATCGTGGCTAGCCGGTCCAGCCACTCACTACAGCAATCCCTGAGCCGCAGAGCCTGCGATTCAGGGATAATACTTACAATAGAAATTCCTACCGATGAGGCTGATATGAACAGCTAAGCGCGCAGGGAAGCGAAAAGGGACGGATGAGCAAAGTTCGAATCAACGATCTGGCACGGGAATTGGAAGTCAAGAGCAGGTCCATTCTGGACGCGCTGACAGCGGTCGGCGTCACGGAGAAGAAGACCCACTCCAGTTCCATCGAAGAAGACGAAGCCGAAAAAGTGCGCGGCTATTTCAATGGCGGCAATCGCAGCAGCACCGCAGCCAAACCTCAGGTCGATACCAGGCCGAAGTTCGACCTCTCGAAGGTCTCCAAACCGGGCGACGCGCTCAGAGCAATCCTCGAGCGCAAGCAAGCTGAAGCCGCCATCAAAGCGGCACCGCCGCGCCCCGCCGCCGTTGCCGCGCCGCCCTCCGCCGTCCCCGCAACCTCCGCTCCGTCGCGAACGGTTGTCGCTGCTGCGCCGCCCGCAACGGCAGCCGCCGCCCCGTCGTCTGCACCCGCCCCGCGCCGCATCGTGCCGCAGCCCCGGCAACAGGTCAACCTCGTGCCACCCGCACCGGCAATCGCCAGCAAGCCTCCCGTCGGTCCGGTCATCGCTCGTCCACCAGCAGCAGTTCCTGCCCCGGCACCTCTCGCGCAGGATCGGTCTGCTGTCGCGGCTGTCCCCGCGCCTGTCGCCGCCACTCCGGCAAAGCCCGCAGCCCCCACACACATCGAAGCGGTTGCTGCACCCGCCGCAGTCCCGCAGCCTCCGGCAGCGCCGGTGTCTGAGCCCGCGCCAGTTCCTGAGCCCGAAGCAGTCGCCCCACCGGCTACCGTAGAAGAGGAAGTCTCCGCAGCTCCGGTAGTGCCCGTGCGACGCGTCATCATGCCGCAGACCGGCCCTCGCCCCATCTACACGGCTCCGCCAGTCGCTCCGGGAACTCCGCAACGCGGCCGCCCCATCTTCGAGCGCCCTCGCCCCCAATCCCCCGGCGCCCCCGGCTCGCGCCCCGTATCTTCCATGGCTCCCGGCGCTCGTCGCCCCATGCACCCCACGCGCACCTTCCCCGGAGGTCCCGGCGGAGCACCTGGCCGTCCCGGCTTTACTCCGGGTGCCGCTCGCCCCGGCTTCGGCGCACGCCCTGGCATGGGAGCACGCCCCGGCACCCCCGGCATGATGCCCGGCCCCGGCGAATCCCCAACCGGAATGCGCCCTGCTGCACGCCCCGGACAGCGTCGCGGTGGTCAGCGCTACGAGAAGACCAAGGAAGGCCCGATGAAGGGCTTCCAGCCGCCATCGCGTTTCGGCGGCGCGCAGATCTCTCGTGAGCCCCTCCCCATCACCCGCACCATCACCGTCACCGAAGGCATCAGCGTCAAAGACCTCGCCGAGAAGCTCGACGTGCGCGGCAAGGACCTCATCGCCACTCTTCTGATGAAGGGTGTCTTCGTCACCGTCAACCAGTCCCTCGAAGGCGAGCTGGTCAAGGACGTCGCCCGTCAATTCGGCGCCGACGCTCAGATCATCTCCGTCGAAGAGCAGCTTGAGAACGAGGCCATCGAAGGCTTCCTCGAAGACACCTCCGGCATGGTCGAGATCGCCCGTTCGCCGGTCGTCACCGTCATGGGCCACGTCGACCACGGTAAGACCTCCTTGCTCGACGCCATCCGCTCCACCGACGTCGCCTCGGGCGAAGCCGGCGGCATCACGCAGCACATCGGCGCCTACAAGGTCAAAATCACCAAGCCCGACTCCCCCGCCTTCGGTCGCGAGATCGTCTTCCTCGACACCCCGGGCCACGAAGCCTTCACCCGCATGCGTGCCCGCGGCGCAAAGATCACCGACATCGTCGTCGTTGTCGTCGCAGCCGATGACGGCGTCATGCCGCAGACCCTCGAAGCCATCGACCACGCTCGCGCCGCCAAGGTGCCGATCATCGTCGCCGTCAACAAGATTGACAAGCCCGAAGCCAATCCTTCGAAGGTCATCCAGCAGCTCGCCGTCCGCGGCCTCCAACCCTCCAACCAGGGTGGAGACACGGAGTTCGTCGAAGTCTCGGCCAAGAAGCGCATCGGCCTCGACCTCCTCGAAGAGATGATCTGCCTCGTAGCCGACATCAACGCCCCCAAGGCCGTTCTCGACCGTCCCGCCGTCGGCACCGTCATCGAAGCCAAGCTCGACCGGGGTCGCGGAGCCGTCGCCTCGATCCTCGTCCAGAACGGAACCCTGCACCTCGGCGACAGCTACATTGTCGGCAACACCTTCGGCAAGATCCGCGCCATGTTCGACGACCGCGGCCGCTCCATCACCGAAGCCGGCCCCTCCACCCCGGTCGAAATCCTCGGCCTCGAAGGCATGCCCGACGCGGGCGACACCTTCCTCGTCATGGCCGACCGCGACAAGGCCAAGGGCATCGCCCAGTACCGCAAGATGAAGGAGCGCGAGGCGCAGCTCGCCAAGAGCTCCCGCGTCTCGCTCGAAGGCCTCGCCGAACAGATCAAGCAGGCTGGCATGAAGGACCTGAACCTCATCCTCAAGGGCGACGTGCAGGGCTCGGTCGAGGTCCTCGCCGACTCGCTCCAGCGCATGTCCACCGAGAAGGTCCGCGTTCGCGTCCTCCACTCCAGCGTCGGCGCCATCACCGAGTCGGACGTCCTGCTCGCCTCCGCGTCGAACGCCGTCATCATCGGCTTCAACGTCCGTCCCGACCGCAAGGCCGCCGAGATCGCCGAGCGCGAGAACGTCGAAATCCGCCTCCACTCCATCATCTACGAGCTGCAGGATGAGATCACCAAGGCCATGTACGGTCTCCTCGAACCCGTCTTCAAGGAGAACTACGCCGGCCGCGCCGAAGTCCTGCAGGTCTTCAAGATCACCAAGGTCGGCCAGATCGCCGGCTGCCGTGTCACCGACGGCCTCATCAAGCGCGACGCCCAGGTACGCGTGCTGCGAGACGGCGTCGAAGTCTGGAAGGGCAAGATCGCCAGCCTCAAGCGCGTCAAGGACGACGTCTCCGAGGTCCGCCAGGGCGTCGAGTGCGGTATCGATCTCGCCGGATTCAAGGACATCAAGGCAGGCGACATCATCGAGTCCTTCACCACGGAGACGCTGGCTGCCGAAC
>Ga0207678_10002353_pt1 | contig 17158 bp, 6 predicted proteins | sample KBSC63metaG_FD_184319 | JGI IMG/M metagenome (GOLD analysis project Ga0207678, IMG submission 184319) | Corn rhizosphere microbial communities from Kellogg Biological Station, Michigan, USA - KBS C6-3 metaG (SPAdes) (version 2) | ecosystem: Host-associated > Plants > Roots > Rhizosphere > Soil ...
CCTCACAGCAGGAACACGCATTGCGGCGGGCATACCTGTTGCCGATCCGGCCGCCGCCCGCACACGCTACCCATGAACCCCACACCACCCTTCGCTCCTCACATCTACTTCTGCGACGCCCGCCTTGTCGGCCCGCTCGATGCATGGCCCGACACGTTCCAGCACATCGCCGGTATGGGCTTCGACCACGTGCTGATCGGCGGCTTCTGGGCCGCCAGCGTCGCGGGCTTCCCGCGCCACGTCGCCGATTTCCACCGGCCGGCCGCGACGTTCGCGACGCGCGCCGGCGCGCTCGAGACATTCTCGCGGCTCGCGCAGCTCGCGCACGGCCACGGGCTGCGCGTGCTGCTCGAAGTGGTGCCGGACCGCATCGCGCGCGACAACCCGCTGCGTGCCGAGCATCCGGACTGGTACGTCGAGCGCGCGCACGACGACGCGTTGATCGATCCGCGCAGCGCCGCACATGAAATGGATGTCGCGCATGCCCAGGTCGGCGAAGACGCCGCGCACGACGCGCTGTCCGCGTGGTGGTGCACGCACCTCGCCACGTTCGCGGATGCCGGAGCATCGGGTTTCCTGATCGACGCGCCGCATCACCTGCCGGCCGCGTGGTGGCCCGGCTGGCGCGCGGCGCTGCGCCGCGCGCGCCCGGACGTCGCGGTGCTGGCCGGCGTGCCCGGCCATGCGCGCGACGCGCTCGCCCAACTCGAAGCGGCGGGCTTCGATGCGGTGTTCTCGTCGGTCCGCTGGTGGGACCTGCACGCGCCGTGGTTCGTCGACGAACACCGGCTGCTGCGGCGCATCGGCTCGCCGATCGCGTTTCCCGACGCAATCGACGGCCCGCGCCTCGCCGACAACTGGAACACCGCGCCGGACGAGACGGTCGCCCGCGCGTACCACCGCGCGTTGTGGACCGCCGCCGCGGTCGGCACCGGCTGGCTCGTGCCAATGGGCTTCGAGCGCGGCGTCACGCTGCCGCTGATGGCGCGCGACGCGGACGCCGCACGCTTCCGCGCCGCGCTGGACGACGCGCGCTTCGATCTGTCGGGCGCGATCGCCGACGCGAATGCATGGCGCCGCGCGACACCGCTCGCGGCCGAGCGCGGCGAAATCGCGCAACTGAGCGCGCCGGGCGCGCGCGCGACGGCGCTGCTGCGCGGCAGCGGTCCGTCGCTCGAACACGACGACACGGCGCTGCTGATCGCGCTGAATCCCGATCTCGACGCGCCGAAGCACGTCGATCCCGCGACGATCCTGCCCGGCGTGCCGGGCGGCTTCACGCACGTCTCGCCGCCGAACGGCGCGCGCAAGCCGGCGCCCACCGCGCCGGTCGCGCTGCAAGCCTTCACGCTCGAGCCCGGCGGCTATGCGCTGCTCGACGCGCGGCGCGCGCCGCCCGCGCTCGCTCGCACCGATGCCGCGGGCGAGCGCACCGCGCTGTCGGCCGCGCTCGCGGCCGACCGGATCGCGATCGAGCGCGTCGAGCCGGCGGTCGACGGCGGCCGCTTCGCGATCAAGCGTGTGATCGGCGAAACACTGGTTGTGCACGCATCGATCTTCACGGACGGCCACGCGCATCTCGCGGCCGCACTGCAGTGGCGAGCCGACGACGAAGACACATGGCGCGAAGTGCCGTTCGTCGCGGAGCCGAATGATCGCTGGCACGCGTGCATCTCACTCGACCGGCTCGGCCGCCACGCGTTCCGCGTAATCGCATGGCGCGACGACTGGGCGTCGCTCGTCACCGACATTGCGAAGAAGCGCGCGGCCGGCCAGGACGTGACGCTGGAGCTACGCGAGGCGCAGCTGCTGCTCGCAAGCGCGTTGAAGCATGCCGATCCGGTCGACCGGCGCGCGCGCACGCGGATGGAACAGCTCACGGCGGAATTCAACGACGCATCGCCCGACAAGCGGCTCGAACTGCTCGGCGCGTCCGCGCTCGCCGATGCGTACGCGGCGCTGCGCTACCGGCCGTTCGTCACGCACGACGATGCCGTCTACCCGGTCGACGTCGAACGCCGCACCGCGCGCTTCTCGAGCTGGTACGAGATGTTCCCGCGCTCGGCGAGCACCGACCCGCACCGGCACGGCACGTTCGACGACGTGATCGCGCAATTGCCGCGCATCCGCGACATGGGTTTCGACGTGCTGTATTTCCCGCCGATCCATCCGATCGGCACGACCGCGCGCAAGGGCCGCAACAACACGCTGAAGGCCGGCCCCGACGACGTCGGCAGCCCGTACGCGATCGGCTCGCCCGAAGGCGGCCACACGGCCGTGCATCCGCAGCTCGGCACGCTCGCGTCGTTCCGCACGCTGGTCGACGCGGCGCATGCGCAGGGGCTCGAGATCGCGCTCGATTTCGCGATCCAGTGCTCGCCCGATCATCCGTGGCTCGCCGCGCATCCGGGCTGGTTCGCGTGGCGGCCCGACGGCTCGCTGCGCTATGCGGAGAACCCGCCGAAGCGTTACCAGGACATCGTGAACCCCGATTTCTACGCGCCGGACGCGCTGCCGGACCTGTGGGTCGCGCTGCGCGACGCGGTGCTGTTCTGGGTCGACGCCGGCGTGCGGATCTTCCGCGTCGACAATCCGCACACGAAGCCGCTGCCGTTCTGGGCATGGATGATCGCGGACGTGCGCGGCAAGCATCCGGACGTGGTGTTCCTGTCGGAAGCGTTCACGCGGCCGGGGATGATGTACCGGCTCGCGAAGATCGGCTTCTCGCAGTCGTACACGTATTTCACGTGGCGCGAGACGAAGCGCGAATTCATCGACTACCTGACCGAGCTGACGGCCGGCCCCGCACGCGAGTTCTTCCGGCCGAACTTCTTCGTGAATACGCCCGACATCAATCCGCGCCACCTGCAGAACGCGCCGCGCTCGCAGTTCGTGATCCGCGCGGCGCTGGCGGCGACGCTCGCCGGGTCGTGGGGCCTGTACTCGGGCTTCGAGATCGGCGAATCGGCGCCGCTGCCCGACAGCGAGGAATACGCGGACGCGGAGAAATACGAGCTGCGCGTGCGCGACTGGCGCAAGGCCGCGCACATCGGCGGCGAAATCGCGCGGCTCAATCGCGCGCGGCGCGACCATCCGGCGCTGCAAACCCATCTCGGCCTCACCTTCGTCGATGCGGACAACGACCAGGTGCTGGTGTTCGTGAAGGCGACGCCCGCGCACGACAGCGTCGTCGCGGTCGCGATCAGCCTCGACCCGTGGCATCCGCAGGCCGCGAATTTCACGCTCGATGCGGCGCTGTGGCGCGGCTTCGGGCTCGTCGACGGCGAACCGCTCGACGCGCTCGAACAGGACGCCGCGCATGCCGAAACCTGGCGCGGGCATCGCCAGTACGTATCGCTCGACCCGCACGTGCGGCCGTATGCGATCTGGCGGCTCGCGCCGTCTCCCGGCGCCGCGCGAGCGGCGGCGCCCGACCCGGCCGATGCCCGGGGCCATTCCGGAGCACACGGATGATGAAACGCGAAGATCCCCTCGACGACGTGCGTCGCGCGCAATTCCCGTCCCTCGCACCGGCCGGCACGCCGCGCCGGCGCCGTTCACGGCGCCGCGCGCCCGCCCTCTGCGCGGACGATCCGCTGTGGTACAAGGACGCGATCATTTACCAGGTACACGTGAAGTCGTTCTACGACTCGAACAACGACGGGATCGGCGACTTCCCGGGCCTGATCATGAAGCTCGACTACATCGCCGAGCTCGGCGTCGACACGATCTGGCTGCTGCCGTTCTACCCGTCGCCGCGCCGCGACGACGGCTACGACATCGCCGACTACCGCGACGTGCATCCCGACTACGGCACGCTCGCCGACGTACGGCGCTTCATTCGCGAAGCGCACGCGCGCGGCATCCGCGTGATCACCGAGCTGGTGATCAACCACACGTCCGACCAGCATCCGTGGTTCCAGCGCGCGCGGCGCGCGAAGCCCGGCTCGATGCATCGCGACTACTACGTGTGGTCGGATACCGACACGAAATACGCGGGCACGCGGATCATCTTTCTGGATACCGAAACATCGAACTGGACGCACGACCCGGTGGCCGGCCAGTACTACTGGCACCGCTTCTACTCGCACCAGCCGGACCTGAACTTCGACAACCCGGCCGTCGTGCGCGAGGTGATCCAGGTGATGCGCTTCTGGCTCGATCTCGGCATCGACGGGCTGCGGCTCGACGCGGTGCCGTACCTGGTCGAGCGCGAAGGCACCAACAACGAGAACCTGCCGGAAACGCACGCGATCCTGAAGCGGATCCGCGCGACGATCGACGCCGAGTATCCGAACCGGATGCTGCTCGCCGAAGCGAACCAGTGGCCGGAGGACGTACAGGAATATTTCGGCGAGGAGAACGAATGCCACATGGCGTTCCACTTCCCGCTGATGCCGCGCATCTACATGTCGATCGCGAGCGAGGACCGCTTCCCGATCATCGACATCATGCGGCAGACGCCGGCGCTCGCGCCGAGCAATCAGTGGGCCGTGTTCCTGCGCAATCACGACGAGCTGACGCTCGAGATGGTGACCGACTCGGAGCGCGACCTGCTGTGGCAGACCTATGCGAGCGACCGCCGCGCGCGGATCAACCTCGGGATCCGGCGCCGCCTCGCACCGCTGATGGAGCGCGACCGGCGCCGCATCGAGCTGATCAACTCGCTGCTGCTGTCGATGCCCGGCACGCCGGTGATCTACTACGGCGACGAGCTGGGCATGGGCGACAACATCCACCTCGGCGACCGCGACGGCGTGCGCACGCCGATGCAATGGTCGTCCGACCGCAACGGCGGCTTCTCGCGCGCGGACCCGGAACTGCTGGTGCTGCCGCCCGTAATGGGCGCGCTGTACGGCTATGACGCGGTCAACGTGGAGGCGCAGACGCGCGACCCGCATTCGCTGCTGAACTGGACCCGCCGGATCCTCTCGACGCGCCGCGCGACGCAGTCGTTCGGCCGCGGCACGATCCGCTTCCTGCGTCCGGAGAACCGCAAGGTGCTCGCGTATCTGCGCGAGCTCGAAGGCCACGAGACGGTGCTGTGCGTCGCGAACCTGTCGCGCGCGTCGCAGGCGGTCGAGCTCGACCTGTCCGAATTCGCGGGCCGCGTGCCGATCGAGATGACGTCGGACTCGGCGTTTCCGCCGATCGGGCAGCTCACGTACCTGCTGACCTTTCCGCCGTACGGGTTCCTGTGGTTCGTGCTGTCCGAGCACGGCCGCGAGCCGTCGTGGCGACAGCCGCACGCGGAGCCGCTGCCCGAATACGTGACGATCGTGATGCGGCGCGGCGACGCGCGGCCGGACGTCGGGCAACTGCACACGCTCGCGCACGATGCGCTCGCGTCGTGGCTCACGCGGCGGCGCTGGTTCGCATCCAAGGACCGCAAGATCGGCGACGCGTGGCTGAACGTCGTCACGCCGATGCCGGACGAACCGTTCCAGTACGCGGAAGCCTGGGTGTCCGCGAGCGACGGCGGCGTCGAGCGCTATGTCGTGCCGCTCGCCACCGCATGGGGCGGCGAGACCTCGCATCCGCTGTTCACTCAACTCGCGCTCGCACGCGTGCGGCGCGGCCATACGGTGGGCTACCTGACCGACGCATTCGCGCTGCCGGCGTTCGCACGCGGGATGCTGCGCAAGCTGCGCGATGGCGCGACGGTGCCGACGTCCGACGGCGGCCGCCTCGACTTCCTGCCCGAGCACGCGCTCGCCGGCCTCGATCCCGGCGACGAGGCCGAGGTGCGCTGGCTCGCGGCCGAACAGAGCAACAGCTCGCTCGTGATCGGCGACGCGATCGTGCTGAAGCTGGTGCGCAAGGTCGCGCACGGCATCCATCCGGAAGCGGAGATGAGCCGGCACCTGACGCGAATCGGCTATGCGAACACCGCGACGCTCGCCGGTGAAGTCGTGCACGTCGATCCGGACGGCACGCCGCATACGGTCGCGATCCTGCAGCGCTACGTCGACAACCAGGGCGACGCGTGGACGCGTTCATTCGATTTCCTGCGGCGCGCGATCGACGAGCTCGCGCTACCGGCCGCGGGCGACGGCGACGCAACCGAAATCGACGACGAACCCGATGCGCTGCTCGGCTACGCGGCGTTCGCGGGCATCATCGGCACGCGGCTCGGCCAGTTGCACGTCGCGCTCGCGCAACCGTCCGACGATCCCGCGTTCGCCCCCGAAGCCGCGACGCCCGAGCACGTCGACGGCTGGTGCGTGGATGCGATCGCATCGTTCGAGCGCGCGCTCGACGTGCTGCGCACGCAGCTCGACAAGCTCGATCCGGTCAACCGCGCGGCCGCGGACACGCTGCTCGCGTCGCGCGACGCGGCCGTGCAGGCCATCGGCGAACTCGTGCCGCGCACGCTCGACGCGCAATGCACGCGCATTCACGGCGATTTCCATCTCGGCCAGGTGCTCGACGTGCAAGGCGACGCGCTGCTGATCGACTTCGAAGGCGAGCCGGCGCGCGCGCTCGACCGGCGCCGCGCGAAATCGCATCCGCTGCGCGACGTGGCCGGCCTGCTGCGCTCGCTGTCGTACGTGAGCGCCACCGCGCAGTTCGCGATCGAGAAGGCGCCGCCGCAGACGGCCGGCCGCAAGCGCGCGCTGTTCGACCGCTTCGGCCAGGCCGCCGCCGACCGCTTCGTCGAATGCTATCGCGCGGCCGCCGATCAGGCACCCGAGCGCTTCGTCGACCCGCGTTACGCGGACCGCCTGCTCGCGCTGTTCCTGATCGACAAGGCGTCGTACGAGCTGTGCTATGAAGCGGCGAACCGCCCGGACTGGCTCGGTGTGCCGGTCGGCGGGCTCGCCGCGCTGATCGAACGCCTGCTCGCGACCGACCGCGCACCCGACCACGGAGGCAACCGATGACCGACATGCTGTTCGACCGCACCGACATCGACGCGCTGCTCGCCGGCCGCCATCCGGACCCGTTCGCGTGTCTCGGCCCGCACGCCGACGCCGGCCGGGTCGTCGTGCGCGCGCTGCTGCCCGGCGCGCAGCGCGTGCGGGCGGTGACGCCCGACGGCGACGAACTCGGCGCGCTCGCGTGCGTCGACGACGCCGGCTGCTTCGCGGGCACGCTCGCGCACGACGGCCGCTACCGGCTGGCCATCGACTGGCCGGACGCCCGCCAGATCACCGACGACGCGTATGCGTTCGGCACGCTGCTCGACGAGGCCGCGCTCGCGCGTTTCGCGTCCGGCGACCCGGCCGCCGTGCTCGACTGCCTGGGCGCGACGCCCACGCGCGTCGACGGCATCGACGGCGTGCGCTTCGCGGTGTGGGCGCCGAACGCGCAGCGCGTATCGGTCGTCGGCGACTTCAACATGTGGGACGGCCGTCGGCATCCGATGCGGCTGCGCCGGCCGTGGGGCGTGTGGGAGCTGTTCGTGCCGGGCATCGGCGCCGGCGAACACTACAAGTACGAGCTGCGCGCGGCCGACGGACACGTGCTGCCGCACAAGGCCGACCCGTGCGCGCGCGCGACCGAAGCGCCGCCGCGCACCGCGTCCGTCGTCGCCGACACCGCGGCGCTCGACGCGTTCGCGTGGCACGACGACGGCTGGCTGCACGCGCGGCCGCCCGCGGACCGGCGCTTTCGCATGCCGTGGTCGATCTACGAGGTGCATCCGGAATCGTGGCAGCGCGTGCCCGAGGAGATGGACCGCAGCGCGACCTGGGACGAACTCGCCGAGCGGTTGATCCCGTATGTGCGCGGCATGGGCTTCACACACGTCGAATTCATGCCGATTTCCGAATACCCGTTCGGCGGTTCGTGGGGCTACCAGCCGCTCGCGCAGTTTGCGCCCTCGGCGCGCTTCGGCCCGGTCGAGGGATTCGCGCGCTTCGTCGACCGCGCGCACGCGGCCGGCATCGGCGTGATCGTCGACTGGGTGCCCGCGCACTTCCCGAACGACGCGCACGGCCTCGCGCAATTCGACGGCAGCGCACTGTACGAGCACGCCGATCCGCGTGAAGGCATGCACCCGGACTGGAACACCTGCGTGTTCAATCTCGGACGCAACGAGGTCGGCGCGTTCCTCATCGCGTCGGCGCTCGCGTGGGCGCGCCGCTATCACGTCGACGGGATCCGCGTCGATGCGGTCGCGTCGATGCTGTACCGCGACTATTCGCGCAACGAAGGTGAATGGGTGCCGAACATCCACGGCGGGCGCGAGAATCTCGAATCCGTCGCGTTCCTGCGCACGTTGAACGACACGCTGCACGGCGCGCTCGCGCCGCCGGGCGTCGTCACCTTCGCGGAGGAATCGACCGCGTGGCCGGGCGTCACGGCGTCGACCGGCGATGGCGGGCTCGGCTTCGACTTCAAATGGAACATGGGGTGGATGCACGACACGCTGTCGTATGTGCGCGAGGATCCGATCCATCGCCGCTATCACCACGACCGGATGACGTTCGGGCTCGTCTATGCGTTCTCCGAACGATTCGTGCTGCCGCTGTCGCACGACGAGGTCGTGCACGGCAAGGGCTCGCTCGCCGTGAAGATGCCGGGCGACGCGTGGCAGCGGCTCGCGACGCTGCGCGCGTACTTCGGCTTCATGTGGGCGCATCCGGGCAAGAAGCTGCTGTTCATGGGCAGCGAATTCGCGCAATGGGCCGAGTTCGCGCACGATGCGACGCCGCACTGGGACCTGCTCGACGCACCGGCGCATCGCGGCGTGCAGCGGCTCGTGCGCGACCTGAACCGCACCTACGCGGCCGAGCCGGCGCTGCACGCGCTCGACTGTCACGCGTCGGGTTTTTTCTGGCTGATCGGCGACGATCGCGACAACAGCGTGTTCGCGTTCGCGCGCCGCGACGATACCGGGCGCCTCGTCGTCGCGATCTGCAACTTCACGCCGGTGCCGCGCCCCGGCTATCGCATCGGGCTGCCCGCGCCCGGGCACTGGCGCGAACTGATGAACACCGATGCCGCTGTGTATGGCGGCACGAATGCCGGCAACGACGGCGCCGTGTGGACGGAAGATGTGCCGTCGCACGGCCAGTCGTGGTCGGCGACCTTGCGCCTGCCGCCGCTCGCGACCCTATGGCTGAGCCCGGCCTGACGCCCGGCGCCCTCGACACGGAGACAATCCCCCCATGCCGACCGCCCTGCCTTCCCGTCTCGAACCCGGCCGCTGCTATCCGCTCGGCGCCACGTGGGACGGCCTTGGCACCAACTTCGCGGTGTTTTCCGCGCATGCGCAGCGCATCCAGCTGTGCGTGTTCGACCCGACCGGCCGCAAGGAACTCGCGCGCCTCGACCTGCCCGAATGCACCGACGAGGTGTGGCACGGCTACCTGCCGAACGCGCATCCGGGCACCGTGTACGGCTTTCGCGCGGATGGCCCGTACCAGCCGCAGCACGGCCATCGCTTCAACCCGACCAAGCTGCTGCTCGACCCGTACGCGCGCAAGCTGGTCGGCCAGTTCCGCTGGTCCGACGCGCTGTTCGGCTATCGCGTGCATTCGAACCGCGCGGACCTGTCGATGGACCGCCGCGACTCGGCGCCCGCGATGCCGAAGGCCGTGGTCGTCGACGAGGCGTTCGACTGGCGCAACGACCGGCGCCCGGACGTGCCGTGGCGCAGCACCGTGATCTACGAGACGCACGTGCGCGGCGCGTCGATGCGCCGCGCCGGGCTGCGCGTGCCGGAGCGCGGCACGTTCGCGTCGCTGTCGCATCCGGCGTTCATCGATCACCTGCTGTCGATCGGCGTGACGACGATCGAATTGCTGCCGGTGCATGCGTTCCTGCAGCAGCGTGCGCTGGTGAACCGCGGGCTGCGCAATTACTGGGGCTACGACACGGCCGCGTTCTTCGCGCCGGAGCCGTCGTACCTGACGACGCGGCGGCTCGACGAAATGCGCATCGCGATCCGCCAGCTGCACGCGGCCGGCATCGAGGTCGTGCTCGACGTCGTCTACAACCACACGTGCGAAGGCAACGAGCTCGGCCCGACGCTGTCGTGGCGCGGCCTCGACAACGCGAGCTACTACCGGCTGCGGCCGGACGACCGGCGTTACCACGTCGACGAGACCGGCTGCGGCAACACGCTGAACCTGTCGCATCCGCGCGTCGTGCAGATGGTGATGGATTCGCTGCGCTACTGGGCCACCGCGTTCAACATCGACGGCTTTCGGTTCGACCTCGGTGTGACGCTCGGCCGCGAGGATCACGGCTTCGAGCCCGGCGCGGGGTTTTTCGACGCGTTGCGGCAGGATCCGGTGCTCGCGCAGCGCAAGCTGATCACCGAACCGTGGGACATCGGCCCCGGCGGCTATCAGCTGGGCCGTCATCCGCCCGGCTTCGCCGAATGGAACGACCGCTTTCGCGACACGGTGCGGCGCTTCTGGCGCGGCGATGCGGGCCAGCGCCCGGAGCTCGCCGCGCGGCTCGCGGGATCCGCCGACCTGTTCAACCACCAACGGCGCCGGACCTGGGCGTCGGTCAATTTCGTCACCGCGCACGACGGCTTCACGCTCGCCGATCTCGTGTCGTATGCGCACAAGCACAATGAGGCCAACGGCGAGGACGACCGCGACGGCCGCGACGACAACTGCAGCGCGAACTGGGGCGTCGAAGGCGCCACCGACGATGCGTCGATTCTCGACCTGCGCGCGCGCGTCGCGCGCTCGATGCTCGCGACGCTGTTTACCGCGCTCGGCACGCCGATGATCGTCGCCGGCGACGAATTCGGCCGCACGCAGCACGGCAACAACAACGCGTATTGCCAGGATAACGAAATATCGTGGCTCGACTGGGACCTCGCGCACAGCGAAGAAGGTGTCCAGATGATCCGTTTCGTGTCGCGGCTCGCCGCGTTGCGGCGCATGTACCCGGTGATGTCAGCGCCGCGCTATCCGTCCGGCGACCGCGACGGCGCGCCGGGCATGCGCGAGATCGGCTGGTTCGACGAACACGGCCTCGAGCTGAGCGTGCCCGCGTGGGAAGACGGCGAGGGCCGCGCGCTGACGATGCGGCGCGTCGGCACCGGCCGCACCGGGCGCACCGAGGCGTTGCTCGTGATGCTGAACGCATCGGCCGGCACCATCAAGTTCAAGCCGCCCGCACCGGTGCTCGACTACCGCGTGCTGCTCGACACCGCGACGCCCGACTCCGGCCCGCGCTCGTGGCCGGATGCCGGCCTCGACGTCGCCGCGCACACGGCCGTGATCGCGGTCGCGGCCGTGCCACCCGACCTGCCCTCGTGAGGAACCGCCATGTCGTCACGCACCGCCCATCCATCCGGCACGCACGCGTTCGCATCGTCGTTCGGCGCGACCTGCGTCGACGCGCAGCACACCCGCTTCCGGCTGTGGGCGCCCGCGAGCCGCACGGCCGCGGTCGAACTGCACGGCGACGAGCGCATCGCGATGCAGGCCGCCGGCGACGGCTGGTTCGAGGTCGTCGCGCGCTGCGGCGCCGGCACGCTGTACCGCTTCCTGCTCGACGACGGTCTCGCGGTGCCCGATCCCGCGTCGCGCTTTCAGCCGTCCGACGTGCACGGCCCGAGCCAGGTCGTCGATCCGGCCGCGTACCGCTGGCGCAACGACGCGTGGCGCGGCCGGCCGTGGCACGAGACGGTGCTGTACGAGCTGCACGTCGGTGCCTGCGGCGGCTATGCGAGCGTCGAGCGGCGCCTGGCCGACATCGCCGCGCTCGGCGTGACCGCGCTCGAGCTGATGCCCGTCAACGCGTTCCCCGGTGCGCGCAACTGGGGCTACGACGGCGTGCTGCCGTTCGCGCCCGCTGCGTCATACGGCCGGCCCGAGGAGCTGAAGGCGCTCGTCGACGCCGCGCACGGGCTCGGACTGCAGGTGTTTCTCGACGTCGTGTACAACCACTTCGGCCCCGACGGCAACCTGCTGCCGCGCTATGCGCCCGAATTTTTCCGCGCGGACCGGCAGACCGCGTGGGGCCCGGCGATCGATTTCTCGCGCGCGCAGACGAGCGCGTTCTTCATCGACAACGCGCTGTACTGGCTCGACGAATTCCGTTTCGACGGCCTGCGTATCGACGCCGCGCATGCGATCGACGACGATGCGTGGCTGCGCGAGCTGGCACGGCGCGTGCGTACCCATTTCGGCGATGCGCGCCACGTGCATCTGGTGCTCGAGAACGAACGCAATACCGCGAGCCTGCTCGGGCCCAACGGCTTCGATGCGCAGTGGAACGACGACTTCCACAACAGCGCGCACGTGTTGCTGACCGGCGAGCGCGAAGGCTACTACCGCGCGTATGCCGACGCGCCGCTGCGCCGTCTAGCGCGCACGCTCGGCGAAGGGTTCGCGTATCAGGGCGAGCCGTCGCCGCTGCACGGCGGCGCGCCGCGCGGCGAGCCGAGCGCGCACCTGCCGCCGACCGCGTTCGTCACGTTCCTGCAGAACCACGACCAGATCGGCAACCGCGCGTTCGGCGAACGGCTGCGCGCGCTCGCGAACGACGACGCGGTGCGCGCCGCGACCGCGTTGATGCTGCTCGCGCCGCAGATCCCGCTGCTGTTCATGGGCGAGGAAGACGGCAGCACACAGCCGTTCCAGTTCTTCACCGACTATCGCGGCGAGCTGGCCGATGCGGTGCGCGAAGGCCGTCGCCGCGAGTTCGCCGCGTTTTCCGCGTTCGCCGATCCCGCGCACCGCGATGCGATCCCCGATCCGAACGATGTCGCCACGTTCGTGCGTTCGTCGCCGGCCCACGCGGACGACGATGCGTGGCCCGACGCCGACGCATGGCGGCATTTCTACCGCAGCGCGCTGACGGTGCGCGCGGCGCTGGTGACGCCGCACCTGCCCGGCGCGCGCGCGCTCGGCGTCGAGTTGCTGGCGGGTCACGTTAGCCCCGGCCCGGAGGCGCTCGTCGCGCGCTGGCGGCTCGGCGACGGCAGCACGCTGACAATCGCGTTCAATCCCGGCTCGCACGACGCGGTGCTGCCCACGCTGCCGGTCGGCAAGATCGTGTTCGAGACGCCGCCGCGCGCGCGCGACCGGCTCGCCGACCAACGGCTGCCCCCTCGCACCTGCATCGCGTGGCGCGACGGCGCGGTCAATCACGATGCGCTGAAACACCGCGCGAACGGGCACACGCGACCATGACGACCGACGTACCGATCGCCGAACTCGCGCGCGCGGCCGGGCTCGAACCCGACTGGATCGACGCGGGCGGCGTCGCGCGGCGGGTGGCCGACGATTCGCTCGTCGCGCTCGTCGATGCGCTCGGCTGGCCCTGCGGCACGCCGATCGAGCGGGTCGACAGCGCGGCCGCGCTGCTCGATGCGCACGACGCCGCGCCCCCCGTCGTGACGGGCGACGCGGGCGTGCCGCTGACGCTGCCGCGCAGCGTCGCGCCGCGCGGCGCGCGCTGGCGGATCACGCTGGAATCGGGCGAGCACGTCGACGGGCGCGTGGCCGGCGCGGGCGAATACGGCAGGCTGCCGCCGCTCGCGCTGCCCGGCTATCACACGCTCGACATCGGCGAGCACCGTATCGGGCTCGCGATCGCGCCGCCGCGCGCGCGGCCGTTTGCGGCTGCCGACGGCCTGCCGGATGCGCCGCGCCGCTGGGGCATCTCGGCCCAGCTCTACGGCCTGCGGCGCGCGGGTGACGACGGCGCGGGCGACTACACCGCGCTCGCGGGCCTCGCCGCACAGGCCGCGCGGCACGGCGCCGACGCGGTCGCGATCAGCCCGACGCACGCCGGCTATCCGGCGCTGCCCGAGCACGACAGCCCGTATTCGCCGTCGTCGCGGCGCTGGCACAACGTCGCGTATCTCGACTGCGATGCCGTCCCGGGCGCCGATGTCGTGCGGCGCACGAATGGCGCGGCGGCGGACGTCACACCCGCGCCGGATACGCCGCTGATCGACTGGCCGCAGGTGCTGCCGCTGAAACTGCGACGCCTGCGCGCGTGCTTCGATGCATGGCGTGCGAACGGCGAGCCCTCGCGCGACGCGTTCGAGCAGTTTCGCGCGGCGGGCGGGGCGGCGCTCGACGCGCATGCGCGCTTCGACGCGCTGCAGGCGTTCTGCATCGAACACGGAATCGGCGCGGACTGGCGCCACTGGCCCGCGCAGTGGCGGATGCCGGCCACCGCCGAGGTCGACGCATTCGCGCATGCGCACGCCGACGCGATTGCGTTCCACACGTTCCTGCAATGGTGCGCGTCGCGCGCGCTCGGCGACGCGCAGCAGGCGGCGCGCGATGCCGGGATGGCGGTCGGGCTGATCGCCGACCTCGCGGTCGGATCCGATCGCGCGGGCAGCGACGCGTGGGCGCACGGCACGACGCTGTTGCGCGGCGTGTCGGTCGGCGCCCCGCCCGATCTGTTCAATGCGGACGGCCAGGCGTGGGGCGTGACGACGTGGACACCCGCCGCGCTGCGCGCGAACGGCTTCACGCCGTTCATCGACCTGTTGCGCGCGGCCCTCGCTCACGCCGGCGGGATTCGCATCGATCATGTGCTCGGCTTCGCGCGCATGTGGATCGTGCCGGAAGGCGGATCGGCGCGCGACGGCGCGTACCTGCGTTATCCGCTCGACGATCTGGTGCGGCTCGTCGCGCTGGAGGCCGCGCGGCACCGGGCGGTCGCGATCGGCGAGGATCTGGGCACGGTGCCGGCGGGTTTTCGCGAGCGGCTCGGCGCGCAGGGCATCGCCGGGATGCGCGTGCTGTGGTTCGAACGCGACGCGGATCGCGCGTTTCGGCCGCCGTCCGCGTGGGATCGCGACACGATCGCGATGACGTCGACGCACGACCTGCCGACCGTGCCCGGCTGGTGGCGGGGTGTCGATCTCGAATGGCGGCGGGTGGCGGCCGAGGCCGCTGCGGCGCCGGCCAAGCCGCACCCTGCCGGTGACGACGTCGGCCGCGCCGCGGCCGCACACGACACCGGCCACGACGCACGGATCGATCCGGTCCTGCGCGGCGATGCGCCCGCCCAGGATGACGGCCGCGACGCGCCGCCCCCCGCTTCTTTCGACCTGCGCGCGGCCCAGGCCGAACGCACCACCGACCGCGCGGCGTTGTGGCGCGCGTTGCAGCACGCGGGCTGCGCACCGGCCGGCGATCCGATTCCGTCCGCCGACACGCCGCCCGTCGGCGCAGTCCTCGCGTACGTCGCGCGCAGCCCGTCGCCGCTCGCGATCGTGCCGCTCGAGGATCTGTTTGCGCTCGACGAGCAACCGAATCTCCCCGGCCCGCCATGCGGCCATCCGAACTGGCGGCGCCGGCTGCCGCGCGCGGTCGACGCGCTGTTCGACGCCGACGCGCGCACACGCATCGCGGCGATCGAGCACGCGCGCCGAGCGCCGGAGGACGACGCATGACGCCGCGCGCGACCCTGCGATTGCAGCTGCACGCGGGCTTCACGTTCGACGACGCGGCCGCACACGCCGACTATTTCGCGCGCCTCGGCGTGAGCCACCTGTACCTGTCGCCGATCACAACGGCCGAGCCCGGTTCGCTGCACGGCTACGATACGGTCGACCATCGCGCGCTCAGCACGGAACTCGGCGGCGAGGCCGGCTTCCGGCGCCTCGTCGACGCGCTGCGTGCGCACGGCCTCGGCGTGATCGTCGACATCGTGCCGAACCACATGGGCGTCGGCGGCACGTCGAACGGCTGGTGGAACGACGTGCTCGAATCGGGACAGGCGAGCCCGTACGCACGCTACTTCGACATCGACTGGCACCCGCCCGATGCGGCGCTCGACGGCAAGGTGCTGCTGCCCTGCCTCGGCGCGCCCTACGGCGACGCGCTCGCGTCCGGCGACATCACGCTCGGCGCCGATCCACCGGCCGGGCGCTTCTTCATCGCGTGCCCGGGCAGGCGGCTGCCCGTCGCCATCGCGACCTACGCGGAAATCCTGCGCATCGCGAACCGCGCGGACCTGAACGCGCTCGCCGAGCGTTTCGCCGCCGCGTCGGCACGCGGCGGCCCGCGTGTCGCGGCCGCGCACGCGGCGCTGCGCGACTACGCCGCCGCCCAGGGCCCGCATGCGTTCGACGCGATATTGCGCGGCGCCGACCCGCGCCGCGCACGCTCGCGCGCGTGCCTGCACCGCTTGCTCGAACGCCAGCACTACCGGCTCGCGTGGTGGCGCACCGCCGCCGACGAGCTGAACTGGCGGCGCTTCTTCGACATCGCGACGCTCGCGGCCGTGCGCGTCGAGGACGACGCGGTGTTCGACGCAGTGCACGCGCTGCCATTGGGCCTCCACGCGGCCGGCTACATCGACGGCCTGCGCGTCGATCACGTCGACGGCCTCGCCGATCCGCGCGCGTACTGCCGCCGCCTGCATGCGCGGCTCGCCGCGCAGCGCGACGAGCGGCCGTATGTCGTCGTCGAGAAGATCCTCGCGCCGGGCGAGACGCTGCGCGAAGACTGGCGCGTCGACGGCACGACCGGCTACGACTTCATGAACGACGTCGCCGCGCTGCTGCACGACCCGGCCGGCGCCGCGCCGCTCGCCGCGCACTGGGCGGCCGTGTCGGGATCCGCGCGCTCGTTCGCGCAGGAAGCGGTGGCCGGCAAGCGGCGGGTACTGAAGCGCCAGCTCGCCGGCGAACACGCGCGCGTCGCGCGCGCCTTGCATCGCATCGCGCGTGCGGCGCCCGCGACGCGCGACGTCAGCCAGATTGCGATCCATCGCGTGCTGGGCGAACTGGCCGTGCATCTGCCCGTGTACCGGATGTACCCGACGCCCGGCGACGAGCCCGCCGGCGCCGATGGTCGCGTGCTGACGCTCGCGTACGACGCGGCGTGCGCCTCGATCGATCCGTCCGACCGCTACGCGTTCGATCGCGTCGCCGGCTGGCTCGGGCTGCCGGGGATGCGCGTGCCGCGCGCGGATGCCGCGCTGCTGCACGCGGCGCGTGTCGCGTTCGCGCAGCTCACCGCGCCGCTCGCCGCGAAGGGCGTCGAGGACACGGCCAACTACCGGTACGGGCGACTGCTGTCGCGCAACGAGGTCGGCGCCGACGCGGGCGACTTCAGCCTGTCGCGTGGCGCGTTCCATGCACGCAACCGGCGTCGCGCGCGCACCGTTCCTCATACGCTCGTCGCGACCGCGACGCACGATCACAAGCGCGGCGAGGATGCGCGTATGCGGCTCGCGGAGCTCAGCGAAATGCCCGACGAGTGGC